>Ga0187847_10001085_pt1 | contig 26080 bp, 24 predicted proteins | sample June2016WEW_4_10_FD_132458 | JGI IMG/M metagenome (GOLD analysis project Ga0187847, IMG submission 132458) | Peatland microbial communities from SPRUCE experiment site at the Marcell Experimental Forest, Minnesota, USA - June2016WEW_4_10 | ecosystem: Environmental > Terrestrial > Soil >...
CTCTGCCAGGCCATGCAACAGCGCGGCGACCTCATCGCCGCCGCAATCGACGACTCCGGCCCACAGCTCATCCTTCGCCACCCTAGAATTCCCATCCCCACCTACCCGTGGGAGTGGACCCCTTCGCAGTGGCTCGCCGCCGCCGACCTCACCCTCAACCTCTGCGAAGAGGCCATTGCCGCCGGCTGGATCCTCAAGGACGCCACCCCGCTCAACGTCCTCTTCATCGGCCCCCGTCCCATCTTCGTCGACATCCTCTCCTTCGAGCGCCGCAATCCAGACCGCCGCGATCCGAACCCTTCCATCTGGCTGGCCTACGCGCAGTACGTCCGAACCTTCCTCCTGCCTTTGCTGATGGACCGCCTGCTCCATTGGCCGCTCTCCCTCAGCATCTTCAAGCGCGACGGGTTGGAACCCGCCGAATGCTTCGCCGCCCTTCCCTGGCGTCGCCGTCTCTCCCTCGCCGCGCTTTGGCCCATCACCCTCCCCACCCTGCTCGATCGCCGCAAGCCTGCCGCAGCGCCATCAATAAATGACGCGCCGCATAAGAAATCCCGCGCGCACGATCCTGAACTCGCCACCCAAATCCTCCAGCGCACACTGAAGAACCTCGGCCGCCGCACCCTCCGCGCCGCGCCGCACTCCGCCTCCTCCAACTGGAGCAACTACCCGCGGACCCTCACCCACTACACTCCCGAGCAATCCCAGCAGAAGCTCGATTGGGTGCGCCACGCTCTCGAATCCACGCACCCCGCTCGCGTCCTCGACATCGGAGCCAACACTGGAGACTTCAGTGCGCTCGCCGCCTCGCTCGGCGCGGAAGTCGTCGCCCTGGAGCGCGACCAGCCCGCCGCCGACCGCCTCTTCCGCATGACCCGCCAGCGCAATCTCCCCATCCTCACCATCCACGCTGACCTCGCCCGCCCCACCCCCGCCGTCGGCTGGCGCAACACCGAATCCCTCGCCCTGCTCCCGCGCCTCGAGGCCCAGTTCGACCTCGTCCTCATGCTCGCGGTCATCCATCACCTCCTGCTGATGGAACAGATCCCTCTGCCCGAAATTCTCTCCCTCTGCCATCGCCTCACCCGCCGCCATTTCGTCCTCGAGTGGGTGCCCGCCGCCGACCCCATGTTCCAGAGTCTTCTGCGCGGCCGCGACGACCTCTACGGCTCCATCTCCGAAACCGACCTCCTCGACGCCTGCGCCAACCGCTTCCATCTGCTCGACCGTCAACCCCTCACCAACGGTCGCATCCTTCTCCTCTTCGAGAGAATCGAACCAGAGAGAACCGCCTCCGATAAGATCGAAGAATGCTGAAGAAGCTCTGCCAATCTCTCGGTCTGGCATCGCTCATCCTTGTCACCAACTACGGCGACCTGCTCGCTGGCGGCGCCGACGTCCGCATGCACACTCCATTCCCCCTCACCCAGCTCTGCTACGCGCACATCGCGGACCTCCTCATCCTCGCTCTGCTCTTCTTCCTCTTCCTCGCCGCCTTCGCGCGCACCCGCTTCTATCCCTGGCTGTGCCTTCTGCTCGCCATCGTCCTCCCCCCGTATCTGCTGCAACGCACCCAGTCCATCAATTCTTTCGATCTCATCGAAAGCCTGGTCGCGCTCTTCCTCGTCCTCTGGACTGCCGTTGTTCTTCTGCTCCTCCTGCGCTACGACAAGTGGTATCGCCGCCTCATGGGCGCCGGCAGCTTTGTCACCGCCGCCCTCGTCCTCTTCGCCCTTGCCAGCATCGCGCAGCTCCTCTGGGTCGCCACCTGGAAGCCCGCGCCCAACCAGATCGCCGCCGCCTGGAACCAGCCCGCCGCCTTACCCCAGCCCCCGCGCCAACATCCCCTTCTGGTCTGGATCGTCTTCGACGAGCTCTCCTACGACCAGCTCTTCGAGCACCGCGCTCCCGGCCTCGCTCTTCCCAACTTCGACGCCCTCCGAGCCCAGAGCACGCTCTTCACCAACACCCAGTCCATCGGCATTCACACCGTCAATGTGCTCCCCTCGCTGCTCTCCGGCAGCATCGTCGACGGTGTCCGTTACACCTTCCGCAACCGCCTCTGGGTCCACCACGCCGACGGTTCCGGCCGCCAGCTTATCGACGGCCTCAGCTCAGTCTTCGGCGATGCCGTGCAGTCCGGCTGGCGAACCGCCGCCGTCGGATGGTACAACCCCTACTGCTCCGTCTACGCCCCCGACATTCAGGACTGCTACTGGACCGACCACGACATGCAGGACGGCCCCATGTCGCAGAGCGCCACCCTCGCCGCCAACATCAGTTCCCCGCTCCATCAGCTCGCCGTCGAACTCGTCTCTCCCGCCCGCGCCGACCGCGGCCTCTGCGCCTTCGACCTACGCCTTCGCAGCCAGACCCAGTCCGACCTCCAGCAGCACGCCCTCCAGCTCCTGCGCGCCGATCAGGCAGACTTCGTCTTCCTCCACCTCTCCATCCCCCACAGCCCCAACACCTGGAGCCGCGCCCAGAACGACTTCACCAACCAGTGCGGCAGCTCCTACCTGGACAATCTCGCCCTCACCGACCGCGTCCTCGGCCAGATCCTCGCTACTCTCCAGGCCTCGCCCCGCTGGGGCCAGACCACCCTCATCGTCCAGGGAGACCACGGTTGGCGCACCGCCATCTGGCGCGGCCTCCCCGCCTGGACCGAGGAAGACGAGCAAGCCTCCCGCGGCATCTTCGATCCCCGCCCCGCCCTGCTCATCCACCAGCCCGCCCAAACCCAACCCCAGACAGTCGCCACCCCCTGGCCCATCCTTCAGGTCCACTCCGTCGTCGAGCAGATCCTTCACCACCACCCCCCTACTCTCTAGCCTCCCACCGCCTGTTTTTGTCATAGTTATAGATCGCGGATTCCGGGGGGAGCCGAGGGCTTCAGCCACCGGAAAAAGCGCGAATTTACAGGGACTTCAGGCCCGGGCCTTTGTCATTCTTCCAGAATCTGAAGGAAGTACAACTGTAGTATTTTCAGCTTGCGCGTGCCATGCAATGGCTCTGCTTGTTTAGCCGAGTCATTCTGCACGCAAATCGGTGTGTTTCCGGTGTGGATCGAGGTTAGGCCTTTTCCTTCAGACCCTCTACCTCGCCAGCGCGTTGAACATCCAGAAGAGCATGCCCGACAGCAGTGCCGCCGCCGGCAGCGTGAAGACCCACGCCGCCGCGATGTTGCGCAGGGTGGTCCGCTGCAACCCGCTGCGGTTGGCCGCCATCGTCCCCGCCACGCTGGAACTCAGCACATGCGTCGTGGATACCGGAAGGCCGAATGTGCCCGCCGCAAGGATCGTCGCCATGGCAACCAGTTGCGCCGAGGCCCCCTGCGCATAAGTCATGCGCGCCTTGCCGATCTTCTCACCCACCGTCACCACGATCCGCTTCCATCCGATCATAGTGCCCAGTCCCAGCGCCAGCGCTACTGCAACCTTCACCCAGGTGGGAATGAACTTCGTAGACTTGTCCAGGTAGCCCGTATAGTTCGCAACAATCATTTTGTCCGCTGCCGACATCTGCGGCCCGCCGCTCTTGGCCATCAGCCGCAGCGTCTCGCTGGTCAGATACATCTGGTTGCGTACATTGGCCTGCATCCCCTGCGGCACGCCTTCCAGCGTCCCGTACTGCGTCGTCTCGTTGCGGATCTCCAGCACCATCTCCTGCAGTGCCAGCGTCACTCCCGGCTCGTACTTCTTGCTGCTGACAAATTTCTCCAGCTCAGGTCCGGCATCCTGCGCCGCCGTCCCCGGCTGAACATAATGGTCCAGCGCTCCGGCTACCTGCGTCGAAACCACTGCAAACTCCTGCACCTGGCTGGCACCCATGGTATGGTTCAGCGCGTAGGCCGTGGGAACCGTGCCCACCAGGATCAGCATCATCAGCCCCATGCCCTTCTGTCCGTCGTTCGACCCGTGCGCATAGCTCACCCCGCCGCACAGCAGAATCATCAGACAGCGAATGTAAAACGGTGGCGGCGCACTCCCCTTGGGGGCCTGAAACAGACGCGGGTCCTTCGCCACCAGCTTGAACACCAGAAGCACCAGCCCCGCCGCCACAAACCCCACCAACGGCGACACGCACAACGCCGTTATCACCTTCTTCACCTGTTCCCAGTCCAGGCCACTGGTCCCCGAGTTCCCTCTCATCAGCTGGTACGCCAGACCCACGCCCAGAATCGACCCAATCATTGTATGCGAGCTCGACACCGGCAGCCCGCGGTACCACGTCGCCAGGTTCCACAGGATCGCCGCCACCAGCAGCGCAAACACCATGGCGAAGCCCGAACCGTTGTTGCCTTTCAGGATCAGCTCCACCGGCAGCAGCGAGACGATCGCCCACGCCACTGCGCCCGAACTCAGCAGCACGCCCACAAAGTTCAATATCCCCGAGTAGACCACCGCGATATGCGGCTCCAGCGAGTGAGTATAGATCACCGTCGCCACCGCATTCGCCGTATCATGAAACCCGTTCACAAACTCGAAGCCCAACGCAATCAGCAGCGCAAGCCCAAGCAGCAGGTACGGGAAAAAGCTCACCGTATGAACGGTCGAGAGATCCCCCCACACCTGCGCCGCAATGTAGATCAGCCCACCCGCCAGAACCAGCGCAAACAAACCCACGCCGATCTTGCCGGTGGACGACTTCTTAAAAGTGTCTGCGAGTATCTTCTCTTCGAGAATCGTGGGATGTGGCAGCGTGGCTGGCGTGGCCATGAATCACCTTACTTGAATTGCTGATCCATAACTAAAGCTACTCTATTCACGCTACAGAAATGTTACAGTTCCGTGAAAGATTCCTTCGCCCGGCCATCGCCGCTAGCCCGAAAAAACCATCCAGAAATTATATAAATCGCATATTAATCAATTTCTTAGGAAGAAATCGGCCGCTCCGAAACGCTGTGGACAACAGGGCACGAAGAACGAATATCGCACACAAAAAAACGAATACCGCACATCCGGACTACCGCCAGTCGTCCCGCGCCGACGCCTCGCCGGAAAACACCACATCGAATCCTTCTGCCTTCTTGATCAGAATGTCGCCCAGTTCGCGCGGCTGGTGCAGCAGCACGGCCTGTAGTCGCACCAGTTCCAGCATCGCCAGAAACATGCAGATCAGTGCTCGCTCCGAGTGTGTCGTATGCAGCATCCGCCGCAGGCTCACCGGACGTTCCTCCATCATCAGCCGCCGCTTCACATAGTCGATCATCTGCGCCACGGTCACCGATTCCTCATCCACGTCCAGCACAGGCCGCTCGCGCAGCCGCTCCAGCACCTCCTGAAACACCCGCACCAGGTCCACCGCGTCGGCCGCAATCTCCTGCTCCCCGCCGTCGCCCGCGTCGGCGCCGCCCGTCTCCTCGCGCAGAAACGATCTCATGCCGGGGTTCGACCACGTCGCCTCTTCGATCTGCTGCTTCTGCATCAGCATCTGCGCGGCGGCCTTGAAGCGCTCGTGCTCCAGCAGCCGCTCCACCAACTCTCGTCGCGGGTCTTCGGAATCCCCGCCCGCCACATCCGACGGATCGCGCGGCAGCAGCGTCTTCGACTTGATATGAATCAGCAGCGACGCCATATAGATGAACTCGCCCGCCGAGTCCACGTCGGTCTGTCGCAACTGGTGGCAGTAGTCCAGAAACTGCGCCGTAATCAGCGCAATCGGAATGTCATAGATGTCGATGTTCTGTTTGCGAATTAAATCCAGCAACAGGTCCAGCGGGCCGTCGTAGAGCTGCCCCACAGTGACCGAGAACGGCGAGAGCGAGGCCTCTTCCTGCTGCGCCGAATCTTTGGATACCGCAGCAGTAGCGCGCTTCGTTTCATCCTCCCGCGCCACCGGCCCCGGCTGCAGCACAAGCATCTCCCCCACCGGCTCAATCTTCTCGTCTACAGCCGCAGCAGACTCCGCCAAAGTCTCCGCCGCGTCGTCCGCATCCGTGCCGCCGGGCCGCTCGTCCACTGTCGCGTCGTTTAGAGTCTCATCCGCCATCGCTATACGAGCCCCACTGCGGAGCGCACCTGCTGCATCGTCTGCTCGGCGCGCCGGTTCGCACGCACCGCGCCCTCGTTCAGAATTGCATCAACCTCTCCGGGATGCGCCTCGAAGTACTCTCTTCGCTTCTGGATCGGGGCCAGCTCCGCAACCACCGCGTCGGCCAGCCATCCCTTGCACTGGATACAGCCAATCCCCGCCGTGGTGCAGCCTGCGCGAACATCTGTCTGCGTTTCGTTCGAGGAAAAAACCTTGTGCAGATCGAAGACGGGACATATCTCAGGATTCCCCGCGTCCGTCCGCCGAATCCGCGCCGGATCGGTCACCATCGTCTTCAGCTTCGCGCGAACCTCCAACTCGGGATCGGAGAGCAGAATCGTGTTCCCGTAACTCTTCGACATCTTCCGCCCATCCGTCCCCGGCAGCTTCGGACTCGGCGTCAGCAGCACCTTCGGCTCGGGCAGAACCGATTCCTGAGGCCTTGTTGAGTGGAAGGCGTCAGCAGGTGTCTCAAACGTACGAATCAGCGCGCCAGGCCCGCCCAACATATGTTTGGCGATCGGTTCGCCAACCTTGTCAACGAGAGCCTCGTATGACGGAGCTTCGGCAGGCGGAATATTTTCTGGATCTTTGGGATATAGAAAATTGAACCGCCGCGCGATCTCGCGTGTGATCTCCACATGCGCGGCCTGGTCCTGGCCCACCGGCACGAAGTCTGCCTGATAGACCAGGATGTCGGCGCTCATCAGCAGCGGATAGCCCAGAAACCCAAACGTCCCAAGGTCCTTCTCCTTGAGCTGCTCCTGCTGGTCCTTGTAGCTCGGCACGCGTTCCAACCAGCTAAGCGGCGTAATCATCCCCAGCAGCAGACCCAACTCTGCGTGTGCCGGAACCTTGCTCTGGACGAAGATGGTGCAGCGCTTGGGATCGAGTCCGGCGGCCAGAAAGTCCAGCGCAACCTGGCGCACGTTCTCCTTCAGGCCACTCGTGTCTGCGTAGTCGGTCGTCAGCGCATGAAAGTCCGCGATGAAGAAGTAGCAGTCGTACTTCGGCGTGCCGTCGGCCTGTGCCTCCTGCTGCAACTTCACCCAGTTGTATAGCGCGCCCATGTAGTTGCCCAGATGCAGCCTGCCCGTGGGACGCATCCCGCTCAGTACTCGCCTCGGCGCCGGTTGTCTCGTCTCTTCGCTCATAATTTTCTCAATCCAAAGCGTACAGGATGCGGCCCGTCTATAGCGACCTGAGAAGGCCGTCGAAGACATTCAGCAGCGGATAATAAAATGTTCCAAATATCCAGCGTCCGCCAAACAAAAAGATAACGACCAGGCCATACATCCCAATCCGGTCGTAGACCTGCTCCACCCGGTAGGAAAGAAACTGGCGCAGCACATGGCTGCCGTCGAGCGGGGGTACCGGAATCAGGTTGAAGACAAACAGCAGCAGGTTGATGGTAACGCCGTAGTACAGCAGCATCGCCATAGGAAACAACGGCATCCCGCCGGTATCGACGCCCGGAACGCGATTTGCCATCAGCATGGCGGCGTTGATCGCCGCAACTCCGCCCGTGTGCTTGAAGACGATCAGCAGCAGCAGCGCGACGGTCGCCATCGCAAGGTTGCTGGCCGGTCCAGCCAGCGAGACCAGAATGTCGTCGCGCCGGATGTGGCGGAAGTTGCGCGTCGTCACCGGGCAGGGCTTGGCCCAGCCGATCAGCATCCCGCCGTACACCAGCGAGACCAGAGGGATCAGCACTGAACCCAGCGGATCGAGGTGCTTCATCGGGTTCAGCGTCACTCGCCCCAGCATGTAGGCCGTGGGGTCGCCCAAGCGCATGGCCGTGTAGGCGTGCGCGCTCTCGTGTACCGAGAACGCCAGCACCAACACCACCACCTGGAAGAGGATCAGGACGAACTGCGGCTGACTCATCTGTCCAGTTTACAGAATCGCGGCGCGGGTCGGCTTTTGTGGCTACTCAATGGCAAAGACTGCATACACCGTAGCGGACTTCGTAATGCGCTCTGGAGAAATTGCCAGCGGCGCCAAATTACGCTTAACCCCGCCGAGGGTGGACTCTGTTGTATTGAGCGTCGCATATTCGAGGCCGAGAGCCGCGAAGATACTACGAGGAGGTGTCTGGTTGCTCGCGTAGACAAGCGTTCCCAACTTCACGCCAAGTCCGGCGGCCATTTGAGATGCGATCTGCCGCGCATGTTCGAGCGCCTTCTTCGCCGCCTCGGCCTCAAGAGCATCATCCTGCTTCAACTGCCACTGGATGTTGCCACTGTCATTTGCCCCAGCAGTGATGGCGAGGTGGAGAACTTGCGACGCACCATTGGCAGGCACGGTCACATGCCAAGCCTGTTCGAATTCAAAGCGGAGCCCCTGCCCATAGCGTGCCTTGTTCTCATCGCTACCGGGATCAAGCGGGCTGAGAGACTGTTGAGAACTTTCGATTGCATCCTTCGGAACGCCCGCAGCCGTCAGCGCAGTGATAATTGCATTTGACGTTCGTGTTGCATCGGCATAAGTACCATCCTGATCCTTGCCGAAGATGTGAAAGCCAATCGTGATGACCGCCGTGTCCGCCAGTGCCTCAGCCTGGTCACTGGTTGTGATGGCAATCGTCTTGTTCTCTTTATTGATTTGAATCTGCTGAGAGGAGGCCGTTACCGTGAGTGCTGCAACACAAAACGCAATTAGTGCAATACGCATTATCTTCATTGGATTCACTCTCCTGAAGTATCTTCTGCCCCGCTCAGCAAATCCGCCAGTGTTTTTTTGTGCTTTGGTTTGGCGGCGGCCTTCTGCTTTGGGTCGGGGATCACACGCTCCGGCGGCACCGGGCCCACGCGGTCCCGCGCGTTCAGTTTGACCGCCTTGACTGCCGAGAAGACCCGCTTCTTCGCCTTGCTCATCCGTAGACCTCGCCCAAACGAACCACTGCGCCGCAGCACCGATTATGCAATACTTTTCATTGCAGCAGTACGGCCAGGATTGTCGCGCCGAACCAGTTGGCGGCCAATCCAGGAGGGTTCCAGCATGGAAGAACGCGACTTTTTCGACGAAAAGCCCGAGCAACGCACGCATACCATGACCTGTCCCCACTGCGGTCAGCCGGGCGAGTACCAGATTGGGTGGCTTGTCCGGCGCAAGAAGGCGCAGCTTCCGCGCGGCGCCGACGAGCGCGACCGCGCCCGCTTCGCCAAGGCGCAGAGCTACATGGTGCGTACCGACGACCTGGTGGGGTGCAAAAACATCCGCTGCCGCAAGCGCTTCGACGTAGCCGGAATCCAATCCGTAGCGTTTCTGTAGATTCCAAAGAATCGGCTGCATCTTCGCGCCCCGGTTTGCGATCTAATCCTGGTAAGCGGCAGACGCTGGAGGCAAGCCTTGGCTAACACCCTGATCCCCATTGAGGAACGCACGCTGACTCCGCAGCAGGTCGAGACCCTCGACCGGCGGCGGCCCCGCGGCCAGCTCTTCCTTGTGCTCTGCTTCCAGTGCCTCATCGTGGCCACGCTGGTTACCCTGTGGAGCGGGCAGGACCTGACCTACTCCCCCGGCTGGGTGCGTCCCATGTTCTACTGGGACGCCGCGCTGTTCCTGCTCGCCATCGTCTTCGGCGTAGCTGGTGTCCGTCTCCGCCGCGGCTCACAAGAGTTCCTCAGCTACTAATCTCATCTGACCCCAATTTGCCTGCACGGGCCTGTGGTTCCGGTTCATTCCGACCGCACCTGACACTGGCTGTGAGCGCGATACTAAATGTCGCACTGCGGTCTGTAGGACAATAGAGCCTGGCACGGAATCGGCGACCGCTGAATCACATCCAATCTGTAGAAACACTTGACGGAAGAGCAGAGATATCTGAGGCAACAGGACGGAATGGCGGAAGAGAGCACATCGCAGGGCGAATCGAGGGCCGCGTCGAGGGTGGTCGGCATTGATCTTGGGACGACCAACTCGCTGGTTGCGTTCATGCAGGGCGATCAGCCGACGATCATTCCCGGCGAGGACGGCGACCGGCTGGTGCCGTCGGTGGTGGCCTTCGACGCCGATCAGCACGGCTTCGTAGTGGGCAATGGAGCACGGGCGACGCTGCTGAAGGACGCGTCGAGCGTGGTCTACTCCGCCAAGCGGCTGATGGGACGCGGCGTCGAGGACGTGCAGGAGGAGCTGAAGCTCTTCCCCTTCAAGCTGGTGGATGGATTGCAACCGGGCGACGTGCTGAAGCTCGAGGTGGGCGGATTGCAACTGACGCCGCCGGAGATTTCTGCATACATCCTGCTGCAATTGAAGATGAACGCGGAGCGATTCTTTGGCGCACCGGTGACGCGAGCGGTGATTACGGTTCCCGCCTATTTCAACGATGCGCAGCGGCAGGCGACCAAGGACTCGGGACGGATTGCGGGGCTGGACGTGCTGCGCCTGGTGAACGAGCCGACGGCAGCCGCGCTGGCCTACGGGCTGGACAAGAAGCGAGACGGACTGATCGCGGTGTACGACTTTGGCGGCGGAACATTCGATATCTCCATTCTGAAGCTGCATGAGGGAATCTTTGAGGTGATCTCGACTGGCGGCGACACGCACCTGGGCGGCGATGACATCGACAACCTGCTGATTGCAATCGCGCTGGACGACATTGCGGGCGACGCCGATCTGGCCATCTCCGAGCCTAGCGGCGAGTTGGTGCAGGCCGTGCGCAAGGCCGTGATCGAGGCAAAGATCGCGCTCTCCGAGGCCGATGAGACGAAACTCAATGTGCTGCTGCCGAATGGCAAGCAGTACACGCGAAAGATCACGCGCGCTCAGTTCGAGCAACTGATCTCGCAGACGATTCTGCGCACGGCGCGGCCATGCATTCAGGCGCTGAAGGACGCACACCTCACCGCCGACGAGATCGACGAGGTGGTACTGGTCGGCGGATCGACACGCATTCCCGCGGTGCGCGCGCTGGTCGACGAGTTGTTCAGCCTGAGCGCACGCGGCAAGAAGCCGCATACGGAGTTGAACCCCGACGAGGTGGTAGCGCTGGGCGCGGCGGTGCAGGCGCAGATACTGGCCGGAGCGAACGCAGGCTCGGCGCTGGACGACCTGCTGTTGCTGGACGTGACGCCGCTGTCGCTCGGCATCGAGGCGCTGGGCGGAGTGGTGGCACGGATCATCGAGCGCAACTCGACAATTCCGGCCAGCGCGACCCAGCACTTCACGACCGGCGTGGATGGGCAGACGAACGTCGCCATCCACGTTGTCCAGGGCGAGCGCGAGCTGGCCAAAGATTGCCGCAGCCTGGCGCGCTTCGACCTGAAGGGCATTCCGCCGATGGTGGCGGGGCTGGCTCGCATCGAGGTGAAGTTTCTGATCGACGCCAATGGCATTCTGCATGTGAGCGCGCGCGAGCAGCGCAGCGGCAAGGCGGCCGAGATCGAGGTGAAACCGACCTACGGGCTGACCGACGAGCAGGTGGAGACGATGATCCTGGCGTCGTATGACCACGCCGAGGAGGACCTGGATGCGCGACAACTGATCGAGGCCAGGAGCGAGGCCGAGACGATCCTGGTCGCGGTGGAAAAAGGCATCGGCCACGCTGCGTGGCAGCTGATGACACCCGATGAGCTGGCGCAGATCGCGGCCTGCGTCCGCGAGCTGACAGACGCGACCGCGGGCAGCGACTACAGAGCGATCCGCCAGAAGATCGAGCAACTGGACAAGGCAACTCGCCGCTTCGCCGAGCTGATGATGGACTCGGAGGTGATGGGCGCGATGAAGGGCCAGACGATGGAAGCGGCGGGTGAGGGCATGGGCGCAGACGTCACCGCACCGCACGCCTTCGCCAAGGCCGAGTTCGAGGAAGACGACCACGGATAAACGCGGATGAACACGGATTAAAATACGCTTCTGTTTTATCCGTTCTTATCCGTGTAATCCGTGGCTGGTTTTGCACTCTATAGTTGGGCTACGAAGTCAAAGTTTAGAATGAGGGCGTATGTCTGATCGCGTTGCCGATTTGCCTGAAGTCGATCTGTCGAAGCCGCCCGCCGAGGGCATGGTGCGGGTGACGTTTCTGCCCGAGGGCAGGACGGTGGAGTTTGCCTTCGACACGCTGCCGTATGAGGGCCACGGCCAGCCGATGTCGTTCCTCGACGTGGCGGAGAACTACGGGATATTTCTCGATCACGCGTGCGGCGGCGTCTGCGCCTGCACCACATGCCATCTGCATGTGAAGCAGGGGGCGGAGGGGACCAGCGCGGCCGAGGATCTGGAGCTGGACCGGTTGGAGACGGCGGCGGGCATCGAGCTGGACTCGCGGCTGGGCTGCCAGGCGGTGATCGAGCGACCGGGGACGTATGTGGTCGAGATTCCCAAGTGGAACCGCAACTATGTGCAGGAAGGCAAGCCGGCGCACGGGCCGGGGAGCTAGGATTTGTGGCTGGCGGAGAGAAGGCTTAACACCGATCAACACCGATGGAGACGATCCGGTGCAAGTAGATCTTGATGGGCAAGGGGTGAATAACATGGCGCGCGAACTGGACTGGACGGATGTGGAGGAGATTGGGATTCAGTTGCAGGAGATGTTTCCGGAGACGGATCCCTACACGGTGCGGTTTACCGATCTGCACAAGTGGGTGGTGCAGTTGCCGGACTTTGTGGGCGACCCGGCAAAGTCTAACGAGGGGATTCTGGAGGCGATCCAGACAGCCTGGCGCGAGGAGTACGTGGACGCGAAGGGATAAGGCAGGCCAGGAGAAGCGATGTTCGAAAACTCATCATTGCCGAAAGGCAGGTCCATTGGGGTTGTCACTGTTATTCTGCGGACCGTCATAGGTCTAAATTTTGCTCGCTTCGCGCTTTCATTCCTGCCGTGGTTTGAAGGTTCTGCGAACGGTCCTGGAGTTGCTGATCGGTTATTCAATCCCCACCACACGTATGGGTTCAGGAGCGACTTTATCTGGCTATTCTTCTCCACAATTGCTATTTCCTTCGCAATGATTGCGTCCGTTCCGTCTTTCAAGGAGAGCCACAGGTCGCGGGTGAATTTCTACCTGAGTTTGGCGTGGGTAGCAGCGTATGTCATCTACGTGTTGAGGTGCCTGTTCACAGGGGTGCTTGATTTCGGCTAGCGGCGGCGGAGGATTTGGGCGGGGAGTTTGGAGCCGGTGGCGAAGAGTGTTAGGCCTGCAACGAGTGCCCAAGCAATCGATGCGACCATTATCGTCAACAGGTCCATCGTGTGCGAGGAGACGGGCGGCAGATAGTGTGCTGCCGTTGCCGTCGCAGCGAAGGCGACGAGCGCGGCGAGGAGGGCGCGGCCGAGCTCGCCGAACTCCAGGTGGGCGAGCGAGACCAGGCGTTTGCGGTGGAGCAGGATGGCGAGCGCGGCGGTCTGGACGAGGATTCCGATGTCGGATGCGATGGCCAGGCCCATGAGGCCGCGTGCGTGGAAGAGGCCCCAGTACATCGGGATGGAGAGCACAGTGATGATCGTGCCAGTAATCATCGGAGTCTTGGTATCGCTGGCGGCGTAGAAGGCGCGGGCGTAGATTCCCTGCACCGCCCACAGGGCCAGGGTGATGGCGAGGATGGTGAAGAGCTGGGTGATGACGGCGGCGTCGGCGCGGTTGAAGCGGCCGCCGCGGAAGAGGTCCATGAGCCAGGGGGCGAGGGCAATCATCCAGGCGGAGACGATCATACCGACGGCGAAGAGGCGGGAGACGGAGCGGCCGACCGAGGCGGAGAAGTCGTGGGCTCGGTTCTGCTGGAAGAGAGAAGCGAAGAAAGGCAGCGAGGCGGCCCCGGCGGCCGGGCCGATGACGTTGAAGGGTGCGCTGAAGAGGCTCTTGGCGTTGGTGATCAGCGTGATGCCGCCGAGCTGGGCAGAGGCGAAGAACTTGAGGAAGATGCCGTCGAACATGACCAGCGAGACGCCGATCATAAGCGGCAGGGAGAGCTTGAACCACTCAAGGAAAGCGGGAGAGCGAAAGCCGACGATGGGGTAGTAGCGCAGACCGGTGTGGAATGCGCCGAGGGAGTTGAGCAGCGCGGAGCCGACGATGACGCCGCCGAGCACGCCCCAGGCCAGCGAGTAGATACCGAGCCGGTGATGCAGCAACAGAGCGCCGAGGATGATTCCTGCGTTGTAGATCACAGGCGTGCAGGCCTGGTAGAGGAAGATCTTGCGCACCTGCAGGCGCGAGCTCATCACGCTGCCGATAAAAAAGAAGAGCTGCGCGGGCAGTAGCAACCGGGTAAGTGCGACGCACATCGCAGCGCCGACTAGGTCTTTGCGATAGCCTTTGAAGAAGAGCCAGACATATTGCGGCGCGAAGATCTCGCCGAAGAGGAGACCCGCGGCAAGGACGATCAACATGGTGTTGAGGATGACGGAGAGGGCCCGGTCGCCGCCCTCTTCGTCGCCGGCGACGCGATAGCGATTGAGGATGGTGATGACGGAGATGGAGGCTGCGCCGCCGATGAGGAAGTAGTTGATGAGATCGGGGAGGGTGAAGGCGGCCTGATAAGCGTCCTGCTCCATGCCCACGCCGAAGAGGTGATTGATGACCTTGATGCGGATGAGGCCAAGGACTCCGGAGAGCAGCGCGCTGATCATGAGAAGCTTGGCCGCGGAGCCTGCGGTGTGCTTGCTGGCTGGGCGCGTGGACGGGGCCTGATGCGAGGCTGTGGGAGGGACTGGATGCGGCTGAAGGGTCAAGCTAGTTTCCATCGCCTTCGGAGTTCGAGCCGGGAACGAGAGAGTCGAAGAGGAGATCGCTGGGGCGCGTGCGTCCCGATGAACGCGCGGGAGCGGATGGAGATGGAGCGGGCTGGGGCTTGCGGGCGGACTTCTGCGCGGCGGAACTTCTGGCGGCGACGGGCTGGGAGAGCATAGTGGCGAGGGCGGCGAGATCGCGGCGGAGATTGCGCAACTGCTTTGTGTCGGGGAGATCGGATTCGATGAGGGAGAGCTGCGGGCCCTTCTGCTTGAACTCGGCCTTGAGCACCTGGCGCGCACCTGGGATGGTGTATCCCTCGTCCTTGAGGAGGGTCTTGACGCGCAGGGCGAGTTCGACATCTCGGCGGCGGTAGAGGCGCTGTCCGGTGCCTCCCTTGTTGGGCTTGAGTTGGGGAAACTCGCTCTCCCAGAAGCGGAGGACGTATGCGGGGACCTCGCAGAGGCGGGCGACCTCGCCGATGCGGAAGTAGAGTTTGTCGGGGATCTCCGACGCGTTCGCGCCGGAACCATGCGGAATGCCGCGGATTGGCTGGTTATTTGCCATTGACCAGACGCGAACCCTCCCTTACAGACGAGAGCGTGAACCCCCTCGATCCAGATTGACTCCAGTGTCTCCAGCGAGCGAAGACTGAGCAGAGAAGAAACATGGGGCCTTCACTCCGATGCGGATGACAACCAGAAGATGTTAGCACCTCAAGTCGATCTGCCCTAGAAGGGATTGAGTTTGGCGAGGCCCTTCTTCTTCTTGTGCTTGCTGGAGGACTCGTCGGCTTTGTCGAAGGCCGGCTTGGGCTTATTGCCGTCTGCGGGAGCAATCTGCGCGGGTGGCCGCGAACCGGGAGCAACTTCGTTGACGGGGTCTGGCGCGGCGTCGGGCTTCTCGATGGGGGCCGTAATGGTTGCGTTGGGCGGGCCGGCGAGTTTAATTCCTCCCATGTTGTCGTTCGGGTTCGGTTGGGATGAGCCGCTGGCGGACGAGGCCGTTGCGGGCGCGGAGGACTCAGAGCCGGGGAAGACGGGAGGCGAGGCTGGCTCCGCGGTTGGCGCGGGGGAAGCGGAGGAGGGTTGCACGATCTCGATGCCCACGGAAGATCCGCTGGAGACGGCTGCGGGGGTTGCTTCGGAGACGCTGGTGACCGCGGCAGAGTCGCTGGATGCGCCAGCGCCGGCGGCGGGTACGTCCTGAAATGCGAGTGGCGCGGCGGCTGGAGCCTGTACGGGGGCAGACGAGCCGGTGGCGGACGGGGCGATCGTGGCAGCCGCCGCAGAGGTTCGCGGTGCGTAGGCCGCGGGATTCATCGAGGTGTTGAAGTCGACGATGGCCTGCCGGGTGATCGTGGGAGCGAATGTGGGCTTGACGTCTTCCAGCGGAGGTTCTCCGAGGGTGGCGGCGGGGACTGTGTCCGCCTTGTGCAGGACGAAGAACTCGACGCGGTTGCTGAGGGTGTACTGGCCACGGCTGTTCTCCAGCGCGACACTGGCTGCAACCTGCTCCGGCGTGGGGGTTGGAATGGGAAGGCCCATGCCAACGATGCGGTCTCGCGCGTCCTCGACGTGCGCCGCGGCAGAGTGTTCGAGCACGACCTTGCTGTAGGCGGCGTAGGCCTGGTCGTCGTAGATCTTCAACAGACGCGCCTTGCCCGCCTCGGGAAGCTTGAGGGTACGGACAAAACGGGCCTCGGTTTCAAACGCATCGCCCAGGTTCACCAGCACGTCGTCCATGTGGCTGTAGAGCGGATAGGTATCGACGACGGTCTGGTAGCGGGCGATGGTGGCAGGCCAATTTGCGTGGGTCGCGTAGAAGGCGGCGATCTCGGCCTCGCGGGAGGCCAGCGTCTCCTGCACCTCTCGCAGGCGCTGCTTGGCCTGAGGCACCAGCGTCGAATCGGGGAACTGCTGCAGCATCTGGCGATAGGCGGCTTCGGCCTTGACGATGTTGGAGTAGTCGCGGTCGGGCTTGTCCATCTGGCGGAAGTAGATGTCGCCGACGCGCATCTGGGCCTCAGCGGCCTCGGGCGAGTTGGGGAAGAAGGTGATGAAGTCGGTATACTCCTGCTCGGCCTGGGTGAGGGCAGCGGCGCCCCCTTCCTTGAACCAGCTATCAGCAACGCCAAGCTTGGCGCGCATCATGTACTGCGATTCGGGATAGGTGTTCAGCAGGGTCTGAAGGTCGAGGCGGGCAACGTCGTAACGACCGTGCTTCACGGCGTCTTCGGCTTTGTCGTAGAGCGCCTTGTCTGGGAGCTTGGCGTCCTGCGCTTCGATCGGATTGACCTTCTTTATCTTCTTGTCCTCTTGCCTGGTGTCCTTGGAGACAACGACCTTCTCATCTTTCTGCTTGCGGACCTTGGGGGCCTTCTTGTTGCTGATAGCGATGTCAGGCTTGGCCGAAGTGGAGGCGGGTGCGGCGGCGTCCGGTGTTGCGGCCGGAGGCGCTGTGGCGGAGGGCGATGCAGCGGTCTGGTTGGTGGCGTCCTGCGTTGGAGGCGCGGCCTGAGCGCGCGCGCCGATGGTTGCCGCCAGAAGCGCAGTCAGGGCGAGCGCGGCGCAACCATATGGAAAGAGGGAACGGACCTGGATGCAGGAGAGCTGGATGCTGCTGGAGGTGGTGCTTCGCGTCATGCTTGGAACTCCATCTGCCTCGTAGTGCAACGTTCTGGCGGGCGCGCACTCGGCGGTATGCGGCTGCACTCTATTCTAGAGCAGTTTCGCGGAAACCGTGGTCCTTCGGTGCATCTCTCAAGGTCCGAGCCGCGGCAAAAACGCCGGGGGCGTAGTGGTAATCCGCAACAACCGCTGCGCTAACCCGCCGGAGCCGCGGCGCGGGCGATGCGCAACAGCTCGATTGCGTTCTGCTGGGTGCGGCCTTTTTCGAAGACGGCGGAGCCTGCGACCAGCATGTCGGCGCCGGCCTGGACCACGGAGGCGACCGTATCGAGAGCGACGCCGCCATCGACCTCGATGCGAAAGCTGAGCCCCATCTGCTTGCGCAGGGCTGCAAGAAAGGCGATCTTCTCGACGGCGAGCGGGAGGAACTTCTGTCCGCCGAAGCCGGGATTGACGCTCATCACCAGGACGAAGTGGACCATGGGGAGGACTTCGATAAGCGTCTCGACGGGCGTGGCGGGGTTGATGACGACACCGGGCAGGACGTTGTGCTCGGCGATGTGCTGGAGGGTGCGATGCAGGTTGCGGCAGGTCTCCTGATGGACGGAGATGAGGTTGGCGCCGGCCTGGGCGAAGGCTGGGATGTAGTCGTCGGGGTCCTCGATCATGAGGTGACAGTCGAGGGGGAGCTTGGTGATGGGACGCAGCGCCTTGACCATGGGAGGGCCGAAGGTGATGTTGGGGACGAAGTGTCCGTCCATGACGTCTACGTGGACGATGGTGCCGCCGCCGCGCTCGGCTGCGGCGACTTCATCGGCGAGATAGGCAAAGTCGGATGCGAGGATGGAGAAGGCGAGTTCGATCATAAAGGCCAGGTTCGAGGTACCAGGTTCGAGGTTCGAGGTGAAAGATGCATTGAGGGAAGTGTATCAGTGGACTGGTTCGACTGGCGTTGACGACGGATCGCGATGGAATTCGGGCGTGGGTTTGGGGTCGCCGAGGGAGATGCGGGCGGCGGCGTTGAGGATGCGGCGGATGGGCCATGCGGATTTGTCGGTCGCGTCTTCTCTTGGGAAAAAGACTTCGCCGGTTCGCTGCTTCTCCGGGCGGTAGTACCAGCGGCGGAGGAGCGAGAGGTGGTCGGAGAGTGTGGCGAGGTCGAGGGATGAATTGGGTTGGGGCTTGGCGCGGGTTGTGAGGCCGTCGAGGAGGTGCGCGGCGCGGTCATCGGGGTTGAGACAGGTGCTCGATGCTGACGCGGGAATTGGAGGAAGAACACTACGGGTGGAATCGGTGATGCCGACAGCATCGGGGTCCTTCGACTGCGATGCGACAGAGGGCGTCGCATCTCCGCTCAGGATGACAGTGTTCTGAGTTGGAGGTTCTTTGAGTAGGACAGCCTGGATCATCAGCGGCTGAGCGAAAAGGGAGGTGCCGACGGAGGTCTGTTCTTTGACCGCGCGGACGCCGAGGGTGGAGAGGCGAGCAGGGCCTGTGATGCAGCCGGAGGCGAGGAGGAAGATGGAGGCTGCGGGTTCGGCTTCGGAGCTGGGTTCAGGTGAAGCAGATCCCTCCGCTACGCTGCGGGATGACAACAAAGAAGCGGGCTGGGCGGCTTTCTGCACGATGACGGCGCGGAGATTGGGGATGGGCTGGACGAGCGGGTCGGCGAGCGTGGCGGCGGATTTGACGCGCAGGAAGTGAGCGTGGAGTTGGGCGGCGCGCTCGAAGTCGAGGCTGGCGGAGGCCTGCTCGCGCTGGGCGGTGAGCTGCGTGAGGAGCGACTCGCCGTGGGTGGCGAAGAAGGCTTCAACAGCGGCGGCTTCGGCGGTGTAGGCGGCTGCTCCCTGGGGCGTGCAGGCCTGATTGCAGGGCGCGAGGCACTTGTTCATCTCCTGATAGACGCAGCCGGGATGCTCGGGACAGGGCGCGAGGTCTTCGGTGCAGCGGCGGAGCTTGTAGAGGTCGAGGACGGCGTCGCAGTAGCGGTCGGCGGCGGCGCGCGACGGGAACGGACCGTAGGTGTGCGCCAGGGCGCGAAGGCTGAGGCGGTTGGTGGAGTAGACGCGGGGGAAGGCGTTGCCGGCGGTGAAGCGGAGGAAGAAGGGCGTGTGCAGGCGCAGTCGGCGGCGGGCTTCGGCGAGGCCGAAGATGGCGGCGGAGGCGTGGTAGAGCGTGAGCGCGGACTCGAACTCGGAGCCGGTGATGGTGAAGTCGATGCGGGCGACGCGGGTGCGGAGGTTGAGGCGCTTGGATTGGGAGTCGGGCGGCGCGAGGATGCGGGTGATGCGGCGGCGGAGGTCAGCGGCGCGGGTGAGGTAGGGCTCGGCTGGAGTTGGCGCGGGCGGGCCGTGAAGGGCAAAGACTCCGGGGAGCGCGGGGATTGAGCGCAGGATTTCGGCGGCGCTCTCCGGCAAGAAGGGGATGGAGCGATCGAACTGAAAGGCTGCAGCCACTCCTGGATTGTAGTCGGCAGGACGGGCTCGCGGCTGCCTCCCGCTCGCCTGCCAGAGATTGCTGCAAGCAAGACCCTGACAATGCGGTATTGTAGTGTGGTTCGCATCGGTGAGCTTCGCCTCGCGCTTGCTCTAGATTCTTGTGGAAAGGCCCTTCCAGTGTCTCGACCATCTGCTATAAGAACAACCGAGGCGGCAACCCAGGCTGGCCGCGAGAACGCGCGTGACTCGAAGTGGGATGGAGTCTATCTGAAGACGATCCTGGGACTGGCTCTGGCAACCCGTTTCGCCATCGTCGCCGACGTGCTCCTCAACCTTCCTCATGGATGGTTCTTTCGTTCCCAGGGGGAGCTGGGTTTTCTTGCCCAGTCGCTTCTTGCGGGCCATGGATTCAGCTCGCCCTTTGGCGGATCGACGGGCTCGACGGCATTTCTGGCGCCCGGCTATCCAGTGCTGATCGCCGCCATCTTCCATCTCTTTGGCAGCTTCACAACCTCCTCTGCCGCAGCCATTATGTTGCTTCAGACGCTCTTCTGCGTGCTCACCATCCTTCTGCTGGTACAGATCGCCCTTCAGGAGTTCGGCCCTGCGTGCGCCAACCTGGCGGGCTTCTTCTGGGCGATCGGACTGCCTTTTCTCTGGCTCCCGGCCATCTTCTGGGAGACCAGCCTGACCATTCTTCTGCTCACCTGCTCGCTCGCTCTTGCACTCTGGTGCGTTCGCTCGGACCGCAGCACCCCGTGGATCCTGATGGGTCTATGCGGCGGCATCACCTTGCTGGTCAACCCCTCGTTCTCTCTGGTACTGCTGGCCCTCTACTGCTGGACGGTGGCCCGCTCCCGCGCGTCCTCGCGTCCTGGTCCGGCGATTGCCTTCGCCATCGCGCTGCTCCTGTTTGCTCCGTGGCCGGTGCGAAATGCGCGCGTTCTCCATGCGTTCATTCCACTGCGCAGCAACCTGGGATTCGAGTTATGGAAGGGCAATCGTCCGGGCGCCACCAGCATCGACGATGCGAAGCTGTATCCGGTCTTCAACCGCGCTGAGTACGACAGCTATTCCAGCAAGGGCGAGGTCGCCTTCATGCGCGACAAATCGACCGCTGCGAAGCAGTACATCCGGGCCCATCCCGCGACCTTTGCGCGGCTCTCCGCCGAGCGCTTCGTCCGCTACTGGACGGGAACCGGAGCCACCGATCCCTCCATTCTGCTGGCGTCGTTCGCCGTGCTCACCACGCTGCTTGCACTGCCTGGGCTGTGGTGGCTGGTCAAGGCGGGACGAGGCGATCTGGCGGTCCTCTTCTCTCTGCCGCTACTTCTCTTCCCTCTGCCGTATTACGTCACCCACTGCGAACTTCGATTCCGCCTAGTGATCGAACCGGTCACCACGCTTCTCTCGGCCTACGCCATCGTCCATGCGTTTCACTTGCTGCTGCGGCGCGTGTGGATTCGCCGGCGATCGAACGGACGTTAGAGCGGAACCAGAGTAACAATGCCCAAGCAAAAAGCATCGAAGGTGGATTTTTCTTGAGGAAAAATCCACTCGGAGGGTTCGCCCCCGGGGTACACCTACTCTGGTTCCGCTCTAGCTGCCAGCGATGGTCATGCCTTCGATGCGGAGGGTGGGGGCGGCGGTGGCGGTGCGGAAGACGAGGTCGTTGCCGATGGCGGAGATGTTTTTGTACATGTCCTTGAGGTTGCCCGCGATGGTGATCTCTTCGACGGGGTAGGCGAGTTCGCCGTTCTCGATCCATAGGCCAGCCGCGCCTTGTGAGTAGTCTCCGGTGACGAGGTTGACGCCGAAGCCCATGGTCTCTGTGACGTAGAGGCCGGACTTTACGTCGGCGATGATCTGGGCTGGACTCAAAGTGCCCGGCTCCAGGAAAAAATTGCCTGCGCCGATGCCGGGGTTGCCGGCCAGCGAGCGCGCGGCGTTGCCGGTGGAGGAGGCGAGACCGAGCTTGCGGGCGGTGTAGGTGTTGGTGACGTAATTCATGAGGATGCCGTTCTCGATGAGGACGGTGCGGCGGGTGGGCAGGCCTTCACCATCGAAGGGCGCGGTGCCGAAACCGCCGGTCTTGATTGAGCCATCGTGGTCCGATTCGCGATCAAAGACGAGCGTTCCGTCGTCGATGACGGTGATATTGTCGCCGGCGACGCGCTCGCCGAGCATTCCGGCGAAGAAGCTGGCATGGCGATAGATGGCGTCGCCGTTGGCTGCATCGAAGATGTTGCCGACGATGGAGCGGGCGATCTCCGGAGAGAAGACGACGGGGGCCTGCTGGGTTTTGGCCTGGCGCGCGCCGAGGCGTTGCAGGGTGCGGCGGGCAGCCTCCTGGCCGATAGCGACGGGGTCCTCCAGCAGGCGGGTGGAACGGGCGGCGGAGTACCAGTAGTTGCGCTGCATGCGGCCGTCGGGTTCGTGGGCGATGGGCTGGGCGGAGAAGCCACAGTAGCTGCGGCGAAACTCTCCGGTGAAGCCGCGCGAGTTCATGAGTATCTTGTGCGAGGATGCGGTGTCGAAGTCGCCTCCGCCGGAGTTCTGGATGCGCGGGTCGAAGGCGAGGGCTGCGGCCTCGACCTCGCGCGCGATGCGGATGCGGTCGGCGGGCGGCTGCTGGTTGACGTCGTCGAAGTAGAGGTGCTGGGCGGCGGCGTCGTGCTGGCCGAAGTCGGAGGGTTCGGGAAGGCCTGCGAAGGGGTCTTCGCTGGTGATGCGGGCGAGCGTGACGGCTCCGGCTACCAGGCGCTCGATGCTCTCGGGCGAAAAATCCGAGGAGGAGGTGCTGGCGGTGCGAAGGCCGATGAAGACACGCAGGCCGACGGCGCGGGAGCCGGACTCCTTGAGCGTCTCGACCTGGCCGAGGCGGACGAGGGTGGAGAACTCATCGCCCTCGTAGACGACAGCTTCAGCGTCTGTGGCTCCGGCCTTGAGTGCGCGTGCGAGAACATCGGAGGCGAGCTGCTTGAGGTCGGTGGCGATGGTAGCTTTGGTCGGCATTCTTACAGCGTATAACTCCCGGAAAGTTTCTGGATGCAGCGTCGCGAGATCCCTTAGCGGACGGGATGCTCGGAGAGGCGGGGCAGGCGGCCGTCGGTGGCCTTGCGAAAGAAGAGGCCGGCGGGGCAGTACTCGGAGTCGGTCTTGAGCTTGTGGGCGATGTGCGGAGGAGGCGCGCCGGGGACGTGGTGACGGTGCAGCTTGACGGCGCCGGTGCAGTCGGAGCAACGGAACTCTGTGTCGTCGTCGATGAGGGCTTCGGTGACGGACTTGAGCTTCCAGAAGGGCTCGTATCCACCGCCGGTCTTGAGGCGACGTCGTTTGACCTGGCACTCGTAGATTTTTTCTGATTCGGCGGCCATGATGCTCCTTTGAGGTGTTGGGTGAGGGGATCTTCGGACGCGTCCCTGAGATTGCTTGCACGAGACAGAATGCATGCCCCCGGGGATAAAACCCCATGTTCATGGCGGCATGTGAGACCCAAGGAGCCCCAAGGCCAAAGCCCTGGGCACCCTGGAAGCGAAAACACCGACAACGGCAGATTCAAGGACAACAGCGAAATGCGGAAGCAGATTCCTCCGCTACTCCCACCCCAGCGAGCAAAGACCGCTCGCCGGGGACCCCGGATGCGCTGCGGAATGGCAAACCAAGGATCAAAGGCAACAGCAGATTCCCTTCGGGAATGACAACCGGAAGGGCGTGCGCGGCTATGCGACGGGGTTGGCGGAGGGTCTGGCTTCGCGGCCGTCGGTGGCGCGCTGGAAGATCAGGCCGGAGGGACAGAACTCTGCGTCGGCGGCTAACTTGTGCTCGACGTAGGCGACGGCACCGGTCTTGCCGTTGCGGCCAAGCAGCTTGACCGCTCCGGAGCAGTCCTTGCATCGGAAGTCGGTGTCTTCGTCCACCAGAGCGACGGCGACGTTTTTAATCTTCCAGTAGGGTTCGTATCCTCCGCCTGGCTTGAGACGTCGGCGGCGGACCTCGCATTCGTACATCTTTTCCCGTTCGACTGCCATTGGAGCATTTCTCCTTTTCATGCAACTTAGTACAGATTCAAAATGCCGTTCCTTCTGCAAACGTTGCAAGTACTTCAGTTACGACACATCCTGGGAGAAAGATGCTTTACTGCCCGGTTCCGCCGACCGTCATGCGGTCCAGCTTTGTAGTTGGCATACCGACGCCAACGGGAACGGACTGTCCGTCCTTGCCGCAGGTACCGATGCCTTCGTCGAGGGCGAGATCGTTGCCCACCATCGATACGAATTTGAGTGCCTCGGGGCCGCTGCCGATCAGCGTCGCGCCCTTGACGGGCTGCGTGACCTTGCCGTCCTCGATGAGGTATGCCTCGGAGGCGGAGAAGACGAACTTTCCGTTGGTGATGTCGACCTGGCCTCCGCCGAAGTTGACGGCGTAGAGGCCGCGCTGGACGCTGCGGATGATGTCTTCGGGCTGGTCGGAGCCTGCGAGCATGTAGGTGTTGGTCATGCGCGGCATGGGGATGTGGTGGTAGCTCTCGCGGCGGCCAGAGCCGGTGTTTGGCGTGCCCATGAGGCGGCTGGAGAGCTTGTCGGAGAGGTAGCCGCGGAGGATTCCATTCTCGATGAGTACGGTCTCCTGGGTGGGGTTGCCCTCGTCGTCCACGTTGATGGAGCCGCGGCGATTGGGCATCTGTCCATTGTCGACGACGGTGACTTTTTCGCTGGCGACCTTTTGGCCGATCAGCCCGGCGAAGGCGGAGGTCTTCTTGCGGTTGAAGTCGGCTTCGAGGCCGTGGCCGACGGCCTCGTGCAGCAGGACGCCGGGCCATCCGGGGCCGAGGACGACGGGCATCTCGCCAGCCGGAGCGGCGATGGCGCTGAGTTGCAGGATGGCGGTGCGTGCGGCCTCGCGGGCGAAGTGCTCGGGGGAGTGCGCGCCTTCAAAGAAGTCGAGGGTGACGCGGCCTCCGCCGCCGGATGTGCCGCGCGTGGTGCTGCCTGCGCCGTTGTCGGCTGTGGCGTCCTGAGCGATGACAAAGACATTGAGGCGGGCGAGGGGCTGCGTGTCGGAGGCGAAGGTGCCGTCGGATGCGGCGATGAGAATGCGGCGCAGCTCGTCGGAGAATCCGGCGCGGACCTGGGTGATGCGAGGGTCGAAGTCGCGGGCGGCCTTGTCGGCGCGCTGGATGAGGGCAAGCTTGGCGACGATCTCGGCGTCGGCCGTGGCACCGGCGATGGGGTAGAGGGTTGGCTTATCGGATGTGTGGCGGAAGCCTGCTACAGGCTCTTTGGCCGGGCCGCTGGCGATGAGGGCGGCGGTGCGGGCGGCGCGGAGAAGGCGGGCGCTGGAGAGGTCGTCGGTGTAGGCGTAGCCGGTGCGCTCGCCGGAGAGGACTCGGAGGCCGCAGCCGACGCTGATGCCTTGGCTGGCGGACTTGACAAGGGACTCGTCGATGCCCAGCGAGGTTGAGGTGACAGACTCGAAGTAGAGATCGGCGAAGTCGCCGCCAGCCGAGAGCGCCTCGCCCAGGCAACGCTCCATCAGGCGCTCGGAGAGGCCGAGCTTCTCAATGAAATAACGCTTATGGTCGGGCGTTGGGGCGGGGATTTTGTCGGTCTGAGACAGGGGCACACTTCCATTCTAGGCTTCCACGTGGTTCACGGCAAATAAAATGCGAAGAAATGGGCCGCGGACGTGATACAGTTGCGGGTTCGGCTCCGTTCCCATTCGATGCGGAGGAGGTAGGTTTGGCCTCAATATGAGAGACGATTTGCTGTCGATGAAGCCACGGACGCTCAGGAGTTCGCTTGCGCTGTTCCTGGTGACGGTGATGGCGGGGCTTGCGGTGCGGATGGCTCCGCTTGGGCTGCCGGCGGTGGTGGTGAAGTACGGCGGATCGATGCTGTGGGCGGCGATGATCTACTGGATCGTCTCGGCTGCGCTGGCGCGATGGCGGCTGGCGGTTGTGGGGTTGGTCGCGGGGGCGATTGCCACGGGGGTCGAGTTCTTCAAGCTGTACCACTCGCCGGGGATGGACGCGTTCCGGCTGACGCTGCCGGGGATGATCGTGCTGGGACGGTTCTTCTCCGTATGGGACATCGTGGCGTACTGGGTTGCGATTGGCCTTGCGGCGTGGTTCGATGAGAGAATTCGCTTGACGAAGTAAATCTACATAGGTAGATTTAGTGGCATGAGGATGAAGATGCGTCGATCTCCGCAGACCGCGCTGGTGCTGGCCGAGTTCCTCTCGGACGAGCAGGAGTGGCGTTACGGCTACGATATCAGCCGCAATACGGGGCTGAAGTCGGGCACGCTGTAC
>Ga0187847_10001087_pt1 | contig 26044 bp, 22 predicted proteins | sample June2016WEW_4_10_FD_132458 | JGI IMG/M metagenome (GOLD analysis project Ga0187847, IMG submission 132458) | Peatland microbial communities from SPRUCE experiment site at the Marcell Experimental Forest, Minnesota, USA - June2016WEW_4_10 | ecosystem: Environmental > Terrestrial > Soil >...
CTTAGTCCCGAGTCCCTTAGTCCCTCAAAAGAACCCATGCGCAACCCGGCCAAAAACCCGCCCTGCCGAACCGTCATCTGGAGCCATGAATCCGCCGCAACTTAAGCGGAATGTGTCGGATACGAGCAAATTCTCCACTCCCGGCCCCGTTTTTTTCTCAATTTTACCTGTGAATCTGTGGAGCCATCCTTAACCAACCCAAAATCAAATACTTACAAGACCCAGACTCACGGAAGCACGCAAACTGTGAATCAGTGAATCGGTGGACATCCCATTAAATAATTCAAAATAAACCACATCCACCTCACAGATTCACAGCCTACTGAAACTGTAAAACTGTAAAACCGTGGCCTCTTGCGCCAATCCTCCACCCTCGATGCGCCGCCTTGCGCAACCGGCTTCGAGCAGTCAGAATGAATGGATTGAGCGGGAGGCGAGCATCGCCCGCCCGACACACGCCATGCTTGATCCCACCACGGCCGAACTCAACTCCGCATTGCCGCCAGGCCGCTGGGGCTTGCGCGATTCTGTCGCTGCGGCCGCCCTTTTCGCGGCGAGCGCCGCCGTCGTTCTCGCTCAGAATGTGCATCTTACGATCCTCTGGGATGCGAGCTACACGCTGGATACGAGCCTGCGCATCGCTCTGGGGCAGATGCCGTATCGCGATTTTCCGCTGGCTCATGCGCCGCTCACGTTTCTGATCCAGGCCGCGATCATTCGCCTCGCCGGACGGGTCTTCTACCACCACGTTCTCTACGCCGCCGTCGTTGGCGGCCTGGGCACGGTGCTGGCCTGGCGGATCGTGCTCGCCACGCTGCGAGGACGCCTGCGCGCATCGTGGCTCGTCTCTCTCTTCCTGGCCGCGCCGTTGACCGTCGTCGGCATTTACAGCATCCTGCCGTTTCCTTCTTACGACTGCGATACCGCTTTCTCCATTCTTCTCGTTGTCTTTCTTTTGCAGCGCGTACCGGTGGATTCCGCGATGTCGCAATCGCGCTCCGCCAGGGCGCTTGCGCGGGCCTTCATCGCGGGAGCGGCGCTTCCACTGCCGCTCTTCTTCAAGCAGAATATCGGTCTTCCTCTTCTGTTGGCTGCGTTCGCGCTCATCCTTTTGCTTCTCGCGTTAAAGCTTGTCGGCAGCAGCCCGTCTTCACAACGCTCTACCGAAACGGCAATCCTGAGCGCGATCCTTGCCGGCGCCGCCGCCACGATTCTCCTTGCGGGCCTGCTGCTGCACCTCGCCGCCGGGGTGGGCAACTATATTCATTGGACTATCCATTTTGCGGCGGAGCGCCGGCTGCCGGGCTTCCAGCAGATGCTCGCCGTCTATGCGGAACCCTCGCTGCTTTGGCAGTTGCCGGCAGCCGCCGCGGCTCTCGCGCTTCTGCTGAGTCCTCTCGCCAAGGCTCTATGGGCGCGCCTGGTGGCGCTGGGCCTGCTGACAGCGCCGTTCGCCTGGACGCTGGCTGGCCTCTTTCTCTCTTCCGACGCAGAGGACCGCGCCGGCAGCCTTCTGGCTCTCTGGCCGCTGCTGCTGGTCCTCAGTTGCGCGCTGACGCTCTGGAATCTTCGCCGCGATCAGAGTCTGAGCGCCCTGTTGCCAGTCATCGTGCTGGTCGCGATCCACGGGACGTTTCTCTCGCAGCAGTTGTGGGGTTCGACCTACGCCATCTGGCCGCTGCTGGTGATTCTCATTGCCGAGATGATCGCCTGGCTGGCTTCAATGGACGCAGCCGGGAGAGCCGCAAAAGACGCGCATCGGATACTCTTCGTTGCTCCGGCCGTGGCGGCAGCGATCTCAATAACGCTCGTTGTCTGCGGCGGTCTCTACACGGCCAGCGAAGAGCGCCTGAACTACGCAAAGCTCGATGGCGAGGTCCAACATTCGGCGGTTCCCGCGCTGAAGGGATTGGCTGTCGCCGGTCCTTATCTGCCTGAGTTCGACGAGTTGCTGCGCTTCGCCGCCAACGAAATCCCTGTCTCCGACGGGCTGATTCTTATTCCCGGCGAAGACCCGTTCTATTTTGCCACCGGCCGTGTGCCGCAGTTTCCGGTGCTGCTGTTCGACAACGCCACCGACCCCTTTTCGCCGGCGCAGCTTGTCGAAGAGGCGCGAAGGCGCAATATCCGCTGGCTGATCGTCAAGCGCAACTTGCAGATCAACGAGGATGTCACCCCGCAGCGCGAAGCTACGCTGCAAGTTCTGCAGCAGGTCTTCGCGCCGTATCGCAGATTGGGCAGCTACGATGTTTATCGCCGGCCGTAAAGCTGCTTGCGAGGATGCGGCGCAACTCTTCTGCGACCCAATGCGGTTCAATTCGCCGTCTCAAAGGACTTGGCGGCGCTGTTGCTTCGAGCGGCCCGGAGCGGAAAAACCGGAATCCTCGGAGCGGCATTGCGCAGGACGGCGGGAGCGCGCGCGGGCGCCAGGCAGGCCAAGAACGTCGCGGCGATCAGGCGCAAGTCGCTCCGCAACGAGGCCCGGCACATATACCGCACGTCGATGCGCGCCTTGAGCGGACGAATATGCTGGTCATAAAAAGCATCGAGTTGACTGGAATGAACTTGGCTCAGAATCTCCTCCTCGCGCCGGAAGGCAAGCGTGGCCGCGCCAGTAATGCCGGGACGATAGGGCATGTTCGCTATGCCCGCATACTGCGGCAGCTTGGGCCGTGGACCAACAAGGCTCATCTCCCCGCTAAGCACGTTATAGAATTGCGGGAGCTCATCGAGCTTGAGCTTGCGCAGCCAGCGTCCCATGCCGGTGATGCGGCGGTCCCCGTCCCTGGTGAGGCCCGGACCGCACTCTCCTGAGCCGAGTTCCATGGTGCGGAACTTGTAGATGCGAAAAAGCCGCCCTCCGCGTCCAACGCGCTGCTGAGCAAACAAGGCCGGTCCCCGCGAAGACAGGCGCACGCACAAGACGATCGCCAGCATTGGAACTCCAAAGACAGCGAAGACCAGCAGCGCAATCGAAAAATCGAGCAGCCGCTTGGAAGCCGAGAGGCTCCAGCCGCTGGCCGAGGGGCTCTGGAGGCGCTCTTGCCGAGCAGGAGCGCGATCAAGGACAGGGGGCGGCGAGGCGATGGGAATGGCCGGGGCGGAAGCAACGCTCGACTCAAGCGCGGGGCTGGAAAGCTGCATGAAGGCTAACCTCGATAGCGGGTTGAATATCCAAAGCGTTCAAAAAAGCCGGCCGCGCATGAGAGGCTGTGCAAGGCTCAAGAACCAAGTCGGAGCCGTGCGGTCCGGACACTCATTTGCGAACATTCCTACTCCTGCATCTTCGCTTGCAACGGCTGGGTACAGGCGGGCAGAGGAGAGAAATAGGAGAGTCCGGGAGACGCAATTGGGACGAGTCCCGATAGCGGATTTCGATGAATTGAATCCAATGAGACTCTCCAAACGAGCGCGGCGGCAGACTATGCGAGAAACGAGTCTTCGCGCAAAGCGGACCGGCGATTGGGCGCGCGAAAGGCAACTCATCGTCCGCCGCGTCTCAGGCATACGCTCGCTGCGCGCGCCTGAAATCGACGCAGCTCGTCTCGCGGCAGAAGCGGTCTGCTGTAAATCCGAGCGATCCTCAGAGAGCTTCCGCGCCGCGGCTTACTTGAGTACGTTAATCGCAGCCGCACCCAGGCCGAACTGGCCAATGACCTGCGACCAGGCCAGCAGCGTGCGCGTCAGCCCAGCCCCAATGCTCTTCTCCGGGACCACGATGGTATCGCCGGGGTAGAGGCGCACATTTTCAAAGCCGGAGGAAAAAATCGATGGGCCTCCGCCGCGGCCGGCCACCGATCCGTCCGCCCGCAAAACAAAGGTCTGTCCACGGTCGGCGTCGCGGTTCGGACCGCCGGCGAGGCGAAGGTAGTCGCCTGCGCGAGCGCCGTCGCGATACAGAAATGCATCCTGATTGAGAACCGCGCCGACCACCTGCACAGCGGCGGGCGTGGACGGAACCAGCAACTGGTCGTTGTTTTCCAATTGCACATCCGGCAGCTCGTTCACTCCCGCGCTGTGCGGGTACAAATTGAGTACGATCCTTCCAGTGGGCTGCAACTGGCGCAGCCGCCAGATGAGTTCGCGGTAAAAGGATGCGGTCTCTCTGGAGGCGGTCTGCTGAGGCTGCCCCCCCTGTTGCGAACCGCCGCTTTCCAGGTTGGTCATGGTGATCAAACCTCGGGCCAACTGATGCTCGAGACGATCGGCATATTCTTTCAAGCGCTGCTTTTCGACCGCCTGGGTACTTTTGCGGGTGAACTCCGACCCGTAAAGGTACGCCTTATCAGTCAACCCTCCGGCGCGCGCCACCAGTGATCGCAGAGTCTCGCCGGGCAGGACGCTGTAGATGCCGGCATGCGCGAACTCTCCTTCCAGCCGCACATACTTTGTCTGCCGGTCCATGGGTTGGTGGATGTCGTCTTGCGAGAAGACCGTGACCGTGTCGCCCGGCTGAAGTTCAAGGTCCTGGGAGGCATCGCGATTGAGCACCAGCTTGCCGAGATCGAAGGGAATCAGCGATGTGGCCATGGTCGCTGTGTTGAGCCGCTCAATCACCGCGTAGTTCCAGTCGGTCTCCGAAGCAGGGCGAAGAAGCGCCGTCTGTCTCACCATCGTGCTATCCACTTCGATGCCGCCCAGAGCACTCGCCGCTCCCGACGGGCCGGCGTTCGAGGTACTTTGCAGCGCGGAATGGTCGTCCTGCGGACCCAGTTGCGGCTGGGCAACAGGAACTGCATTTGGAAGGGGAGCCGTCCCCGGCTGGGCTGCAAGAGCATCGATGGAAGGAACGAACTCCGGCGCGGGCAGTCCGAGCCGGGTGCGGCGCCACCAGTAGTCGCGCGTGACCAGCGAGTCGCGATCAGGCATCAGATCGCTCAGCCTCATGCCCTTATGCCAGAGGAATCGCCCTGGGTTGGCGACCGATCCTCGCAGCGTGACCGCTTCGCGATAGCTGGAAACGATCGGATCGATGCGCACAATGTCGCCGTCGGCAAGCGGAGTCGCAAGGCCGGCCGCATCGGCGGCCAGCTCGAAGGCGCGGCGCCGCGCATGGTCCTCGATGCGCTCCACCGAGATGCGCCCGCCGGAGGCAACCGCCGTTCTGCCGCCAGAGGTATCGAGCAGCTCTTCAATCGACTCCTGGCCGCGCAACTCGAAGATCGCGGCCACCCGCACGCTGCCCAGCAGTGCCACCTGCTCGCCCGCCGGGGGAATGAACAGCACGTCGCCCGGCTGCAGTTGCATGTCGCCCGTCTTGTCGCCCTTGACCAGCAACTGATAGAGATCGAAATCGGTGACCACCCTGCCTTCGCGCTTTAACTGAATGTGGCGCATGGAGCCGGCCCCGGAGGGACCGCCGCTCAAAAAGACCGCATCGACCAGCGTTGAGAGCGCGCTCACCGTGTACTCGCCCGGCTGGCGCGCTTGCCCCGTGATGTACACCTGGATCGAGTGAATCTCTCCCATATCGACGCTTAAATCGTAGTTGCGGTAAACCCTATCGAGCGCGGCGCGCAGGTGGCCGGCGACCTGGGAAAACGGCAGTCCGGCAACATGCACGGCGCCCGCCTTGGGAAGATAGATCTCACCCTCGCGGCTCACGCGCAGGTTGGCGCTGAAGTTGATTTGCCCCCAGATGCGGATGCGCAGTTCGTCGTCGGGGCCGATCACCATATCCTGGGGCGCGGGCGCCTGGTCGATGGGACCGAACGATGCGGGCCGCGCGGCAAAAAGGCTAGCGCCATAGTTGGGCAACATGCGGCCCGTGCTGGCAGCCACGAAGAGCTGGAACTCGGTGGGCGGCTCGGGGGGCAAGGTCGCGCTGACTGACGCCCTGGGACGCGGCCCGCGCCCCGCGCGCAATGCGCGTTCGGTGTAAGTCGAATCGCTGGGAAGGCTATTGTCGGCAGAGGCCTCCGAGGAACTGTCCGATCTTGGCGTCCCCTGCTGGGACGGCTCCTGCATCGACAGCACGGTGGGCGATGCCGGCGACAGGGTCGTGGAAGTTGGAGGCGCAGTCTGTTGCATCTGGCAGTCGACCGAACTGGGATCCTGATCTCCTGAACATTGCGCGCGCAATGCGGGCGAGTTGAAGGCGAGGCATGCGGCGCCGGCGAAGCAGAGAAGCATGGCGCGGCGAAGACTTGAGCGGGTAGATGAATTGTTTCTCATAGACGCCCCATTGTTCACATATCCATCCGGCGGAACGAAGGGAAAAATGCATGAGAAGAGTCGCGCTGTTCCAAATTCGGACGAGCGCATAAGTGTCTTCCCATAATCGATTTCGCATGGATGGTTTTCTCGTCATCCTTGTTCGCGCCCATCCTTTCGCAGGTAATCTGAGCGCAGTTTCCCGAGTGAATGGAAAACAAGATTCGATTCGTTCCAAAGAGGAAAGCCTGCGTGCCAACAGAAGTCCAGCAATCCGTCACCTTCGCATCCCAGAACTCTTCCGGCTCTCTGCCGCACGTGGTGCGTGTGGCGCTCAAACGGAAGAGACTGGTCGGAATCATCGCGCTGGTCATTGTCGCTCTGGCCTCGGCAGTTGCCTTGTTGCTGCCCAATCGCTATACGGCCACCGTTGTCATCCTGCCGCCGCAGCAAGGCGGATCGGCGGGAGCGGCCATGATGGCGCAATTGAGCAGCCTGGGTGCCATGGCGGGGATGGGCGCGAGCGCCCTGGGCCTGAAAAACCCCAACGATCTGCAGGTAGCCCTGTTGAAGAGCCGCACGGTCGAGGATGCAATGGCGGCGCGCTTCAATCTGCAGGCGCTTTACCACCGCAAGTACCTCTCGACCACCCGCAAGCGCTGGGAGAAGCTCACTTCGATCGACAACGGGTTGAAGGATGGTTTGATCCGCCTCTCGGTGACCGACCACGATCCGCGCCGCGCCGCGGAGCTGGCCAGCGGCTGGGTGGAGGAATATCGGCATTTCTCCGCGACCCTGGCGGTCACAGAGGCATCACAGCGAAGGCTCTTCTTCGAGCGGCAGGTGAACGCCGCGCGCGATGACCTGACGCGCGCCGAAGAGCAGATGAAGCAGACCGAGCAGCGCACCGGCGTGATGGAACTCGACGGCCAGGCGCACGCCATGATCGCGGCGGCGGCCATGTTGCGCGCGCAGGTCGCGGCAAAGCATGTCGAGATTCAGGCGATGCGCCAGTTTGCCGCCGAACAGAATCCCGACCTGGAGCGCGCGCAGCAGGAGTTGTCGAGCCTGGAAGGCCAGTTGGCTTCGATGGACGTGGCCAACGATCGCCAGGACGGCGATCTGGTGGCGCCCAGAGGCAAAGTCAGCGAGGCGGGCCTGGAGTATGCGCGTGCACTGCGCGAGGTGAAGTATCGCGAGGTCGTGCAGGAACTGTTGACCCGCCAATACGAGGCGGCGCGCATCGACGAGGCGCGGCAGGGTTCGCTGGTGCAGATTGTCGATCCGGCGGCGGTTCCCGACCGTCCCAACTTGTTTTACAAGATCGTCATTGTGCTGGCGGCGTTGCTGCTCTCTCTGCCGGCTGCGCTGCTGATCGCTCTGGGGACCGAAGTCGTCGAGATTCTGCGCAACCTCCGCAGCCGCTCGGACTCGTGGGCGGCGGCGCTCGAAGAGGCCTGGGCCGGAGGAGCGCGATGAGGGCGCTGAAGGCTCCAGATACTTTGAGGGCGCTGGGCGTGGATGGCGCCGTGGCCTACACCTTTCTGGCGCGGGCCGTGAACATCGTCGGCAGCACGGCCACGGTGTTGCTCATCGCGCGCTATCTGACGCCGATTGAGCAGGGGTACTACTACACCCTGTTCAGCCTGATCTCGCTGCAGTTGGTCTTCGAACTGGGCTTCTCGTTTGTGATTCAGCAGTTGGCCGCGCACGAATGTGTTCATCTGGACTTGAGGGCCGATGGCGGCATGAGCGGCGATGCGATTGCCCACGCGCGGCTCGCCTCGGCGCTGCAACTCACGCTGCGCTGGTATACGGTGGCCGCCCTGGCGATGGGCCTGATCCTCGCGCCGCTGGGCATGATCTTCTTTTCCCGCCACGCGGCGGGAACAGCATGGGTGGCCTGGCAGGGACCGTGGCTGGCGGCCGTCGCCGCCTCCATGGCCGGCCTGTGGTGTACGCCTTTCTACTCATTCATCGAGGGCTGCGGCCAGGTGCGCGCGGTGGCCACGATGCGGTTTGGCCAGGGATTGGCCGCTTATGGTTTTGCATGGGCGCCCATGCTGCTGCATCACGGCCTCTACTCGCCCGCCGCGGGAATCGTGGGCCAGGCCGTGACGGGCCTGTTCTTTCTCGCCGCCCGCCGCCGCTTGCTGGCGGGGTTGCTGCGTTACCCGGCCCGTGAGGCGGCCATCGACTGGAACCGCGAGGTTTGGCCCTTCCAGTGGCGCATCGCCGTCAGTTGGATGTGCTCCTATTTCACGGCGCAGGTCTTCATTCCCATCCTGTTTGCGCTGCGCGGACCGGCCGAGGCCGGACAGATGGGCATGTCGCTGAACATCACCAGCTATATGACGATTCTTGCGCTGGCCTGGACCTCGACCAAGATCACGCCCTTCGGCCGCATGATCGCGCGGCGCGAATTCGAGGGGCTTGACCAACTCTTCCATCGCACGCTTGGCCAATCGATGGCTGCTTTTGCCTTGATCGCACTGGCCGCCTGCGGCGTGGCCGCGGTGTTGCCGGCCGTGGCGCCGAGGCTGGCGGCGCGCATGGTTTCGCCGCGGCTGTTCGCGGTGCTGGTGCTTGCTGCCGCGGCCAGTTGCGTGGTGCAGAGCATGGCTACCCTCTTGCGTTCGTTCAAGCGCGAACCGTTTCTGGCGCAGTCGCTCGTCGTTGCTTTGCTCACGCTTGCGCTGGGGGCGTTGACTGCGCCTCGATGGGGCAATGCCGGCGCGGCATTCAGTTATCTGGCCGCAACCGCCGTCATCGGCCTGCCCTTCGCGTGGGCAATCTTTGCGTGCGCCCGCCGGAGTTACCTGACCGCGGGTCGAACGGTCGCGCTCGATGGAGTGTCTTAGGACTTAACCAGAGAAATGGGACTCAATCAAGAGAAAGCAAAGAGGGAGCAGAAACAATGGCCGTTACGTTCCAGAATCTTGAATGGCTTGAGGGGGGCGCAAGGCTGCGCACCTTCATCGAAGAGTTGATCGCGAATCATTCATCCAGGCGGATCTGCGAGATAGGCGCAGGGCCCAAACCCTCGGTATCCCCGGAGATGGTTCAAAAGCATGACCTGCACTATGCGGTCGTGGACGAAAGCGCGCGAGAGGCGGGCTTGGCGAATGTCGCGGAGCACTCCGTACTCGACATTTGCGCCGAGAACGCGGAAATTCCGGGTGGGGGCTACGACATGATCATCGCCCAGGCCGTTGCCGAGCATTTCAAGGATTCAACCAATGCTTACACAAATATCTTCAACGCGCTTGCCCCAGGCGGGCTATGCGTATCGACGTTTTCAACGCTGTATTCGCTGCCTCTTCTGCTCAATCTCTTGCTTCCGGATTGCATCACCGACTTTCTCTTGTATCGTTTCACTTCCCGGAGCCGCGAGCATCAGGGCAAGTTCAAAGCCTATTACTCTCATTGCCGTGGCCCGGTGAAAAGCCAGTTCAAATTCTTTGAAGGCATCGGGTACGAGGTGCTGGACTATCGGGGCTACTTCGGGCACGATTACTATCGGTGGAAACTGCCCTTCCTTCACTTCCTGGAGAAAAAAAAGACGCAACTTCTCTTGAAGATGCCAATTGCCTATCTCACCAGCGGCGCGATGGTCATCTTGAGGCGGCCCTCCTGCGCGTAACTCTGCGCGAAACGGAGATGCCGCTCAGCAACAGAGACATTCCCGATTGAAGCGAATCCGAAAGGAGAGCAAGTCATGGCCCATCAGTATCCTTTGAAGGTGATCATCACAGGAGGCCGCGAAGTCGGCGGCCTGCGCAGCTTTGCCGAGGGACTGCGCATGGGCTTCAACGAACTCGGCATCCCCGTGGAAATCATTGCGCCCGCAAGCATTTTTCTGCGCTGGCGCGAGTTGCGCGATCCGCAGGTGCTGAAGATTCTCAGCACCACAGCGGTCTTTGCCGCGCCGTTTGCGCGCCGGGCCATCTGCATGGCTCACAGCGTCTCTCGGACCTATTTGCAGAGCTTTTGGAAGATACTGGCGGTCATCGTCACTTTCAAACTCGCCAACCTCTCGCGCGGCGCTCAACTTATCGCCGTATCCGACTACATCGCGGCTCATTTGCAGTCGATCTTCAATGTGAGAATCGACGCTGTGATCCACAATCCCCTGCGGTCGTTGTTTCTGGAGAGCGCGGGCGCCGACCCCGCGAAGCGCAACTACATCACCTATGTGGGCCGTTTCGACCCAGCCAAGAATCTGCATCGGCTGCTGCCGGCCATCCGCGACATTTTGAATGAGAACCCCGGCCTGCGCGTATGCCTGGCGGGAGACGGACCCCAGCGCCCAGTGCTGGAGCGCATGGCCGCCGGAGATGAGCGGATCGAATTTCCGGGAGCGCTCGAGCCGGCTCAGGTGCGGGCCCAACTGCGGCGCTCGCGGGTGTTCATCTCCGGAACGCCCACCGAAGCTCTAGGCATTTCTTATATCGAGGCGCTCAGCCAGGGCTGCGCGGTGGCCATGCCGGCATCGGGCGGCGGGCTGGAGATCGCTCCGCAAATGATAGGCTGCGGGATTCATTTGTTCTCCGTCTCCCTGGCCCGCGAGTCGGTGGCGTCGGCGCTGCGCATGGCTCTGGCGGCCGCGCCCAAGAATGTGTCTTTTGCCGCGTACGCGCCGCGCGCCGTCGTCGAGGCGAATCTCGCCGCCGATTCCCGCTTCTCCGCGCGGGGACAATTCCGGGCCAAGGCCGAGCCGGCAGAGATGTCGGTGCTCAGGAACATCAAAGTCAGCAATGCAACGGTTCGGGGAGTATCCCCATGACGAACTCCACCCCCTGCTCCAAGGTTCGCGTTCGCGGGAAGTGGCTTTTTCTCGGCGGGTTTGTCTTTTCCTGTTTCTTGTTCTGGTGGCTGCAAAGCATTCTTGTTCGCGATGTCCTTCGCATGGCGGACGCGGTGGAAGACGAAACCATCGGAATCAGCGTGCTGGCGCTGGCGTGCTTCATCGCCGGTTACTTCTTGTCCTCCTCCGGCCGCCCGAAACCCCGCATGCCAGAGCATCTGCTTGATGCCTGCGGGAATTTTGCCTACAAAGCCACGCTCGCAATCTTCATTCCCTCGCTGCTCATTGCCGTTCAACTGTTGCGGACATACATGAATTTCGATTATGGCTCGGGCGGCTCCATCCCCAGGGTCGATCAAGCCGTGTTGTACATCCATCTTTTTTTTGGCTTCATGTACTTTGGAGCTGCCGATCCTGAGAAGCAGGGAACGCGCCGGCTGTGGATTGCAACCGTCGTGGTGACATTGCCGCGGCTGATCATCGCAATTCACGGGGCGCGCTTTGTTCTGGCGCAGGCGGTTGTCCCGGCTCTGCTCATTGCCGTCGCGCGCGGCTGGATTCATCTGTCGCTCAAGCGTTTCCTTCAGATCGCCGCGCTGGCCGCCGCGATTATTTTCGTCCCGGCCCTCACACGGGGAGACGATTTGATCGGGCAGGACGAGATCGTACACTTCTTTGTGCAAGGCAGCAGTCTCAAGCTCTTGCAGGACAATACCGACCTCAGCCTAGATGAGCGCTGCCCGCCGTTTTTTGTCTCTCTGACGGCGAAGGTGATTCCATGGGGCGTGCTCGGCGTATGCACGATCGACAGCGGCGGATTGAAGGATATGCCCGCAACCCTGGCGCGCATCCTGACAAACAACGACCCACTATCCTTCCATGGAACCGTAGCGGGATCGGGAACGCTCTATCTTCTGGAGCTGTATGTTACGGGTGGGATGATTGCCGTCTATGCCGGCTCGGCGTTGTTTGGCTTCAGTTGCCGGCTGTTTGTCGGCTGGCTTAACAAGCGTTCGCTGTTTTCCGGCATTTGGGCCGAATGCTTGACCCGCGCGCTGGTGGCGCCGCGAGGCAATCTCAGCTACGTCTACGAGCGCATTCCGTCCCTGCTCCTCGCCACGATGCTGGTGATCCTCACCGTGTGGGCCTTGGAGTTGCTGAAGCGCGAGCAGGTCGCGCCTGCCGCAGCGCTCGCTCGGGCTTTTGGTGGATGAGATGATTCTTCTCATCATGATCCCTTGATGCCGACTGAGATCTTGACCAAGGCGCAGACACTACTTCTTCCCGAACGCCCCGGAACATTCTCGGAGAGCGCGCGAACTTCATTTGGCTATCGAGGTCTCTCGCTCCCTGCGTCCACGCACAAAAGGCCTGTCCGTGGTGATCCCCGGCCCTGATGATCGCGCCAGCTTCAAGTCATGGGTTCGGTCTACAGCACTTCCGAGAATGTTATCGAGCAGGTCATCCGCGCCGGCCGTTTGATCGGCCAGCCTCGCGATAACCTGGACCCGCATCGAGTCAGCGGCTGTGTTGCGATAGATAGGATGCCAAGTCTTCTTGGTTGTTGATCTGGCCGCGAAGCATATCCGCGATCATATCGTGCTCAATCATCTCGGATAAAGCGGCATGAACATCCTGGCCGGAGTCTTGCCTAGGAAAATGAACGAGCAGCACAGGCCGGTCGTCGAACTTGCCGCCCGAGACGCGCTCCTGTTCTGCGCTCCAGTCTCCCGCGCTTTTCCAAAGCCGGATGCGCCAGGAATGATCCGAAGTTACAACCACGGTGGTTTGGCTGGCGGACGCAGTCGCGTCAATCTCCCGCATCAGCGTGCCGAGCGTATCGTCGGCAAGCACCAGATTGTCGAGGTAGTCGCCTCCAGGGCGCAGCGCGTGGCGTTGGCGATCGAAGATTCCCGGGGGATGGGGCACGGGCAGATGCAGGAAGACGAACCGGATCTGCTGGTCGTCGATCAATACCTGGGTGTGCGCCATCACGGTCTCGTAGGTCTCGATGTGTTGATTGGCCAGGGATTTTTTCTTTTGAGTCAGCGCAGCCAGGAACTGATTTGGCACGATGGCCGCATTGGCCAGCACGGACATTTTTTCCGATGCGCCGAACTCTTCCATGGGAAGAAGGATCCCGCTATCCCGATAGCAGACATTCACGGCTGAACCAAGGATTCCGCAGTAGGGGATGAACCAGCCATCCGCGCCGGTATTCCACCCGTTCTGCTGCGCCACGCCAAACAGCGACGCGTTAGCGTCGTACGCGGTCCACCGGCGCTGAGATTCATCCTTGTACGATAGCCTGCCATCGATTGTGCTGCGAAACTCTTCGAAACTGGCGCCTGTGAATAGTGACGGTATGATGCGGCTGGTCTCGTATCCAATCGGCTTCAGGTTGCTGAACGAGATACTCGCGGCGCGCAGCCGGTCGAAGTTGGGTAGTTCAATGCCAGCGGCGGGGTGTTCAAAAGTCTGATCGTACGACAGCTCATCGAAGAGAATCCAGATGATGCGCCTGGAGCCGTTGTTGGCCGGAGCAGTCAGATGGGCGACAGCGGCGCCATGGACAGGCGTGGAAAGCAATGCGAGATAAATGAGCTGCGGGACAATCCAGAGAGCGGAGAAGGCCAGCGAGGCAAGCGCAAAGCGAATCGCGCGAACAAGAGGTTGCGCTGCGCGGGGGATAAAATAGGCCAACACGCCCGATACCAGGAGAATCGGAAGGGCGCTCCGTTCCCACTTGATCTCCCAATACTCGATTGGATGCTGAAGGCGAATCCCCTGGATTGCAAATTCAACGATGCTCCACAGCATCAGGCCGGGGAACAATGCCTCGACAACCTTTCGCGGAGTTGACGGCAGATGCGGAAGAGCCACCAGAAAGCCTGTCACCAAAATGGAACAGCCCAGCAGGTCGACAAGAAGGCCTCCAATCAAATTTGTGACCGGCAGGCCATGATAGTAGAGGTCGTGGTTTTGAGGGTGGAAGAATGGCAGGTAATAAGGAAACAGCAAGAGCGCCGCGCCAACTCCTTCCAATACATTGCGCATTTTCATCCGATTCTCTCCGCCAGCCAGAGTGTGCGCCCGTTGGGGAGCCGATCGCGCCCCCGAACTGTGAACCGCTTGGAAAGCGTCTCAACAAAATAATCCTCGGTCAGGTGACTGTAGAGGGTGTGACGCCCGCGGCAAAGCTCGTCGAATTGAGAATCCCCCTTGGGTATCCATTCAACGATCGCCCAGCGGGTGGAGATCTCACCCAACTGTTCGATGATGCCGGCGAGAGGAATCTGGTCGGCGACCAGAAGATGATGCAGAACGCCCAGCATCAGCACACAGTCGAATTGTCCTCTTGCCCGGTCGAGCAGACTGGCGCTCTCTTGGTTTTGCCAGCCCACAGCAGGGGTGGGGCGGGCAAAGTCGGCAACGACGGGAAGAATGGAAAGGCCGGCCTGGCGCGCGGCTTTCCAATTCAGACCGGCTGCCTGCACGTCCGTGTCCCAGGCCACGACATCGGCTCCGCCTTCGGCCGCAATCCGCGAATAGACGCCGGTATTTGCGCCGACGTCAAGAACGCGAGCCGGCCGAATTGAGCCCAGTGTATTGCGAACGAACGCTTGCTTGGCCTCGTGATCCGCCGCGTTGTAGTGCCATGCGGTCTCTGTGTATCGGCTCCATCGAGAGGCGCGCGCCGAGGGGAGCAGTGAATTCAGCTTCTTGCGTGTCGATCGAAGCAAGCGGCGCACCGCGAAAGAGGCAACTTCTTCGGAGACCTGCGGGCGCTCCGCGCTTAGCCGCGATTTCTTCTGAAGCAGCAGCGGAAGCGAAACCAGCGAGAGCAGTGGGCCGCGCCAGCGCCGGAAGAACGGCAGGAATGGGGCCAGCTCAGCCGGCTCGTATCCGTCGCGCCGCTGCTGGGTGGCGGAAAGCGGCCAACCGCAATAGACATAGGCGCAGAGGGGCAGCAGGAATGTCCGCGCGAATTGAGCGTAGGCAATCCACAGAGGGCTTTTGGGATCGCGGCGCTCAAAGGACAATACGTCCACGAAGATCGCCCGAGGCCCGGAGAAGAGAATGTTGAGCGGCGTTGCGTCTTTGAGAATCAACCCCTGCTCCAGAGCCTCTTCGCAGAGATCGAGGGTGAGCGAAGCGGCCTCGATCCATTGGCCTGGCGACCATTCCCAGGGATAGGAGGGAAAGAAGATGCGCTCATGCTCAAGCAGCGCCGGCTGGCCCGGTTCCGAGGCGAGGATCGTCGTGGGCGCCATGCGGCGCTGCCGCATCCAGCGTTGAGCCAGCGGAGAGCCAAGCCAGGCCAATGCCGGCGATGAATGTTGAGGGTAGATCTCGCGCAAAATACGATTGCCGTCGCGGAAGAGCCGGCCTTCCGGGTCGCGGAAGGTTCCCCCGCCGGGAGATGAATGGGTCTCCCTCACCGAAGGGGGCTCCAGAACTGAAGAGGTCAGCATTACTCGGCGTCCTTCCCGCTCTTCGATCCAAAATGAACGGTCATGCCCCGAAAGAACGCTTGCACGCGCCTGCGCAGCATGAAGATCATGCCGGCGAAGGTGGTGCCGATGATTTGAACCGCGAGAAGCCCCGATCCCGGATCGACGTATGCGTGCGCGGGCTGGGCAAGAGCGCAGAGCACTGCCAGTATCAGAAGCGTTGTGAACGAAAGATCGATTCCTGCATAGAGCCATCGCATGGGCGTCTCTCCTGGTTGAGAATGGTCCGACTTCCGAATCGTAATCCGAAGGAATCTCCGCGGAGCGAGAGAACGCTCGGTGCCGATGTGCATAATTTCTAAAATGGGAAACAGAGGAATTGGGATTCACTAAGGGAACAGCTCTCGCCAGCAGGCGCGCCGGGCACAGCACTTTGTTCACGGGGGGCGGGATGTGTTCTACTGGTGGGCAAATGCTATGGCAAACTTTGAATCGTTGATCGATCGCTGGCATAAGGCCGGCCTGCTGGATTCGGTGGCCGCCGGTCGCATCCGCGCCTGGGAATCGCAACAAGAGCGCCCCTCCGGTTTGCGCTGGCAGGGGCTGGTCGCGCTCATCCTGGGAGCGATCCTGCTGGCCTGCGGCGTGGCGCTGTTTGTCTCAGCGCACTGGGACCAGATCGGCCCCGGCGCGCGCTTTGCCGTTGTGCTCGCGATGGTCAGCGTCTTCCACCTCGGCGGCGGTTGGGCACGGGAGCACTTTCACGGGCTTTCGACGGCGCTGCACGCCGTGGGAACGCTTTCGACCGGCGCGGCGATTGCCTTGGTCGGCCAGATATTCAACATTGAGGAGCACTGGCCGGCGGCGGTGCTCATGTGGGCGCTGGCCGCGGCGGCTGGCTGGATTCTGCTGCGCGACGAGGCGCAACAGACGCTCACGCTGCTGCTCGTCCCGGCGTGGATTCTCTCGGAGTTCTCGTATGCCGCCGAAGGCCACATCGGCGAAAACGTCTATCTGGGCCGATTCCTGATCGTCTGGGCGATTCTCTATCTGACATTCTTCCTCGGCTCCAAGCGCAAAATCGTCCAAGGGATTCTCTTTGCTGTCGCGGCGATTGCCTCTGTCGTGGGAGTTGTTGTTCTGCTCGACGGCTGGAGTTCGTGGGGCAACCAGACCTTCTTGCCACTCGGACTTCAAACCTGGGGCTGGGTGGACATTGCCGCGATTCCGCTGCTCTTCGCTGCCTTCAAATTTCGTAAGAGCGCAATTCCCGTGGCCGTCGCAATTTGCTTTTCAGCTGCATTGCCCTGGTGCCAACGCATCTGGAGTGAATATAACTATTACAACGCGGACGGCTCCCCTCATTACTTTGTGCGCAATGAGCCGAATTTTGCTGCCCACGCTCTGGTTGCGACCCTCGCCGTCTTCATCATCTGGTGGGGCGTGCGGCAAACCAGCAAGGCCCTGGTCAATCTGGGGATTGTTGGCTTCGCCATAGCGGTTGGCTGGTTCTACTTCAGCGACATCATGGACAAACTCGATCGCTCGCTGGGCCTGATCGGCCTCGGCGTTCTCTTCCTGGCGGGCGGGTGGGCGCTGGAAAAGACTCGCCGAAGAATTGTCGCCGGGATGGGAAAACCGGGAGTTTCCGCCACGAATTCTCAGGAGGCGCTATGAAACTCCCCAAGACCTCCATCGTGCTGCTCGCAATCCAATTGGCGCTGGTCTCCTCCATCGCGGCCAAGTACCTTTACCAGCGCTCGACCTGCCCGCGCGTCTGGACGCGCGCTGCCGCCTACGACCCCGAACTGCCGATGCGCGGCCGCTACCTGAGCCTGCGTTTGACCGTGGACGGCTGCCAGAGTACGCTGCCCTCCGCCTTCCACGCCATCTTCCCGCGCAACGCCGACGGAACCACCCGGCCCACCGGTTACATTGTCAAAGCTGATTCTCCTGTTTCGTTCCGCGCCAAGCTCAAGGTGGAAAAGAACAAGCTGCTGGCGATCCGGATTCCGGAGGCCGACCTCACCTCGAAGGGCGAGAATGTGACGGCCATGCCTGGATCGTCCTGCGATGCCCTGCGCGTCGAGGAGCCGGTGGACTTCTACATCGCCGAGCGCGCGGCGGACCCCTCCCGCCTCAAGCCGGGCCAGGAACTATGGATCGAAGTCACCGTCCCGCCCAAAGGCCCGCCCCGGCCAATTCAACTGGCGCTCAAAGACAACGGCGCCTGGAAGCCGCTGGCATTTCAGTAAGACGCTCACAAAATACTGGCTCTATCTCACTGTCCGGAGCAACATTCCGGGGTTCGTTGCATCTGGCGAATCGGGTTTACCAGTTAATTACCTGCAAGGTCTTGAAAATATAAAAGGGGGGGGTGGGGGGATTATTTATTTGGTAAACACCGGAGGTATCTCCCCCCTCGCCACGCGGCTTCCTCGTTTCGGCTTTCCAACCTTGCTCGCCATTTTTATCCCTTACAATTCGATTGTGCGCCGACAGAGGGTAATTCTATGCAAATCGAGAGTGAATTGCGGTCGGGAGCAAAGAACGACGCTAGCGCGCCTTGAACGGCCTGGCCGGCGCGGGCTGATCGGCCCCCACCTGGCCGGCCTTGATCTCGGCGACAAAAAAGTTCTCGCCGCGCGTGGGGCTGCCGGACAAGCGGCGCAGCATGGCCAACTGGCCGACATGAGTGAGCGCATCGGCCACCGGCCCTTGCAGCAGTTGCTCGACCGGGGCGTGCAGCGGCCCTCCGGTGGCAAGAAACGCATCCAGGGTCTGGAGCGACTCGAAGAAGCGCTGCTGCTCGTCGGCCCAGGCGCGAGGCTGCGTGGCATGCCAGCGCTCCTGCCCCATGGCCGCGCTCAGCGCCCAGTCGAAGAGATCGCCCATGTGGGCCAAAATCTGCACGGGCATGCGTCCGGCGCCGGCAAAACCGGCGAAGTGATCGGGCGCGCCCTCAAGAGCGCGGGCGGCTCGATAGGCCACGATGGCCAGCGTGTGACGCAGCAATTCTCGTTTCTCATCCATACCGAGAATATACCGCAGGGAGCGACAACCTTCCGAAAAAATGCTTGCTTTTTCTATACAAACCTGCTAGATGTAAATACATCACTTGCCCCCCGTCTGACTGCCGAAAGGCCTCGGGCGGGGTTATTTATTTTAAGCGCACCAAGAATCTGCAAACGGGTAAGGAATTGCATCCCTTCCAGCCTAAAAATGGGAGATACTTTCATGATGGAACCTTCGCGGAAGCGCGCCGTCACGTTTGTCGACGGCCAAAACCTATTTCACTCGGCCAAGGATGCATTCGGCTATATCTTTCCGAATTTCGACATCCGTCTCCTGGCCCAGACAGTCTGCGCAGCGCAGGGTTGGGATTTCTTAGAGTGCCGCTTTTATACAGGCGTTCCCAACCCGGAGGACAACGCGTTTTGGAACTCCTTTTGGGTGAAGAAAACCGCTCAGATGGGAAGAGCAGGGGTCAAAGTTTACACGCGCCCATTGCGCTATCGCAATAAGATTGTGCGACTTCCGGACGGAAGTAGTCACAGTTTCCTTACTGGAGAGGAAAAAGGAATCGATGTGCGTATTGCACTGGACATCCTCACAGGAGCCGTGAATGGAACGTATGATGTAGCCGTGGTCTTTAGCCAGGACCAGGACTTGTCGGAAGCAGCGACGGAAATTCGAACCATTGCTCAACAGCAAAACCGTTGGATCAAGGTTGCCTGCGCCTTTCCGTGGAGTCCGGCGGCTCACAACAAAAGAGGAATCAACAGCACCGACTGGCTGAAGATTGACCGGGCAACCTACGACAAATGCATCGACCCTAAGGACTATCGCGCATGAGGCGAGGCGCCCCCCCCCCCTTTTTGTAGTAGACTAGAAGTTCTGAGTCCAAACGTAGGAAAACCCAATGTCCATTCATCCCGTAATGCAGCGCCTGGCCGACAAGCTCAAGCGCACCGACCTCCCCGAGTTTGTGCCTGGCGATCAGGTTCGCGTCCAGGTGAAGATCAAAGAAGGCGAAAAGGAACGCTTGCAGGCCTTTGAAGGCTTGGTCATCGCCATCAACAAAGGCCCCCAGGCCACGTTTACCGTGCGCAAGATGAGCTTTGGCCAGGGCGTGGAGCGCATCTTCCCGTTCAATTCCAAAGTCATCGACAAGATCGAAAAAATTCGCAGCTACAAGGTGCGCCGCGCCAAGCTCTTCTACCTGCGCGGACTGCGCGGCAAGGCCGCCCGCCTGAAGGAAGTGGGCCGCGTTGTGGCCAAGGCATAAGCCGTCCCGTTTTCGTTCTCCGGCAACCCCGGCTTTGGCCGGGGTTGTTTTTTGGTGGGGCGCGCATGATTGACAGCTTGGGGGTGCAAGTCCCCTTCACATCCCGATGGAGGTGAAGGGTCATTCCCTGGCCGCTCCCGCTATCCTAGAAGCTGGCCGCGCGCCCGCCCATGGACCTCAACGAGAAAATCCGCACCCTGCCCACGCAGCCCGGCGTATACCTCTACAAGAACGCCGAAGGCGAGGTGATCTACGTCGGCAAGGCGAAGAGCCTTCGCCAGCGCGTGCGCTCATATCTGCTTGAGTCCGCGCAGGCCAACGCCAAGACCGGCTCCCTGATGCGCGAGGCCGTCGATCTCGAATACATTCTGGTGGGCAACGAGAGCGAGGCGCTGGCCCTGGAGACCAACCTCATCAAAGAGCGCAAGCCGCGCTTCAACATTCTGCTCAAGGACGATAAGAGCTACCCTTACGTCAAGCTCACCATGGCGGACCGCTTTCCCAAGGTCTTCGTCACCCGCCGCCTGCGCAAGGATGGCGCGGCCTACTACGGCCCCTACTTTCCCGGCAGCCTGGCTTACCGCGTCGTCGAGCTGATTCACCGCAGCTTCCTTATTCCCAGTTGCAAGGTCGATCTCTCCCGCTACCATCCCCGCGCCTGCCTGCAGTACTACATTCATCGCTGCCTCGGGCCTTGCGTCCAGGAGCTCACCACGCCGGAGATCTATGCGAGCGCGGTGCGCGATGCGCGTCTGCTGCTCGAAGGCCGCCACGCCGAACTGGAGCGCGCTCTCACCGCCCGCATGAAGGCCGCGGCAGAGGCTGAGCAATTCGAGGCCGCAGCCCGCCTGCGCGATCAGCTCTCCACCGTCCATCAGCTTCAGGAGAAGCAGCGCGCCGCCACCGCCGGCCAGGACGACGACGCCGACGTCTTCGGCTATCACTTCGAGGCCGGATCGCTGGCCGTCAACCTTTTCCATCTCCGCGCCGGCAAGATCGTCGATCGCCGCGAGTTTTTCTGGGAAGATTTGCCCGATCTGCTGGAGGCTGCGGACTCCGGAGGCAATGCCGACCAGCCTGAAGAACTGGGTGCCCCATCCATTCGCCAGCACTTGGGCGAATGGGTGGGAGACCACGAACCCGCATCGGAAAACCCCGCAACTCCCGCCGAACGCGAAACACCCTTCCACGCCGGCCCGGTCCTCAGCGCCCTGCTCAAGCAGCTTTATATCGGCCAGCACTACGTCCCGCGCGTCATCCTCGTCCCCGCCGACTTCGACGACCGCGAAGCCCTGTCCGCGCTGCTTAGCGAGCGCGCCGGCCATCGCATCGAACTGGCCGTGCCGCAACGCGGCGAAAAACGGTCGCTTGTTGACCTGGCCAGCCAGAACGCCAAGCAATCGTACACGCAGCGCTTCCGCGTGCTGGAGCCTTCGCGCAAGGCTATTCAGGAGGCGCTGGCCGACGCGCTGATGCTGCCCGAGCTGCCCCGCCGCATTGAGTGCTTCGACATCTCCCACATCCAGGGCGCTGAAACGGTGGCCTCGCTGGTCGTCTGGGAAGACGGCAAGATGAACAAGCAGGCCTACCGTAAGTTCAAGGTGATGACCGTTCTGGGCGTGGACGATTTCGCGTCGATGCGCGAGGTGGTCGCGCGCCGCTATCGCCGCCTGCTGGACGAAAACAAGCCGTTGCCCTCGCTCATCCTCGTCGATGGCGGACTCGGCCAGCTTCACGCCGCCGCCGAGGCCCTAGAATCGCTCGGCCTCACTTCGCAGCCGCTGGCCTCCATCGCTAAGCGCGAAGAGGTCATTTACCTTTACGGCAACGAAGATGAGCCGGTGGTTCTCGACCGCCGCTCGCCGGTGCTGCATCTTATCCAGCTCATCCGCGACGAAAGCCACCGCTTCGCCGTCGGCTATCATCGCCAGCGAAGAGCCATGCGCGACCGCGACAGCGAGTTATTGAATATCCCCGGCGTCGGCCCGCAAACCAGACAGCGCCTGCTCACCCACTTCGGCAGCCTCCGCGATGTGCAGCAAGCTACTGCCGAGTCGCTGGCCGCCGTGGTGCCGCGCAAGACAGCAGAGACGATCTGGCGGCATTTTCATCGGGACGGGTCGGAGATTTGAGAGTTTTGTGTAGCAACTGATAACCTAAAGTGCATATAATGAGCAACCAGGCCTATGCGGATACAATTTCAGCTTTCCTTCGACGATTACCGGGCAGCCCAGCGCCTGCACGCAATGCGCAGCTTTTGGTCGCGGCTTGGACGTGTACTGAACTACTACATCTATCCAATAATTGGCCTCATTTCTTTGATCCTGAGCCTTTTGCTTGTCAGTGGCAGAGCGCCTACTCATTCCGTTTCGACCTTGATTATCTGCGGAATTCTCTTAGTCTGCTGTCCAATCTATCTGCAAATCCGGCTCAAGAGCTGCTACAAGAGGACGAGAAGTGGAAGCGACGGGTGCCAACTTACTTTTGATGAGGAAAGTATTGGAGTGGAAGGACAATACTCGAAGGGCGAGATGGAATGGAAGGCGATACATTTCTTTCGGGAAGACGAGAGCGTCTTTTTACTCTACCTGGCCCTGGCAAAATTCATTGCCATTCCGAAGCGTGTGTGCAGCGAAGAGCAAATCGGCGAACTCCGCTCGCTGTTGATTCAGAAGGTTAAACAGAAAACGAATTGAAGGGCCAGGGTTCCGATTGCGGTTTATAGAATTTGTTATATAATCCTTGAAGCGGGGGCAAGATGAGCAAGCCGCTGGCCGAAATCGCGTGGGAAGGCGACTCGAAGGAAGTTCTCAGCGCGTTTCCCTCCGAGGTGAAGAGTACATTCGGTTTTTCGCTCCGCCGGCTGCAGAATGGCGAACTTCCGCGCTGCGGCGTGCGGCCCATGGCTTCAGTTGGCAAGGGTGTCTGGGAACTGAAGACTGACGATGATCGCACCTGGTATCGGATCCTGTATCTGTCACAGGTTCGCGGAGTGATCTTCGTGCTCCATGCCTTTGAAAAGGACAGCACGAAGACCGACCGGCGCGACATTGATATTGCGAAAGACCGGCTGAAAGCAGTCCACCTGCGACTGCGGGATGGAGGAAGGACTTTATGAGCAACAAGCCAACCCACATCACGAAAGGCGACGTGCTGGACGACCTAGGCTTCACCCGCGCCGAAGCGTCGGCCCTGAAGATCAAAGCCGACCTGCTCGACGCCATCCTGCGCGAGGTCGACAAGCGAGGCTATGGGCAGCGGCAGCTCGTGGAGTTGCTCGATGAGTACCAGCCCTCCGTCAGCAACCTGCTGCAAGGCAAAATTGCCAAGGTGAGCATCGAGAAGCTGCTGTACTATTCCGATCGGCTCAATATCCGCGTCAGCCTTGCCACAGCGCCCGGAACAATTCCGAGAAGCGCCGGAAAACCAGCCGCACCGCATACCCCACGAAAGCTTGCCGCGGCCACGCTTTGACGATTCAGCCCAATCCGCAAGCTTCGATGGCCCCTCCGCAAGTGGCGTAAAATTGCTGTGACAGACGCTCAGGAGAGTCCTGCCTTGCTCGAAGCCAATTCGTCCGTCCCTACGCGAACTCCCCTGCGCTCCGCTGTTCTGCTCGCTGGCATCTTTGCCGCAGTCACTTTCCTGGTTCACTTCGCCAGCTCGCTCTGGGGCAGCCATCTGGGCTACGGATACTTCCGCGACGAGCTTTACTTCCTGGTCTGCGGCCATCATCTCGCCTGGGGTTACGTCGATCAGCCTCCGCTGGTGGCCTTGCAGGCGCGGCTGGCCGAGATGCTCTTCGGTCTCTCGCCCACAGGCATTCGCACCCTCAGCTTTGCGGCCGCTGGCGGGACCGTTGGCCTCACCGGCCTGCTCGCCTGGCAATTCCGAGGATCGCGCGCCGCGCAAGCGCTGGCCATGACCGGCGTCCTCGCCGCTCCGGTCTTTCTGGGCACGGCTAATTATCTTTCGATGAACGCCTTTGAACCCATCTTCTGGATGGGCGCGCTGTTCGTTGTCCTGCGCATCGCCGAGCGCAGCGCCAGTCCGCGCGCATGGCTGCTCTTCGGCTTGCTCACCGGCCTCGGCATCGAAAACAAGCACTCGACCGTCTTCTTTCTCATCGCGCTGCTGATGGGCTTGCTGCTCAGCCCCCAGCGGCAGATCCTCTACTCGCGCTGGTGCGCGGCCGGCGTGGCCTTGCTGTTACTGCTGGCCCTGCCGAACCTGCTGTGGCAGTGGGCCAACCACTTCCCGACATACGAGTTTCTGAACGGCGTCGCCCACTCTGACAAGAATGTCCATCGGTCCCCGTTGATCTTCCTCTACGAGCAATGGAAGATCCTGCTCATCTCCACTGCGCCGCTCTGGGTCGGCGGACTCGTATGGTTCGCGCGAGCGCGCAATGCCCGCCCCTGGCGCTTTGTGACGCCGACTTATCTGACTTATCTGGCCATGATGATGGTCCTGCACGCCAAAAACTATTACCTCGCGCCGATCTATCCCGTGCTCTTTGCCGCCGGAGCCGTTGCCCTTGCGGAGCGCGCTCGCCGATCCTGGCCCATCCCTACCTATGCGATTGTCCTCGGCTGCACGCTGGTCCTGATTACCGGCCCAGTCGTGCTCACGATTCTGCCTCCGGAGAGATACAACCCCTACACTCACATCTTTTTTCCCAACAACGTCAACTTCGATAAGTTCAACGGCCCGCTGCCGCAAATCCTCTCCGACCGCTTCGGCTGGCCTGAGATGGTCGCGGGTTTTGCCGCGCGCTACAACGCTCTGCCGCCCGACGAGCGCGCCCACACGGCTATCTTTTGCACCAACTACGGCGAAGCCAGCGCGGTCAATATTCTCGGCCCTGCGTACGGGCTGCCAGCCGCCATCAGCGGCCATCAAAACTATTTCTTTTGGGGATGGAACGGCTACAGCGGAGAATCCGTTCTCACCCTTGGCGACAATGCCGCTGACTACACGGACGACTACGCCGAGGTCATCGATCTTGGCCCCTTCGACGCGCCATGGACCATGGACCGCGAGCATCTTCGCTTCTTCTGGCTGCGCCACCGCAAGCGCTCTTTCGCCGCCGACTGGCCGCGGTTGAGGTACTGGTACTGATCGCGGCCACTCCCGCAAGCCCTTGATCCTGTGCCGAATCGGGCGCTTCTTCAAACGTTCACGTGCAAAACCACGCCGTTTGGACGAGAATAGAGTTGGATGAATTGATTGCGAGTACGATTGAGGAACGCTTGACACCGATACAAATTGAAATTCCCCGCTGGACCGCCCCGGAGTTTGAGCGGCTGGTTCTGGCAAGCAACCCCAGGGTTGCCGTCTTCGATTGCGATGGAACGCTGTGGGGCGGCGATGCAGGGTATGGCTTCATGGCCTGGTCCATCGAGCAGGGGCTGGTTTCGCGCTCCACCAGCGACTGGGTCGATACGCGCTATCGAGGATACCTGGCCGGCAAGGTCAGCGAACTCGAAATGTGCGGCGAGATGGTGCAGATTTACGCGGGGCTCCGCGAACAGGAGTTGCGTGACGCCGCCGCCCTCTATGTGCGCAAGTTTGTCCAGCCGCGCCTCTTTCCCGAGATGGTCTCGCTGGTGGCGGCGCTCGGCCAGGCCGGCGTCGAGCTTTGGGCCGTCAGCTCGACCAACAAGTGGGTGGTCGGCGAGGGCGTGCGCGGACTCGGATTTTCAGGCGACCGCATCCTGGCCGCGGAGGTGCGCGTCGCCGAGGGTCTGATTACGAGTGAATTTGTGGACGTGCCCACCGACGAGGGCAAGGCCGCCTCGCTCAAGCGCGTGGGGCTCGACCGTCCCGACGCGGTCTTCGGCAACTCCATCCACGACCTGGCCATGCTCAAGCTCGCGCGTCACGCCTTCCCGGTCAACCCGTCTCCGGCATTGATTGAGGCGGCGGCGAAGAACGGCTGGGGCTACTTCCGGCCCGAGGCTGCTCAAGGCGCCGATGCGGCCGTGGGCGGAGAGTAAGCATCCTCCGGCAGCGGAACGCAAGACCGAAGGTCTGGACAATAAGGAAAGGAGCAAACCTATTTTGCTCTCTGGGAGAGCGGAGGCTTTAGGGTTGTTGGCCGAGACTAGGCCGTATCGACATATACACTTTGCAGCCGGATTGATCGGTGTTGAAGTGGGAGTATGTCACCTAGCCGTTATGAACTGAGTGATTTGCAATGGGAGAAGATCAAGGATTTTCTTCCTGGGCGCAAGGAGCATGTGGGCCGCACGGCAGCCGATAACCGTTTATTTGTGAACGGCGTGCTGTGGGTACTGCGCTCGGGAGCGCGATGGGCTGACCTTCCGGAGCGTTACGGCA
>Ga0187847_10001088_pt1 | contig 26044 bp, 16 predicted proteins | sample June2016WEW_4_10_FD_132458 | JGI IMG/M metagenome (GOLD analysis project Ga0187847, IMG submission 132458) | Peatland microbial communities from SPRUCE experiment site at the Marcell Experimental Forest, Minnesota, USA - June2016WEW_4_10 | ecosystem: Environmental > Terrestrial > Soil >...
AAGGTCGGCGAGATCAAGGCGCAGATCATCGAGCGCGATGGCAAGATCCTGATGGTCAAGGATTGCCCCAAGCACGGCCACTTTGAAGACGTGATGTCCATCGACACCAAGTTCTTCAAGCACCTCGAAGAGAGCTTCCCTGGCCGCGATATGCGCGCCCACGGCGAAGGTGACAAGAATCTGCACAACCACGGCACCTCTACAGTCACCCACGGACGCGGCTCGGTGCTGACCATCGACCTCACCAACCGCTGCAACATGATGTGCGACCCGTGCTTCATGGATGCCAATCAGGTTGGTTTCGTCCACGAGCTTACATGGGACGAGATCAAGACCATGCTCGACAACGCCATCACCATCAAGCCCAAGCGGCAAATGAGCGTGCAGTTCTCTGGTGGCGAGCCGACCCTGTCGCCTTACTTCCTTGACGCCGTTGCCTACTCGCGCAAGGTTGGATACAACAGCGTCCAGGCCGCATCCAACGGCATCGAGTTCGCCAAGAGCAAAGAGCTTTGCCGAGCCGCTGCTGAAGCCGGTCTCCGCTATGTGTATCTTCAGTTCGACGGCATCGGCAACGCTGCCAACTCGCACCGCAAGGTCGGCAATCTGTTTGACGTAAAGCTGCAGGCCATCAACAACCTGCATGAAGCCGGCGTCGACATCGTTCCCGTCACCACCATCATCAACGGCATCAACAACGAGCAGGTGGGCCGCATCATTGAGTTCGCCCTCGACAACCCCAAGAAGATCAGCTTCCTCAGCTTCCAGCCGGTCAGCTTCACGGGCCGCGACGAGGACATCACCGACGACCGCCGCCAGGCGCAGCGCTACACGCTCTCGCACATGGCGCACGACGTCAAGAAACAGTGCGGCATCGGCGAGCCGGAGCGCGACTGGTTCCCCATCAGTTTCATGAGCACATTCTCTGACTGGGCCGATCTGATTCACGGGCCCGGCGCCGAGTGGGGCCAGCTCTCATGCGGTTGCCACCCCAACTGCGGCATCGGCATGGCGCTGATGATCGACAAGGAAACCAAGGAGTCGGCTCCCGTTACGGCCTTCCTTGACATGGGCCAGGTAGCCAAGGACCTCGCCAAGGTGAATGACGCAGCCCGCGGAAAGACCATGTCGGTCCTCGGCCTCGCGCTCTCGCTGATGCGCAACTACGATCCGTTCCAGTCGCCTACCCACTTCAAAATCACTGACATGATGAAGAAGATGGACAAGACCTTCAACGCCACTGGCAAGGACTACGGTAGCGTGAAGGGCGACCGCACCTTGGAGGACATCAAGAAGCGCCGCGCGGACCGCTGGAACTTCCTGTTCATCGCGGGCATGTGGTTCCAGGACCTGTTCAACTACGACTTCCGCCGCACCGAGCAATGCATCATTCCCTATGCCACGCAGGAGGGCGAGATCAGCTTCTGCGCGTACAACACCGGCGTGGGCTGGCGCAACATTATCGAGAAGATGCACATGACGGCTACCCTCACCAAGTGGTATGAGGAGCATGGCCGTCATGAGATCTTCGCCGGTGGCAAGAAGGTGGGCATGTCCGAGGTGGGGCACGAGCTCAAGCTCAACATGGATCACGTGAACTCCGAAGCCAACCACACGCTCGACAATCTCGGCATCGCCAAGAACGCCCGCGAAGAGAAGCTCCGCGCCCGCGCCGTCACCACCTCAGACAAGGTGAAGCAGGACGCTGAGAACGCTCGTATGGCCAAGCTCTACCGCGAGCAGGTTCTCGGTGAGAAGCCCATCGAGGGCCTGGTTCGCCTCGACTCTATTGCCCCCGCCAAGCCAGTCGAGACCCACGAGCCTGTCGCCGGTGACTAGGTCCTCCTGATTCACGCAGTTGCAATCGACCACAAAGGCCGTTCCCTTCGGGGAGCGGCCTTTGCTTTTGGAATTCCCCGTGAAATTGTCGCTTTAGTGGATAAATCCATTCTCGTGTTTCGTCGCGTAGTAAGGCGGGTTTATGATGGGGTTTCACATGGCAAGCAGATCGCCGAGGAGACCATATGAGCGAAGAGCAATCAGTTGTGGGCAGGAAACAGGGACGGCGTGAGTTTTTGAAGGTTGGCGGAGCGGTCACAGCGGCTCTCCTGGCGCCGACGGCACTCAAAGCGGACACGCCAAAGACTATGCCCGCGCTGCCATCGAACCCGGTCACCCCCTCGGCCATGCCGACTCGGAACCTCGGCAAGACAGGCTACAAGGTGGGCATCTTTTCGCTGGGCGGGCAGGCAAGCCTGGAGAAGGCCAACAACTTCGACGTGGCCGTGCCCATCGTTGAGCGCGCGCTCGACCTCGGTGTGAACTACATCGATACGTCATCCATCTACGGCGGCCCGGAGCGCTGGAGCGAGCAGTACGTGGGCAAGGTGATGGCGCATCGCCGTAACGAGGCCTTCCTTGCGACCAAGACCAAGGAGCGCACCCGCGACGGATCAATGCGCATGATTGAGAAGTCGCTGCAGCTTCTGCAAACGGACCACGTGGATCTTTGGCAGCTTCACGATATCGGCATCATGAGCAACGTGGATGCGGTGTTCGCCAAGGGAGGCGCCATGGAGGCCCTGCTCGAGATGCAACAGCAAAAGGTCGTGCGGTATCTTGGCGTCACCGGCCACTACCGGCCCGATGCATTGATCGAATGCATCAAGCGGCATCCGTTCGACACCATCCTGATGGCCATGAATGCTGCCGATCCGCACCACTACAGCTTCAATGAGGAACTGTTGCCTCTGGCAGTTGAGCGGCAGATGGGCATCATCGGCATGAAAATTCCGGGCCGCGGCCGCATTCTCTCTACATGGAGTCCGCCGTCTGTCGAACAGCAGAAGCACTCGTGGGAGGGCATGGCCATCCAGACCACTTCGCCGGGCACGCTATCGATGCGCGAAGCGATGTATTACACGCTGACGCGCCCCGTGAGCACGGTCATCATCGGCTGCGACACCATCGCGCAGCTTGAAGAGAACGTCCATCTCGCGCGCGAGTTCACCCCACTGAACGACAAGCAGGCAACAGAGTTGGTGGCCCGCGCCGAACCCTGCGCAAAGCCATCGCTGTTCTTCCGCTTCTACGAACACGAATAGGCACCTGCGAGGCGGCAGGCGCCGCTTGCGCTGCAAAGCAGCTCAATAAGTCAGAAGCCCCACGTTCGAGTGGGGCTTCTGATTTTCAGCCTTCAATCTTCAGGTAGAGGCGATAGTGTTCGTTGTCAATCGCAGTAAACGGCCGCAAAGTAAGCGTGCCGGCAGCACTCTTGGCCTGCCAATCCGTTGAGCCGGCCGATACCTGGCTTGCAGCAAGCAGCTCCCTGCTGCCGATCTTCTCTGGAATCGCGCCCACTGCGAATAGCGCCAATGGGCCATGCACAACTGCCATCAGATTGGGATGCTGCGGGTCCACAGGTTCGAGCACGGTGGGCATGTCGAATTCAACTTCAATGTGATCTCCGGTATCCCAGGCTCGGTCGAGACGCGCAAACTGGCCGGGCGCGGGACTGGTCATGACGTGCTTTCCATTGATGGCGATGGTGGTTTTGGGTCCCGCCCAGGCCGGGATGCGCAGATAGATTGGGAATGGTGTCGGCTTGCGGGCTGAGATGGTGATCTCAGTGGAGGGTTGGTGCGGGTAGTTCGTCTGCTGGGTGAGAGTAATACGCTCCCCATCTTTCGACCAGGTTACCCGCGATGGCACATACAAATTGACGTAGATACCTGCCGAATCGCGGAAATAGGAACTTATGCCATAATCCGCGGTGATCTGCGCGAAGGTTCCTGTGCAGCACATCCACTTGTCCGGGTGATAGAACTTGGATCCATCGTTGTTATAGTCCGAGTAATAGAATCCGTGTCCATCCTCCTTGATCGGCTTTGCTCCCAGGATGGTGTTATACAGCACTCGCTCCATGCTATCTCCGTAGCGGCTGTCGCGAGTTGTGCGCAGTAGATAACGGGTGATCTTGAAGTGACCGTAGGAGCCGCAAGGGGTTTCAAAGCTGGAATGGGTCTTGGTTAGGCTCTCGCCAATCTCGCCGCTTCCCGGCTCGCGAAACTGCTCGTCCGGCCCCCAGCCACCGGTGGCAAAGCTCTGCGTCGTGCGCACGAAATCGAAGCCATTCTGCGCCGCACGCAGATGCTTTTCGCTACCCAGAACCAGATACGCTTGCATGGCGCTTGAGAGAGCGTTCACGTGGCTGTAGGCATGCTTGCCAGGAAGCACGTTCTGGCCGGCAGCAAGAGGGTCAAAGTACCAATCGTTGGCCAGGAAATGAACTGCCAAGTCGCGGTATCGCTCACCCGCACCTCGGTTGTAGGCAATGAAGAGATTCTCCGGAAGCGTGTATGGCTCGTCCCAGCAAAATGACTCGTCCTTGTGAGGCCGGGCATATTGCTCGGCGCGCGATATACCGCCTGGCGGCAGATGCGTGGAGACAGAGTCGAGTGTCTTATCGAGCGCCTTCAACGCATCGGGAGCCGCGGCGAACTGGTGCGCGTCGAGCAGACCGATAGAGATCTTGTCATACGTGTAGGCAGGGAAACGATTGTCATCCCAGAAGTGGGGAGTAATAGCGGGCGCAAAGGCGCGCACCAAGCTGTGAATTTTTTCCTGAGTGAGCTTTGAGCCGGTGGCGGCATAGTCGCGCGAGAGACCGGAGAGATACTGTCCAAAGGCGTGACCCGGTGCAAAACCGTTGTTCTCCCAGCTATACCATCCGCCCATATCTTCGCCGGGGGCCGGCAGACCGGCGCGCTGCCTGTACGGCTTGAGCAAACGATCTTCATCCAGCGCGGCGTAGAAGGCATGGTTAGTCTGGAACTGCTGGCGTAGCGGGCCTTCGAGTAACTCCACATCGGCATAGCCAAACTGACCAAGCGGCGGAGTAGCTCCAGGATCAGCGGCGAATAGGCTTCGTGGCCGAGCCAGCGACGCGGTGGCGATCGCCGCTCCCGTCTTCAGAAAAGTTCTGCGCGATTGAGTCATTCGAGTTACTCTCCCACATTGACCAGAGTTATCGGGACCGAGATTCACAGCCGATTGATGAGTGAGGCAATGCAGGCAGCTCCGAATCCGTTGTCGATATTGACTACCGAAACATTGGGTGAGCATGTGTTCAACATGCCAAGCAATGCCGCCACGCCTCCAAACGACGCTCCATAGCCAACGCTTGTGGGCACTGCCAACACCGGCGCATTGACCAGCCCGCCAACCACGGTGGGCAGCGCGCCTTCCATACCGGCGCAAACAATCAACACACGCGCGGATTGCAATGAGCTTTTCTGCGCCAGCAGTCGGTGAATGCCGGCCACGCCCACATCGGCAATCAACTCCACCGTGTTGCCCATCAGGCGCGCTGTGACCACAGCTTCTTCCGCCACGGGCAGGTCGCTGGTTCCGGCGCACACCACGGCGATTGTCCCTTTGCCTTGCGGAACGTCCGAATTCTGCGTAAGTGTGATGGCGCGGGCGGTCTCATGAAACTCCGCGCGCGGCTCAACAACAATGACCGCATCAAACATTTCGCGAGATGCTCGCGTCGCCAGTACGTTGCCGCCGTGCTCGGCCATGTGCGCGAAGATGGTGGCCACCTGCGCAGCGGTCTTGCCGTGGGCAAAAATCACTTCCGGCATGCCGGTGCGAAGAGCGCGATGATGATCGAGCTTGGCAAAGCCAATGTCTTCGAACGGCAGATCGCGAAGGCGGTCGAGCGCTTCATTCACCGGTGTACTGCCTTCACGAACTTCGTTGAGCAGCGCTTCAATGCTATGGCGATCCATCAACGCACCTCTTTCGCGGTGGCTGCATAGAGTCGCATAGCCTCCTGCATGACCCGTTTGAGCGGAACCGCATGCTCGGCGGCCAACCGCCGACAGTCTTCATATTCCGGCGCGGCGTTGGCAACCTGGCCGTTGGGCCAGCGCGCAATCTTGATGCAGACTGTTCCCCACGACGTTTCAACATTGGCGAATTCGCGCTCCAGTGCCACTTTGTTTTCGAGCCTCCAGCGAAGCCCAATGGTGGTGGTCTCGCGAAACAGAATCTCGCGCAACGCCGGAACCATATCGGGACGGCACAGTACGGTCACCTGCACGCCGGTTCGGCCCTTCTTCATCTGAACCGTTGCTCGATACACATCCCACGCGCCCGCCGCCAACAGTAACTCACTAACGTAAGCAAGCAACTGCGGAGTCGAATCATCGATGACCGTTTCAATCACGGCAATCGACTCCCCATGACCAGCCTGCTCAAGTTTCTCCTCGCTCGCAGGTTCCTCCTCGCCCACCAACAGGCGCAGCAAGTTTGGCTGGCCCGCCGTCTCGCGTCCTCCAGCTCCATAACCGGACGCCTTGATGCGCATGGCAGGCAGCGGGGCGTAGCTTACATCGAGCATTCGCAATACCGCCGCTCCGGTCGGCGTTACGCGCTCCATGGGCTCACCCGCCGCATAAACGGGTGCATCGGCAAGCAGGGCCAGCGTGGCCGGCGCCGGAACGGGGATTGTTCCGTGCTGACAAACGACCGTTCCGCTGCCTACGTTCAGCGGCGATGAAAGCCAGCGGTCAACGCCAAGCCGTTCAGCACCAGCTGCGGCGCAGACAATATCCACGATGGTGTCCACCGCCCCCACCTCGTGGAAATGAACCTTCTCAATGGGGATGGAATGAATGGCGGCCTCGGCCTCGCCCAGCAGTTGGAAAGCGCGAGTGGCGCGGGCCTTCACCGTCTCTGAGAGCGCAGCAGAGCGAATGATGGCCAGAATCGCCGACAAGTGCCGATGAGGCGCATGACTGTGCGCTGGGCCGTGGTCATGGGAATGAGCAGAACCGGACACATGTTGCTCCGGAGTAAGCACGTCCACTTTGGTTGCAGCCAGGCCACCGCGGCTCATCTTGCGCATCTCCAGCTTCGCGCCCACGTTGAGCGCGGCTGCTGTTTCCGCAAGCGATTCGAAAGGAACTCCGGCATCCACCAGTGCGCCCAGCAGCATGTCGCCGCTTATACCGGAAAAACATTCAAGATATGCAGTTCGCATCGAGGTTGATTCTAAACCGTCGGCTATGCACCGCGACGCGCAAGAACTTCGACAGGGAGAATCGCGTTCATCGACCCCGATCTAAATCCGGTGCAATCGAGCGTGACGTATTGGAAGCCGGCCTGCTTTACAGCGGCTGAAATTGCGTCGAGCATGTTGATGGCCAGTGCGCGAGGCAGTTCCGCGCGCGCTATCTCAACGCGGGCAAGTTCGCCGTGATGACGAACGCGCAACTCGCGAAAGCCTAGTTCGCGAAGGCTCTCTTCAGCTCTCTCAACCTGGCCCAGCACCTCGCGAGTCACCGTGCGGCCATATTCCACGCGCGAGGAAAGGCACGGCGCAGCGGGACGATCCCAGAGCGGATAGCCGGCCGCTTTAGCCAGTGCACGAATCTCGGTCTTTGTCATTCCGGCCTCCGCCAGCGGCGCGAGCACGGCATGCTCCTCCGCCGCGCGCTGGCCAGGACGATAATCCCGAGTGTCATCGGCATTCATACCGTAAGCAATGCTCGAAAAACCTAACTCGGCACCCAGCGCTTGCATCACCGCGAACAACTCGTCCTTGCAATGGAAGCAGCGGTTAGCATCGTTGCGTGCATACTCGGGCCGATCCAGTTCTTCTGTGGCTATAACGCGCAATGGCATGCCGATCGAGGCTGCAAAGGCGCTGGCCTGCTCCATATCGCGCCGCGCCAGGCTCGCCGAATCGGCCAGCACCGCAAGCATCCGCGAACCCAGAATGCGATGCGCCGTCGCCGCCAGAAACGCGGAGTCAACGCCGCCGGAGTATGCCACCATCAGGCTGCCAAGTTCCTTGAGTCGCACTTCCAGCGCAAGCAGTTTCTCCGCAGTCTCCTGGCCGCCGGGGGCAGCGCTCACCGCAGTGTTTCGGTCAACATCGGCTTCGTGTTTTTTCGTTTCTACGCTCGCCGCCATAGGGCCGATTATAACCCTTGCATCCTCCAATCTGCTCTGAGATACGGACGGTCTGTTACAGGGTTGAATCTGGATGTTTCACAACCGATGGCTTAGCATCATGCCTGCCCGTTCCCCAAATCGAGTGCACAATACGTAGGCCATCACTGGAGGGAAGCGGCGCGAGATTGACGACGAACAGTGTGAGGTTGCAAAACGCAAGTTGAATTCCGATCCGGTGCAGCAGCAGGCACGGAAAAGCCAGAAGGAGATTCACCGACGGACCCGCGAAAGCGATGAGCGTCTCCTTCCATTGACTTCCGCTGGGGGCTCTCCGGGTGTACGCGCCATAAAGGCAGAGCCCGAACTCGCGAACCGGAACGCCAAGAGACATGGCAGTGACCATGTGACCCACCTCGTGCAGAAGCAGGCTGGCCACCAGCACGCTTCCCGCGGCGAGGCCAAACTTGAAACCGCGAATCGCAATTTCAAAGAGGACGCATAGGGCAGCTACCAGCCACCCTCCGGAATCGATGCGGAATGGAACTAAGAATTGGTGCATGGGGTACGTACTCTTCAGAGAGCGCTGTTGGGGCTGTGTCTGCCCTCTCCGCAATCGTCTCACATCTTTGCCGGGCTTCACCCCGAGCAGCAATCGAAACTACGGTCCGCTCAGTCTGGAACATCCCGTCCGGCGACCATGCGCATAGAAAACGCGGAGGACTCCTAAAGACGAATCCGCTAGAATTGTACGGTCGTGAGAACTTGATCGTTGAGGTCGTCACTTGACCGGCTTAGTCCCGTATCGGCGCTCGTCTCAATTCGTTTCGTCGGCCTTGTTTCCGGCGCTCCATGAGCCGCCGATCCCACCCGGGGAATCGCCTTCTCACCCAACTTCCCTTGCGGTTGCCACTCGCTCCATTCTCTTCTTGCTATTGGCGATAGGCGTTCAGGCCGCTACGGCACAAACTCCAATTCGCGCTTCCGCTGCCGGCGCGGATGAGCTTATGCGCGCTGGAATTGCCGCACAGCGTCAAGGCGACAATCGATCCGCAATCGAGAATTTTCAAAAGGCTCTGGCGCTCCAGCCAAAGATGGTAGACGCTCTCATCGGTCTGGGTGAGGCTCTCGCGGCAACGGGTCGCTTCGATGAGGCTATCGAGCAGGACACGCGCGCGCTGGCCCTGGCTCCCGACAAGACAGCACTCCGCATGAACCTTGGAATGGTCTATTACAAGAAAGGCGACCTGGTCCGCTCAAGGGAGCAATTTGAAACGGTCCATGCGGCCTTACCCCGCGATCTCCCGGCAGCTGTCATGGTCGGATATGTCTACATCAAGCTTGGAAGAGAAGCTGAGGCAGCCGACTTACTGACCCCGCTTGAGGCGGGCAATGAAAACAATATGGATCTGGAGTACGTCCTCGCCTTCAGCCTCATTCAATCGGGAAAAGAAACCGAGGGCATTCCGCGCATGGAGAAGGTGGCGAAGGCCACACACAGGGCTGATGCCTATCTAATCGCAGGAGCTTCGCTTCTACAGAGCGGAAAGATGCCCGGCGCCCGTATCGACCTCGATGCGGCGATGCAACTGAATCCTTCGATTCCGGGACTCGCGACCATGGCCGGACAAGCCCGATATGCCATGGGAGATATGCATGGGGCCACGTTGGCATTCCAGGCCGCTTTGCGCCAGAATCCTGAAGATCCCATGGCTAATCTTGACTTGGGTGCAATCCGATTGAAAGAGCGCGATCTCGAAACCGCCCGACCGCTTTTGGAACTCGCACTGCAACTTCAACCCGGGCTTCCTCTGGCACGTCTTGAATTAGCAAAGCTGAATGAAACGACCGGCAAGTATTCCGATGCGGCTGCGATACTCGAAGAACTCGTAAAAGCCGAGCCCAACTACCTTGATGCCCATTGGGAGCTGGCCACGGTTTACACCGAGCTCAACCGCCCCGAGGACGGCAGGCGGGAGCGGATGATTGCCGCGCAACTCAGGGAGAGCCAGCAGAGGGACCCGTCCAATCGCAAGTAGCAGAATGACGTTCGAGACTTGAGACTGCTATTGAAGAAGATTACCGTAACCCGCTTGTCGATGAAGTAATAGACCCTTCCATCTATCTCCTCAGGAGCGGCCCTTCAACGAATACAATTCGCTTGTTTTTGCTCGCCCGGCGATCGGCATGCGCTGATTGAATTCAGGCGGGAGCCCCAAGCTTGAAATTCTGAAGCCAACCACCTTGACTTAGGCAAAAGATAGAAAACCGACCTCCGGACTCTTCCCCGAAATCAGTCCGGAACCTGCCCCGATCTCAGTAACTTGTAGAAGCTAAGTTGCGATCTATTACTTACAGCGATGACCCACTTAAATACAATTTCAGCCATTGGTTATCTGTTCTTGAGTTTGCCCCCTAAGACAGAAAACCCCACGGACCTTCTTAGTCTTCGCAGAATATAGATCCTCAACCCTACAACTTAGGCGTTAATTTAGATTTACCAAAGAGCTATCCTATCAACACATGTGGTTCGTTTCCAATCCTCGACCGCAATCGAACCTATAGTAGACTATTACTAGTCAATAACCTCAGTTTTCGCCTATGGCTTGCGAGCTGCGTCATTTCGCCTGGTTCTTCCAGGCTTATGATCTTTCCCTGTTCTGGATGTATGTTGCGCCTTCGATTCTACGTTTCGTTCTTTACCCTGCTCCTCGTGGGCGCAATCTACGCCGGCGGGTCTGAAGCACCACGCGCACGACGCGAGGCTGCCGTGGTACAGGCGCGCAATGGTGACGCAAAGAACGGCCTGGCCGCACTGCAAGAACTCCTGCTTCAATATCCTGACGATCCCCGGTTACTCGCCGATACAACCATTGTGGCCAATTGGGCAGGGAACGACCAGCTTGTACTTGATCTATTTGCGCGTCCGCTGACACCGAAGGATGATTCGGGTGTTGTCGAAGCCGCCGCCCGTTCTGCCCGCAATCTCGATCGCTTTGAGCAGTCCGTCGAACTCTTCCGCCGCGCTGAGAAACTGGATCCCTCTCGCTGGCAGCCGCAGCTCGGCGAAGCGATGGCCTTGACGGAACTGGGTGAATTCGTTTCCGCGCAGAAGCTGATGCAGCCTTTGTTGCTGGATCACAAGAGCGAGAAAGACGTAATCCTGGGGGAAGCGTATCTGGCAAGCCGCCAGACTGACTTCATCGGTTCGATTGCCATGGATCAGTATTACCTGGAGCAGTCTCCGAGTAACACCCAGGTGCGCAGCGACCTGACTCTGGCGCTCTCACGCGCAGGCAGCCAGACTTACGCAGCCGATATCTATTCGAAGGATGTTACTCCGCTCGTGCCACAAACGGAACAGGTCTTGAGCGGAGCCGCTGGAGGCGAGCAAGTCGGATGGGGAGAAGTCTATGCGCCCACTCGCGCACTGGAGCGAGCGGATAGCGAGCTGGCGCTGGAGAAATTGAACCGGGTAGTTACCGCCTCCGTTCCCGGCGACGGCACCTGGAAACTGGCGCAATACGATCGCATCCTTGCCTTTTACGACCTGCGCCAAATGCGCGATGTGATTCAGTTGTATGAACAACTCCGGCGAGCAGGGCTGGACGTGAGAACCTATGCGCTGTCGAGTGTCGCGGGAGCTTATCTGGCTTTGCACCAGCCCAAACGCGCAGAAGAACTCTACCGCGAATTGCTCAAGCAGGAACCCGAGGATGGAACAGCATGGAGCGGCCTGGCCTATGCACAGATGGAAAGCGGTCATCCTTACAAGGCATTGGCAACCATTGACTACGCCTACAACGCGGCCGCCCCCTGGTTAAAGGCGCCCGGATTGAGCGCACCCAAGGCGAACCATATGCGCGTCAGCCTTGAATCGCAGGCGGCTGATATGCGCGGCGAAGCAAACCTGCTCGCCGACGAGATGAATCGATTCAATCGGCTGGTAACAGAGGCTCCGGGAAACGAGAACCTGCGTTGGGGACTAGCTTCGTCATACCTTGCCCGCGGCTGGGTACAGCGCGCGCTCGATGAAACGCGCATCGCTGACAGTTTTGGCGATCCCGATGAACTCCCTTCGCTGACCACCGCGGAGATTCGTGAAGCGGCGGGACTCCGGGACCAAGTGGATGTTATGATCCCGGCACTGCGCATCCATCTATTCGACAGTTCCGTCTTCCAACAGTTTCTGCGTGATGAGAGTATTGAGCGAGGATGGCAAGCGGTTGCAGACACCACTCTTGGATGGGGTAATGGTCTTGAGGTCGGCAGTAGTGACCAGCATTCGGAGGCCCATTTGTATACTCCCTTGCTCGACAACCGTTGGCGCATCTATAGCCACGAACTGAGCGACAGCGGTGACTTTGGAACTGCCAGCGCTGAACGTACGCGCGCAGCCGTTGGCGTGCACTACGACTACGACCGTCGCGAGGCTTGGGCGGAGTTTGGTCATGACTCGGGGACCAACCTGGTCGCCGGCAACATCGGCGCTAAGGTGAGCCTAGGCGATTTCTGGACGCTGCAGGCAGTGGTAGACAGCGACAGCTTTGATGTGCCGGTCCGTGCACTGACGGGAAATGTCCATGGCCGCAGCATCGATGGCAGCGTCGAGTGGCGCCGTAGCGAACTGCAGTCGGCCAATGCCGGCCTGCAGCGTGTGCTCTTCAGCGACGGCAACCAACGCGCCGCCATCTCCGCCGCTTGGGACCAGCGTGTGTGGACGACCCCGCGCTGGGAAGCGAGCATCAGCGCGGATGAATCCTCATCCAGCAATTCGCTCGATGAAAACAGGCCCTATTTCAATCCCAAAAATGATTTCTCTCTCGGTCCAGGCGGCAAAATCGATTGGATCACATGGCAGCGCTACGATCGCCGCTTCGATCAGGAATTGGAAGTCCATGCCGCTCCTTATTGGCAGGCAAACTACGGGACAGGAAGTGCGGTTTCCGTGCGCTATGGGCAGCGCTGGAAACTGCGTTCAGGTCTTGAATGGCGCTGTGGTGTGGCCTGGAACAGTCAACCATACGACGGCAGCAATGAATCGAGAACCGCGTTGAACGGCGGTATCACCTGGGGAAGCCAATGAAACACTTGCTTGTAGTTCTGTCAATACTGCTGGCCGGTGCCAGTGCCTCCGCCGCAGGTGATTCCGCTAAAGGCGCTTCCACGGCAGGTGCCTCCGCACCTGGTGCCTACGCGGATGTTGTGGTTCTTTGCTACCACGACGTTCGTGATGACGTTGGAGCCAGCACCATCCAGAGCGCCTACAAAGCAGAAGCAGCCGGAATCATCACGCCCGGAGTCAAAGCTACCCTCGATGCGGAACAATACACAACCAGCACGCGCCATCTGGCCGCCCACTTTGACTGGCTGCGGTCGCATGGCTATCACGTCATCAGCTTGCAGCAGTTGATCAATGCGCGTACCGGCCATGGCACATTGCCGGATAAGGCTGTTTTGTTGACCTTTGACGATGGTCTGCACAGCGTCTACACCGTGGTCTTCCCGCTCTTGAAAGCCTTCAAGTTCTCTGCGGTCGTCGCGGTTGTAGGCGCCTGGACGGACCTTCCGGCAAATGGCAAAGTCGACAACGGTGCGCACCCGTTCGTGCGAAATGACTTCGCTACGTGGAGTGAGTTACGCGAAATGCAGGACAGCGGCCTGGTCGAAATTGCGTCGCACACTTACGATCAGCACCACGGCATCACTGCGAATCCTCAGGGAAACCAGATCCCCGCCGTCGCTGCACATGCATACCGACCGCTCACCCGCGACTATGAAACCGATGACGAATATGCTGAGCGCTTGCGCGCCGATCTAAAACACAGCTCCGACGAAATCCACGCAAAACTTGGCAAGACTCCAAGAGCCGTGATGTGGCCTTACGGCGAATACACCAAGGTCAGCGATTCGATCGCCGCGTCCGTTGGTTTGCCCATCACCTTCACGCTCGGCGTATCGGCGCACTACAACACCCCCGGCATGCAAGCCATCCCGCGCATATTGATGCAATCGAATTCCACCGTCGGTGATCTTTCGTGGGAACTGCGGCATTCCGGTTCAAAGCAGATTGTCCGTGCGGTCCAGGTGGATCTTGATTACATTTACGATCCCGATCCTGTGCAGCAGGAACACAATCTAAGCCTGCTGCTCGATCGCATCAAAGCCCTCGGACCAACGCAGGTGTGGTTGCAAGCTTTCGCCGACCCCGACGGACAGGACTCCGCCGGCTCCGTGTATTTCCCCAATCACTTGCTGCCCATGCGCGCCGACCTGTTTTCTCGCGTGTCCTGGCAGTTGCGTACTCGCTGCGGCGTGAAGGTGTATGCATGGATGCCAGTACTAGCCTGGCGCTTGCCCGATGCGAAGCAGCAGGCGCGTTTGGAGATACATCCAAAAGCCGGAATCAAGCCCGAGAATCCCATAAGACTCAATCCATTTCTTCCCGAGACCCAGACCATCGTCGGCGGTCTCTATGAAGACATGGCACGATCTGCTCGCATTAGCGGCATTCTGTTTCATGACGATGCAATCCTGCGCGACACGGATGACCTTGGCACAGGGGTTCCCGCACCCGGTCCCGCCCGCACGCAGGCTCTGATTGCATTTACAAACGGCCTGAAAACGCGCGCTGAGCAATGGCAACCCACATTGAAGACTGCGCGGAATCTCTTTGCAGAGCCGGTGCTGCACCCGGTGAGTGAAAACTGGTTTGCGCAATCGCTAACTGCGTTCCTTGCGGCATATGATGAAGTCGCCTTGATGGCCATGCCAAATATGGAACACGCCAAGAATCCCAGTGACTGGTTGGCTAAACTGGCAGCGAAGGTTGCCTCGACGCCCGGAGGCCTGGATCAAACCGTGTTCGAGTTGCAAACCGTGAACTGGAACGCCCGCGAACATGCGATCTCAACCGACGACGTTGCGCATCAGCTCCATTTGTTGCAAGTTCGCGGTGTAAGTCACCTGGCCTACTATCCAGACGACTTTGTGAAGAACTATCCTGATCTGAAAGTGCTGCGACCGGAGTTCTCTGCAACTGACGATTTGCCGCTCGCCCCTGAAGGATCAAGGTGATCGATGCTGGGTAGCATTTTTCTAGCCTTCGCCTTCTACTACCCGCTCATGATGGCATGGTTCTGGATGCTCGGCGCCATCAACTACTACCTTCGGCGCGAGCGCACTTCTCCCACGCGAACCCATCCTCCAGAGTTACCGGACTGGCCCAAGGTCACGTTGGTCGTGCCATGTCACAACGAAGGAGACAATGCGCGCGATACATTGGCGTATCTGGCGGATCAGGATTACCCCGACTTCGAAATTATCGCCATCAACGATGGCAGCCGCGACAATACAGCCGCCGTACTCGACGAACTGACTACTGTCTATCCGCAATTGCGTGTACTGCACTTTCCAAAGAATCAAGGCAAGGCCATGGGTCTGCGCATGGCAGCCTTGGCGGCAAACAGCGAATTCCTGGTCTGCATCGACGGCGACGCACTGCTCGATCGCTACGCGACGCGCTGGATGATGTGGCATCTTGTAACTGGGCCGCGCGTCGGCGCAGTCACCGGCAACCCGCGAATCCGTAACCGCTCCAGTTTGCTGGGGCGCCTGCAGGTAGGCGAATTCGCTTCCATCATCGGCCTTATCAAGCGCGCGCAGCGCACCGCTGGCCGCATTTTTACTGTTTCTGGAGTGATCGCCGGCTTTCGTCGCTCCGCTCTGCATCAAATCGGTTACTGGAGCACCGATATGGTGACAGAAGACATTGATGTCAGTTGGCGCTTACAATTGGACCACTGGGACATTCGATATGAGCCCAATGCTTTGTGCTGGATCCTGATGCCGGAGACCCTCAAGGGTCTGTGGAAACAACGCCTTCGCTGGGCGCAGGGAGGCGCTGAGGTTGCGCGCCGTTACTCGAAGAATTTGCTCATCTGGCGTAAGAGGCGCATGTGGCCTGTCCTCGCCGAATACATCATGAGCGTCATCTGGTCTTACACCATCCTCATCGTTTTGGTCGTTGGCCTCATCGGCCTCATAGTTCCTCTGCCAACCTGGATGCGCATGCCCGGCCCGCTTCCCACCTGGTATGGCGCCATGCTGGCCACCACCTGCATCGGTCAGTTCCTCATCAGCATGGTTATTGATCGTCGCTATGAGGAGCGGCTCGGCCGGCAATTCTTTTGGATCATCTGGTACCCGCTCGCATATTGGCTCCTCGGCATGCTTACGACTGTGGTGGCTGTGCCCACTGCTTTGTCGAAGAAAAAAGGTACACGGGCTGTCTGGGAGAGTCCAGACCGGGGGATCCGCTAGTGCGCGCGGAACGGCCCATCGTTTCGCACCCTGAGCGCCAGACTCGGGCACAGCGCTTTACCACGCGCTCGCTTAAGGCCATTGCCTTGGTCATCTGGCTATACGTTTGGATTCCAATCCTCTCGGCCATCCTCTGGGCCATGGGCATTCGCGTTACTTACCTCTATATTGTTCGCGCACCAAGCCAGACCAGTTGGTTGCTCATCCTCGTCATCATGATGTCCTGCAACATCATTGTCTCGAGCTGGTCCATCTATAACTGGGTGCGCTTTGTCGGTAAAACAAGGCGGCGCGGCGCACCCCCTGTCTCTCATGAGGAAATAGGAAAAGCATTTGGCGTAACCGATCCCGCAACCTTGTCACTCTTGCAGCACGAACGGCGCCTCAATCTGTACTTCGACAATACCGGCGTTCTTGTCCGTGTTGAAGCGCTGGGTGACGAAGAAAAAGAAGAACTGCTGCTGGCATCCGGCTCGCACTGAGAATCGTTGCGACTTATTGCGTGGTGTAAATCTGAAACGGCGCCCAATAGAACGGCCTGCGAAATTTATCTTGCGAATGCAACATGCTCAGCTTGGCATTGCGAAGGGCTGCCGCTGGACTCTGCCCGTCTTCCAGGCCCTGATACAGTGAGTCCATCAGCCGCGGTGTCGAGTCGTCGCTCACCTCCCACAATGCCCCGATGACACTGTGCGCGCCGGCGCGCAGAAAAGCCCACGACAGGCCCACCAATCCTTCTCCTGCATAAGAACGCGTGCCGCTGCCGTTGCAGGCAGATATGGTGACGAGGCGCGCATCGATGGGATGTTGCATGATGTCCCGCGCGTAGAGCTTGAAGGAACTCTGACTCGAGTTTGTGTTGGACAGGATGATGGCCGAATCCAGTGGGTCAGTGCGGCTGGCGACCGCATGAGAGACGAAATGAATATAGGAATACTGCGCTGGTTTGCTGGACAGATAGGCCGCCGGACTCGCCTGCTGGCCTGCAAATGCAGTGACACGCTGAGGAACAAAATGCTTTTCAATTCGGCTCATCTCGAATCCGAAGAGTGGAAGGCTCGGAAAGTCCTCACTGGGAGAAACCGGATTACCGAGCATGAGCAGGCTCCTGTCTGAATCCCGCGCAGGCTTTGTCGCGGCCAGCATCGCCAGCGACGGAGCGGTAACCACGGTCGCGTCGTCGATCCAGTAATGAAAGTTGTGTTGTGGGTCTGAATTCTGATTAGGCTGGGGACTGGGGCCAGGTGCAAGCAGCGATTCAAAATTTAATTGGCTCAGTGCCCCGTCCGCCAGGATCATGACCCGCGTATCGGGGCGGATGAGTGCCGACGCTGGAGCCACAAGCAGCTTATAGAGCGCCTCCCCATCTTCATTGCCGGAGCTCACAGGGTCCCGCATCTCTCTGAGAACCTGGTTGTATCGCTGGACACGGCCAGCAATCTCATCCTGCGGAGGAAGCGGAAACATCGTAATCTTCGCCGGAGTTATGGCCCAGAGGTACGACTGTTTCTGTCCCAGCCAGTAGAAAAGCAGTGTTGCGCCGGTCTTCCGGGCAATCTGGCGAGGGTTCAGCACCGTTTGCTGAATGGAGTGCTTGCTCCCTGCCAAACCCAAACCTTGCTCCAGCGTCCGGGCACGGCTCTGGTCCGCCGCAGCAAGAGCCTCATCGCCTCTGCCTTGTTTCACCAGGAAGTGGATGTAGTCGTCGTAGACCCGGGTAACGTTGGTGACAAACGAAAGTCTCGAGTTTTCGTTCTTGAGCTGCGCCCGCGCTAACTCAAAGGTGGTCAGGGTGGTCTTGTACATTCCCTCCGCAGCCTTCGTGTTGCTTTTCAATTCGTAGAGTTGCGCCAGCTCCTCCCCAGCGCCCAGCCGAGTCGTGGTCTTATTTGTGGGATCGTCATTTACCGCACGAAAGAGCGACTCCGCCCGCTCATCCTGACGTCGAGCGGCTGCCAACATGCCCTCCGTTAGCAATAAACTTCCGCTGAGGTGATTTCCGCCAGCCAGCTCCATGGGAGTGACCTGGGCGATATATGCGCTCGCCTCGCCAAGTCTTCCTGAGTCAACCGATATCTGGGCCAAGTCTTCCAGCGTGTTCTCGATATCTTCCTTACTATCGATCTGCTTTGCCAGATCGAGCGCTTGGCCATAGAATTGCGTCGCACGAGTCACATCACCGGTATCTTGATAGACATACCCGGCATCACTGGTCCATTTGAGTTCGTTGCGAATATTCCCGAGTCTCGCGGCGCTCTTTTCGGCTTCGAGAAACTGCTCAAGCGCCCTATCGCCATCTCCCAACTGGTAATACGCCCAACCCAGGTTGCCCGCAGCACCTTGGGAAAAGTTCTCGAATCCAAGGTCAGTAGCAGCCCGGTATGCGGACCTTGACCAATCCACTGCTTCGTCAAAGTGACCGATCTGCATCGCAGTGTATCCGAGATTCAAGGATGTACTTGCTTGCAGCCACTGGTCATGATGGGCCTGTGCAAAGGAAAGAGCGTCAATAAAGAACCGCCGTGCCTCGCTGAATTGCCCTTGTTTGCTGGCCAAGATGCCACGCGCTGCCCATACATCGCCGCAGGTAGGGTAGTCTGCGCTCTTGCACAGGACCTCGGCCTGACTAAGTCTCTGATTCGCCAGAGGTAGTTGCTGTTGACGGGTCAGTGCTACAGCCTCGATCGCTAACTTTTGGATGGTCCCTTCTGGGTTGGCGAAATTCTGGTATGCAGCGAGAACCCCCAGAGCATCGGCATGCAGACCGCGGAAGAGCATGGATTCTGCTTCCAGCAGTTGGAATTTCGCGGCCCATGCAGGGTCGGAAATCTGGAATTGTCTGTATCCCCGTTCCGCCTCCAGTTGACTCTCTACCAGGTCGCCATGCTGAAAGATATGCCAGGCGTGGTCATAAGCAGCCTTGGTTCCGCCGGGACGTGTGTCCTGCAATGGAATCAATAGCAACAGCGCAAGTGCCAATACACTGAGGAACCCAAAGGGTCCGAGACCGCGCCACGCTCCTGCCATCCGAGCCCGAACGCCCGCTCGACCAGCATCAAGGTTCGCTGCCGAGCGGACCTTCAGGAGAATATCTGGAGTTATGGCATCGTTGTTCCGTTGGATGAGCCACCCCCGATAGGTACGTCCCCCTCGATAGCGCACCCCAGCTTGAGATCGATCATCGTTATGGTGACCGTGGTCTTCTTGAGGACGCCCGTCACCGGATCGGGATCCTCCTGGGTTATGATCAGCTTCCCCAGGTTGACCGTGCCGAACTCCGGAATTCGGATGATGTTGCCATAGGTCCGCCCAGGATAAGTACCAGACGCGCTGTTGACCAACGAGCATTCGACCGTATCCGTCTTTCCCAGATTGGCAGCAAGTTGATTGTACTTTTCACGGAGGTCCTCTGGAAGGTCTTCGATTCCTAGAATGCGGCTGTACTGGTTGGAGACCCGGCTCAGGAACTCCGGGTTACGGATGTAGGAGCCATCGTTCGCGGGCTTGGGGCCAATAAGATCGAGGTCGAGGTCCAGATGGACCGGATGGCCGGCGATCCGCAGGCTTTCAAACCAGGTGCCCAGAAAGGAGATTGTAGGCACGTAGCCAACAAGGGGGTGTTCGGTGATGATCTGTCCCACAACGCGGTCGGCTATGACCACCTGCATGACGTTGAGGTCCTCAATGACGGTGGTGACCAGGGTGCTCCAGCCATGCCCCGGCTTGGAGCCGACGGAGCCTGACACCTGGCTGTGCCCCGCGCTCAAGGAGATGAGTCCTTCCAGGCGGTAGTCGGTGGTGTGCTGGACCCTGTATCCGCCCGTATCGTCGAGCGCTGCATGGGCCTGGGTTGGAATCGTCTGGGCCAGGGGCATGTGCAGGGTGCCCTCGATTACCTTTGCCAACGCGTTGAATGTGTGTGTTCTGTCAGTTTTTGTTATTTCGGACATACCTATACCTAATCTCCTTCGCATGCTTCTGGGTTGCTTTAGACAGTGACTCGAGACCCAGCCGCTGGGGGGATTGGCTGCTCCTCTGGTAGTTTGCTTGATGCTACTCCGGAACCAAAATCCGGCATGTTTGAATTCCCAACCATTGTAGCGGAGGTCGAAGACCAGTGCCGCGAAATTCAAGCCGCCAGCTTTTATACAAAAGCACAGCCATTCACGGGATATTCAAAATCGGTATCCCTGCTTGAGCTCGCAGAGGTAGAGCGTCGACTTCTCCTCCACCCGGCTCGTCCTGGTGGTACAGGTCGCCCAGCTCAGGTAGAGCTCCGGCCCCAGAGGAAACACCATGGGAGTGCCATCCATCTCAGCCTCGATGCTCACACCTTCCTGGGTCGGCGGAACCGTAAAATTCAGCGCCCGGCCAAAGATGACCGGATAGGACTCGCGCACGTTTGAGCTGATTGCGGTGTGAAAGACCTCGGCCTCCAGCAGGAAGGTTGCAGTCTCTGACCAATCCAGGGCGGAAACCGTGATATTCCTGCCGCCATTCGCAAAGCCGCTTGAATCGATTCTAGTAAATGGACAGGGCCCGGCGATGCAGGAAACACGGACGTCGCGAAACTCGTTGCCGGGGCCTGCATCCAACGTCAAGGATTCGGTAGAGGCCTTCCACCTTCCATCTGGAGAACACGGCGACTGGCCGTCGCAAGCCACATTCCCGCGATTCACCACTTGAAAGGTCCGCACAGCACTGCCGATGTTTTCCTCCCTCTCTGAATTCACCGTATATCTCACCCGGATGTTGGAGATAACAGATTCCGGGCGGCCGGGAACTGTGCTGGCTTCTTGCGGAATCGGGGTCATGGCCGCTATGTAAAGCTCTTTACCGGAAACATTTAGGCGCACCTGGAAGTGAAGGTCAAGCGATTGATATTCAACGCGCCGGAACGTAAGGTTCACGGTCCGTCCCGGCCAAATCACCCCCGGCATTCTGAGCCTGAAATATCCGGAGGCATCTGACTCGGTGCTGGCGCTTGTCACGCCATCTGACGCCGTCACCTCTGCGCCGGAGATCGGCGTCTGCTTTCGGGTATCGCTGTCACGGCGAATCACTGCGCCTTGAATCGTCATTGACCCCGGTTGCCAGTGATGCAGACGTAACATCAGCGTGATGGCCGTCGCGGCCACCACGACTCCGGCGATAACCCAGACGAAAAGTCTTCTCCGTCTCAAGGAATTTCCACCTGCATATAAAACAGTTTGACGCGCAATTTACTCAATTTGCTGCACGATCCCGTTCGTCGAGAGGCACTTTTCTGCATCTAAGTCGATGGCAATCAAAACCGGCATCCAGTCAAAAGTGCTTCAGTAAGCCGGAACCCATGCGTGAGGATTGATTCGAGGGAATGAGACGTTCGCGGATGTTCAGAATCGATGGCCCGGGAAAGAGCCGAAGCTCCCGCCGGGAGTTGCTCCGTCAAATGGCGAACTTGTCCCTGGGTCTTTCGCTTTCTCAATCAAAAGGTTTGGTCCTTCTGGGTCAATCCGCGCAACAGCAGAAGACGACGGAGCCTCGAGAGCGCCCTGCAGCTCCTCCCGCGCCAACATCGCTTTCACCTCAGGATGAACAATTCCTGGACGACCTTGAGCATGGCTGTTTTCTTTTTTTCTGGGAACAGACAAACCCGCCCACCGGGTTGACCAAAGACCGCTGCAATGTCCGCGTCAAAGACACAAGTACTGCGGCCAGTATTGCATCCACTGGCTTTGGGCTGACCGCCATCTGCATTGGAGAGAAGCGTGGCTTCGTAAGCTATTCCGAGGCGCGCTTGCGCGTCGTCCAGTGCTTGTCCTTTCTGTGGCACAAGCTGCCCACTCATCGCGGATTCTTCTACCACTTCGCCAATATCAACACTGGCGAGAGAATGTGGGACTCGGAGGTTTCGTCTGTCGATACCGCGATACTCCTTTGCGGCATCCTCACGTGCCGCGAGCATTTTCACGACGAGACGATTTCCCAGCTTGCGCATGCCATCTTCGATCGCGTGGATTGGACATGGCTTTCCGAAGATACAACTCTGCTCTCGCACGGGTGGACGCCCGAGCTAGGCTTCATCCCCTCCAGATGGGATCTCTACAGCGAATTGATGATGATGTATCTGCTCGGACTTGGGTCTTCATCCCACCCGCTCAAGAGCGATGCATGGTTCGCATGGAAGCGGACCACCTTCGAATACGACGGCTTGCGTTACATCGGCTCATTCGCGCCTCTTTTCGTCCACCAGTATTCTCAGGCGTGGTTTGACTTCCGCGGCAAGCAGGATCGCTATGCGGACTACTTCCAAAACTCAGTGATCGCCACCGACGTTCATCGGCGCTTCTGCGTGGAACTTAATGATCAATTCTCCGACTACAGCAACGCGCTTTGGGGAATTACAGCCTCTGACTCTGTACGAGGCTACGTGGTTTGGGGTGGGCCCCCGGCAATGGGACCGATCGATGGAACCATTGTTCCCGCCGCTGCAGGCGGCTCATTGCCTTTTCTTCCTGAGGCCACAATGCGTGTGCTGCGAACTGTCCACGATCATTACCCAAATGCCTGGTGCCGCTATGGCTTCGTGGACGCGTTCAACCCCCTGACAAACTGGTACGACACAGATGTGATTGGCATCGACACCGGCATCACCATGCTGATGGCTGAGAACGCGCGGACAGGTTACGTGTGGGAAACCTTCATGAAAAACCCTGAAGCCCAGCGCGGCATGGAAAACGCAGGCTTCAAGCCCTACGAATCGGCGCAAGCATAGGAGCAATCTCCGTCGCGCCTAAGGATTTGATGGTGCCCCTGCGTTCCCCACCGCTGGCCGGCCTTGTCGGGCCCGGTCCAAGCAGGCTCCTCCTGAAACTGGATAAACAACGATAAGCACCCTGTGTGCATCGGAATAGATGAATGCATAAATGCATAAACGAGGCGCCGTCAATTGCAGAGCGTCAAAAACGCCTTGGTTCAGGAATTCCGTGCGAGTCGCTTCTATGCCGGGTTCAACGTTGACCGGCCATTCCCCTGGGAAATCATCCTCAACCATGACCGATGCCAAGCTGGCCAGCGAGTCCAGCCAAAGCCAATCCGTTACGACGCAGGCTCCTGGCAACGCCTGGGCCGACCGCATTCGCGCGCTCAGAAATGTTCCTCCGGTTCTCCACTTCGTATGGGAGTCCGGCCCTTCGGTCGTCTTTTGGAATATCACTATCCGCATCTTTGTTGCCTTCCTGCCGGTCGGCATCGGCATCATCGGCCGCTTCATCATCGACGGAGTCAATCGCCTGCGCATGAACCAGGCGCTACCGCAGAACTTCTGGTGGCTTGTGGGTGCGGAGATGGCGCTGGCCGTCCTCGCAGGAATCCTCGCGCGCGCAGTAGACTACTTCGACAACCTGCTCGCCGACCGCTACACACACCATGTCAGCGTCGAGGTAATGCGCAAAGCCGCATCACTCGACGTCACCGTTTACGAAGATCCAATCTTCTACGACCGCCTCGAGCGGGCCCGTGTCCAAGCCACCGACCGGTTGGCCATGATCCAGCAAATGGGCCGGCTGATTCAGCAGACCGTCACTGCCATCGCCTTCTCCGCCGTGCTCATCCGCTACTCTCCGTTTCTGCTGTTGTTGCTCGTGGCAGGCATTCTTCCCGCGTTTCTCGGCGAGAGTCACTTCGCTTTCCTCACCTATGCGAAGAACTTCCGTCAAACGCCCGCGCGCCGCCAGATGGATTATCTTCGCCAGGTCGGTGGAAGCAAAGAGGCGTCCAAAGAGCTCAAGCTCTTCAACCTCAGCGGATATCTTACTGACCGCTTCACTACTCTCTCTCAAAAGATCTACGAAGAGAATGTCGCTCTCAACAAGCGGCGTCTTTTTTGGGGAGGGCTTTTGGCCATTGTCGGCCAACTTGGCTACTACGGCGCCTATGCCTTCAGCATCTACCGTACGATTCAAGGCAGTTACAGCATTGGCGATCTCACCCTGATCACCACAGCCATCATGCAGGCCATGGCCAATATCCAACAGGCTTTCTCAACCGCATCGGGCGTAGCCGACCAGGCCCTCTTCCTCACCGACCTTCTGGCGTTCTTTGAGATGAAGCCAACCGTTGCGTCCAAGGCCAACGGCCTTCCTGCGCCGAGTCCAATAAGGCTCGGCTTTGAATTTCGTAATGTCTCCTTTGTCTATCCCGGCACGGATCGGCGCGTTTTGAGCAATTTCACTTTTACACTCAGCCCCGGGGAACGCGTAGCGCTGATTGGTGAAAATGGTCAGGGCAAGACCACCGTCGTCAAGCTCATCACACGGCTCTACGATCCAACCGAAGGCCAGATTCTACTCGACGGAATCGACCTGCGCGAATACGATCTTGCCGATCTGCATAAGGAGATCGGTGTCATCTTTCAGGACTTCATGCGCTATGAGATGACTGCCCGGGAAAACATCGCAGTTGGCCGAATTGAAGTCCCTCACACTGTGAGCGAAATTGAACATGCCGCCGAAAAGAGCCTCGCGTCTGGAGTAATTGCCCGGCTCCACGCTGGGTACGACCAAATGCTTGGACGCCGCTTCGAAACCGGCGTAGATCTGTCTGGCGGCGAATGGCAAAAGCTGGCTCTTGCTCGCGCTTACCTGCGCGATGCGCAGTTGCTCATTCTCGATGAGCCTACCGCCGCGCTAGATGCTCGCAGTGAACTCCAGGTCTTCGAGCGTTTTTCTGAATTGACTCAAGGAAAAATGGCTCTGCTCATCTCCCATCGATTCTCTACTGTCCGCATGGCCGATCGCATTGTCGTCCTTGAAAGCGGCCGGTTGGTCGAAGAAGGAAGCCATGCACAATTGATGTCGCTCGGCGGCCGCTATGCCGCCATGTTCGAGATGCAGGCCGCAAGTTACCGATGAGGGGCACGATGATTGACGCACCTACCATTCCAGAAACAGGACAGCCGCTCACTCGCGAGTTGCTCGAATCCGTTCGTATCGCCGCATCATGGGATGTCGTACATCGGCCGACGACCGAGGGAACATTCCCCGCGCGCATCCGCGACGCCCGCCGCGCTCTCAAAGCGCTGGAGCAGGATCTGGCGCTGTTGCGCCCTTCATCCAAGGCGACTGAACAGTCAAATTCCGCTCTTCTCGATCTGCGCGCAAATGCTCGTCAGCTTCGTGCGGCCGTTCGTGCTGTGTCGGACAAACCTCAAGTCATTGCGCGCCTTCCACGTGTCATCCTTCCGGCACAAAAAGATGAACCGCGCGCCGCGGCCATCGCCACTTCTTATCTTCGTGCGGTTAACGGAGATTTCTCGGCGCTCGCCTTCCGGAATTTGATTCGCGCATTGCAAGTGCACGATCCGCTGACTCTGGATGAGTTGTGGAATGTCGCGGCTTTCCTCAAGTTCGTTCTCCTCGAATCGCTGCTGGATGATGCTTGCGTCTTGTTGCGTTCGCCTGCCGCAGTTCCTGCCCCTCCGGTCGCCGTTCACATCAAAAGCCTCCGGGCAATCACAAACACTGATTGGGCGTCTCTCCTCGAGCCTCTCGTTCTCTTCGATGCCAAGCTCCGCCAAGATCCGGCGCAGGCTTACGAGGCCATGGACTTCGACAGCCGCGAGTTTTATCGCAAACGCCTCGCCTTCATCGCACAGCACTCCGATTGCACCGAGCCGCAGGTGGCCCAAATCGCGCTCGATCTCGCCAGCGAAGGTCTCACCAATCCCTCCGATGACCCGCGGATTCAGCGGCGCCGCACTCACGTTGGCTACTATCTC
>Ga0187847_10001089_pt1 | contig 26027 bp, 18 predicted proteins | sample June2016WEW_4_10_FD_132458 | JGI IMG/M metagenome (GOLD analysis project Ga0187847, IMG submission 132458) | Peatland microbial communities from SPRUCE experiment site at the Marcell Experimental Forest, Minnesota, USA - June2016WEW_4_10 | ecosystem: Environmental > Terrestrial > Soil >...
GTGAGCATCTCGCTACGCAGGCCGATCAGGCCGCGGCTGGGCACGCGAAACTCCATCCTTACTCGGCCAGACCCGTGATTGTGCATCTTGGTCATCTCGCCCTTGCGCGGGCCAAGCTTCTCGATCACCGTGCCGGTGTAGGCCTCGGGGACATCGATGGTGAGGTGCTCGACCGGCTCCATGCGCGTGCCGTCCACCGTCTTGGTGACGATCTCCGGGCGGCCGGCGGAGAGCTCGAAGCCCTCGCGGCGCATCATCTCGATAAGAATCGCCAGTTGCAGCTCACCCCGGCCGAGAACCTTGAAGGCGTCCGGCGAGCCGGTGTCCTCGACGCGGATCGACACATTGGTGAGCAACTCTTTTTCCAGGCGCTCTCTCAGGTTGCGGCTGGTGACGTAGTTGCCCTCGCGCCCGGCAAAGGGTGAGTTGTTCACGCTGAATTGAATCGCAATGGTCGGTTCATCAATAACAATGAGCGGCAGCGGAGCGGGGTTCTCAACGCTGGTGATGGTTTCGCCGATGGTGATGCCCTCGACGCCGGCCACGGCCACAATATCGCCCATGGTGGTCTCGGTGGTCTCGGTGCGCTTGAGGCCGCTGAAAGTGAAGAGCTTGGTAATGCGCGTCTTCATCAGCGAGCCGTCGCGCTTGGAGATGGTCACGTCGTCGCCGGCATGAAGGGTGCCCTGAAAAACGCGGCAGATGGCGATGCGGCCGAAGTAATCCGAATAATCGAGATTGGTGACCAGAATCTGCAATGCGCCCTCGGCGTCGCCGGTGGCTGGGGGAATCTCGGAGACAATGGCCTCGAAGAGCGGCTGCAAGTCCACGCCGGGCGTTGCCATGTCGGTGGTCGCGGTGCCGTTTTTGGCCACCGCGTAGAGCACAGGGAAGTCCAACTGCGTCTCGTCCGCATCGAGGTCGATGAAGAGGTCGTAAATCTCGTTCAAGACCTCCTGCGGCCGCGCGTCGGGCCGGTCGATTTTGTTGATGACGACGATGGGCTTGAGTTTCGCTTCGAGAGCCTTGGCCAGCACATAGCGGGTCTGGGGCAGTGGACCCTCGGCCGCGTCCACGAGCAGCATCACGCCGTCGACCATTTTCAGCGCGCGTTCCACCTCACCGCCAAAGTCGGCGTGGCCGGGCGTGTCCACAATGTTGATCTTGCCGCCTTCAAAAACGATGGCGGTGTTCTTGGCCAGGATGGTAATACCGCGCTCCCGCTCCAGCTCGTTCGAGTCCATCACCCGGTCGGCCACCTGCTCGTTGGCGCGGAAGGTTCCGGACTGCCGCAGCATGGCGTCAACTAGGGTTGTCTTGCCGTGGTCAACATGGGCAATGATGGCGATATTGCGTATCGTCTGGGTCACAGGGTAGCTTTTCCTTCTTTTGGTTCGGCCAATGAGGCCATGGGGTTGGGGACGCCAAGAGGGCGAATCGCCACACAATGCGGCACCTTCGATTGTATCAGCAGGGGAGAAAGGCAGGCTATGAAGCTCCAGAAGCCGCTCTGGAGCCGTCTGGAATGAGTCAGCCAAGCGCTCAGCGTAAGGTTGTAATCTCGCTGTGGCGCGGATTTGCTCATCCGGAACGCGCCATTCGCGGTAAGATGGGTCTCGCTTCGCATTTGCCTCAACCATGAGTCGTCCAACAAAGCCGCGTCCAACGAAGTCGCTCACACACCGAGTGATTCTGGTGTGCGCGGTTGTGTTTGCGGTTTTGCTTCTGCTGTTGCGGATGCTGAACTTCGTGCATGGACTCAGGCGGCGCTAGAGCATTTTCGATTCACATCTTGACATCAGGACAGCATGGAAGGCGGCTTTTTCTTGAGGAAAAAGCCACTTGGCTGTATGGTTTCTGTAAACAGCAGAATCGAAAATGCTGTGAGGACGAGAAACGGGATTTTCGCGATGAGATGCGTCAGCTTCGATGCGGTTGAGAGCGCGGATGCCCGTGTGCTGATTCTGGGCACGCTGCCGGGCGTGAAGTCGCTGGAGCGGGGCGAATACTATGCACATCCAAGAAATTGTTTTTGGTGGATCATGGGAGAACTCGTCGGAGCCTCGCCGGATTTAGCTTATGCGGAGCGGCTGCGGCGGCTGCGGTCGTCCGGCATCGCGCTGTGGGATGTTTGCCACACGGCCGAGCGCGCCGGAAGCAGCGATGCGAATATCTCGATGGGATCTGTTGAGCCGAACGATATCGGGAGGTTTCTCGGGAATCATCCACGCATCGAATTGATCTGCTTCAACGGTCAGCAAGCGGAAAAGCTCTTTCGCCGCAAGGCATGGCCGCGGTTTACTGAGGTTCGGCCGATCCCGCAACAGGTGCTCGACTCGACCAGTCCAGCTTGCGCAAGAGTCACGCGGGCGGAAAAACTGGCGCGCTGGCGCGAGTGCCTGGGAGCGTTCATCGAACCGATTCGGGTCTACGCTGCTCTAGAAAACGAGTAAGAATGGAGGTTTTTGGGGAGGCTAAATCGGCCTCTTTCGGGGTCAAAAGTGGGCAAAATCAGGGGTTTTAAGTTACTGCCAAGTAACTTGGTAACAATTACAAGATCATGAATTAACGATAGTTATATGCGGTGGAGAGGGAGGAAAACGATTTCCACAGGAATGGGAGGCGGACCACCACGCCAGGGCGCTGGTCCACCCCAGGTGCTCGCTTGGCGCAGGGGGGTACCTTCTTTTCAGGAAACAGGGATCAGTAAGGATCCGTTCGACTGACTGTTTCTATTGTGCGCCGGGGAAGGGCTATTTTCTGCATCGAGCGGCGGGAAAGGCTCGTGGATGCCCAGATCCCAAAAGCGGAACCTGGTCAACCGGCGTTCCTCGGTTGTTCTTGGGCTTACTGTTGAACCGTCAGGGTTAAGGTAGCCGTCGCGGGAGCGACTCCACCGGTCCCCGTCGCGGTGACCGTGAGAGTGAAAGTGGATGCAGCCGGTTGACTGCTGCTGCCGCATGAGGTCATCGCAGCAAGAAGCGCCGCCGTCAACAATACAGCGGCCACTCCGCGCAGGCGCCCGCGCCTGAGCAGCAAAGGCATGGCCAGCAGGCCGACCGGCCAGAGCAAAAAGCCGAGCAGTTGGCGATTCTCTCCAGCCAGCATGGCAGTGGCAGCGGATGTCTGCACCGTGATCGCCACCGGCGTCGAGGTGGTGCCTGGGGCAAGTGTCACTGTGGGCGGCGCACTGGTGCAAGCGTCGCCCGCCGGCGCGCCCGTACACGAGTATGTGACGGTTCCCGCGTAATTGACAGCGGTGAGCGCCAGGTTGAAGACCGCCGGAACCCCCACATTCACCGTGGCGGAGAGGCTTCCAGAATTAGCCGCTCCCAGACTGATGCTGGGCTGTGCCAAAGCCGCGGTCGCTTCGTTCGATTTGGGTCCGGCGCCGATGCCGTTGCTGGCCGTCAGATAGTAGTAGTACGTCGTGCCATCGCTCAGGCCGGTGTCCTGATAAGAGTACGTCGTTCCGTCAAAAGTAGCGACCGGAGTTGCCGGCTCCTGGCCGGAAGCGGTCCCGCGATACAGATCGAAGCCGGTTGGCGTTCCGCCGGTTCCGGGCGACCAGCGCAGGTTCGCCACCGTGTCTCCGGCAGTCGCAGTCAGAGTGGGCGCGCCAGGCAGGCCTGCCGTGTCGTCGTATGCTCCGTAGTAGAACGTATTGCCTTCAAATCCGATGTAGACCGTCCCAAAGACATCCCAACTGGCCGTCATGGTGTTGGGCACATCCAGAATCCCGTAGGGATAGTAGGCGATGCGATTGAAAGTTGCACCGCCATCGATCGACTGGAAGATGCCCCAATTCGAGTCGCCGTGGTAGCGTCCATCCACATAGATGGCTGGATAGGATTGGCCGGGCGCGGGTTTGCCGAGCGCAAGCGTCCAGGCATAATCGAATACAGGACTGCGCGCGAAGGTGTTGCCGCCATCGAGAGTGTGGAAGAGGCCGTGCGTCGTTGCGCCCTCATGCCCATCCACGAGCCACATATCGCCGGAGACGCCGGGAACCGTTGCCAGGGTTCCATGGTGCGGAAAACCCGGAGCATTGGCGGCCGTCTCCTGCGTCCAGGTCACGCCGCCGTCGGTGCTCTTCCAGAATCCGCCCGCCGTCATATCCACATAGAAGGCGCCGGGCGTAACCGGATCGGCAACGAGCAGGTGCTGCGATAACGTAAGGGTCCAAGGACCCCATTGATAGCCCATGTACGTGTAGGAAGTGGACGACGGACACTCGGTTCGCTGCGTGGCTCCAGGCGCTGTGTTGAAGGATGCGGTCTGGGTCCAGGTCGCGCCGCCATCCTTGGAGTAGAAAGGCGCTGGCCCTTGGGCGATTACGGCGAAGTCGTTATCGTTGCTTGGAATCCAAACCAGATTGTCCGCGCCCGGCGCATCGTTCTCGTGACCCGCGGGCCGCGCCGATACAGCAATGCTGCCTAAGTAGAGAATGCAGGGATGGGTTCCAGCCGCAATCGACGGAAACAGCTGCCAGGTATCTCCGCCATCGGAGCTGTACCCGCTGTATTCCGACGACTGCGCCAGCGGGTTGCCCTCGGAGATGTTGTCCGATAACTCCACAACATACTTGGGCTGGTTGGGAGCGTAACTGCTATCCGTAGCGTCAGACAGTCCGTCGCTGCCATTCCAGAGATTGATGGGGAAGTGCTGCGCGGTATACGTGTCCGGATCGCTGATGCTAAAAAGCGCTTCATCCTCCACGGTCAACACAGGATTGCCGCCCGGCGGAATCACGCTCGGCTCCGCAACGGCTTCTTCGATTCCTTCCGAAGCGCTGGTCCAGATCGGAGGATTCGCAATCGAGTCCGTGGCATCGTTCGGCGTGTTGGTCATGATGCCGTCGTTGCCGCAGTTTATCCAGAGAATACCTGCCGGATCCATGTACAGTCCGCTCACTGAAATGTAATGCCCCTGGGGACGAAACAACGAAGGCCGCAGCCACTCGATGGTCTGGGTTGAAGAGAACTGCAGCGGTCCCAGGTCGGTCCAACTGGCTCCGCCGTTCAGGGAGCGGGCCATGGAGCTGTCGCCCGTGGCGAAGATGCGCTGCGGGTTTCCGGGGTCCACCGCAATCCCGCGGCCTCCGCCGTAGGGAGCCGTGCTCCTGGTCCATGCGGTTCCGGCGCGCGTATACCGGTACAGATTGTTGTTGTTCGCGTCGGCAACCCACAGGTTCCCAAAGTTATCCATGGTTGCAAAGCCGGCTGTCGAAGCGCCGGAACCAAGAATTGTCCCCGTGATCTCTGTCCAGGTATTGCCGCCGTCGGCGCTTTTGAGTACGCCGCCTCCGATCACCGCGTCGCTGTTTGTCTCGTTATGAGTGATGTAAGTGACATAGACAATCCTGCTTGCCGTCTGGCCGCCGACGGAGGCCGTGCCCGAGCCTCCATCGATGCGCGGCAGTTGAAACTCGTAACGGATCGAAGCCGTCGACACGGGAAGCCCGCCGCCGGTCACCTGCGCCCAGGTTGCGCCGCCGTCGAGGCTGCGCTGCAGGCCGTCGGGATTGCCTTTGCCGGCGCCCGCGCCCGGAGGCCCGAGATAAGCAAGATTGCCGTTGTTGGGATCGATGACCATCCGTTCTCCGGTGGTCTCGCCCGAAAGATTGCCGCTCAGGTTCAGGTTTGCTGCCTGATAGGTCATGGCGCCGTTGGTGCTGTAGAAGACATTCAGGCCCCAGAAATTATTGAGGTCGGCCGAGCCGCTCAGCGTGAACACCACGAGCACGTGATCCGGATTCTGTGGGTCGATGGCAATTGCGCCGCCGCCGCCGTTGACCGGAGCGCCGCCGTAAGCCGCCGGCAGGGAGCCCGAGACTTTCGTCGGGAACCATTGTTGCGCCGTGTTGTCCCAGCGATACACCTCGTCCACATCGCCGCGCGCATAACGCCGCGTCGGATCGCTGGGACTGACGGCCATGCCGCGCATCCAGCCTCCGGCCCCAATCTGCACCGGCTTCCATTGATATTGCGGCGTGAGGTCAACATCCTGCGCCCGCATCGGCAGCGTGGGAAAGACGGAAAGCACCGCGATCAAAAGTAACGGGAAGAATTTGAGCGGCTGCACTGACTTCATGGCGGTTTCCCTGCGAAAGCAATGCGAGACAACCCCTATTGGCTGGCGGCTGAGACATGACTACTGCAAGCTGCTCTGCACGAGCCATCATAGACCTCGCCAATGGTGAAGTCCACCCCGCCCCGCCTTGTAATTGGCCGATGTTCTTGCCGGCGTGAAACGTCCAGCGGCAACAGCCTCAAGCCGTGGGGATTCTGGAATACCTATAGCGCGCCTGGCGATCCGGCGCAGGGAATCCGTCCCTGGTTCTACGCGGGGTCGTCTTCTTGCTGTTTCAGCCATGACAGGATGCCGCGTTTGGAATACGAAGCGGGGACGGTTGAGGTCCGTCGACTCCAAGGCCCCATGAGCGGGATCTGGAGCACCCGGCCATCCGCATCGGAGAGGAATCAAGGCTCGGCAAAACGCACTTTGTTCCGCCCCTTCGCCTTGGCCTGGTACAAGGCCAGATCAGCGCGTTTAAGCACCTCATCCTCACTCTGTTCCTGTCTTCTAAAGAGGGTCGCGCCAATACTCACTGTGCAGGAGTGGTCTCGCGAAACGAGGGTGTACGGCTGATTGAGTTTGCCAACAATGTTCTTGCAAATTCGCAATGCCTGGGCCATGGCGGTCTTTGATTTCTCGTGCAAGTCTTCCAGGACAACAACGAACTCGTCGCCGCCAATGCGCGCTACAGTATCGCCGGCGCGCACTGAGGACAATAGGCGAATCGCCACCTGTTGCAGCAGCGAGTCGCCCGCATCGTGACCGAGAGAGTCATTCACTTGCTTAAAGTTGTCAAGGTCTAACAGCAACACGGCCCCTCTTTTTCCCGTGCGCTTGCTTGAGACCATCGCATGACTAAGCCTGTCCATCAATAGTCTGCGATTTGGGAGGCTGGTAAGGTGATCGTTGAATGCCATCGTCCTGATCTCGTCGTTGGCCAGCTTCAAGGCGGTAATATCCTGCGACCAGATAAGCAGCCCGCCCAACTCGCCGTCCGGATAGCTCCACGGCCTTACCTCCCAGCGCAGCCACATCTTTGAGCCATCCCCACGGACGAAAGGATCCTCCTCGCAGCGCTCGATGGCTCCAGTCAGGCAACGGCGATGAATCTCCTTCCAGCGTTCGGAAATATCGGGGAACACTTGATAGTGGCTCAAGCCAGTGACGTCGCGGTCCCCGAGGCCGAATTCGTCATGCCACTGCCGTGTGGCCACCAGATAGCGCATCTCCCGGTCGAACATGGCCACGGCCGTGGGCGCCCCGTCGGCAAAGGACCGCAAAAGCGCAGTGCGTTCCCAAAGATCCCTTTCTCTTTTTTTGCGCTCGGTGATTTGATGGGCCACCTTGGATGCCTTGACGATGCGTCCGAATCCATCCACGATCGGCGACAGCGTGACAGAAACGTCGACAAGCGAGCCATCCTTGCGCATGCGCACCGTGTCGTAACGGGCAATCTGCTCGCCGCGAGCAAGACGGCTCAGGAGGTCTGCCTCCTCGCTCAGGCGATCCGGCGGGAAGAGCATGCTCATCGGCTTCCCAATGGCTTCCGATGCGGAATATCCAAATATCCGTTCTGCCGCCGGATTCCAACTGGCGATGATTCCATCCAAGGTTTTGCTGACAATCGCGTCCCCCGACGACTCAATGATCGACGCATAATGCCTGCCCATCTGCTCCGATTGCAGGCGAGCCGACAGGTCGGTAATCGACGCCAGCACCACGATGCCGTCTTCGGTCTCGATCGGGTTCAATCCAATCTCCACCGGAAACTGGCTCCCATCCTTATGCTGGGCAGAGAATTCCTGGCCAACACCCATCGCGCGCGGCCGGGGGGCGGCTGCAAAATCGGCGCGAAGGCCATGATGATGGAGGCGGAGGGCCTCGGGAAGCAGGATTTCGACCGGCTGCCCAAGGAGTTCGGTACGCACGTAGCCGAACAGGCTCTCGGCTGCGAGGTTGACCATCTCGATCGACCCCGCGCCGTTCACCATGAGCATCGCAATCGGGCTGTATTCGACGACGAGCCTGAATCGTTCCTCGCTTGCCGTATCCTTTTCGGGCATCGTTTCCCGCCCTCCACCAACATGCGGCCGGACCTAATTACGAAAAGTTACATCTCCTTGACGCCTTCGACAAACGCCTTCAGCTTGCGGCTGCGGCTGGGGTGCCGCAGCTTGCGCAGCGCCTTGGCTTCGATCTGGCGGATGCGCTCCCTGGTTACCTGGAAGCTCTGGCCGACCTCTTCCAGAGTGTGCTCGGAGCCGTCTTCGAGGCCGAAGCGCATCTTGATGACCCGCTCCTCGCGCGGGGTGAGCGTGCGCAAGACCTGCGAGGTGTACTCCTTCAGGTTCACGCTGATCACCGCCTCGGAGGGCGAGACCGCCTGGCGGTCTTCGATGAAGTCGCCGAGATGCGAGTCTTCCTCTTCGCCGATGGGCGTTTCGAGCGAGATCGGCTCCTGCGCGATCTTGAGCACCTTGCGCACCTTGGCCACGGGAATGTCCATGCGCTTGGCGATCTCTTCGCTCGACGGCTCGCGGCCCAACTCCTGGACAAGCTGGCGGCTGGTGCGGATGAGCTTGTTGATCGTCTCGATCATATGCACGGGGATGCGAATCGTCCGAGCCTGATCGGCGATGGCGCGCGTGATGGCCTGGCGAATCCACCATGTTGCGTAGGTCGAGAACTTGTAGCCGCGCCGGTATTCGAACTTATCGACAGCCTTCATCAGGCCGATGTTGCCCTCCTGAATCAGGTCGAGGAATTGCAAGCCGCGGTTGGTGTACTTCTTGGCAATCGACACGACCAGGCGCAGGTTGGCCTCGATCAGCTCCCGCTTGGCCTGCTCGGCGTCCATGTCGCCCTGGATCATCTCGCGTTGGGTGCGCTTGAGTTCGGCGATAACGACGCCCGCGTCGCCCTCGATCTTTTCCAGATCCGCCTTGCAGTTCTTCTGCTGCCGCCGGTACTCCTTTTTCAATTCCTCGCTGCGGCTGGCCTCGTGCTTCTGGTCGAGCGACCGGATCTGCCGCTCCAGCGTGCGCATGGTATCGACGGTCTTGTTGACCTTGTCGAGCAGGCGCTTGCGTTCGATAGCCGTGTATTTCAGTTCGCGGACAATCCTCGAGACGAGCACTTTCTCGCGGGCGATCTGCCAGCGGGTGTGGCGCGCGGCGGAGGCCTTGGCCTTGGTAGCCGGCGCGTGCGCGGCCAGCTTTTCTTCGAGCTGCGCGATCTTCTTCTGGTGCTTCACGAGAGCGTCGATGCGAACCACGGTCGCCTTGACGCGCAACTGCACCACCTCTTCAGTAAGCTCCTCCTCGTCGAAGATCACCACTTCCTTTACGTTGCGCACGCCGCGCTTCAGGTCCTCGCCCAGCGCGGCAATCTCTCGAATCACGATCGGAGAGCGCGAAATCGCCTTGAGTACGCGCATCTGTCCGCGCTCGATGCGCTTCGCGATTTCGACTTCGCCTTCGCGCGTGAGCAGCGGCACCGTGCCCATCTCGCGCAGGTACATGCGCACCGGGTCGTTGGTCTTTTCCAGCGTGCCCGGCGTCAGGTCCAGCTCGACATCTTCGCCCTCTTCCAGCTCGAAGTCCTTGTCGGCGCTGAACTTGGGGCCGTCCAGCAGGTCGATGCCCTGGGTTCCGATGGTGGTGATCAGGTCGTCCAGATCCTCGGGCGAAGTGGCCATCTCATCGGGCAGCATGTCGTTCACGTCGCCGTAGGTCAGATAGCCCTTTTCCTTGCCCACTTCGATCAGGGTGTCAATATCGTGATCGTGTTCGTGTTCATGGTCAAACTTTTCGTCGATAGCCAAAATACTCCTACTCTCTAGCGCAAGGCAGATTCAGCACCGTCTTGCGCGCCGGTGCGGCGTCCGGTCGAGGCGCGAAACAGGTCTCCCGGTGGAAGCCCGGGGAAATCGGCGCTTTCGGACGCAGACCTGCGGTCACCCGCATAAAAAAGCGGTTTCAGGGGTTTGCTCGGAACAGGATGACAATCGCTTCAGGTTTCACCTGGGTCGCCCGCGAGCCGCGGCTCATGGTTGGGGCAAAAGGGCGCGCATCCGCACAGAGACTTTAAGATTACCACAGCCCGCCTGGGTAACGCAATTTGAAAACCGGACAACGTCAAGAACCTTTCCGGTCAACCTCTCAGCCGGAACGGGCCTTCTTGCCTTCCGCCTGCTCCCGCTTCTATCTATCTATTTGACGCAAAAGAGCCAGATTCGACGCAGGATTTGCGGCGCCCTTGTCTGGTCAATCAGACCGATTCGACCGTGAAAACTCTCCGGTTCAGCGAGAATTCAACCCTGTAGCTTTCGAAAAAGCCATCCTGACCAAGCAAGCCCAAACCCATTTGGTCCATTCCCTGCGTGAATCCTGTATACGCGGAAAACACAATTTCGCTTCCAAGATCGATCGTGATCGTGTCGTAGTAGGTGGTGTTGGCGTTGCAACCTACACCGCCGGTGAGCGTCTTGGGCAATTTGAGAACGTCGAGCTTCAACAGGATTGCGAGGCTCAGTGGGAACAAACAGGCATCGGCCCCAGAATCAGGCATGACGATGCAGCGGATGGATTCGCCGTTCGATGCGGTAATGGTAGCAAAGGCCAAAGGGCGATGTGCTATCGAGCCATGAGGATGCGCTTCATTGGCAGGCAGGGGAAGAGAAACGTATGGGAACGTAGCGATTGCCATTTCTAGAAAAACATTGCCGAGTTTTGATCGGGAACGCGCACCAGCAGCGGCAGACTCTCGCCTTTTTCTATTGCTTCGTTGCGAACGGCCTGGACGTCGACCCCGTAGGCAAGGGTCTTATGTTGGCTCTCAGAGATAGCAGCCCATGCGCCAGCGGGAACGCCGTTGAGCAGCTCGGGGAGATCGGCGATCGTGGTAGCCATATTTTCCTCATTCCTCCGCGTTTTTCAGGCAGGAGTGAATCACCCTTGCCTCTTCATTATGCTCTCATCGGCGGAATTGCGGAATGGCTCGGAAACGCCTACCGCTCCGGCGGCCTCTGGTTGTGCAACTGCCGCAGCGCGCGGTCCAGGTCGAGTTTCTGCTGCGTCAGCACGGCCAGTTCGGCAAAGTCGCCGCGGCGCTCGGCCTCGGCGATCAGCGCGCGCAGGTCGCGCTGGCGGCTCTCGATGGCCCGCTCGTGAATCTCCTGGACGGCGCTCTGGACTTCGTTCTCCTCGGGCGGCTTGGTTTCGGCCAACAGCGTCTCGGCCAGCAAGGCCCGCTGTGCCTCGTCCTCGATGACATCCATGGGGTCGTTGGCCTGCCGGGCGGCCATCGCTTGCAGGGCTGTGAAGGAGCCAAGGTGCTCAAACCAAGTGGGTTGCTCGGCGAGGGCCTGGATGGCGAGTCGGCGCGCGCCGCCGAACTCCGGATCGTCGATGGCCAGCGCCCGCAACAGCACGCGCTCGACCTCAGTCAGCGCCGTGGCCCGCGTCTCGATGTGGTCGCGACGGCGGAGCGCGGCTTGGCGCAGTTCCTCGCGCATGATCGCCGAGTCGATGCCCAGCTTTTGCGCTGCGTCGGCGGCAAACTGGTCCCGCGCCAGTTTTTCCGGCATCCGGCGAATGTGCGGCAGCAGGTAGTTCATGGCCTTGCCCTTCTGCTCCGAGCTGGCGCCGGGGAAGAGCTGCCGGGCGCGCTCGATCAGGTAGTCGGCTTGGCGGCGCGCTCCGCGCAACGCCGCCGTGTAGGCCTCAACGCCCCGCTCGCGGATGTAGCGATCCGGGTCGAGGCCATCGTCAAGAGTGACGATCTTGATGTTGAAACCCTCCTCGGTCAGCAAGGCAATCGACTTTTCCGCGGCGTTCGAGCCGGCCGCGTCGGGATCGAAGTTGACGACGACTTGAGAGGTGTGGCGCTTGAGAATGGCTACCTGCTGCTCGGTGAAAGCCGTCCCGGAGGTCGCGATCACGTTCTGTATCCCCCGCAGAAAGACCGAGATGCAGTCCATTTGCCCCTCCACCAGCACGGCAAACTCATGCTGGCGAATCGAGGCGCGCGCCTTGTCGAGGTTGAAGAGGACTTGCCCTTTGGAGTAGAGCGGCGTCTCCGGCGAGTTGATGTATTTTGCGCCGGCCTTGTCGCCTGTCTCAAGGGTGCGGGCGGTGAAGGCGATCACCCGTCCGCTCTCGTTGGCGATGGGGAACATCACCCGCTTGCGGAAGCGGTCGTAGATCGGGCCTTGAGAGCCGTCGCCCTGTTCCTTTGAGCTGAAGAGGCCGCTGGCCCGCAGCGTCTCGTTATCAGCCATGCCGCTGAGCCGGTCGCGCAGCGCGTTGAAGCTCTCCGGCGCGTAGCCGATGCGGAAGGTCTTGATGCCCTCCGGCGTCAGTCCGCGCCCGGCCAGGTACTCGCGCGCGACAGCTCCATCCGGTGAGCGCAGTTGCTCCTCGAACCAGGCGGTCGCGGTTTCGTGCAGCTCCAGCAGTTTTGCCCGCATCCGCGCTCCGGCGGCTTCTTCGGGCGAGGAGAATTCCCGCTTGGGCAGCGGAATACCGCACTTGCCCGCTACGATTCGCACCGCCTCGGGGAAGGTGACGTTCTCGATCTTGGCCACGAAGCTGAAGACGTCGCCCGAAGCCTGGCAGCCGAAGCAGTGGTAAAACTGCCGCACCGCGTGAACCGAGAACGACGGCGATTTTTCCTTGTGGAACGGGCAGAGGCCGGTGTAATTCTGCGCCCCCGCCTTGCGCAGGCGGATGTACCCCTCGATCACCTTGACGATGTCGGCCTGCTGCTTGACGGTTTGGGCAATGTCGGTCACGGAATGGGTCTATCTAAGAGAATAAGGCCGGACGGTGAGCCGCGCGGCAAAGAGCCTGCTCGCGAAGGAACAGAAGCAGCTTGCGTTTCGTACCATGGAAGCATGAGGCATTGGGCTTGCGGTGCGATCATGTGTCTGGGGGCGGTTGCATCGGCGGCCTCGGTTGCCCGCAGCGGCAAGCCGGCGCGGGTTTCCGCAAGGCCGCTCAAGGCGCAGTCCGCCCAGGAGCAGCCAGCCGGCAACTACACGGTTCCCCTGATTTCCGATGCAATTCGACTCTCCGACTTCGCGAGCATGGAACCGCGGCCGGATCTGAAAGGCAAGCTGCTCCATATCTCCGGCTTTATTCAGAACTCGCCGCGCGACGGAGAATCGGCGACGGAAGACACCGAAGTCTGGCTGGGGTATACAAAGAGCGCCCTCTACATTGTCTTCATCTGCCACGATCGCCACCCGGACCAGATTCGCGGGCATCTGGCGCGGCGCGAGAATATTCTGAACGACGACAATGTTTCCGTTCTGCTCGATCCCTTTCAGGACCGGCGCAAAGGGATTCTCTTCACGGTGAATCCGGCTGGCGTGCAGGCCGACGCGGCGTGGACCGACAACGTCAACACCGATTACAGCTACGACCAGGTGTGGGACTCCGATGGCCGGGTGACGCCCCAGGGATGGATGGCGCTGATGGCGATTCCCTTTCGCAGCCTGCGCTTTCGGCCCCATGGTGAAGACTGGGGCGTGGTCTTCGGACGCAATTTCCCGCGCAACAGCGAAACGGACAACTGGCCGCGCATCGCTGCCGGCATCTCTGGAACACTCAGTCAGGAGGGCACGTTGCACGGCATCGAGGGCGTGACCGGCTCGCACAATATGCAGATCAATCCTTACGCCCTGGGGCAAAACGAACGCACGCTCGAGACCATCGATCCGCTCGATCCTTATTTCAGCTCACGGCGCCTGGAATCCACGGCTGGCGGCGAGGTCAAAGCCATTCTCAAAGACAGCATCGTCTTCGACGCGACCATCAATCCGGACTTCAGCGACGTCGAGTCGGACCAGCCGCAATTTACCGTCAATCAGCGCTACCCGGTGTACTTTCCCGAACTGCGTCCGTTTTTTCTGGAGAACGCCAATTACTTCACCACGCCCACGCCGCTCACCCTGCTTTACACCCGCAACATCGTGCATCCGGAGTTTGGCGCGCGGGTAACCGGCAAGTTGAACCACACCAATATCGGCCTGCTGGCCATCGACGACAGGGAACCGGGCGAGACTGTCGGCGCTGGCGATCCGCTCTACAAGAAGCGCGCCGCGATCGCCGTGGGGCGCATCTCTCAGGACCTCGGCAAAGGCTCCAGCATTGGGCTTCTCTATACCGACGAGGAGTTTGGCCAGGGCTGGAACCGCATCGGCGGCATCGACGCCAGTGTACGCTTCAACGACAAATGGACGGGAGTGGGGCAATGGGTAGAAAGCTCGACCAAAGGCACCGTGGACAGCGGAACACCGCCCACCTATTCCGCCGGACCGACCTGGAATCTTATGGCGCTGCGTTCCGGACACGCCTTCAATCTCAATTCGAATTTCCAGGATTTCAGCACCGGCTTCCAGACTCAGTTGGGCTTTATCCAGACTGCGAATATTCGCAACAGCCAGAACTACGCAAACTATATTTGGTATCCAAAGCACAGCACGATCCAGAAAGTTGGGCTGGAAACGAACGATAACATTGCCTTCGATCATCAAGGCAACCGCGTCTTCCGTTACTTGAACTCCGATGTTTTCCTGACTCTGCCACGCAACATCGTCATTGCGCCCATCATGGGTGAGAACTCCGATACGGTGAGCCCGCTGAACTATCCCGTACTCACGAAGCACAAGAACTTCACCGAAAACCTCGGCGGAATCGTGGCGCGGGGAGCTCCCTGGCCGCAGGTCAACTTCAATATCAATTTCTTCCGCGGCGGAAACGTGAACTATAATCCGGCAGCGGGCCATGCGCCATCACTGATGAATGAGGAGAGCTCACAGGTGCTCTTTACATTGCAGCCGCTGCGTCAGTTAACCGCGGACAATACCTATCTGCTGGATCGCGACCACGCCGTAGCCGGCGGCGCATTGGTCTATGAAGCCCAGACCCTGCGCACCAAGGTCAATTATCAGTTTACGCGGGCAATCTCCGCGCGCGTTATTGTGGAGTATGACACAACGCTGGCAAATCCAGCGGAGACCTCGCTGCAGCGGACCAAGCAGGTTTGCACCGAGGCGCTCCTCACTTGGCTCCCGCATCCCGGCACGGCAGTCTATATCGGCTATAACAACGACCTGCAAAATCTCGACCGGCGGCTCTGCAAGGGCTTTTCTGGCGGCGTTTGCGATGCTGACAATACGATCGCGCCGCGTTCCGCGAATTTCTTGAACGACGGGCGGCAGATCTTTATCAAGGCATCGTATCTTTTCCGCTTCTGAGCGGCGCCGGAATCGTTTTCGTTTACCATAGATGCAAATGGCGTTTCCGATCAAAGTCTGTGTCGTCTGCTCAGAGGAGTTCGAACTGAAGCCGGGCAAGCCTGGCTTCGCGAACCGCTGCCCGGAGTGCAGCCAGCCCGAAGCAGCGGAACCCGCCCCCAGCCGCCCCATGGACGCCATCGAGCGCAAGGCGGCAAAAGAGGCCGACGAAGCACGCAGGAAGGCGATCCGCGACCTGCTTTACCGCAAGGAAAGCTGAGGCTTGTCGTGGGTGCCCTGTTCGCAAGCCTTCTGATCCGGTAAATACTTGTTGCAACGAATATCATCCTCGCGCATCCAAGGGAATGAAAGGAACAAAACCATGACAGAAGCAACCGCAAACCCCTCCACTCTCGCTCCCTGGAAGCTCGATCCGGCTCACTCCGCCGCCGAATTCAAGGTCAAGCACATGATGATTTCCAACGTAAAGGGCAAGTTCCACGGGCTTTCGGGCGTCCTGAGCCTGGATGAGGCCGACCTCACCCGGTCCAGCGTGGAAGCATCGGTGGCCGTAGCCAGTTTGAACACGGGCGACGCGCAACGCGACGGGCATCTGAAGAGCGCCGACTTCTTTGAAGCCGATAAGTTCCCCGCCATGACCTTCAAGTCGAAGAAGATTGAGTCGCTGGGCAAAGGCGCTTACAACGTAGCAGGCGACCTGACCATTCACGGCGTGACAAAGGCTATGACCTTCGCCGTCGAGGACGTGAGCAAGCCTTCCAAAGACCCGTGGGGCAACCTGCGCATCGGCCTCTCCGCCACTGCCAAGATCAACCGCAAGGACTTCGGCCTCACCTGGAACGCGGCGCTGGAGACCGGCGGCGTGCTGGTAGGCGACGAGATCGCCATCACCCTCGATGTGCAGTTCATCAAGGCCTGAAGGTGGGCCGGCCGGCGCAGCAGAGGTTGAGGTCCATATTACCTGTTGCAACGAATATCGTCCTCGCGCATCCAATAACTGTTAGCCAGAGGAGGTTCCTCATGTCGCTTCGCCCCGTGAAGCAGATTCTTTCAACCAAACCCACCGTCGAGGGCGCCGGCGTCAAATTGCAGCGCGCCTTCGGCTTCGGCAAGACCGCCGAGTTCGATCCCTACTTGTTGCTGGACGACTTCCGCAGCGACAACCCGGCCGATTACGTGGCCGGCTTCCCGTGGCATCCGCACCGGGGAATCGAAACCATCACCTACGTGCTGGCCGGCGAGGTGGCCCACGGCGACAGCCTGGGCAACAAGGGCCGCATGACCGCCGGCGACGTGCAATGGATGACCGCCGGCAGCGGCATTTTGCACCAGGAGATGCCCAAGGGAGACGCGCAGGGACGCATGCACGGATTCCAGCTCTGGGCCAACCTGCCCGCAGCCCTCAAAATGACGGCCCCGCGCTACCAGGACATTCCGGCCAGCGCCATTCCGGAGACAACCGAGGACGACGGGACCACGGCGCGCATCATCTGCGGCGAGTTCTGGGGCAAGAAGGGACCCGTCGAGGGCGTGGCTACGGAATCGAATGTGGCCGCAAATTATGTGGACATTTCCGTCCCGCCCGGCAAGACCAAGCGCATCAAGGTGGAGACCACGCGCAATGCCTTTGCCTACGTCTTCGCCGGAGCGGGCGCTTTCCGCGACGCTTCAACGCCGCAGGCTGTTCTGACCGAGTCCGCCGTGGACCCCAACGCCGCCCCGCTCTACGACGCCCGCAATCATTCCCTGGTGCTCTTCGACCGCGGCGACGAGATTGTGGTCCAGGCCGGCCCGGAAGGCATTCGCTTCCTGCTCGTCTCGGGCAAGCCGCTGGAGGAGCCGGTAGCCTGGTACGGCCCGATCGTGATGAACACCCAGGCCGAGCTGCGCCAGGCCGTCAGCGAGTTGCAGAATGGAACGTTCATCCGGCACAAGTGACGAAGGCAGCAGGCAGCCAGTCGCAACAGTCGCCGCGCAGGTAGTATTTTGCTATACTGTGGCTAGTCCCGGTAGGGTGTGGCCCTCCCGGGAGTTTGGCTACCTCATCAGCAGCGCCAGGACGAGGATTACGAGCGCCACTACAAACCGCCAGTCAATGGCGATTGTGATGGCCACCCGCATCCAGGACGATTTCTCATCCAATCGTCCTCACCTCCTTTGCGTTGGCACGGCCCGCAGGTCGTTCTCGCGGCCTGCGGACCGACGGCCCGCTCTTCCGGGCCGATCTTCCACTGCTGCCGCTCCCACACGCGCAAATGAGGCGCTTCCAGTTTATCGCTTGAACGTGACTTCTGTGTTATCCGCAACGACGCAGACCCTTGTCCGCTCAGAACTGCTTTACGCCCCCACCGGCAGTTCCCCCGACAAAATCTCCGCTGGCGTAGCTCCCCGCTGGCGCAGGGCGCGCAGGCTCAGCGCATCGTGGCGTTTTGCCAGCCGCACGCCGGTCGCGTCCACCACCAGCCGGCAATGGAACCAGCCGGGCGCTTCCAGTCCCAGCGCGCGGTAGAGCAGCATCTGCCGCGCCGTGGACTTGAGCAGATCTTCGCCGCGCACGACTTCCGTAATCTTCATCGCCGCGTCATCGGCCACGCAGGCCAACTGGTAGCTCGGAACGCCATCGCGCCGCCAGACCACAAAGTCGCCAAAATCGCGGCCCGCCACAAACCGCTGCGGACCAAGATTCGCGTCCTCAAACTCGACCGCCTCGCCCTCGTGTACGCGAAAGCGCCAGTTGATGCCCTCCGGCGTCTCCATCTCGCTCCTGGCAGCTCTTGACCGGCACGTCCCCGGATAGACCGGCTCGTCGTCCAGCGGCTCAATCTCTTCCTTGCGCCGCGCCCCGTTCGCGGCTGGCTGAACGCTCTCGTGCGGCGCGTTGAGCGCGGCCTCCAGATCCTTGCGCGAGCACCGGCACGGAAAGAGAAAGCCGCCGCGCAGCAGCTTGCGCCATGCTTCAAAGTAGATCGCCCGGCGGCCGCTCTGGACATACGGAGCATAAGGCCCGCCCACATCCGGGCCTTCCTGCCAGCCGATCCCCAGCCAGCGCAAGTCTTCGATGGCGGCTGCGGCATAGGCGTCGCGGCTCCGGTCGGGGTCCAGATCCTCCATGCGCATCGCCAGCGTCCCGCCGGCAGCGATCGCGCGCCGGTAGGCCGTCCAGAAGGTGCGCGCGTGGCCCACATGCAGATAGCCGGTGGGCGAGGGCGCAAGCCGCCCGCGATAACTCGATGCCGCGGTGGAGGAGAGATTGGTCATGCTGGTTATCAGTGTAGCCAGAGCGGCCTCGCCGCATAGGCGGCTGGACATTCTATCTCCGAAAGCAAGCTGCCCCAGGCTCTCTGCGGCCTGGGGCAGCTAGTTGGCGATCGAAGACCGAAATGCGGCTTCCGCGGCTCTTACTGGATGATGACCACGTTCATGCTCCAGGGAGACAGGGTTAACAAGAGTGGCAGAGTTTGAGCGCCCAAAGGAGTGGTGACTGGCGGAGCCCAGGTGTTCGTGCCCAGCGGGTTGGCTGGATTCCCCGGCGGACCTGACTGGTCATAGATGGCCTTGTCGTAGGTCTCGACGGTAACGGATGTGGCTGTGGTCTGTGTCGAAAGCGTGATCGTAACCGGCTCGCTGACGATTTCGTTCCGGTTGAACAGCACCAGCGCCGTCCCGCCGCTATGAGTTGCCGCATACGCAACCACATCCGCCGTATTGCCGGCCACGCTTGCGGTCAGCACGTTTTCGCCGTTGACGGCCACGCTGCTGAAGAGCTGAAACGCAACCGCCGTGGGAGACAATGTGCCGAGGGAACCTGCGTCCGGACAGTCGCCATCGGCAGATCCATCGGAGAAGACATTGTAGGCCCCGAAATCCTGCCATCCATAGACTGAAGAGCTGTCGTTTCCGCTGTTGCCATTACAATTGCCGAAGCCAATCCACCATGTCAGGCGCGAAACTCCATCGTTCATCATTTCGCCCAACACCTGCCCGGCATACAATCCCTGGGTAATCGACCAGCTCTGCTTGCCCGGATTGCTGTAAGGCCCTCCGATTTCGCCGACATAAATGGGCGTACCCGGTTTCCCCCACTGCGTCAGTTCCGACTTGATCGTGTTTATCCTGGTGGTCAGGTCTTGCGCCGCCTGATTCACCAGGAAGGAATCGCTCTCCTGACCCGGCGTCTCAGGATAATAGTGGAATTCGACAAAGTCATACGGCGCGCCGGACATTACATCCTGATCCCACGGAGCATAATTTGGTTCTACCTCCACACCGACCAGCGTGTTCGGAGATGCTGCCTTGATCAGCGCATAGTAGCCGCTAGTCCCTGCGACCGCAGCGGCAAAGATCGGTGCCGTGGTGCTCGTCCCAGGTTTGTTCTCAGTGGCCGTGTCTTGTGGTGGATTTACATGGTTGTCTAACTCCCAGCCTCCGTACTCCTCGTTGCCTACGGTCATGTGGCTCACCGTGACGCCAAGAGTCAACGCGTTTGCCACCCATGCGGCAGCCTCGCTTGGCTCGCCACCCCCGTTGCAGGCCTCATTGGAGCCATAATTCGCCGTCAGCGCAATATCAAGGCCGGCCGGAACCGCCAGGTCGCTGACGAAGTTTGCAAACGTAGCGCTCGGACTGGCGTAACCGTTCTGGCACAGAGTGGGGCTCGATGGGTCGTTGTTGGCGCCTTCCCAATGATAGTCGTCTGAGGTCGACCCGCCCGGCCAGCGCACCGCCTTGACGCCGACGGCCTGGAACGGGGACACAGCATCTGAGAGGGTCGTATCGTTCCAGACGGCCATATTCATTCCAATAAGCTGGTCGGTCACGGCCGGGCCAACGCTCGACTGGTCTACCGTTACGGTACTCGCCACGGCAATCCCAACCGTCGCCGTCTGCGTCACCGTAACTTTGCCGTCGCCCGAGGTCACGGTGAGCGTATAGGTGGTGGTCGTCGCCGGGCTTACGCTTACCGCCGTGCCGCTCGTCGCGGCGATATTGCCCGGTGTGATCACGCCCGTCCCGTTGGCAAACACTCCCGTCAGGCTCGAACTTTGTCCCGCCAGGATCGACTGCGGATTCGCCGTGAAACTGGTGATCGTCGGCCCCGGATTCACCGTCACCGTCACCGTCTTGGTGACCGACGCTCCGGCGGAATTCGTCGCCGTGAGAGTGTAGGTGGTCGTCGTTGTGGGGCTCACGCTCACCGCCGTGCCGCTCGTGGCTGGCAGGCTGCCCGGAGAGATTACGCCTAACCCGTTGACAAACACTCCCGTCAGGCTCGAGCTTTCTCCCGCGGTGATCGTTGCCGGACTCGCTGCAAAACTGGTGATCGAGGGCGCGGCAGGGGTTGACCCGCCGCCCGAGGAACCGCCGCAGCCTGCGACCCATCCCATACCGAGGAGGAGCGCCATGGACCATGCTGAAGATGCTGAGAGTCGTTTCATGAGGTTTCCTGTGTGAAACTGCGCGAGCGCGTATCTTTCCATGCATCATATACCCGCTGAGGGCAGGCGTGAACACTCTCATTCAAGCCAGGATGAGCCTTGAGCGGGTCGCCCGCCCCGCAACACTCTTGATTCTGCTACACTGGTTCAAGCGCAATCGAGGGGCAGAACGCGCCAGGCCGCGCCCCAACGATACGCTCCTGCAACCCAAGTTCGGGGAGTGGCTCAGCCTGGTAGAGCACCTGGTTCGGGACCAGGGGGTCGGAGGTTCAAATCCTCTCTCCCCGACCAATCTTTTCAATCAGTTGCAAACCAGCGATCTCGACCTCCTGGTATTGGCGGGTGGCCACGGTCCCTCGCTTTTGGGGACCGGGGAGGCAAGTTACGAACCCCAACCCGCCGCCCCTTTTCTGATCCCTGATCCCTGTTCCCTGCTTTTAGGGCATCATCAGCATTACGCTCCAGTTCGGCTCATGCGAGGCGACTGGAAAGTTCACCGAAGGCGAAGAAGAGCCCGGCCTCTGCTGCTTTGCCGCCGGAACGCCGGTCCACACCGACCACGGCAACGTGCCCGTCGAAAAGATCGAGGTCGGCGACCAAGTTCTTTCGCGCAACCGCCAGACGGGCAAGACGGAACTGCGGCCAGTCACGGCGCTCACTCCGCTGCACCGCGACAAGCTGCTGGAACTGCGCATCGAGGGCGAGCCAACACCCTTGAGGCCCAGTCTCAATCATCCCTTCTGGGTCAAGCGCAACGCGGCGGACCCTGGCCACTGGATCGTGGCCGCTAACCTGGTTGCGGGCGAACTGCTCGAAACGCTCGACGGCCGCTGGGCCGCGATTCAAAGCGTCACCCCGGTCGAAAAGCCCGAGACGGTATACAATTTCACTGTCGATGAGAATCACGATTACTTCGTCGGCGAGGCCGGGTTCCTGGTACACAACGCCAACTGCGCCTGCCAGTTTGGCAATCAAGTCCACCAATACTTCGGTGTGGTCTTACAGGCGTTGACGAATACTGGTCCGGGTGACTGGATTATGAATACCGCTCCTGGGGTTACGGGAGTCGACGCAATTTACATTGGTCCACCGGAGACCAATCCTGGATTCAACTATGCGGAACTGAAGCCCGTTGGCTATTCAGACAATGCTGTTGGGTGCCAGATCGGCAATTGGGGATTACCGGAAGGCGAAACCGGAATCTTTTGGTACAACGAAAGCGGAATTATCGGCGGAACGCTTGGAAGGTGGTAGCGGGACGTGGAAGAAAAAGCAGAAAACAAAGAACCGACCGTGCCTGAAACGGAGAATCCGTGCTACTGGATGCAACAGGGAGATGCCGAAAGGGCTCTTGCGTTGTCGCAGGAAAGGCATACGCGGGAACATAGCCCTTCGAGTCACGTTCAGCTAGGCGTCGCACTCATGTGGAACGAGGATTATGAAAGAGCAACTGATTACTACCTGAAAGCAATAGAAGCCGCAGAAAAATCGTTAGGTAATTCAGAAGACGATTTTCTGTTTTTGGGTGTGGCGAGATGGTGCGTGGAAGATTACGCATCTGCTGTGACGTACTGGAAGGCCGGGATCAACGCTCGTTACGCAATTGGCGGAGTCTGTGCCCACTCGCCGCTGATGCTGATCCTCGCTTCAATTCTCAGGCCCGGATCGTTCGAAAGAGCGCAGGCTGAGGAGGTGCTTGCGACGAAGGTAGAAGATCCGCGTACTCAGTATTGGCCTGGCACACTGGCCCAGTATGTTGCTGGTCTGATCGATAATGCGGCACTGGAAGCTTCATGGGTTGGCAACATATCCCGGTACGAGCAGAGTGTCCTGCCTGATCGAAAGTGGTTGACGTCCTTCTATAAGGCACTGCTTAAGTTGGGCCGTGGCGGCATCAATAAGGCTGATTTCCGACAGCTCTTGCAGAAGATGGCGGAGCCTTCTCAGTTCCAATCGTGGAAACCGCTAGAGTTTTTTTATCTGACGCGGCACCAAGAGTTCTACATCGCCCGCCACGAAGCCCATTGCTCTGAGTAGCGGTCGCAGACCGTACTCATTGCCCGACTGGCGTCGCAACCATTCTTCGTATGGGCGGGTAGCCCAGATCTGACCACTAAAAATGGGTCAACCACATCTCGATGCTGAGATGTGGGAGACGACTGCAGCCCGCCCCTTTGGATCTCGCAAGCCTTGGAGACCACAAGGCAGCCAAGTCCGTCAATGGCGTGGTTACCCGCTACCTGGTTGACGATCTCAGCCCCACGGGTTACCCGCAAGTGGTTGAGGAACTGGTCAACGGAGTTGCCGCCCGGCAGTACACCTACGGCTTGCAGCGCATCAGCCAGAACCAGCTCGTCAATGGCCAGGGCACGCCGAGCTTCTACGAGTACGACGGCGGCGGCAATGTGCGGGCGCTGACCAGCGCCGCCGGGCAGGTCACCGACAGCTACGAGTACGACGCCTTCGGCAACGAGATCGGCCACAGCGGCGCCACCCCCAACAACTACCTCTACCGCGGCGAGCAGTGGGACCCGGACCTGAGCCTCTACTACCTGCGGGCGCGCTACTATAACCCGGTCACGGGGCGCTTCCTCTCGCAAGATCCGTACGCGGGCGATGTGTACGATCCGCCCTCGCTGCATCGCTACCGCTATGCGCAGGGCAACCCGACAAACTACATCGATCCCAGCGGGCGGGCTTCGATTACCGAGTATTTCTACCAGGCCATTGACTTCACGGCGAACAAGGTGCTGCCGCCTGCCGCGCTCGGCGCCGAGATCGCCTGCTACCTTTACGCCGAGGCCTCCGCCGTCGTTCTCGTCGACCAGTGGCTAAGCCTCAAGACCTGGCAAAAGGACATCGGCATCATCAGCATTACGCTCCAGTTCGCCTCATGCGAGGCGACTGGAAAGTTCACCGAAGGCGAAGGTCAGCCGGTGGCCTGCTCGCTCTGCTTTGCCGCAGGCACGCCGGTCCACACCGACCACGGCAACGTGCCCGTCGAGAAGATCGAGGTCGGCGACCGCGTTTTCTCGCGCAATCAGCAGACGGGCAAGACAGAGCTGCGGCCCGTCACGGCGCTCACTCCGCCGCACCGCGACAGGCTGCTGGAGCTGCGCATCGAGGGCGAGCCAACACCCTTGCGGCCCAGCACCAGCCATCCCTTCTGGGCCAAGCGCCGCGCGGCGGACCCGGGCCATTGGATTGTTGCAGCCAACTTGGTTGCAGGCGAATTGCTGGAAACGCTCGACGGCCGCTGGGCGGCGATTGAAAGCGTCATCCCAGTCGAAAAGCCCGAAACGGTATACAATTTCACTGTCGATGAGAACCATGACTACTTCGTCGGCGAGGAGGGTGTCCCGCGCTCAGTTGAAAGTTGCTGAGCGGCGGTTAGGTTGATGTTACTACGCCGCCTTTTGGCTGGCGGTCGCAGGCGGGCGGGTGGCCCCGGTCTCTAACCACAATGAGGGTGGCCCCGGTCCCTCGCAGTTGGGGACCGGGGAGTAGGGCTGGGCTATACTTACTATGCGGACGGCCAAGTGGAAACCATCACCTCCTCCAACGCGAACGGCGCATCGGTCGGCTACACCTACGACGGCCTCAACCGGCTGAGCACGGTGACCGATAGCCGCCTACAGGGCGAGCAGACCACCACTTACACCTACGACCCGGCCAGCAACGTGGCAACCGTGAGCACACCGAACGGTTTGCAGTCCAGTTTCACCTACGACCAATTGAATCGGCTCACGGGAATGAATTCGTCCATATCCGGCGGGTGGCCACGGTCTCTAACCACAATGAGGGTGGCCCCGGTCCCTCGCTTTTGGGGGCCGGGGAGGCAAGCCACGAACCCCAACCCGCCGCCCTTTTCTGACCCCTGATCCCTGTTTTTAGGGCAGATGGCCCGCTCATCAGCCCCAAAAAATCACCATGATCCATGAGAAGCTGTGCCCCTGTACCCTTGAATTCATCGACAGGCATCAATCCAGTAGAGACTCGACCGCCCGCCAGGAGCGCCGAAGTGCCCCTGCGCCAACCGAGCGCCGTGAACGGACCAGCGCCCTGGCGCGGCGGTCCGTGACGAAAATCCAAGGTGAAGTCCGTTCACCGCAGTTCTTTCGCGAGGCGCGGCACTTGAGGTCAGATCGTCTCCGGACCATGATAAAGCCATGCCGTACGGTCTCAAACGGTTCCAGCAAGCGGAAGCTCTACCCTTCATCACCTTCAGTTGCTTTCCCCGTCTCCCTCTATTCGATCCGCCGGGCTCCAGGAACACAGTTGAGGCCGTACTTGAACAGACCCGTGCACAGCATCAGGCGAGGGTCTACGCCTACGTCCTGATGCCCGGGCACGTACCTTCGCTCATCAATGAGCCGCCGTCGATCCTCGTGGCCCAGTTTCTCAAGGCCGTAAAGCAGATCACATCGTCAGCAGGCGCAAGCGCCCATGTTGCCCCGTGCTGGCCATCTCGCGGGAAGCCAACGGCAGCCTCCCAAGGGTATACGGAGAGATATCCCCAAGGTCAAAAATCCATGCAGGAAAAACGAAGGCAGCATCTCCTCATATTCTCCGGCTGCGGATCAATGCGGTTCGGGAATTAATCCTCAATTGAACGCCATGGAACCCAAAGACCTGCGGGACCACAATCGAGGCCGGAAGCCTGAATAGGTTGCGTCCTGCATAAAAGAGAAGCAAGCAACGCTGACACCGCAAGGGCGGAGAAAAACCGGGGAAGTTTGATGCATAGTTCCGCTCGGATGAGATCGCGGGTTTTCGGCGGGAGTTCGTCAACCACAATTCTGAAAGATAAAGTCTTACTCGACCCTGGCCAGCCGCATCGGCCTGAAGAGACGCAGATAAAGACAGACCGCCAACAGCACCGTGATTGCTCCGCAGCAGTCCAGCAGCACATCCCAGGGCGTGCCGGTGCGGTTGGGCAGGAAGGTTTGGTGCCACTCATCGGCGCTGGCCACCAGCGCTGTTCCCAGCAGAGCAAGAAAAGCGTCCTCGAAGAAGCGGGAGCGGGGCAGGGTCATCCACCAGGCGCGCAGCCATGCGAGCCCGACCAGCCCGTAACCGACGAAGTGTCCGGACTTGCGAATCAGATGATGAATCACATTCCAGCGTGCGTTGCCGATGGGTCCGAAGATGGCCTCCCAGAGCCAGCGCAGCGGGCCGTCGGTGTGGTCGGCGCCAAAGTATTTTGTGGATTCCAGCGCGATGATGCCGATGCTCACGGCAACCGGGAGCCA
>Ga0187847_10001091_pt1 | contig 25977 bp, 22 predicted proteins | sample June2016WEW_4_10_FD_132458 | JGI IMG/M metagenome (GOLD analysis project Ga0187847, IMG submission 132458) | Peatland microbial communities from SPRUCE experiment site at the Marcell Experimental Forest, Minnesota, USA - June2016WEW_4_10 | ecosystem: Environmental > Terrestrial > Soil >...
GCCGCGATGGACGACAAGACGTCGCCGATCTACGGCATGCCGATCATCCGCGCCGACCTCGCCGAGAACGTCATCTTCTTGAAGCGTTCGATGCGCCCCGGCTTCGCCGGCATCGAGAACGAGTTGCTGTACAACCCCAAAACCATCCTGGTGTTCGGCGACGCCAAGGACACCCTCACCAAGGTCGTCGCCACCGTCAAGGCCTCCTGATCGGGATACTTGTCAAGGAGCGCCTGACGCTGTAAGGTATTCCCTGACAAAGGGGGGCATCCATGACGGCTGAGCCAGAGGAAGTGTCGATGTCGTCGTGCACCTTCTGCTTCAAGCCCAGCACCGACGTCCAGACGCTGGTGGCCGGGCCGGGCGTGTTCATCTGCGACGAGTGCGTGATGCTGTGCCAGGTCGTGATTCAGAACAAGCCAACTTCGTCGCCGGCGCCGCTCGCCCCCTGGGACCACGTGAACCAACTGGACGACGTGCTGGCCACGCTGCCGCGCGTGGCGATGGCCAGCGCCCAGGTCGAAGCGACGCTCGCCGGTTGGGTCGGTCGGTCCCGGTCGTTGGGGGCGACGTGGGCGCGCGTCGGCGAGGCGCTGGGCATGTCGCGCCAGTCGGCGTGGGAACGATTCGCGCCGGGCGACTAGGCCCGCTACTGCGCCAACTCGTCGAGCGCCTCGATCACGTCGGGGCCGAGCGAGAGCACGGCGTGGGCGTTGGCGTCCACCTGCTCGGCGCTGGTCGCCCCCGCGATGACCGAGCTGACCTGGTGGTGGCTGAGCAGCCAGGAGAAGGCCAGGTTGAGCAGCGGCGTCTCGATCTCGCCGGCGTAGGTGATCAGCGCGCCGACGCGTCGCTGGAGGTCCTCGCCGAGCCAGTGCGCGCTGCGTTCGGGCGTCATCATGGCGAGCCGGGTCCCCTCGGGGATCGGCTCGCCCGGTCGGACCTTGCCCGTGAGCAGACCGTTGGCCAGGGGGTAGAAGGGCAGGAAGCCGAGGCCCAACTCGTCACAGGTCTCGAGCACGCCGTCGTGCTCGGGCTCGCGCGCGAGCAGGGAGTACTGGTTCTGCACCGACACGAAGCCGGGCCCGTCGCCCGCTGCCCGTCGGGCGTCGCGCAGCTGCTCGGGGTTGAAGTTCGAGCAGCCGATCTCGCGAACCTTGCCCGCGGCGATCAGTTCGTGCAGCGCCGCGACGGTGTCGTCGATGGGGACCGTGTCGTCGGGGTAGTGCAACTGGTAGAGGTCGATGTAGTCGGTGCCCAGTCGGCGCAGCGAGTCCTCGCAGGCCTGGCGCACGTAGTCGGGGTGGGCGCCGAAGTGATCGTCGTCGATGGGCATGCCGAACTTGGTGGCGACGACGACCTCGCCGCGCCGCGGGCCCAGGGCCTGGCCCAGCAGGACCTCGGACCGGGTGGCGCCGTAGATGTCGGCCGTGTCGAAGAAGTTGATGCCGGCGTCGAGCGCGGCGTGCACGACGTCGGTCGAGCGCGCCTCGTCGAGACGTCCGCCGAAGTTGTTGCAGCCCAGGCCCACCACCGTGACCTGCAGCGAACCGAGTGAGCGCATTTGCATTTCGATCCCTTTCGTGCCGCTCGTAGTGTACAAAAGCTCCGCGTGACCACGGCCCCCACCATCGATGCGACGGTGCCCAGTACGATGGACGTACAAAACGAAGGAGCAGCCATGAAGGTCAGCGTCGACTACGACCTGTGCACGAGCAACGCCGTGTGCATGAGCATCGCGCCCGAGGTGTTCGAGGTGCGTGACGACGGCTTCCTCTACGTCTTGAACGAGAACCCCGGTCCCGAGTTCGACGCGAGGCTCCGCGAAGCGGTTTCAGGCTGTCCCAACGGCGCCATCTCGATCGAGGAGTAGCCGATGTCCGGACCCCGGGTCCGCTTCGCTCCGTCGCCGACGGGCCTCTTGCACGTCGGTTCGGCGTGGACGGCGCTCTTCAACTGGCTCGTCGCTCGCCAGCACGCGGACGGCGTGTTCATCCTGCGCATCGAGGACACCGACGCCTCGCGGGACCGCGAGGAGTGGGTCGACGGGATCGTCGACGCGATGGCGTGGCTGGGGTTCGACCTGGACGAGGGGCCCTTTCGCCAGAGCGACAACGTGCTCGCCCACGAGCGGTCCCTCGAGCAGCTGATCGGGGGAGGCTTCCTCTACTACTGCGACTGCACCGCGGAGGACGTCGCGCTGCGCAAGGGAGACGACAAGACGCCCGGCTACGACGGCTACTGCCGGGACCGCGACCTCACCCGAGGTCCGGCGACGGCGCTGCGTTTTCGCACCCCCGACGAAGGGGTGACCATCGTGCACGACGCCGTGCGCGGTGACGTGGAGTTCTCGAACGCGACGATCAACGACTTCGTCGTGGCCCGCTCCTCGGGCGTCGTCCTGTACGCGCTCGCCAACGTCACCGACGATCGCCACGACCGGATCACCTACGTGATCCGCGGTGAGGAGCATCTGTCGAACGCGCCGCGACAGATGATGCTCTGGAAGGCGCTCAACGAGGTATCCGGGACGTCGCTGCCGATCCCCGGCTACGCCCACCTGCCCCTGCTCGTGAACGAGCAGCGCAAGAAGCTTTCCAAGCGGCGCGACCCGGTGGCGACCGAGCTCTACCGCGATCAGGGCTTCCTGGCCGACGCCTTCGTGAACTACCTGGCGCTGCTCGGCTGGAGCCCGAAGGGCGACCTCGAAATGGTGTCGCGCTCGACGATGATCGAGCAGTTCCGTCTCGAGGACGTCTCGCATTCGCCGGCCTTCTTCGACGTGAAGAAGATGACCCATTTGAACGGCGAGTACATCCGCGCCCTGAGCGCATCCGAGTTCGTCGAGGCCTGCGCGCCGTGGGTATGCCCCTGGTCGAGCGCCTGGCGACCGACCGACCGCGACGTCCCCTGGAGCGAGGAACAGTTCGACGTCGAGCTCTTTCGTCGGGTGGCGCCGCTCGTCCAGGAGCGAGTCGCCACGCTGGGCGAGGTCGCCTCGATGGTCGACTTCTTCTTCCTCGACACGCCGGTGATGGATGAAGCGGCCTTCGCCAAGGTGATCGCCGGCGACGAGTTCGGCCGGTCGATGCTGGTCGGCGCGATCGAGGTCTTCGGCGGGGTCGCCTGGGACGCGGCGAGCCTGCACGCGGCGACGGTCGAGATCGGCGAGTCCGTCGGCCTCACCCTGCGCAAGGCGCAGGCCCCGATCCGCTGCGCGGTGACCGGCACCCTGATCGGGCCGCCGCTCTTCGAGTCGCTGCAACTGCTCGGACGCGAACGGGTGCTTGGCCGCATGCGCGACGCCCTGACTCGCGCGTCGTGATCTTCTGGCCGTTCAAGCTCGTCTGGCGCATCGTCAGCATGGTGATCTCCATCGTGCTGCTCTATTTCGCGGTGACCTTCGTCCAGATCTGGCTGACCGGCCACGAGCACTCCCAGAGATCGGCGCAAGCGATCCTCGTCTTCGGCACGACCGAGGACAACGGCAAACCGTCGGCCGAACTGAAGGTCCGGCTCGAGCACGCGCTCAAGCTCTTTCACGAGAAGCGTGCACCCTGGATCGCCGTCACCGGCGGGAACCGTCCCGGCGACAACTTCACCGAGGCGGGGGTCTCCGCGTCGTTCCTCGAGTCCCACGGTGTGCCGGCCAAACGAATCCTGCAGGGTGCCGGTAACGACACGTGGCAGAACGTGTCAACGGTGCTGCCCGCATTAAAACGCCACCACATCGTGAGCGTGCTCACGGTGACCGATCCCTTCCACGAGTATCGCGCGATGGCGATCTCGTCCGCCCAGGGACTCGCCCCCCAACCCTCGCCGGTCTCCAACTCACCCACGATCCACTTCTCGTTGTGGCTCTACTACCTCAAGGAGACCGCGGAGGTCGGGGTCGGCCGCATCATCGGCTACGGACGACTTAGTTCGTGGACGACGACGGCCTCGAAGGTCCATCTGCCCTCTGGCAGGTGACGGGAGCGTTCAGGTAGGATTGCCAAGCCCTTCGGGGGTGGTGTAATTGGCAACACAACTGGTTCTGGTCCAGTTATTCAGGGTTCGAGTCCTTGCCCCCGAGCGAATCGAGTGGAGCGAACGCTCTCGCTTGCTTCATGGTCCCATCGTCTAGTGGCCTAGGACATCACCCTCTCAAGGTGGAGGCACGGGTTCGAATCCCGTTGGGACTGCGTATTGACCTGAACCCCAAACGCCGGTCCACTTGGCATTGACACCCTGAGTTGGATTGGGTGGTCGGTGCGCCTCGATGGGTACTCCCACGAGGACATTGACGCAACGGTGCGTGAGGTCGGCGCGAGGTGCGCAGCACTCTGACGTGTCGACTTTTTGTACGAAATCGCTGCTTGAAGTAGAGGGGGTAACGTCGGGCTTTGACGGTGTGTGTGCGCCCGAAGCGGAAGGCTCCCCATGAAAGACAACAGCAGTTGTCGTACGGTCGCGGCCACGCGAGAAACGACTGCGACATCGCACCGTACCGGTAGTTTCACGGCGTCAGTGCTTCGGATACTCGCGGTCTCCTCGCTGGTCGTGATGGCGAGTGTCGTGGTGGTCCTCACTTCGTCGCTCGCTCAGGCGGGAGGCATCTGGAATAACGCCAGCGAAGTGACGGGCACGGCCACACTCAACGTCGGCGGGGGCGCCCAGGTCAACGCGGTCTCGTGCACCGCGCCGGGTAGCTGCAGCGCCATCGGCTCGTATTCGACCACGGCGGCCATCTCCCAGGTCTTCGTCCTCAATGAGACGCGCGGCACCTGGGGTAGCGCCGTCGTGCTGCCGGGCTTTATCGCACTCAACACGGGCGGGGTTGCCGGGACCGGTCTCGTCATCTCGTGCAGTTCGGCCGGTAACTGCGGCGCGGGCGGCAGTTACGCGGACAGCGCCGGCGATCCCCACGCCTTCGTCGCCAATGAGATCCACGGCACGTGGGGCAGCGCCGTCGAGGTGCCCGGCTTCGCGATACTCAACACCGGCGGCCTCGTCGGTTCGTTGCTGTCGATCTCGTGCGCCAGCAACGGCAACTGCAGCGCCGGCGGCGTCTACGGCGACACCTCGGACAACGTGCAGGCCTTCGTCGTGAACGAGACCGGCGGCACCTGGGGCGACGCCGAGGAGGTGCCCGGTTCGGGCGGCCTGAACGCCGGCAACGCGGCCTTCATCGGCGCGATGTCGTGCTCGTCGGCCGGCAACTGCGGCGCCGGCGGCTACTACACCGACGCGTCCAACGACGGGCAGGCCTTCGTGGTGAACGAGACCGGCGCCACGTGGGGCAACGCCATCGAGGTCCCGGGCACATCGACGCTCAACGCGGGCGGCACGGCACTGGTCGACTCGATCGCCTGCCCCGCTACCGGCAGCTGCACCGCGGTCGGCGACTACCTCACTTCGGCCAAGGTCACGCAGGCCTTCACCGTCGACGAGTCGGCCGGCACCTGGGCCAGCGCGGCGCCGGTCACCGGCGTGAACGCCTCCGGGGCCACGTCGATCACCTCCCTGGCGTGCGCCAGCGTCGGCAACTGCACCGCGGGCGGCGGGTACAACGACGTGAACGGCAACTCCCAGGCCTTCACCCTCAGCGAGACGAGCGGCGTCTGGGGCGCGCCGAGCGAGTTGGCCGGTTCCGGTTCGCTCAACGCCGGCAATAACGCCGCGGTCGAGGCGATTGCCTGCACCCTGCCCGGGGACTGCAGCGTCACGGGCTACTACAACGACGCGTCGAACAACCAGCAGGCCTTCGTCGCGAACCAGAGCGATGGCATCTTCGCCAGCGCGATTGAGATTCCCGGCACGGGTGCACTCAACACCGACGGCAACGCCTTCACCGGATCGATCTCGTGCGGGGTGGACGGCGCGTGCAGCACCGGCGGCTACTACGAGGACTCTTCCCAGAACTACCAGAGCTTCGTGGTGAACTCGGCGGCGACCTTCAAGGTGCCGCCCACGCCGCGGGTCAAGGTCGACTCGGTGCGCAGGGGCGTCCTCTCGGTCACGGTGCTAAACCCATCCGCCACCGGTGGCCGGCCGATCCTGGACTACCAGTACTCGCTCAACGGCGGCGGCTGGCGCGACGTGCCGGGGCGGGCGTCGGTGTACATCAGAATCGACCACCTCACGGCGTTGGCGACCTATCGCGTGTCCCTGCGGGCCGTCAATGCGGTGGGCATCGGCGCCGCGTCGCGCGTCGTACGGCTCGCGGTCCAGTAGCGATCGTGCCGGGTCCAGTCAACGCGCGGCCATGGATCGTCGATCTGGCGTAAAGGCGTTGAAGGCGGTCGACCCCCCGTTGATCGCGTTACTCCAGCCGGGGCCCAGTGGCGACGGTCACCGCCAGGTGCTAGTACCAAGGCGTGCTCGAGACGCCCGATGAGATCGGTCAGCTCCAGGCGCTGCTCGACGAGAGCGCCCGGGGGGCCGGCGCGCACCTGCGCGAGATCATCACCGACCACCGGCGGGTCGACGCGGCCGAACTCTGCTCGTTGCTCACGGGCATGCGCCTGCTGGTCGTCGCCACCGTGACGGCCGACGGCCGTCCGCTGGTCGGGCCGGTCGACGGCTACCTGCTGCACGGCTCCTTCTACTTCAGCACCTCGCGCGACTCGGTGCGAGTGCGCCACCTCTCGCGACGCCCCGCGCTGAGCCTCACCCACCTGCCCGGCGAGGAGCTCGCCGTCACGGTGCACGGTCGGGCCGAACTCTTCGACGTCGCCGACCGATCCCGACCGCAACTGCGCGATGCGATGCTCAACCACTACCTGCCCAAGCAGGGTCCGGCCTTCGAGAGGTGGCTCGACAACGAAGACGCGGTCGGCGTGCGGGTGCGGACCGAGAAGATCTTCACCTTTCGTCTACCCGGTTGAACGACGTCCCACGTCGGTTTCGGCCGATTGCTCGATGTCGAGCATCGCGCACGACGGGGAGCGAGGGAACTTGACGCACGGCGTAAAGCCGCGTAGACCTTTAGGCCAGCAGAGCGGCGCCGGTGCCCCTGTCGTCCCTGGTGGGGCGGACCACGAGAGGGACCCATGAAGCGCGAGCGATACGACGTGATCATCGTCGGCGGGGGATCGGCGGGCAGCGCCCTGGCCAATCGATTGAGCGCCGACGGCGGGACCGAAGTGCTGGTGCTCGAGGCCGGCCGCCCCGACTACCGATGGGACGTCTTCGTGCACATGCCGGCCGCCCTGACGATCCCCATCGGGAACCGCTTCTACGACTGGAAGTACGAGTCGGAGCCGGAGCCGTTCATGGGCGGGCGACGGATCTACCACGCGCGCGGCAAGCTGCTCGGCGGTTCGAGCAGCATCAACGGCATGATCTTCCAGCGCGGCAACGCCATGGACTACCAGCGTTGGTCGCACGACGCGGGCATGGAGCAGTGGGACTACGCGCACTGCTTGCCCTACTTCAAGCGCATGGAGCGCTGCCTGGCCGGCGGCGACGACTATCGCGGCACGAACGGGCCGCTGGTGCTCGAGCGCGGCCCGGTCACCAACCCGCTCTTCTCGGCCTTCTTCCAGGCGGCGAAGGAGGGGGGCTACGCCCTCACCTCGGACGTGAACGGCTATCGCCAGGAGGGATTCGCCGCCTTTGACCGCACCCTGCACCGGGGACGGCGCCTCAGCGCGGCGCGTGCCTACCTGCATCCCGTCATGCACCGGGCCAACCTCGAGGTCCAGACGCGCTGCACCGTCACCAAGGTCATCTTCGAAGGCACGCGGGCCGTCGGGGTCGAGGTCGTGCACCGGGGCCAGCGTCACGTGCTGCGCGCCGGCGAAGTGATCCTCTGCGGCGGGGCCTTCAACTCCCCCCAGCTGCTGCAGCTGTCGGGCGTCGGCAACGCCGACGAGTTGCGCGCGCTCGGCGGTGACGTCGTCGCCGACCTGCCAGGCGTGGGGGAGAACCTCCAGGACCACCTCGAGGTCTACATCCAGTACTCGTGCACGCAACCGGTCTCGGTCGCGCCGGGGCTCAAGTGGCACAACCGGCCCTGGATCGGCGCCCAGTGGCTCTTCCTGCGCCGGGGCCCCGGCGCCACCAACCACTTCGAGGGCGGCGGCTTCGCCTGCTCCAGCGAGGACGTGGCCTACCCCAACCTCATGTTCCACTTCCTGCCTATCGCCATCCGCTACGACGGCTCGGCCCCGGCCGGCGGCCACGGCTACCAGGTCCACATCGGCCCGATGTACTCCGACTCGCGCGGCTCGGTCAAGATCAGGTCGCTCGACCCTTCGGTGCACCCGGCGCTGCGCTTCAATTACCTCTCGACCGACGAGGACCGGCGCGAGTGGGTGGAGGCGGTGCAGGTGGCGCGCCACATCCTGGGCCAGAGGGCCTTCGATCCCTACAACGGCGGCGAGCTCTCGCCGGGCCCCCAGGTCTCGAGTGACGAGGAGATCCTCGACTGGGTGCGCCGCGACGGCGAGACGGCGCTGCACCCCTCGTGCACCTGCAAGATGGGCACCGACGCGATGTCGGTCGTCGACCCGGCGACGATGAGGGTCCACGGTCTCGAGGGGCTGCGCGTGGTGGACGCGTCGGTCATGCCTTACGTCACCAACGCCAACATCTTCGCGCCGGTGATGATGGTGGCCGAGAAGGCCGCCGACCTCATCCTCGGCAACACGCCCCTGGCCCCCTCGACGGCACCCTTCTACCGGCGCGCCACCGGCCACCGCGACGAGCGCGACTGATCAGGTTCGCGCCCGTATGGCGTCGACGAGGGCGGGAACGATCTCGTTAAGGTCACCGATCACCGCGTAGTCGGCGCGCATGATGATCGGGGCGTCGGGATCGGTGTTGATCGCGACGACGTGCTTGGCGCTCTGGCAACCGGCCAGGTGCTGGGTCGCGCCGCTGATACCGCACACCAGGTAGAGGTCGGGGGTGATGCGCGTGCCCGTCTGGCCGACCTGCTGGCTGTGCGGTCGCCAGCCGAGACTCGTGACCGCCCGTGAGACGCCGACGGCCCCGCCGAGCAGGGTGGCCAGCTCCTCGATCGCTGCGAAGCCCTCGGCGCTGCCGACGCCGCGTCCGCCCCCCACGACGACCCGCGCGTCGGCCAGTGAGACGCCGGCGTCGCGGGCGCGGAAGTGCGCGACGCGCACCGCCACGTCCCCTTCGTCGATGTGGGGCGCGAAGGGGTGCACGCTCACCTGGGTCGGTTCGCTCGTCGCCTCGGCGTCGACACCGTCGAAGGCCACCGTGAGCAGGGCCGTCGTCGCCTCGAGGCGGGCCTCTTCGATGAGACTGCCGGCCCAGCGCTGGCGCGTGAGGTGCACCGTCTCGTGATCGACCCGGGTGGCCTCGAAGCAGTTGGCGACCATCGTCAGGCCACTCAGCGCACCGGCGTGGGCCATGACCTCGTTGCCCCGGTCGGTGCCGGCGGCCACGACGGCCGACGCCGACGTGGCCGCCGCCAGCTCGAGCAGAGCCTTGGCCCACGCCACCGGCGCGAACGACTCGAACGGCGCCCCGTTCACCGGGTACAGTTCGCCCACCCCGTACTGGCCGAGGACCTGGACTGAATTGTCCGACGCCGCGCCGACGCACATTGCGATGAGGCTCTCGCCCGAGGAGTCGCCGAGGCGGCGCGCGAAGCTCAACGCGCGCAGGGACGCGTCGTTGACGCCCTCGTCGTCATGTTCGACCAGACAGAGCACGCTCACGCCAGCACCCCCAGCCGCTCGAGCAGCGCTAGAAGCGCCGGCACCGCGGCCACACCGGTACCGAGCAGTTCGGCCCGTTCCCGGGTGGTGCTCGGTACGCTCAGGCGCTGCTTGTGCAGCGCCCCCTCGCGCCAGCGCGGTTCACTCTCGTCGATGGTGGCCTTCTTCGCGCGCATGCGCCCGGGCAGGGAGGGGTAGCGGGGCAGGTTGATGCCCTCCTTCACCGCCACCACGCCGGGCAGGTCGAACTCGAAGAACTCGTCGCCGCCGCGGAACTCGCGACGGACCTGCGCGCGTCCGTCTGACAGCTCGAGGTACTTGGCGCCGCTCACGCAGGGACGGCCCAGCAGGTGCGCGACGCGGATGCCGACCTGGTAGTCGCCGGTGTCGGGCGCCTCGTTGCCGAAGAGGATGAGGTCGTAGGCGCCGTCGGCCTCCTCGCGGGTCGCCACCGCCTCGGCGATGGCCTGCGCGGTGGCGATCGGGTCCCATTCGCGCTCGCCGCCCTGGAGGTGCAGCAAACGGCTCGCCCCGGTGGCCGCGGCGTCGCGCAGCTGCTCGACCGCCTCGCTCGGCCCGAGCGTGAGGACCGACACCGTGCCGCCGTGGTGCTCGACGATGCGCACCGCCTCCTCGATGGCGCACTCCTCGTGCGGGCTGATCGTGAAGCCGAGGTGGCGGGTGTCGATGTCCTGTCCGTCGGGGGTGATCACGATCTTGGCGCCGACCATCGCGACGCGCTTCACGCAGACCAGGACGTTCATCGCCCTAGCTTCTGACCCGTTCGTTCTCAGGGTCGAAGGGCGGGGTCGACCCCACGACGGCGACCGTGACCGGGTAGCGCTCGCCGAGGTAGTCGACCAGGAGCGTCGCACCGACGGTGGCAACGTCGGCGGGCAGGTAGGCGAGCAGGAGGTGCTGGCCGAGCGAGGGGGCCGAGCCGGCGCTGGTGACGTAGCTGGGCCGGCCCTTCGCGTCGACGAGCCGCTCGCCCTTGAGGCTCAGCACCGGCTCGCCGCCGAGCATGTAGCGCAGTGCCCCGCTCGAGGAGCGGTGGTCATCGACACTGAGCGTGCACAGTTGCGCGACCGGGTCCTGCGCCCGTTGGGCGAGGTAGGCCTCGCGCCCGATGAAGTCCTCCTTCTTGAGCGTCTTACGGGCCATGCCGGCCTCGACGAGGTCGTAGTCGGCCGTGAGCTCGTTGCCGAAGGCGCGATAGCCCTTCTCCAGGCGACCGGTCGTCGCGTAGACGCCGATGCCTACGGGCACGATGCCCTGCGCCTGACCGGCCTGCCATATCGTGTCCCAGGCAACCGCGCCCTCCTCGATCGGCACGTAGATCTCCCAGCCCAGTTCGCCGACGTAGGAGATGCGCGAGGCCAGCACCCGGACTCCGCCGAGCTCGATCGTGCGACAGGTGCCGAAGGCGAAGCCCTCGTTGGTGACGTCGTCGTCGCTGCAAGCGCCCAGCACGTGGCGCGCGTTCGGGCCCCACAGCCCGAAGGTCGTCCAGGCCGACGTCAGATCGCTCAACTGGGCTGACCCGTCGGCGGGCAGGTGGTCGCGGAACCACTTCTTCTCGGCCATCCCCGTCGATCCGCCGGTCACGACGCGAAAGTGCTGCGGGCCGAGGCGCATGATCGTCAGGTCCGACTTGAAGCCGCCCCGTTCGTCGAGCAGCGAGGTGTAGACGACCCGCCCAAGGGCCACGTTCATCTGCGCGACGCACAGCCGCTGCAGGGCGGTCAGCGCTCCGGGGCCGGTGACGTCGAGCACGACGAAGGCCGACAGGTCGACCAGCCCGCACCCGTCGCGCATCGCGAGGTGCTCGGCGTTGATGATCGGCGACCACCAGCGCGACTCCCACTCGCCGTTGCGCTCCATCACCCGGTCGCCGTAGCGATCGAGCAGGTGCTCGTTGCCGTCGTACCAGTAGGGCCGCTCCCAGCCGACGGTCTCGAAGAAGACGGCGCCCAACTCCCACGCCTGGTCGAAGACGGGGCTACGCCGGGTGGGCCGAAGCGATTCGTACTGCTCGGCGGGGTGCACGATGCCGTACATCTTGTTGAAGCTCTCCTCGGCCCGGGCCACCACGTGGGCACGCGTGCGCTGGTGGGGGTAGAAGCGCGCGATGTCGGACTCGTGCAGGTCGATGTCGGGCACCTGGCCGTCCATCCACGCAGCGACCGCTCGCGCGATGCCCGGTCCCTCCTTGATCCAGCTGGCCGCCACCGACCAGAGCCCGCGCACCTCGGGCGACTCGCCGAGCACCGGGTGGCCGTCGGGGGTCATCGAGATGAGCCCGTTGATGGCGTAGCGCACGCCGACCTTCTCGTTGCCCAGTAGCTCGGGCATGAGCTCCAGGGCCTCCTCGAGCTGGGGGTCGAAGTCCTCCTGCGTGAAGGGCAGTTCCGTGGGCGAGAGCACGGACTGCTCGATCGAGGGGATCTCGTCGGGCGAGACGACGATCGGGCGGTGGGCGTAGGAGCCGACCTCCAGGTCACCGCCGTGCTGGCGTTCGTACATGTTGGTGTCCATGTCGCGGATGATCGGGTAACTGATCTCGCCGACGGTGTCGGCGAAGAGCGGCACCGGCCCGACGCTGATCATCTGGTGCACGATCGGCGTCAACGGGATCGTGGCCCCGGCCATACGCGCGATGCGCGGGCTCCACACGCCGCAACAGACGGCCACGACCGTCGTCTCGATGAGGCCGGTGCTGGTGCGCACGCCGGTGATCCGTGACCCCTCGTCCACGTCGATGGCCAGGATCTCGGTGTTGGCCCGCACCTCCAGGGCGCCCATCTCCTGGGCCCGCTCGCGCATGATCGTGCCGGCGCGCAACGAGTCGACGACGCCGACCGTGGGGAAGTAGAGGCCCTCGAGGATGATCTCCTCATCCACGTAGGGCACCAGCTCCTTCACCCGCTGCGGGCTAAGTAGCTCGTAGGGCACGCCCCAGGCCTGGGCCGCGCCGGCGCGCCGGCGAAGCTCCTGGGTGCGCGCGTAGGTGCGCGCGATCTCGATGCCGCCACTCTCGATGAAGACGCCGAGCTCCTTGTACTGCGCGGTCGAGTCGGCCGTGAGCTCGGTCATCATCTTGGAGTAGTCGACCGGGAAGATGAAGTTCGAGGCGTGGCCCGTCGACCCGCCGGGGTTGGGCATCGGGCCCTTGTCGACGAGCACCAGGTCGCGCCAGCCGAGCAGCGCCAGGTGGTAGGCGAGGCTGTTACCGACGATGCCGGCACCGATGATGACGGCGCGGGCCGAGGGGTTGACTTCGTTCACGCTGGCCATGCTCTTCTCCTTCGCGCCTGGACCGATCTCGCTCGCGGCGACCGCGCAGGACCCCTAGAAACTAACAACGTGCGGGCTCAGTCGCCGAGCTCGGCGCGCCGACGGATCACGTACTCCTCGAGCTCGGCCCGTATCGCGTCGTCCAGCGGCGGCGCGACGTACTCGTCGAGGGTCTTCTGGCAGATCTTGGCGGCCCGGGCGCTGGTGTCGAGCGAGCCCTCGCGCGTCCAGCGCTCGTAGTTCATCGACGAGGAGAGCATCGGGCGGTAGAAGCAGTCGCGAAAGCGCGTCATCGTGTGCTCGGCGCCGAGGAAGTGGCCGCCGTGGCCGACTTCGAGGTGGGCGTCGAAGGCCAGCGCCGCCTCGTCGATCTGTAGCGGCGTGAACTCGACGCGCAGCATGCGCAACAACTCGACGTCGATGATGAACTTCTCGTAGCAGCTGACCAGGCCGCCCTCGAGCCAGCCGGCGGCGTGCATCACCATGTTGGTGCCGGTGAGGAAGGTCGGCAGCATCGTCATCAGGGCCTCGTAGGCGGCCTGCGCGTCGGGCATCTGGCTCGAGTTGAGCCCGCCCCCGGTGCGAAAGGGCAGCCCGAAGTGGCGCGCCAGCTGACCGGTGCACAGCAGCCCGATCGCCGACTCGGGCGTGCCGAAGCAGGGTGAGCCCGACTGCATGTCGATGTTCGACAGGAACGAGCCGAAGATGACCGGGCAGCCCGGACGGATGAGCTGGGAGAGCGCGATGCCCGAGAGGGCCTCGGCCAGTTGCTGCACCAGCGCGGCGGGGATGGTCACCGGCGACATCGCGCCCATGAGCAGGAAGGGCGTGAGGATGACCGGCTGGTTGGCCAGGCTGTACTCGAACTGGGCGTCGAGCATGCGGTCGTCCCAGCGCAGCGGCGAGTTGCAGTTGATCAGCGAGATCGTCGCCGGCGTCTCGTCGATCGAGCCCGGGCCGCCGAAGAGCATCTCGGTCATCCTGATCGTGTCGAGCGCGTTGACGCCCGAGACGACGTTGCCCATGTAGAACTTGTCGGTCAGGGTCGCCAGCGCGAAGATCATGTCGAGGTGGCGCGAGTCGAGCGGCGCGTCGTTGGGCTCGCAGATCACCCCGCCGGCGGTGTCCAGCTCGGGGAAGCTCTGGGCCAGCATCGTGAACTTGCGAAAGTCCTCCATCGTCGCGTCGCGGCGCACGTGGCCCTCGCGCACGAAGGGCGGTCCGTAGACCCCGCCGAAGACCATGTGGTCCCCGCCGATGTGCACGGAGTTGGCGGGGTTGCGCGCCTGGACGTCGAACTCCCGGGGGGCCTTGGCGACCTGGGCCAGCACGAAGTCGGGGTCGAGCTTGACGGTCTGTCCGTCCACCTGCTGTCCGGCCTGGCGAAAGAGCTCGACCGCCTCGGGCTTGACGAACTGCACCCCGATCTCGGAGACGATGCGGCGCCATCCCCGGTCCAGGACCTCGATCGCGTCGGGGCTGAGCAGCTCGTAGCGGGCCATCTTGTTGACGAACATCACCACCTCGTTCCTGGGGTCGCTGCCAGTTAAGCACCCGCGCCGGCCCTGGGCCGATTCACATTGTAGAACTCCGTATTGTAGTATGGAACGCGTGCAGGTGAGTGCCATGACCAGACCGTCGGGATCGCAGGCCATCGACCGGGCCGCCAGCCTGCTCAAGCAGGTCGTGGACGCGACGGGCGCCGTCACCTTCAGCGAGCTGGCCGCCTCGAGCGGCCTGGCCAAGAGCACCACGTCGCGCATCCTGTCGGCCCTCGAGCGCAACGGACTGGTGCGCCGTGAACCGGGCGGCGCCTTCAGCCCCGGCGACGCGTTCGTCAAGTACGCGCTGCGCGGCAACGCCGACACCGACCTCGTGGCCGTCGCCCAGCCCTTCCTCGAGCGCCTGGGCGAGCGCTGCGGCGAGACGATCAACCTCGGCGTCGTGCGCAACGGCATGGTCGAGCAGATCGCCCAGGTCGACAGCCGCTTCGTGATCGGCGCCACCAACTGGCTGGGCCGCGCGGTGCCGCTGCACTGCACCGCGCTGGGCAAGGTCTTCCTGGCGGCAAACGTCGCGTCGCTGCCCACGGGACGGCTCGCGCGCCTGACCCCGCGCACGATCACCGTGCGCTCGGCCCTCGAGGAGGATCTGGCCGAGGTCCGCCGTCGCGGCTACGCCACCACCGAGGAGGAGCTCGAGACCGGCCTCAGCGCCCTCGCCGCGCCGGTGCAGCGACTGGGCGGTGCGGTCGTCGCGGCCATCTCGGTCTCGGGGCCCTCGACCCGTTTCACCGCGGGCGAGTTCGACGAGGTCGCGCAGTGGTGCGTCGGCGAGGCCCACGCCCTCTCGACGGTGCTCGGATACCAACAACAGAAAGAAGGTGCCGCGTGAACCAGGACGAACTGCTCAAGGAGATGTACGAGTCGACCCTCGTGGGCAACGCCCCCGCGGTGCTCGAGCTGACCCGGGCCGGTCTCGAGATGGGGCTCGACCCTGAGACGATGCTCTTCGACGCGCTGATCCCGTCGCTCGAGGAGGTCGGGGCCCGCTTCGAGCGGGGCGACTTCTTCGTGCCCGAGATGCTCATCGCCGGGCGCGCCATGGCCGGGGCCCTCGACGTGCTGCGCCCGCTGCTCGCCGAGACCGGCGTCGAACCGGTGGGGACCTTCGTGATGGGCACCGTCAAGGGCGACGTGCACGACATCGGCAAGAACCTCGTGGACATCATGCTCGAGGGGGCCGGCTTCCAGGTGATCGACCTCGGCGTCCAGGTCGCCCCGGAGAAGTTCGTCGAGGCCATCCACCAGTACCAGCCCGACATCGTCGGATTCTCGGCCTTCCTCACCACGACGATGCCGATGTTCAAGGCCAACATGAACGCGCTGGAGAAGGCCGGGCTGCGCGACCAGGTGATCGTGATGGTCGGCGGAGCTCCGGTGACCCAGGAGTACGCCGACGCGGTCGGCGCCGACGGGTACGCCTCGGACGCCTCGGCCGCGGTGAAGCTGGCCAAGTCCCTGCTCGGGCGCAAGCGCGCCACCGCGCTGGCCTAGTTCGACATGCGTACGATCCTGCGCTCGGCCACGAGCGAGGTCGTCCTCGGCGACGATCAGCCCTTCTGCATCATCGGCGAGCGCATCAACCCAACCGGGCGCAAGATCTTCCAGGAGCAGCTTCGTGCGGGCGACCTGACGCGCATCAACATCGACGTCGCCCAGCAGGTCAAGGGCGGCGCCATGGTGCTCGACGTCAACATGGGCGTGCCGCTCGCCGACGAGGTGGACCTGATGATCCGCGCGGTGAAGCTGATCCAGAGCCTCACCGACCTGCCGCTGTGCGTCGACTCCTCGGTGATCGAGGCCCTCGAGGCGGGGCTGGCGACGTACGAGGGCAAGGCCCTCGTCAACTCGGTCACGGCCGAGGACGATCGCATGGACGCCATCCTCCCGCTGGTCAAGCGTTACGGGGCGGCGATCATCGCACTGCCCAACGACGAGTTCGAGATCCCCCTAGAGCCCGAACGGCGCCTCGAGTTGACGCGCAAGATCGTCGACGTCGCGACGACGAAGTTCGCCATTCCCATCGAGGACATCGTGCTCGACCCCCTGGCCATGCCCATCGGCGCGGACACGTCGTTGGTCGTTCGCACGATCGAGACGATCGCGCTCATCCACGAGGAGTTCGGCTTGAACATGACGCTCGGGGCGTCCAACGTCTCCTTCGGCATGCCCGACCGCGAGACGATTGGCGCGACCTTCCTGCCCATGGCGATGCGCGCCGGCCTCACCAGCGCCATCATGGACGCCCGTTCATCGCAGCTGGTGCGGGCCGTCAAGTCGACGGACCTGCTGCTCGACCGCGACCCGTGGGGCGCGAACTGGATCGCCGCGCACCGCGCACAGCAGGCGGCCGGGGATTCGTGACCGAGCTCGTGGCCCCGCCGCTCGACGATTCGGCCCGGGTGGACGGGGCGCACGACGGACGGGGGCGGATCGATTTGCTCTTCGAGCCGACCGGTCGCAAGGTCCGGGTCCCGCCGGGCGTGATGCTCTTCGACGCGGCCAGCTGGAACGGCATCGCCATCGACTCGACCTGCGGGGGCCACGGCACCTGTCGAAAGTGCAAGGTCCAGGTGAGCGAGGGGCTGGCCCCCATCACCAACCTCGACACCCGCGCCTTCTCGAGCGACGAACTGAGGGACGGCTGGCGCCTGGCCTGTCGGGTGGAGGTCACCAACGACCTGCGGGTCCAGGTGCCTGAATTGGTGACCCGTCCCAAGGCCGCGACGGTCGGCGTGGGACGAAAGGTGATACTGCGCCCCGCGGTGCAGAAGCGCTACGTCGAGCTGAGCGAACCGACGCTCAGCGACCAGCGCAGCGATCTCGAGCGCCTGCTCGCGAGCCTCGACGACCTCGAGCTGCGCTGCGAACTGGCGGTGCTGCGCCGGCTCGGGCCGGTGTTGCGCGCCAACGACTTCAAGGTGACGGCCGTCGTGATCGACGACGTCCTCGTCGACGTCGAAGCCGGCGACACCACGGCCCGGCTGTTCGGCATCGCCTTCGACCTCGGTACGACGACGGTGGTGGCGACGCTGCTCGACCTGACGACGGGCACGCCGGTCGCGGTGCAGTCGATGCTCAACAGGCAGCAACCCTTCGGCGCCGACGTCATCACACGTATTAGCGCCATCATGATGGACCCCCGGGCCCTCGAGAAGCTGTCGGCCCTGGCCCACGAGGCGCTGGACGAGCTGGCCCAGGCCGTCTGCCGCGAGGGTGGGGTCCGTCATGACGAGGTCTACGAGGTGGCCATCGCGGGTAACGCCACGATGACGCACATCGCGCTGGGCATCGACCCCGAGTCGCTGGGCGTGGCGCCCTTCATCATGTCTACGAAGCTCTTCCCCGAGACCCTCGCGCTCGAGGTCGGCGTGCACGTGCACGAACGGGCCCGCGCCGTGATCTTCCCCGCCTTCGGCGCGTACGTCGGCGGGGACATCGTGTCGGGCCTGCTGGCGTCGGGCATGGACCGCGACTCGCGCCAGCGGCTCTTCCTGGACATCGGCACGAACTGCGAGTTGGTGCTGGGCAACAGCGACCGACTGCTGGCAACGGCCGCCCCGGCCGGTCCGGCCTTCGAAGGGGCGGCCATCCGCTGCGGCATGCGCGCCGCCCCCGGGGCCATCGAGGTCGTGCGCATGAGCGCCGACGAGCTCGAACTGGGCGTCATTGGCGACGTCGAGGCCCAGGGACTGTGCGGGTCGGGCCTGGTCGACGCCGTGGCCGAACTCGTCCAGCTCAAGCTGCTCGACGGGTCGGGCCGCTTCGTCGCCGACGACGTGGCCCGTGAACTGGCGCCGGGCATCGGCGCGCGACTGACCCAGCTCGGCCAGGAGCGGGTCTTCGTCCTGCACTGGCTGGGCGACCCCGGCGACGTCGAGCGCTCGATCTACCTCTCCCAGCGCGACGTGCGCGAGCTGCAGTTCGCCAAGGCCTCGATCGCGACGGGCTGGCGCATCCTGCTCGAAGAGTCGGGGCTGGTGCCCGAGGACCTCCAGCAGGTGCTGCTCGCGGGCTCCTTTGGCAGCTACCTCTCGCCGGCCAGCGCGATTCGCATCGGCCTGGTGCCCAAGCTGCCCGTACTGCGGGTGGTGAGCGCCGGCAACGTCGCCGGCGAGGGCGCCAAGATGGCGCTGCTGAGCATGCGCGAGCGGGCCGGGGCGATGGCCCTGCTCGACGAGGTCGAGTACGTCGAGCTCTCGGACCGCGCCGATTTCAACGATCGCTTCGTCGACCAGCTGGCCTTCCCCGTCTGATGGCGACCACCATCATCGCCTGCGGTGCGCTCGGCCCGTCGATCCGCGAGATCGTTGAACGGCGCCGGTGGCCGGTGCAGGTCCAGTTGCTGTCGTCGCTGCTGCACAATCGACCCCGCGAGATCGCGCCGCGCGTCGAAGAGATGGCGCAACGCCTGCTGGACGAGGGCCACCAGGTCGTGCTGGCCTACGCCGACTGCGGCACCTACGGCGCGCTCGACGACGTGTGCGAGCGACTCCACCTGGGCCGCCTCGCCGGCCTGCACTGCTACGACGTCTTCGCCGGGGCGTCTCGGGTGGCGACGCTGTTCGCCGACGAGCCGGGCACCTACATCCTCACCGACTTTCTCGTGCGCAGCTTTCGCAGCTCGGTGATCGCCGAGCTCGGACTGGACCGTCACCCCGAACTGTGGTCGGACTACTTCGCCCACTATCGGCGCGTCGTGTGGCTGGCCCAGGCGCGCGACGGCGAACTCGAGCGAGAGGCCCGCGAGGTCGCGGCGATGTTCAACCTGCCCCTCGAAGTCCTCGACGTCGCCACGGGATCGCTGGAGGTTGAACTGGAACGGCTGCTCGACGGCCTGGTGGGCGTTTCGGCGGACGGGGCCGGCCGGTGCTGAGCACGGGACTGAGGAGCGCCGGGCCCCTGCTCGAGCGGGCCCGCTACGAGGTCATCCCCACCGACTCGGTCGAGGAGGCCGTGCTCTCCTACGTCCCGCGCGACGTCACCTTGACCGTGACGGCGTCGCCGACCAAGGGACTGGAGGCGACCATTGCGCTCGCCGAGCGCCTGCGCGCCCACGGCTACGTCGTGGTGCCGCACATCTCGGCGCGATTGGTGGTCGACGACGTGCACCTCGGGGAGATCAGCGATCGGCTACGGGCCTGCGCCATCGACGACATCTTCGTGCCGGCCGGCGACGCCGACCCCCCGGCCGGACGCTACGAGAGCGCGCTCTCGCTGCTGGTCGAGCTCGACGCGCTCGGGCGACCCTTCTCGCGCATCGGCATCACCGGCTATCCGCAGAGCCACCCCAACATCGACGACGACGTGACGGTCCAGGCGATGTGGGACAAGCGCCACTACGCGACCTACATCGTCAGCAACCTCTGCTTCGACCCGTCGGTGGTGCGGCGCTGGATCAGGCGGGTGCGCACCCGCGGGGTGACCCTGCCGATCTACTTCGGTCTGGCCGGACCGGTGGAGCGCACCAAGTTGCTCAACATGGCGACCAAGATCGGCGTGGGCGAGTCGGCCCGGTTCCTCTCGGGCCACGCCGAGTGGTTCCTGCGCGTGGGCGCCCCCGGCGGCTACAACCCCGGGCGCCTGCTCGCGCGCACGGCCAGCACCCTCGTGGACCCCTCGTCGAACGTCGAGGGGCTGCACGTGTTCACGTTCAACCAGGTGCGCCAGACCGAGCAGTGGCGCCGTGGCGTCCTCGCGGACCTGGCCTGAGACCGGGCCCGCGCTGAACGACCGCGTGGATGGTGGCCGCTAGGCGAGGTCGAAGCGGTCGAGCGTCATGACCTTGTCCCAGACCGCCACGAAGTCGCGCACGAACTTCTCGTCGCCGTCGTCGCTCGCGTAGACCTCGGCGATCGCTCGCAATTGGGAGTTCGACCCGAAGATGAGGTCGGCCCGGGTGGCCGTCCAGCGCACCGCGCCCGTCGAGCGGTCGCGGCCCTCGAAGGTCGTCTCGTCCCCTGACGTCGCGTGCCACTGCGTGTCCATGTCGAGCAGGTTCACGAAGAAGTCGTTGGACAGCGTCTCGGGCCGGGTGGTGAAGACTCCCCGCGTCGACTTCTCGACGTTGGTGCCCAGCACGCGCATCCCGCCGACCAGCACGGTCATCTCGGGAGCCGTGAGGGTCAACAGGTGCGCGCGGTCGAGCAGCAACTCCTCCGCCGTGCGGCGCTGTGCGTGCCCGAGGTAGTTGCGGAACCCGTCGGCGGTCGGCTCAAGGACCGCGAAGGATTCGACGTCGGTCAGTTCCTGGGTGGTGTCGCCGCGCCCGGGCGCGAAGGGGACGGTGACGTCGTGCCCCGCGTTGGAGGCGGCCCGTTCGACGCCGGCGCAGCCGCCCAGCACGATGAGGTCGGCCATCGACACGTTCGTCGATCCGTGGGCGGCGTCGAACTCGCGCTGGATGGTCTCGAGGACTGCCAATACCGTGGCCAGTTCGGCCGGCTCGTTCACCTCCCAGGCGTTCTGGGGCGCGAGGCGCAGACGCGCGCCGTTGGCGCCGCCGCGCTTGTCGGTGCCGCGGAAGGTCGAGGCCGAGGCCCAAGCGGTCGACACCAACTGGCCCACGGTGAGACCGGACGCGAGGATCGTGGCCTTCAGCGCGGCGACCTGGGCGTCGTCGATCAGCTGGTACGTGACCTCGGGAATGGGGTCCTGCCAGATCTGGGGCTGCGCCGGCACGAGCGGGCCGAGGCCGCGCACGTAGGGACCCATGTCGCGGTGGGTCAACTTGAACCACGCCTGGGCGAAGGCCTGCGCGAACTCGTCGGGGTGCTCGTGGAAGCGCCTCGAGATCTTCTCGTAGGCGGGATCGAATCGCAACGAGAGGTCGGTCGTGAGCATGGTGGGCGCGTGGCGCTTGGCCGGGTCGTGCGCGTCGGGCACCGAGTCCGACGCCGCCCCGTCCTTGGGCCGCCACTGTGACGCCCCGGCCGGGCTCTTGAAGAGTTCCCACTCGTAGGCGAACAGGATGTCGAAGAAGCTGTTGTCCCACGTGGCCGGGGTGCTCGTCCAGGTCCCCTCGAGTCCGCTGGAGATCGTGTCGTCACCGACGCCGGTGCCGAAGTCGTTCTTCCAGCCGAGGCCCTGCTCGACGATGTCGGCCCCTTCGGGCTCGGGACCCTTGTGCGACTCGGGCGCGGCGCCGTGGGTCTTGCCGAAGGTGTGCCCGCCGGCGATCAGCGCCACCGTCTCGACGTCGTCCATCGCCATGCGCCGGAAGGTCTCGCGGATGTCGCGCGCGGCCAACAGGGGGTCGGGGTTGCCGTTGGGGCCTTCGGGATTGACGTAGATCAGTCCCATCTGCACCGCGCCCAGGGGGTTGGCCAGGTCGCGGTCGCCGCTGTAGCGCCGATCGTCGAGCCAGGTCTCCTCCGGACCCCAGTTGGTGTCCTGCTCGGGCTCCCAGATGTCAACCCGCCCTCCCGCGAAGCCGAAGGTCGTGAAGCCCATCGACTCCAGCGCGCAGTTGCCGGCGAAGATCATCAGGTCGGCCCACGAGATCTTGGCGCCGTACTTGCGCTTGATCGACCAGAGCAGTCGGCGGGCCTTGTCGAGGTTGACGTTGTCGGGCCAGCTGTTGAGCGGCGCGAATCGCTGCGCGCCCGATCCGGCGCCGCCGCGGCCGTCGCCGATGCGGTAGGTGCCCGCACTGTGCCACGCCATGCGGATGAAGAGTGGTCCGTAGTGTCCGAAGTCGGCCGGCCACCACGCCTGCGAGGTCGTCATCACCTCGTCGATGTCACGCTTCAGGGCCTCGAGGTCGAGGGTCTTGAACGCCTCGGCGTAGTCGAAGTCCGCGTCCAGGGGACTGGCGAGCGCCGAACCGTGCAGGAGGCGCAGGTTCAACTGGTTCGGCCACCAGGTCTCGTTGGGCTGGCTGAGCGCCAGGCTGGTGTTCGCTCCGCCCGAGAACGGGCACGTGGTGTCCTCTGTCATGTTGGTTCCTTTGCTTGATTCAGGTGCGGTGGGCACGGGCCTTGGTGGAGTGTGGCGTGTCGCAACTCGCCTCGACGCCAAATCGTTCTCGAATCGGTCGGTGGATCCATGGGGGTCGACATTGCGTTCCTAGTCTGGCACTTCGACGGCCCGTCGCCAACGCGATCGGCGCCGTCGCCCGGCCCGCTACTCCTCGCTCTTCTGGCTGATGTGGAAGCCCGGCTGGTGCTTGAGGATCTCGCGCCGCGCGATGGTCATCTTGTGCACCTCGTCGGGCCCGTCGGCGATGCGCAAGGTCCGCGTCCCCGCGTACATCTGGGCGAGGGGGTAGTACTGGCTGACCCCGGCCGCGCCGTGGACCTGGATGGCGCGGTCGATGACCTTGAGGGTCATGTTGGGGATGGCCACCTTGATGCCCGATATCTCGGTCGCCGCCGCCTTGTTGCCGATCGTGTCCATGAGGTAGGCCGTCTTGAGCACGTACTCGCGCGCCATGTCGATCTCGATGCGCGACTCGGCGATCCAGTCCTGGATGAGCCCCTTGTGCGCGAGGCTCGAGCCGAACGTGCTGCGCTCGAGCGAGCGGATCACCATCAGCTCGAGGGCCCGTTCGGCGACGCCGATCGAGCGCATGCAGTGGTGGATCCGTCCCGGCCCGAGGCGGGCCTGGGAGATGGCGAAGCCGCTGCCCTCTTCGCCCAGCAGGTTGTCGACCGGCACGCGCACGTCGCGGTAGATCACCTCGGGGTGGCCGCCGCGGTCGACGTAGCCAAAGACGTGCGGGTCGAGGCCGAGCTCGACCCCGGGGGTGTCGCGGGGCACGACCACCATCGACTGCTGGAGGTGGCGCGAGGCGTTCGGGTTGGTCTTGCCCATGACGATGAAGACCCGGCACCGCTGCGCTCGGGCCCCGGAGCTGAACCACTTACGCCCGTTGAGCACGTACTCGTCGCCGTCGCGCTCGATCGACAGCGCGATGTTCGTGGCGTCGGAGGAGGCGCTGTCGGGCTCGGTCATGCAGAAGGCGCTGCGGATCTCGCCGGCGAGCAGCGGCTCGAGCCAGGCGGCCTTGATGGCGTCGGAGCCGTAGAGGTTGAGGATCTCCATGTTCCCGGTGTCGGGCGCGTTGCAGTTGAGGACCTCGGAGGCGAACCCGACTCGTCCGAGCATCTCCGAGATCGGGGCGTAGTCGAGGTTCGACAGCGGCGTGCCGGGGTTGCCGGGGCGCAGGTGGGGCAGGAAGAGGTTCCACAGGCCCCGCTCCTGGGCGGCGGCCTTGAGCCGGTCGAGCACCGGCGGATAGCCATCGTTGCCGACTTCCTCTAACTGGGCGTAGTACGTCTCCTCGTGGGGGTAGATGACGCTGTCCATGAACTGGCGCACCGACTCCTGCACCTCGAGGCCCCGCGCGGTGAACTCGTACGGCATCGGCTCCCTCGCTTCTCGGTCGTTTCGTACGTGGCCGAGGTTACTCACCCCGGACCCGCCCCATTCGCGCCGGTATCGGCGCCCGCGACGGTAGTTTGAGACGCACGGGCCGAGGGAGGCACATGGGCGTTACGGTGGCCGCGCTGCAGATGACCTCAGGCACCGACACGGCGGCCAACGTCGACGCGGCGCTGGCGCTCATCGAGCGCGCGGCCGAGTCGGGCGCGACGTACATGCAATTGCCCGAGTACTTCAACTACCTCGGCCCGGCCGCCGGATTCGCGGCGGTGGCCGAGAGCATTCCGGGGCCGACGACCGATCGCCTGGCGGCGCTCGCGCTCGCGCGCGGCGTGACCATCCACATCGGCAGCCTGCTCGAAAGATCGAGCGATACCTCCAAGTGCTTCAACACCGGCGTGGTCCTCGCCCCGAGCGGCGAGGTGGTGGCGCGCTATCGAAAGGCGCACCTCTTCGACATCGACGTCCCCGGCGAGGTCGTCCAGCGAGAGTCCGACGCGATCGCGGCCGGCGAGCGGCTGGTCGTGTGCGACGTGGGCGAGATGCGCCTCGGCCTGTCGATCTGCTTCGACCTGCGCTTCGCCGAACTGTACCGCCGGTTGGCGCTCGCCGGCGCCACGGTGATCGCGATACCGGCGGCCTTCAACGCGCTGACCGGACGGGCCCACTGGGAGGTGCTGGTGCGGGCCCGCGCCATCGAGAACCACGCCTTCGTGATCGCCGCGGCGCAGGCCGGCACGACGGCCGAGGGCATCGCGACCTACGGCCACGCCCTGATCGTGGGGCCCTGGGGCGAGGTCCTGGCCGAGTCGAGCGGCGAAGGTGAGGACGTCCTGGTCGCCGAGATCGATCCTCGCGAGGTCGCGCGGCGGCGCGGCCAGATCGCCGTGCTCACGTTGCGCCGGCCCGATCTCTACGAAGAGAGCGTCGACGTGCGCGACGCGACGGCCCTATTCGAGCCCTGACGACTTCGTGAGGTCCAGCACGTAGGCCATGATCAGCAGCGGATGCTCCCTCGAGAAGGGGGTGTCGGTCACACGCAGGTCATGCTCCGGGTCGGGCACGAAGCCGCGCCGCGCGTACATCGCGCGCGCCACGTCCATCAACGGCGTCGAGTGCAGCACGACCCGCGTGCGCCCGAGGTCGCGGGCCCGCGCGAGGCAGGCGTCGACCAGGGCCCGGCCGGCCCCGCGACCCTGGTGGCGCGGGTCGACGGCCAGCAGGCGGATGCCGGCCGCGTCGGGGTCCTCGAACTCGCTCATGGTCGTCCCCGGTCCGGGCACGAAGGTCACGCCGCCGAGCAGGGTGTCGTCCTCGAGGCACACCAGCACCTCGCACAGCGTCGCGTGAGTGGCGACGTCGCACAACTCGTTCTCGTAGGCGCCGAAGGACTCGCCGTTGATGAGTTGGCGGTAGGCGCGCACCGTGATGTCGCCCAGCTCGGCGCACTCCTCGTCGCGAACGGGGCGGATCTCCATGGGCTCTGCCTACCACGAGATCGTCCCGGTCGTGCCGAGAGGTAGCGTCGCGATGAGGGGTCGAGCGAAAGAGGTGGCGCCCGCCGTGTCAGACCAGGCCGAGCCGGAACCCGAGATCGTCGACTCGAGGCGGGCCCGACTCTTTCGTCGCGCCGACGCCCAGCACATCCCGCTGCGCACGATATTGATCACCGTCGCGATCGTGGTCGCGGTGTACCTGACCGGCAAGGTCCTCGTGCGCCTGCGCGACATCGTCATGCTGATGGTCGTGGGCGGCTTCGTCGCCCTCATCCTCAACCCCCAGGTGGTCGCGCTGCAGCGCTGGAAGGTGCGCCGTCGCGGCGCCGCGGTCGCACTGGTGGCCCTGTGGTCGACGCTCATCTTCATCGCCATCGCCATCACGTTCGGCTACCCCCTGGTGCACGCGATGACCCACCTGGCCAACACCCTGCCCTCCTACGTCAAGCGGGCCCAGAGCGGGCGCGGCGACATCGGGCGGCTCATGCGCCGCTACCACGTCGAGCGATGGATCGACCGCAACTCGTCCAAGCTCGTCTCGCTGGCCAAGGGCCTGAGCAA
>Ga0187847_10001092_pt1 | contig 25965 bp, 14 predicted proteins | sample June2016WEW_4_10_FD_132458 | JGI IMG/M metagenome (GOLD analysis project Ga0187847, IMG submission 132458) | Peatland microbial communities from SPRUCE experiment site at the Marcell Experimental Forest, Minnesota, USA - June2016WEW_4_10 | ecosystem: Environmental > Terrestrial > Soil >...
CCTGACGGTGACCTACGGCATTCGGCATTACCATTACGACGAGTGGGAACAGGGATCCGAGTACTACAGCGCGACATCGAGCATTCTGAACGTCGCAAACGGCACCCCGTACGGCGCTGCCGGCGCCGCCGCGTATGGCTTCGGCATGAATCTGCACAAGTCAGAGGGCGGCAGCAGGCAGCGCGCCAACCTGACCTGGCACGTGACGCCCGACGCGATGGTCTACTACACCTGGTCGCAAGGCTACCGGCCCGGCGGCTTCAACCGCTCGACCGCCGCCCATGTACCGATCAATCAGATGACGGGCAAGCTCGATACGGTCAATGGCGTCGACGAATATCAGACGCCGCTGAGCTATGCGCCCGACACTTTGATCAACAATGAGCTCGGCGTGAAAACCGAGTGGTTCGACCATCGACTGGAATTCAACGGCGCGATTTACCAGGAGGATTGGAAGAACGTCCAGGTCGCATTCTTCGACCCGGCCGGCGGACTCGGCAACCTGACGTTCAACACCAACGGTGCGAATTACCAGGTGCGCGGCCTGGAATCTAGCGTCGTCGCGCGCGTCACGCATGGCTTGACGATTCAAGCCGCGGCGTCGTGGAACCGCACGCAGCAGACGAATTCTCCCTATTTGATCGGCAACATTCCGGGCACTCTGGATTACGGTAAGCCGATCACCGGAATTGCCAATCCCTACGGTACGCTCGGCAGTCCGCTAGCTCAATCCCCGCCGTTTCAAGGCAATATCCGCGCGCGCTACGAATGGGCGATCAATTCCTACCAGGCTTTCGTGCAGTTCGGCGGCCAGCGCCAGGCGCACTCGCTGTCGCTGACCGGCAATTCGCCGTCGATTGCTCCGACCGGCTCGGTCAACCAAGCATTCGATCAACCTGGCTATACGACCTACGACGGGTCCATCGGGGTGTCGAAAGACGCGTGGAACGTGCAAGTTTACGGTCAAAATCTCACCGACACCCGCGCCCTGACGTTCATTTCGTCGTCACAGGCGATCGAAACCGAGACCGTGATGCGCCCGCGCGTGGTCGGATTGAAGTTTGGTTACAAGTTCTAGGCGGCCGTCGTTCTCCCATGGCAGCAGCCGCGGTCAACGCACCACCGCCTCCGATCGAGGAGGCGGTCGAGCAAATTCGCGATCTGCTGAAGCGCCGCGAAGCCGCGCTCGCGCTCGCGGCCGCCGATGTGCTGCTGGTGCGAGCACCCGACGCCCGAGACGCCTGGTACTTGAAGGCCGTCAGCGAACGCTATCTCGGACGCATCGAGCAGGCGCTCGCGAGCCTTGCTCGATTGGAACAGATCCACCCCTCGTATAGCCGGCTCTTCCAGGAGCGCGGTCACTGCCACGCGGCGCGGCGTGCGGTTCAGCCCGCTATCGAGGCGTATTTGCATGCGGTCCATTTGAACCCGGCGCTGCCGCCGAGTTGGATGGCGCTGCAGGCGCTCTACCGGGCCAGCGGCGATGCGGTAAACGCCGAGACCGCCGCACAGCATGTCGCCACGCTTGCGCGCCTGCCGGCCGAAATCCTGACCGCCTCGACGCTGTTCGCCGACGGCGCGAACTTGGAGGCGGAGCGCATCGTGCGCGCATTCTTGATGCAGCACGAAACCCACGTCGAGGGCATGCGGCTGCTCGCGCGCATCGGCCTCAAGCTCGATGTGCTCGATGATGCGGAATTTCTGCTCGAGAGTGTGCTCACGCTCGCGCCCGACTACCATGCGGCGCGCTACGACTACGCTTGCGTGCTGCTGGAGCGCCAGAAGCACCTTCGAGCCCGTGAGGAACTCGAGACACTGCTCGCCATCGAGCCGGAGAATCGCGCGTACCTGACCAGCTATGCGACCGTGAGTGTCGCGCTCGGCGACTATGCGCGCGCGCTGGCACTTTATCGGCAGTTGCTCATCGATCGGCCGCAAGCCGCAGAGATCCACCTGTCGATCGCACACGCGCTGAAAACCGCCGGCTCCCAGCAGGAGGCGATCGACGCTTATCGCGCCGCCGCGGCCGCGAGACCCCAATACGGCGATGCGTACTGGAGTCTCGCGAATCTCAAGACCTACCGCTTTCCGGACGATGAGCTTGCGCGCATGCGCACCGCCGAGGCGATGCCAACGACTTCGCTAGTCGATCGCTATCACCTGTGCTTCGCACTCGGCAAAGCGCTCGAGGATCGCGCTGAGTACGCGGAATCGTTTCGCTGGTATGAGCGCGGCAACGCGCTCAAGCGCAGCGAGAGCCGCTTTTCTGTCGATCCGATCGAGCGCAATGCACGCCTGCAGACCGAAATTTGCACGGCTGGATTCTTCGAGTCGCGCCGCGGCACGGGCTGCGAAAGCTCCGATCCGATTTTCATCGTCGGCTTGCCGAGATCCGGCTCGACACTGCTCGAGCAGATACTCGCCTCACATTCTTCAGTCGAGGGCACGATGGAACTCGGCGACATTGCGCGCCTCGTCAATGCGCTCAACGGCCGCGAGCGCATCGAAGGCGCCCCGCGATATCCGGGCGTTCTCGCGAGTCTGGAGCCGGGCGAGCTGCGCGCTTTGGGTGAAAAATATCTTGCCGACACGCGTGCTTACCGCTCCGGCAAGCCGCTTTTCGTCGACAAGATGCCGAACAACTTCCGCCACATCGGCCTGATTCATTTGATCTTGCCGAACGCTCGGATCATCGATGCGCGCCGCGCGCCCGTGGCCTGCTGTTTCGGTAATTTCAAGCAGTTGTTCGCTACCGGCCAGGAATTCACCTATGGTCTAGAGGACATCGCGCGGTATTACCGCATTTATGTCGAGCTCATGGATCACTGGAACGCGGTGCTCCCCGGCAAGATTCTGCGGGTTCAGCATGAGAACCTCGTCGAGGACCTAGAGGGCAACGTGCGCCGGCTGCTTGATTTCTGCGGTCTCGAGTTCGAACCGGGCTGCCTCGAGTTTTATAAGACCGATCGGAGCGTCCGAACCGCGAGCTCGGAACAGGTGCGCCAGCCGATTTTCAAGCAGGGCTTGGACCAGTGGCGCCACTTCGAACCGTGGCTCGGCCCGCTCAAGCAGGCACTGGGATCGCTGATTTGAGTCGCGCTACGAGCAAGAGCGTAGCGCTCTCAGACCACCCTTTGGGATGACTGCCCGTCACGGCGTTTGTATCCGCCGCGCGGCGTATGCCTCAGCACCGGTGCCGATGTGGATTGCCGCCGATCCTTGCTCGGTGAACAATCGAACAGCGCGCGGTAGAGCCGGCAGAAATACTCCGGAGACGAGAACCCGCACGCGAGGGCGACCTGCGTGACACTCAAGTCGGTTTGCTGCAGCAATTGATGAGCCTTGGTCATTCGGATGAACCGGTATCGCTGCAACACCGAACAGCCGACATGTTGTTTGAAGCGTCGCTCGATTTGGCGTAGCGATAGTCCGGTGCGGCGCGCAATCACGTCGCAGGACAGCGGCTCATCCAAGTGCGTGCGCATGATCGCCTCGGCGTTCGCCACCACGGAATCGTGGCGCCGTTGCCCCTCCGCTGGCGCCAGCCCCTGCTCCATCTCACCGACACGCGTGACGCCGAGCAGCAGGTGCTCGGCGACTTCATCGGCGAGATCCGCATGTCCGTGCCACCCGATCCACGCAATCATCATGTCAAGGATCGCTGAGGCGCCGGCGCAGGTGATCCGATCGCCGCTGCGCGCGAACAGTTGCGCAGCCGGCCGCGTGGCTGGGAACTGCTGCTCGAATCCAAGCAGATTGTCCCAATGCACGGCGACCCTGTGGCCGTTGAGCAATCCGGCTGAGGCGAGTATGAAACTGCCGTTTTCGATGCCCCCGAGTTCGACTCCGAAGCGCGCTATCCGCTTCACCCAGCGCACGACTCGGCGTTCCCGCAACGCTCGATCCGGCTCGAAGCTCGCGAGCACGAAAACCGTCGTGCAGGTCGCCGCCGAGGTCAGATCCCCATCGACCGGGACCACGATGCGGTTGCTGGCGCGCACTGGTTTGCCGTCCACAGAAATTATCTTCCAATCGAAAACCGGACTCTGCGAGAGCCAGTTGGCGACAAACAGCGGCTCGATTGCGGCCGCAAGGCCGAGATGCGAAAACTCCGGCAAGACCAGGAAAGCAACGTGGCGCACCAAAAGACCTCATGTGCGAATTCGACATCATGATGACGATTTTCGATAGGCGAGTCCAGTGAATGAGTCTTAGTTTGGTGTCATGCATACAAAGCAAGCCGAATGGAGCCTCGAGGATCAAGCGGCGGGTCATGCGCTGCCGGCGCGCTTCTTTTTCGACGAAGCGGTTTTCCAGGAAGAGAAGGCCAAGATCTTCTTCAAGTCCTGGCACCTGGTCGCCCACCGCAACGAACTGCGCGAGCCCGGCGCATTCGTTACGCACGATGTCTTCGAACAAAGCGTGATCGTGATTGCGGGACGCGATGGCGAAATTCGCGCGTTTCATAATGTGTGTCAGCATCGCGGCAATCGCCTGGTGGACGCGCGGCGCGGAAAATCGCCGGTTCTGACCTGCGGATATCATGCTTGGACCTATGCGCTCGACGGCAGCTTACGCGGCGCTCCCTGCATCCAAGGCGTCGCGGGTTTCAACAAAAGTGAGCACGGATTGAAGCCGGTCCGCGTCGAGATCTTCGCCTCGTTCGTGTTCGTCAATCTCGATTCTGCGGCAAGGTCGATCGCTGAAATGGCATCCGGTGCCGAGTCGCAGATCCGGCAGTACATACCGGATCTGGATCGGCTCACGCTGGTGGAAGAAGTCGACGTGGCGGTTCCGGCAAACTGGAAAGTGATCCAAGAGAACTCGATCGAGGGCTATCACTTTGACCATTCGGGCCCGGCACACAAACAGTTGGTCGACCTGATCGATTTCGCAGGATATACGTTGAAGCCGCAGGGCGACTGGTGGACCTATATCGGGCCGCCCAAGAAAGCCACCACGCAGGCATACGGCGTAGCGCTCGAGGGCGCCACCTGGCAAACGGATTGGTTCTTTAATTTTGGCTTATGGCCCAACGCCACGATTTACGTGTTTCCCTATGCCGACGTGGTTGGTACGTTCATCATGAATCCGAGCGGCCCCGAGAGCTCGATGCTGCGCTTCGGTTATTACGCGGTCGACGGCAGGCCGATGCCGGAGGTGACCAAGGCCTGTATCCGGTGGATGAATGAGGATCTCGGTCCCGAGGACATCAGGCTGAACCAATCGAATCAGAAGGGCCTGCGATCTTTTGGATTCGAACGCGGGGTCTACGTCGTGGGCGAGGAATTCAACAACCGCAGCGAGCATTTGGTTCGCCATTTTCACAGACTCTGCTACGCCGCCATTCGGTCCTGAGCGGTCGCGGTCGATGTCGTCCACCGCCGCGCAACGATATGATTATGTCATCGTCGGCGCAGGCTCGGCCGGCTGCGTTTTGGCCGCGCGCCTCACCGAAGATCCACAGGTTCGCGTGCTGCTGCTCGAGGCGGGGCCTCACGATCGCCATTGGCGCATCTCGATGCCGGCGGCGGTCGGCAGTCTGTTGAACTCGGATCGCTTTAACTGGAACTATGTATCCGACCCGGAACCGCACCTCGACGGCCGCCGCCTCGTGCACCCTCGGGGTCGAGTGCTCGGCGGCTCCTCGTCGATCAACGGCATGGTCTATATCCGCGGCCACGCCCGCGACTACGATGGATGGGCGCAAGCGGGCCTTAAGGGGTGGAGCTATGGCGATGTGCTGCCCTATTTCAAGCGCGCCGAGCAACATGCCCTCGGCGGCGATGCCTACCATGGCGCGTCCGGTCCATTGGCCGTTTCGGCGCCGGATCTGACCAGGAGCCCGCTGGCCGCCGCGTTCGTCCAATCCGCGCTCGAGGCCGGATACACGCGGTCCGCCGATGTGAACGCAGAACGACAGGAAGGCTTCGGCCGCATCGATCGCACCACGACGCTCAAGGGACGGCGCTCGAGTGTGGCGCGCGCCTATCTCGGCACCGCTCGCGGCCGCGCCAATCTGACGGTGCTGACGGGCGCACTCGCGCACCGCATCGTTGTTGACGGCGGCCGCGCCGTCTGCGTCGAGTTTTCGCGGGGATCCAAGCTCTCGCGAGCGCACGCGGATGCCGAAATCATTCTATCGGCGGGTGGGATCAATTCGCCCCAGCTGCTGCAATTGTCCGGCATCGGAAATGCGGAGCATTTGTCCAGCGTGGGAATCGAAGCGCTCTATAATTTGCCCGCCGTGGGGGCCCATCTGAATGATCACCCGGACATCGTTATCCAGCATCGCTGTGCGCTGCCGGTGTCGATCTACCGCGCCAACCGGGGTCTCGGGAAAATCGCCGCCGGCTTGCGCTGGTTTTTAGGTCTGTCGGGCCTCGCCGGCTCCAATCATTTTGAAGCGGGTGGCTTCATCCGCAGCCGCCCCGGAATCGAGTACCCCGACCTGCAGCTGACCTTCATGCCCCTCGCGATCAAGCCAGGAACCGTCGAAGATGTCGGCATGCACTCGTTTCAAGTCCATAGCGATTTGATGCGGCCCAAGAGTTCGGGTTGCGTGAACGTTCGCTCGACCGATCCGCGAGCGGCGCCCTCGATCTGCTTCAATTATCTGTCCGACCCGCAAGACCGCGACGATTTGCGTATCTCCGTGAGACTGACGCGGGAGATCTTGGCGCAGCCTGCACTCGCGCGTTATCGCGGCGAGGAACTCAATCCAGGCGAAGCGGTGATCTCGGATGCACAGATTGACGCCTGGGTCAGACGCAGCGTCGAGACCTGCTATCACCCGGTGGGCACCTGCCGCATGGGTCAGAATCCAGCCACGTCCGTGGTCGATGCGCAGTGCCGTGTGCATGGCATCGATGCGCTGCGAGTCGTGGATGCCTCGGTCATGCCGTCGATCGTTAGCGGCAACACCAATGCGCCCACGATTATGATCGCCGAGAAGCTCAGCGATCTGATCAAGGGCAGAGCGCCGCTGCCCCCTGAACCAGCGATCGTCTGGACACATCCCCATTGGGCAACGCTCCAACGCTAAGCACATGAGGCGCCGCCGATGACCGCACCCCGCTCGCTCACCGCCCCATCTCCGGCTCTGGACCATGGCAGCGAAAGGGTCGATCTGGCGGCCGCGTTTCGCTGGTTTGCGCGGCTCGATATGCACGAGTCCGTGGCCAACCATTTGAGCATGGCCGTCTCCGAAGATGGCTCGCAATTCCTGATCAATCCGCGTGGCCGGCATTTTTCTCGGATCTGCAGCGGTGATCTATTACTGCTGGATGCCAACGATCAGAGCACCCTCGATCAGCCGGGTGCGCCGGATCCGACTGCCTGGTATTTGCACGCGCGCCTGCATGCACGGCATGCCGAAGCACGCTGCGTCATGCACCTGCATTCGCGCTACGCAACCGCGTTGGCCTGTCTCGAGGACAGCACCGTCTATCCGATCGATATGAACACGATGCGTTTCTTCGGCCGCGTGACCCTCGATGCGCAATTTGCCGGCATGGCGCTGTCGGACCAGGAGGGCGACCGAGTCGCGAAGCTCATGGGCGGCGGCAAGACGGTGTTGCTGATGGCGAATCACGGCGTGCTCGTGATCGGAGCCAGCGTCGCGGCGGCGTTCGACGAGTTATACTATTTCGAACGCGCGGCGCATACCCTGTTGACGTGCTACGCCACCGGCAAAGCACTGCGTATCGTGCCCGATACAATCGCGAGGCTGACCGAGCGACAATGGCGCGATTACGGACAGCTCGCGATCGATCATTTTGAAAACCTCAAAGCCATTTTGGACTCGGAGGAGCCTTCGTATCGGCGCTAACCCCTCTGGGAATGCTCACGCGCCGATCCGCAGATGGCCGGTGTTGCTGCTCGGAGCCGGTTTGTTGCTGGGCACCATGTCCGCTTCCGCGGAACCGGAGACGTGTCGCACGGTGCGCTTTTCGGATGTGGGCTGGACCGACATCACGGCGACCACGGCCCTCACTTCGCGCCTTCTGGAGGCGCTCGGTTACCAAGCCGTCACGCAGATCCTGTCGATCCCGGTTACTTACGCATCGATCAAGAACCGGCAAATTGATATCTACCTCGGTGATTGGCAGCCGAGCATGGAAGAAGATCGCAAACCGTTCTTGGCGGATGGGTCGGTCGAGGTAGTCCGCGCCAACCTCGAAGGCGCCAAATATACACTCGCGGTTCCCAGCTATGTCGCTTACGCCGGCGTCCGTACCTTCGCCGACCTCGACCGCTACGCCGAGCGCTTCCATCGAAAGCTCTTTGCGATCGAACCGGGGAACAACGGCAACCGATTGATTGGCGCGATGATCGCCGACAACCGCTTCGGCCTCGGCGGTTGGACCATGGTGGAATCCAGCGAGCAGGGCATGTTGAGCGAGGTCGACCGCGCCATTCGCAAGTCCGAATGGATCGTGTTTCTCGGCTGGTCGCCGCACCCGATGAACCTCCACTACCGCATCGAATACCTCGCCGGCGGCGATGACACGTTTGGCGCGAACTATGGTGGTGCGACTATCTATACCGATGTGCGAGCGGGATATCTCGCCGAGTGCCCCAATGTCGGCGCGCTGCTCGCGAATTTGCATTTCACTCCCGAGATCGAGAGTCGGATGATGTCGCTGATTCTCGATGATCACTTGGACGGACGTAGCGCTGCGACCCGGTTCCTGTCGTCGAATCCGGGGCTGCTCGACGGCTGGCTCAAAGGGGTCGTGGCCGTTGACGGCGAGCCCGGATTGACAGCGGTGCGAAAGAACCTTGAAGCTTCCGCGCTGCATCAGCTGACTGATGGGATTGATATCGCCAACCAGTGGGTCGTCGTGCATAAACTGCCGCTCGGCCAATGGATGAACGATTTGGTTCAATTTGCGATGCATCACGCACAGGGCTTTTTCGACCTGATTTCGACGGCATTGAGCCGGATGATCACCGTGCTCACCGGCGCACTGCTGCGGGTTCCGGCGTTGATACTCGTGGCTGTGCTGACGGTGTGCGTCTTTGCGCTGCGCCGTTCCGTCGGCCTCACGGTCTTTGCGTTCGGCGCACTGCTGTTGATCGACAACCTGGGACTCTGGCAATCGACGGTCGAGACGCTGTCCCTGGTCGTATTGTCGACCGTGGTCTGCATGGTATTCGGCGTACCCATCGGGATTGCGGCCGCGCATCGTCCGTGGCTATTTCGAGTGCTGCACCCGATACTGGATTGGATGCAAACGATCCCGACTTTCGTTTACTTGATTCCGACCCTGGTGCTGTTCGGCTTGGGCGTGGTGCCGGGCGTGATTTCGACGGTCATCTTTGCGATTCCGGCACCCATCCGATTGACGCATCTAGGCATTTCGTCCGTGCCCATTCACCTGCGCGAAGTCGCGCTCGCGTTTGGTGCCACCCGGCGGCAGCTGCTGTTCAAAGTCGAGCTCCCCCATGCATTGCCGACGATCATGGCCGGCGTAACCCAATGCATCATGCTGAGCCTGTCGATGGTGGTGATCGCTGCGCTGGTCGGTGCCGATGGGCTTGGCAAGCCGGTGGTCCGCGCGCTCAACTCCGTCAATATTGCCATGGGCTTCGAGGCCGGCTTGGCGATCGTGATACTCGCGGTTATTTTGGATCGGGTTTTCGAGCGTCCGGACAAACCCGAGAGCGGCGGACCATGACTCCGCACTCAATGGCCGGCCGCGCCACGAATCCCGATATTTCGTCACCGGTGGAAACGGAGGTGCTGCGCATCCGGGAATTGATGGAGCAAAAGCAGTTCGCACCGGCATTGGCCGCAGCCGAGGCGCTCGCCGGCGAGCATCCCAAGAACCGCGACGCTCTGTACATGATGGCGGTGTGCCAGCGTTATCTTGGCCGCGTCCCCGACGCGCTCGCGACCCTCGAACGACTCGAGCAGTGGCATCCGAAATTCAGCCGCCTGTTCCAGGAACGCGGCTATTGCCACGTGGCGCGTCGCGAGGCAGCGCCTGCCATCGAGGCGTTCGTGCACGCGGTGAACCTAAACCACGCGCTGGCCGCGAGCTGGAAAGCACTGCAGACGCTGTTTCGCATGACCAACCAGACGCAGAATGCTGCCAATGCCGACAGCCACGTCGCCAAGCTCGCGGAACTGCCTCCGGAAATCGTCACTGCGACCGGAATGTTCGAGGACGGTGAGTTGCTGCCGGCCGAGAAGATCGTCCGCGACTACCTGCTGAAAGCCGGCAATCACGTCGAGGCGATGCGCCTGCTGGCCAAGATCGGCCTGGAACTCGATGTGCTCGACGATGCGGAGCTGCTGCTCGAGAGCGTGCTGCTGCTGGCGCCGGGCTACACGGCGGCGCGATACGACTATGCCTGCGTGCTGCTCGAGCGGCATAAGCACAGCCGCGCCCGCGCCGAGCTCGACAAGCTGTTGCGACTGGAGCCCGGCAACCGGGCGTATCTCACGTCCTATGCGGCTGTATGCGCCGGTCTCGGCGAGCACGAGCACGCCATCATGCTATATCGCAAACTGCTTGCGGAAACCCCGCAGGCGGAGGAATTGCACCTCTCGGTCGGGCATGCGCAAAAAACGCTCGGCCGGATCGGCGAAGCCATCGAATCGTACCGCGCCGCGCGTTGCCGAGCCGATTTCGGCGATGCGTACTGGAGTCTTGCGAACCTCAAGACCTATCGCTTCAGCGATGAGGAGATCGAGCGCATGCGCCGCGCGGAGTCCGCCGAAACGACGCCGCTCGAGGATCGCTTTCATTTCTGTTTCGCGCTTGGCAAGGCGCTCGAGGATCGGGGCGACTATGCCGGATCCTTCGACTATTATCAGCGCGGCAATGCACTGAAAAAATCCGTGAGCCGCTATCGTCCGGAGACCATCGAACGAAATGCGCGGCTGCAGATGCAGGTTTGCACACGGGACTTCTTCGCTGCGCGCGCCGGGGTCGGGTGCCCGAGCGATGCACCGATCTTCATCGTCGGGCTGCCCCGCTCAGGCTCGACGCTACTGGAACAAATCCTAGCCTCGCACAGCCGAGTCGAGGGCACGCTCGAACTACCGGACATCCCGCGTCTGGTCGCGGAACTCGTGGGCCGCGACGGCGATGGTCACGATCCGCGCTATCCGTCCATTCTCGCGAGCCTCGAGCCGCAGGAGTTCCGGCGCCTCGGCGAAGCTTACCTCGCCGATACCCGCCCCTATCGCACCGGCAAGCCGCATTTCATCGATAAGATGCCCAATAACTTCCGGCATATCGGACTCATCCATTTGATCTTGCCGAACGCACGCATCATCGATGCCCGGCGGTCCGCAATCGCCTGCTGCTTCAGTAATTTCAAGCAATTGTTCGCCTCGGGCCAGGAATTTACCTACAGCCTCGAGGATATCGCGCGCTATTACTCGAGCTATGTCGCCCTGATGAATCACTGGGATGCAGCGCTGCCGGGCAAGGTTTTGCGCATCCAGCACGAGGAGCTGGTCGAGGACCTGGCGGGCAATGTAGAACGCCTGCTCGCGTTCTGCGGGCTTGGCTTCGAACCCGCCTGCCTCGAATTCCACAGGACCGATCGCAGCATCCGCACGGCGAGCTCGGAACAGGTGCGCCAGCCCATCAATCGCTTCGGGCTGGACCAATGGCGCCATTTCAAGCCCTGGCTTGGGCCCCTCGAGCAGGCGCTGGGGTCGCTGGCCGACGAGGCGGCAGAGGCGAAATAACGTCGCGGAGTGATAAGAAAGCAGCGCTTTTTTATTGTTTGAGGGGGTATTGCTAGTGGTATTCTCGGAAGCAGGTTTGAAAATTCTAATATTGGGGATGGAAAAATATGAATTTTAATCCGAAGCTGTCGTATGCGATCGCCGCGATCCTGAGCAGCGGTGCCGGCAGTCTGGCCTATGCGGCGACGCCGGCGGACACGGACAGCGAAGACCAGATCCAGGAGATCACGGTCACCGCGCAGCGCCGCTCGGAGAACATGCAAAACGTGCCGGTCACGATCCAGGCGCTGACTTCGGAAACCCTGGCGCAATTGAACGTGCAAACGTTCGATGACTTCATCAAATATCTGCCGAACGTCACGGCCACCAACACCGGTCCCGGCCAAAGTTCCGTGTTCATGCGCGGCCTGTCGACGACTCCGCAAGGCGTGCAAGGATCAGGCAGCGTCGGCGGCTTTCCGAGCGTCGCGATCTACCTCGACGACCAATCCGGTGCGCTGCCGGGCCGCAACCTGGACGTTTATGCCGCGGACTTGGAGCGCATTGAAGTCCTCGAAGGCCCGCAGGGCACGATTTTCGGTGCCGGCGCCGAATCCGGCGTGATGCGCTATATCACCAACAAGCCGAAACTCGACGTCACCGAAGGCAACGTGACGGCGGCCTATGAAACGACGGCAGGTGGAAATCCCAGCTCCAACGTCGAGGCCGTGCTCAATCTGCCGTTGCTCGCGGATACATTGGCGATGCGCGCCGTGATTTACAGCAATAATCAGGGCGGCTACATCAACAATATTCCCGCGACGTTCAGCCGCCAGCCCAGCGACTACAGCATTCAATATTATTACCACGGTGCGGTTCCGAGCGGCCCGGGCTCCGTGACCTCGATCAACAACGCCGCCCTGATCGGCGACGGGATCAATACGGTCCAATACCAGGGCATCCGCGTTGGGCTCGAGTACAAGATCAACGACCAATGGGATGCCTTGCTGACCCAGTCTTACCAGGACATGCACTCGAACGGCGTTTTCTATGAAATGCCGCACAGCTCCAGCGTTGTGCCGAGCCTCCAGCAGCCGCTGCCCGACTTATCGGTGGAGAGCTTCGTCCCGTCCTGGAATCACGATGCCTTTGAAAACACCGCGCTCACCGTCAACGGTCGCGTCGGCGATCTAAAGCTCGTCTATACCGGTGGGTACTTGGTGCGCAAGGTCGAGCAGCAGCAGGACTACACCGGCTATGCGCGCGGCGCAAACGCCGCTTACTACCAGTGCATGCCGTATGGGGTGCCGTCCGCGCAAGCCAGTTGCGGAACTCCCGCGGGCTATTGGCAAGATACCGTCAAGAACACACACGACAGCCAGGAACTGCGCTTGAGCACGCCGGATGATTGGCGCTTGCGCGGCATCGGCGGCATTTTCTGGGAAGACTATTCGATTCATGACAATACCGATTGGTTCTACAAATCGGTACCGTCCTGCTCCGCGAGCATTACGGCCAACTGCCTCACGAATGTCGGTCCGCCCTCGACCGCTCAGGTCAACAATCCGAACGTGCGGCCCGACAACGAATCTTATTTCGATGACATCACGCGCGGCTATAGCCAGAAGGCTCTGTTCGGCTCGATCGACTATGACATCATCCCGAAAACACTGACGGCGACGGTCGGGACCCGCTATTACAAGATCGATACGACCGAAGTCGGCTACTCGGCGAGCAGTTTTGGCTGTAACCCCAGCACGGGTGGGAACGGTGCGCCGCCCCCTTGCTTGGGCGCCTATGACACCGACGAAACCTCTGGTGACTACAACAAGGAGTATTCAGGATTCCGCAGCCGTGCGAACTTGAGCTGGCATATCACCGAGGATCAGCTGCTGTACTACACCTGGTCGCAAGGGTTCCGTGCCGGTGGATTCAATCGCGGCGAGAGTTCGCATACGGTACCGGGCACGACCCAGGTCTTCACGATACCGACCAATTTCGCGCCGGACACGCTGGTCAACAACGAGATCGGCTGGAAGACGCAGTGGGACGATCACCGCTATGAATTCAATGGCGCAGTGTATCGCGAGGACTGGCGCAACATCCAGGTCGAACTGTTCCTGCCGCTGGACTTCAGTAACTTGAGCTTTGTCGTCAATGGCCCGAGCTACAGGGTGCAGGGCTTGGAGCTGCAATTCATTGCCCGGCCCCTCCACGGCCTGACGCTGACCGGGGGCGCATCCTGGAATAGCAGCAACCAGGAGGGGGTCGTCTACCTCAACGACACCCAGGGGCAAGCAATTACCTCGGTCCGCGCGTTCGGCGACCCGGGCGTTCCGCTCGCGCAGTCCCCGCCGCAGCAGTTCAATATGCGCATTCGCTACGAATGGGATGTGAGTGACTACAAGGCGTTCGCGCAGGTCGGCGGCGTACACAATGCCCATTCGCTGTCCTCGATCGCGAGCACGACCACCGCATTTCCCGACCAGCCGGGGTATTCGTACAATCAGCCGGCATGGACCGAGTACGATGCGTCCGCTGGTTTTGGCAAGGATGCTTGGCTGGTGCATTTCTATGGGACCAATCTGAGCAACAACCGCTCGGATTTGTACGAGAATCCGAATCAATTCATCGATGCGAAGACGATCAGCCGGCCGCGTACGCTGGGCGTCAGGATCTCTTATAAGTTCTGATATGGCCCCCTCGTGTCATTCGGCGCGAGGGGGTCGCTGCCGCGGGTGCCGCGCGACGGCTGCCGGCCCGCTTGCACGCTAGGGTCATCTCACCACCTCTGATTCGCATCCGATGGCGGATGTTCGCGTTCCTGTTCGCGTTCGGTTTCATCGCCTACGCGCAGCAGAAGAGCATCACGGTCGCCGCCGAGCGGATCATGCCCGATCTGCACCTGACGCAATTTCAAATCAGCCTGCTCGAGCAAGCGTTCGTGATCGGCTACGCGCTGTTTCAGCTTCCCGGCGGCCTGTTCGGACAGCGTGTCGGTGCGCGCCGCGCGTTTGCGTTCATCGGGCTGCTCGCGTTTGTCGCAATGGTTGCAACCGCGATCGCGCCGGCGTACTTCGGCGCCGAGACCGTATTCGTCGCGCTGTTCGCAGCGCAGTTGCTGCTCGGTGTCTCTCAAGGCGCGATCTTCCCGATTTCGGCCGGGGTGTTCGGCGCCTGGTTCCCGCCCGGGCGTTGGGCCTTGGTTCAAGGCTTGCAAACCGCGGGTTTGCAGCTCGGCGCTGCGGTCACGCCGCCGGTGGTCGCGATTCTGATGGTGAGCCTGGGCTGGCAGCAGGCGCTCGTCTGGATTTCGGTGCCAGGACTCGCGGTCATCGCCTGGTGGGCCTGGTATGCGCGCAATACGCCGAAGGAGCACCGCGGGGTCAGCGCCGAGGAGCTGCGCGAGATCGGCGATCACCTTGGGTCCGAGGTGGACTCGGCAATCACGATCAAGCGCCTGCTGCGTGTGCTCGCCGACCGCAACGTCGTGCTGCTGTTCATATCCTATACCTGCATGAATTACGTGTTTTATTTGCTCGCGAACTGGGTATTCCTCTACCTCACGCAGGAGCGGCACTTTTCGGTGCTCGAGAGCGGCTTCCTCGCCGCCGCCCCGCCGTTTGCGGCCGCGTTCGGCGCCGGCCTCGGTGGTGTGATTACCAACGCGCTCTGCCCTCGATTCGGTATTCGCTGGGGCTACCGGCTCGTGCCGCTGATCGCGCTTCCCGCGGCGGGATTGCTGCTGATCGCCACGATTCACGCCGGCAACCCCTACCTCGCGGTCGGGGCGCTCGCAGCCTGCTATGCGTTTGTCGAACTCACCGAGGCCTCTTTCTGGGGCAGCGCGATGACCGTCGGGGGCGGCGACACGATGGCCGTCAGCGGCTTCATGAACACCGGCGGCAATCTTGGCGGTATCATCGGTATTCCGATCGTCGGGTATCTCTCGGGAATCGGCGCTTGGAACGCCGCGTTTTTCATCGGCGTGGGATTCGCGCTCGTGAGCGCGCTCGCCTGGCTCGGCATCGAACCTGACCGGCCCGTGCCGCAACCGCTCCACCACTGACCACTGCGAGCTGCCCTGCGTATGCCGAATTCAAATTGCCCAGTCTCGATCGCCTGCGCGGGGATCATCGGCGCCAGCTTGCTGCTTGCGCTCCCGGCGCGCGCCGAGCTCACGGTCATCGATGCGCACGCCGCCTATCCCGAAGGCCCGCTGTGGCGGGACGGCGGGCTCGACTACGTGGAATATGCAGGTCCCGGCATTCAACGCTGGTCACCCAGCGGCGTCCGCTCCGTCTGGCGCGGCGAGCACTGCGGCGCGTCCGGTCTCATCGGTTTCGGCGATCATCATCGCCTGATTGCCTGTTACGACTCGAACTCGCTCGTCGAAATCGACGCGGACGGCAAGACGCTGCGGGTGATCACGCACGACGACGCCGGCAAGCCCTTCATCGGCCCCAACGACTTCGCGCCGGATGGTGCCGGCGGCATCTACGTGTCGGCATCCGGGGTCTATGCGCTCGATGCGCCGATCACGGGTGCGGTGCTGCATTTGTCGGCGGACGGCAAGCATCTGAACGAGATTGCAGACACGATCCATTATTCGAACGGCTTGACGGTATCCGCGGATCGCAAGCATTTGCTCGTTGCCGAAATGCTCGCGGGGCGGATTCTGTCGTTCCCGATCGAAGCCGACGGCAGTTTGGGTCCGCGCCGCGTCTGGGCACGGCTGCAGGATCTCGCGCCGCCGACGCCGAACGAGGATGCGTTCAACGGACCTGATGGGCTCAAGCTCGGTCCGGACGGCAATTACTACATCGCCCAAAGTGGTTCGGGCCGCGTTCTCGTCGTCGACGAGTCGCGCAAACTCGTGCGCACGATCGAGGTTCCGACGCCCTATGTGACCAACATGGCGTTCGGTCCCGCGGGGGCCGATACGCTGTTCATCACGGGCGTCTTCGATCCTTGGAAACCGCCCTACCCCGGCGCGGTCTACCGTTGGACCCCCTGAGCGAGCCGCAGACTCAACCCGGCCGGTAGACCGCGAGCTTGCTGTGGGTGCGGTCCGCGTCGGATTCGGGGCGATCCACGACCGCTTCGCGCGCCGCGCGCACGAGCGCCTCGAATTTTGACGGAGGCAGCGCGGGGCTGTAATGAAAGCCCTGATATTGGTCGCAGCCCAGCGTCTTCAGGAACTCGAGTTGCTCGGGTGATTCAACGCCCTCGGCCACGACTTTCAAACGCAAGCTGTGCGCGAGCGAAACGATCGCACGCACGATCGACGCATCGTCGGGTCGCGATATCGCCTCGCTGATGAACGCGCGGTCGATCTTGATCTTGTCGATCGGAAAGCGCCGCAGATAGCTCATGCTCGAATAGCCCGTGCCGAAGTCGTCGATCGACACGAGAACGCCCATCGTGCTCAATTTTTCGAGAATCGCGATCGATTCTTCCGGGTCGCTCATCACGACGCTCTCCGTGAGTTCGACCTCGAGAAAGCGCGCCTCGAGGCCCGCGGCTTCCAGCGCATCCCGAATCATCTCGACGATGTTGCCCTGGCGAAATTGCGACGCGGATAGATTGACGGCAACCCGCAGCGGCGGCAGCCCCGCGACCTGCCAGGCACGCGCTTGTCGACAGGCCTCGCGCATGACCCAGGCACCGAGTGCGCCGATCAGCCCGCACTCTTCGGCGATTGGAATGAACTTGACCGGCGGAATCGGCCCAAGCACCGGGTGGGTCCAGCGCAGCAGCGCCTCGGCGCCGTGCATGACGCCGGTCGCGGTATTGACCTTGGGCTGGTAATGCAGCTCGAACTGCTTCTGCTCGAGTGCAACGTGCATGTCGCTTTCGAGCCTGACCTTCTCCTGGGTCGCCGTATTCATGCGCGGCACGAAACACTGGAAATTATTGCGGCCGAGCTGCTTCGCGTAGTACATCGCCGCGTCCGCATGCGCGAGAAGCGTTTCCAAATTTCCTGCATCGTGCGGATAAAACGCGATGCCGATGCTCGGCGAACTGTGGATCTCGACGCCGCCAATTCGCACCGGTTCCCGCATGACCTCGATGATCCGGCTCGCGACGCGTTGGGCCGCGTTGCGTTCGGGGCTCTGCGTGATGATCAGCACGAATTCATCGCCGCCCAAGCGGGCAACCGTATCGATATCGCGCACGACGCTCTTGAGCCGCTGCGCGACCTCCTTGAGCAGTTCATCGCCGACCCGATGTCCGAAGGAATCGTTGACCCCTTTGAACCGATCCAAGTCGAGCACGAGCACCGCGAAGCTCTGGCCCTGACTGTCGGCGAGCGCGATGCATTGTCCGATTCGATCGTCCATCAATACGCGGTTCGGCAGTCCGGTCAGCGCATCGTGCGTCGCGAGGTGCCGCAACTGCTTGTTGGCGGTCTCGAGGCCCTGCGTACGGGCCGTGACCACCTGTTCGAGTGTCTCGACCTGGTTGCGCACGAGCCGCTCGTTCTGCCACTTTCGTGTCAACGCGTTCGCGCTCTGCATGACCTCGATCGCTTCGAACGGTTTCTTCACGACCAGGAGCTTGTCGGAGTTATTGAGACGGGCGACCACGTCGGTCCAGTTGTAATCCGAGTGCGCCGAACAGATCACGATTTGAACGTCCGGGTCGACCGCCCACAGGTGCTCGATCGTCTCCAAACCGTCCCAGCCCGGGGGCATGCGCATGTCGACGAAGGCCATCGCGTACGGCCGGCCTTCGGCCAAGGCTTGTTTGACGCGAGCGACGCCCTCCTGGCCCTGAAATGCCGAGTCGACTTCGAAGCCCATATTCATGCCGAGCGGCGAAGTCTCGCCGAGGATCGCCAATTCCGCGGCCGCAAGCGCACTTGCATTATTACCGCCGCCGCCGATGACTTTGCGAAAGTCGGCGTGAATATCCGCATTGTCGTCGATCACGAGGACGCGACGATTAACCAGGGGTGTCGTTGCTCTAGGCACAGAGGGCCTCCGTAGACGTGAGCGGTAACTCGAGCGTGAATGTCGCACCAAACCCAAGGCCTGCGCTGTCGGCGCGCAAAGACCCGCCGAGATCCCGAGCTGCCAACGCTCCGCTATGCAGCCCGTAGCCGTGACCATCGGTCTTGGTCGTGAAGCCGTGACTGAAGATGCGGGTCATGTGTTCAGGCTGGATGCCGACACCGTTGTCGGTCACCGAAATGCGCACGGCATCGCCGTGATTCATGATACGGATCGTGACTTGCTTGTCCGGCCGAGCCGATGCTTCGCAGGCATATTTGGCGTTTCGCAACAGATTGATCAAGATTTGGAGAATCTTGTGTTTTTCGGTGACGATTTCCGGCACCTCGTCGAATTCGCATTTGAGGCTCACACCGTGACGGTTGAATGCGCCCGCGTTCATGCGCAAGGCGTCGTCGACGAGGCTCGCGACCGTGAGCTTCTCCGGCACGCCAACGAGCTTCGAGTAGCTCTGCTGCATGACGACGATCTCCTTGATGTGATCGACGTTCTTGCGCAAGGACTCGAGTTCTTGCAGCGTACCGCGCTGATCGAGTGTGAGCTGCTCCGACAGCTGCGACAGATACGTGGGTAGGTGCTTGCCGCGTTCGTCGGCCGAGATGAAACTTCCCAAATCGGCCGCGTTCTGCTGTAGCAGCGCCGCGACTTTGCCGAGTCCGGCCGCCTTGGGATTTCTGACTTTGTCCGTGACCAGCGTCGCCGAAATATTCACGCTGTTCAGCACGTTGCCGATGTTGTGCAACACGTTGGTGGCGATTTCCGCCATGCCAGCCTGGCGCGAAGCATCGCGCAATTGCTGCTGAAGCACGCGCTCGCGCTCGTCCGCCTCGACGCGGTCGGTAATGTCGAGGTCGATGCCGACGAGCCGTGGGGTAGCGCCGATCGAGTCACTCGCAACCGCCGCGAGCGAGGCAATGTGAGCGATGCTGCCGTCGGGGCGCACGATCCGATATTGAGAGCGTAGCTGGCCGTGGTCGCGCATGGCGCTCGTGATCGCCTGCTGCGCGGCCTGCCGATCGTCGGCGTGAATCAAACTGAGCCAGGAGGCGATCGTCGGTTGGAAGCTGCCGGGCGACTGGGCGTACAGCTCATGCATGCTGTCGCTCCACCAGAGATCCGATCCATCGCCTTTGAGTTCGTAGACACCGGCGCGCGCCGCGCGGGTCGCGACTCCGAAGCGCACCGACATCGTCTCGAGTTCGGCTCGGCGTTGCCGTTCCGTGAAGATCTCCGCCTCCATGCGCGCCTTGAGCCGCCGCCGCGTCGCCAACACGAACAGTACCGTGAGAAACGTGGTGGCGATCAGCGCGCCGCCGACCGCATATTTTTGGCGAATCCCGGAAGCAACGGCCTCCCGCACAACCAATTCGTCGCGCCGCTCGTATTCGTCGTCGATCGCTTTGGTGAGCACGTCAGCTTGCAGGATCCGCTCGCGCAGCGGGACCAAGGTATCGAGCGTCGCCCCTTTTGGAATCACCGCCTCGAGTCCCGCGAGCACCGCGGCGGCGTCGCCGACGCTTTGCGTCTCGTCGATGATCGCAAGCCCGGCGAGTTCTCCCGCACTCGAATGCAATGCCTCGACCGATTGCGCACCCAAGGAGCCGGTGTCGACGACATCCGCGGCGCCGTTTGCGAAAATCTTGTAATACGCGCGCGCCTCGGCAGCCAGGATGCGCAGCGGCCGCGATTGCTCGAGGCTGTCGGCCCGGCGCGCGTCGACCACCATTTGGACCAGCAAAACGACCGCGACCGGCAGTACGACCGCGAGGAACTGCAGGGCGATCAGCTTGTCGGTGGCGCGCTTCATGGAGCCGATTATTGTCTAACTCGCCGGTTCAAATATGCTACGCAGTACACTGTCTAGAAAGGTTTTCTGCAGTTTGCGCGGGCTCGAAGTGCGGTTAGCCCCCAAAAAGCCCCTTTTTTGAGCTTCTATGGGCGCCGATCACCGCCTGTCGGCCAACACCTGGACCGGCCGCCCGCGCCGCGCGCCCACTCAAATCTCGAGCTGTCTCGCGATCTCGACGACGTTCTGCGGCGGCAAATGGAAGCGATCGACGGCCTTGACAGCATTGCGATACAGGAACGCGAACAGCGCCAGCCGCCGGCCGCCCAAGCTTTGGCTTCCCGGCTTGTGCACGATCAGGTCGCGCGATGCGATGAACACCGCATTATCGAGATCGATCGCCGGATCGAGCCCCTGCACCTGGCGCAAGGCGCGCCTCAAATCCGGAATCTCGACGAAGCCGAATTGGGCGACGACCTGCCACCAGCCCTCGGTCACCCGAGATACGACCGTGCAGTTCGGAACCTCGACGCGCGGCGTATCGACGAATACGACGCTGAGGCTGATCACATGCCTCGGCAAGGCGCCCATGAAATGCACGTGGTCCATGGTCAGGCGCGATACCTTGTGCGTGCTCCTCGTGAGAAACACCATGGTTCCGTCGACACGCGGAATCTTGCCGGACTCCAGGTCGCGCAGGAACTGCTCGTCGGTCTGGGGTACTTGCGAGAGCGACGCCTTGACCGCATCGATGCCGGCACGCCACGTCAGCATCAAAATGAACAGCAGCAGAGCAAACGTCAGCGGCAGCCAGCCGCCCTCGGCGATCTTCAACAAATTCGCGGCGAAGAAGCCCGCATCGACGAATAGGAACAGGCCCGCCACGGGCAGCGTGATGGCGAGCGGCCAGCGCCAAACGCGGCGCATCGCGACGTACAGCAGTCCCGTGGTGAGCAACATCGTCGTCGCGACCGCCGTTCCGTAAGCACCCGCGAGCCGATCCGAACTGCCGAAACCAATCGTGATGCCCACGGTCGCGATCATCATGAGCCAATTGACGATCGGCACGTAAATTTGGCCGTAAACCGCATCCGATGTCTGGCGGATCGCGACCCCGGGCAGCCATCCCAACTGAACCGCCTGGCGCGTCATCGAGAACGAACCCGTGATGATCGCTTGACTCGCAATGATCGTCGCGACCGTTGCCAGAGCCACGAGCGGATAGATCGACCACGCGGGGGCCATCTCATAGAACGGATTGCCGGTAACCGTGCCCTTCTCGATCAGATACGCGGTCTGCCCCGCATAGCTCAGTAGTAGCGCCGGCAGCACGATCACATACCAAGACCAGCGAATCGGTCCCTTGCCGAAGTGTCCCATGTCGGCGTAGAGCGCCTCGCCGCCTGTGATGCACAAGAACACGCCGCCGAGAACCAGCAAACCCGTGCCGCCGGAATGCGCGAGAAATCGCACCGCGTGGGAGGGATCGATCGCCGCGAGCACGGCGGGCTGCCGCACGATTGCGAGTGCGCCGAGCAGCGCGATCACGGCAAACCACAGCAGCATGACCGGACCGAATGCGCGGCCGATTTTCTCGGTGCCGACACGCTGCGCGAGAAATAGCAGGATTAGGATCAGCACGGCGGTCGGCATCACGAAGGGCTTGAACGACGTGGTCACGACGTTCACGCCTTCGAGCGCGCTCAGCACGGAAATCGCGGGTGTGATCGCGCCGTCGCCGTAAATCAAAGCCGCACCCAGCAAGCCCATTCCGCTCAAGAATTTGACGCCGCGCGCGAAGCTGTTCGCGCCGACGAGCGACATTAGCGCCAAGATTCCGCCTTCGCCGCGGTTATCCGCGCGCATCACGAACAGGCAGTATTTTATCGAGATCGTGATGATCAAGGTCCAAAAGATCAACGAGAGAATGCCGAGCGCGCTTTCCGTCGAAAACCGACCGCCCGCGGCCTGCACCACGGTCTGCAGTGTATACAGCGGGCTCGTGCCGAGATCGCCGAACACGACGCCGAGCGCCGATAGCGCAGCCCAACTCGTGGCTTTTGTAGCCGGATTGGACCGATCGACATCGACGGGTTCGCTGGTCATTTAAAAGTCACCAATGGTTGCGCTGATCCACCCGAGCAAATGCTCTGCATAGACGCGATCGACGAGCAGAACAAATTCCGACTGACGCAGGCAGAGCGCGAGCACCGTGAGTTCGGCAAATCGGCCGATCAAGGCTTCGCCGGGCTTCGGCACCGCCGCGGCGGCGCCGATGCGCACCAACAAATCCTCGCCGCGCGACCCCTGGATGCGCACCGCCCAGATGCCTCCGCTCTGATCGACGAAGCTTGCTTCGCGGGCGCCCTCGAGGCCTGCCACTAGCCGCTCGAGCGGCTCCGCATGCGCGCTCAATATGAGCGTTTCGGTGGGACTGCGCCAGGCCGAGGTGATTTCGCCCGATGCACCGGCACACAAAACCTGCCGCGGTTGCGGCAGCACACCGCCGGGGATTCCGGTGAGCAGTGCAGCCGCATCGCGCGCATCGACATAGCGCAGGGCGGCGACGCGGATCCGCGTATCGAGTCCGACCTCCAAGCCATCGATGCTCCAGTGGGTCTTATCCATGCAGGCGCTCACCGCCCGGATCGACGAACGGCGTCTTGACGACGATCGCTTCGATCGTCGAGCCGAGATGATGCAGGCGCAGATGCTCACCGAGGCGCTGCGTGCCGCGCGCGAGCATCGCGAGCGCGACAGGAGCGTTCAACGCCGGACTCCAGTAGCTCGAGGTCACATGACCCTCGGAGCAGCTCGGCGGCGGCGCAGCCGCAATTTGCGCACCGACGGGCAACGGGGTTCGTCCGTCCAAAGGCGCCAGCCCGACCAGTTGCAAACGATTCGGATCCTGGGCCGCCGGCCGCAGCAGCGAACGGCGACCGACAAAATTCGCGGCTTTGCGCTCTAGCGCCCGCGCGAAGCCGACATCGCCGGGCAAGGTCGTTCCATCGGTGTCGGTACCGATATGCAGGTAGCCCTTTTCGGTGCGCAGGATCTCGAGCGCCTCGATCCCATAGAGCACGGCCTCGAAGCGCGGCGCGAGCGCCCACAGGCGCTCGAGCAAGGCGCGCACGTGGTCGGCGGGCAGGTTGATTTCATAGCCGAGTTCGCCGCTGAAACTCGCGCGTAGTACGCGCAGCGGCCAGCCCTCGAACCGGCTCGTGCGCATCGTCATGTGTTTCATGCGCGCCGGCGACAATTCCGGATCGAAGCCGAGCGCCGCGAGCCAATCCCAGGCGCGCGGACCCGCAACCGTGACATTGCCCCAGCGTGAGGTCACGGGCGTCACGAGCACTTTGAGGTGCGTGTATTCGCATTGCAGCCATTCCTCGAAGGCCGCGGCCGTGCGCTCGACGCCCGCGCTCGTGGTATTGACCCAATAGTGCTGATCGCCCAGCCGCGCGACGATTCCGTCGTCGACCAAGATGCCGTTCTCGTTGAGCAGCAATCCGTAGCGCGCCTGGCCCAAGCTCAAGTTCGACATCGTGCCGACGTACATCAGATCGAGGAATTCGGCGGCATCGGGCCCGAATACTTCGAGCTTCCCGAGCGGCGAGCCGTCGAGGAGCCCTGCGCGCTTGCGCACCGCGCCGGCCTCGCGCTGAGCCGCTAAGTCCAGGCTTTCGCCGGGTCTTGGGTAGGCAGCCGGACGCACCCAGGCGCCGAATTGTTCGAACAATGCGCCGCGCTCTTCGTGCCATGAAGCCGCGGGCAAGCGTTTGAGCGGACGGTAGAGCGCGCCGACCCGCCGGCCGACGAGCAAGCCGAGCGTGACCGGTGCGAACGGCGGTCGAAATTTCGTCGTGCCGACCGCGGCCGGATCGCGCCCGATGAGATCGCCCATCATCACGAGCGCATTGACGTTGCTGGTCTTGCCCTGGTCGGTGCCCATCCCCGTGGTCGTGTAGCGTTTGAGGTGCTCGACCGATCGATAGTTCTCACGCGCCGCGAGGCTCACGTCGCTCGCCGCAACGTCGTTTTGCAGATCGATGAACTGCTTGCCCCCGAGGCCGGGCAGATACGTGTTCGCGAGCGATCGGCCGGCGCCGCCGAACGGTGCGCTCGGTGGCGGCGCGCCGCGCACGATCGCCCGCGCGAGTTCGATCGCGTGATTGACGGCAGCCTGCCGTTCGAACACGCCCGCACAGGCGCCTACGCTCGCCAAACCGGGTGCCGTGCCGTCGGGCACGAACATCGCGCACTCCTCGAGCCAGCGCAATTTTCCGCCGGCTTGCGAATGCAGATGAACCGCCGGCGCTTGCCCGCCGGCGTTCAAGATCGCATCACATTCGATCGTTTCACTCTGTCCGCGCGCGCCGAGCGCAACGACGCTGCAGCCGCGGACCGCGCGCTTTCCGGTCACGCGCGCGACGGCCGCTTCGTTGATGATTCGACATGCAGCCGATTGCAGGCTGCGCTCGGCGCGTGGGCGTCGGTCGATCAGCGCGACAACCTCGACGCCCGCGGCCTGCAGTGAATCGGCGACGCGATACGCCGAATCGCTGTTCGCGGCAATCACGACGCGCCGGCCGCAGGCAACGCCGAATACCCGTGCATATTTCTCCGCGGCGCCCGCGAGCATGACGCCCGGCCGGTCATTATCAGGGAACAGCATCGGCCGCTCGAACGCGCCCGTGGCGGCGATCACGTTGCCGGCCCGTATCTTCCAGAGACGCTCGCGCAGCACGCCGGCCGCGGTTTGCGTTCCCTCATAGGTAGGCCCCAGCGCTTCGCTCGCACAGACCAAATTGTGATCATAGACGCCGAATGCCGTCGTGCGCGTCAGCACGCGGATGCCGAGCCGCTGAACGTCGGCGGCGAGCGCCGCCACATCCGCATCCCCGCGCCATGCCAAATTGCCGCCGACTTCGGCGGCGCTCGTCAGCAGCAGTGTCTGAGCGCCCGCGCGCGCCGCCTCGGTGGCGGCGCTCAAGCCCGCAATTCCGCCGCCGACCACCAAGACGTCGATCGTTGCCGAAACTTCCTCGTAGCGGTCCGGATCGGGCAGTCCGGATGCGCGGCCGAGACCCGCCATTTTGCGAATCGCAGGTTCGAACAAATGCCAGTCCGGCCACATGAAGGTTTTGTAGTAAAAGCCCGCGGGCAATAAGCAATTGAATACCTGATTGACCGCGCCGAGATCGAACCCGACGCTCGGCCAGCAGTTGACGCTGGCAGCTACCAGACCCTCGTGGATTTCGACGAGCGTCGCCCGCAGATTGGGAGTGCGACGTGGGCCCTCGCCCACATCGACGAGTCCCGTGGGCTCCTCGATCCCGCAGGAAAAGATTCCGCGCGGGCGGTGCAGCTTGTAGCTGCGGCCGACGAGCCGCACGTCGTTGGCAAGCAGCGCGGAGGCCAGGCTGTCGCCGTGAAAGCCACTCAAGGCACGCCCATTGAAGTGGAAGCGC
>Ga0187847_10001095_pt1 | contig 25908 bp, 14 predicted proteins | sample June2016WEW_4_10_FD_132458 | JGI IMG/M metagenome (GOLD analysis project Ga0187847, IMG submission 132458) | Peatland microbial communities from SPRUCE experiment site at the Marcell Experimental Forest, Minnesota, USA - June2016WEW_4_10 | ecosystem: Environmental > Terrestrial > Soil >...
ATTTATTGCGCCACTCCGGCAGGCTGCGCACCGTGACCTGCGCCGCTTCCACCAGCAAGAAGCGCAGCATGGAACTCCCTTGTTTGGTGATGTGCCCCAGCCGCCGCCGATTCCCGCTGGAATTTGTACGAAAATACGTTTCGCTCTGGAGACCCGCTTCACACCATATTGCGAGACAGTATCCCACAGATCAGGCGGTCTGGATCGAGGAAAACACTAGCTTCCTCCGATATCGCAAGTCGCCGAGTTCGGGAAAAGGCTCGTCTTAGCGAAAGAAGGAACTCTTGAATGCCTCGTGTCGCTGATGCGCTATGTTCAAAATCTGAGCGAATTCGGGCTCGCCGTGCAAATCATTCAGCAGTGGGTCCTTTTCAATATAAGGATAGCTGAAGAAACCGCCTTCAACGCTCATCCGAAGCGCACGTAAAGCGGAACTCTTGTCTGCCAAGACGGCGTACGCCTGCGCAATCTTGTACGTGGCTTCCGGATCCCCGACTCCTCGCTGTTTTACTGTACTCTCCAGTCCACTCAAAAGCTGCAAGCCTTCTTTTGTGTGCTGATGAATCGCGTCACTCAAAGCCTTTCCAATTCCCGTATACAAATTTGGATCGAGTTCGTACGCGCGATCAAAGTCTCTTGAGGCTTGGTCGAACTGCTTTTCGTGAAATTCTCCGAAGCCACGGTAAAAGAGGGTGAACGAGGAATCGTCGACCGGCAGGCTCTCAAGAAACTTCTGGTATTCCCCCAGATAGAGGTAGCTGTTTAATACTGCCCCGTTGCCCTTCACAAAAGGATCCAGTTGACGCGCCCGTTCGCACTCGGCTACGGATTCGTCCAACATTCCAGCGAATCGGTATGCATATCCCAGTTCCCAGTGCGCGGCGGCGTAATTGCCGTTCGTCTTTAAGGCGTCTCGCAACAAGGGCACAGCCTGCTCAACTTTTCCCGTGTCAATGAGCAGATTCGCAAGGAAAATTTGGGCGTCAAGCAAGTTTGGTCGTATCGCCAACGCTCTCTCGTAGGCGGCTTGGGCACGGCGATATTGCTCCCGCCCGCCAAGCTCGAACGCCGCGTCCGAATTATAGGAAGCTCCCAAATACGCCCACCCTGGAGCATAATTGGGATCGATCTCCGTGGTTTTTTCGAACATGTTGATCGCCAGAGGAAACTTGTGCTGTCCGTAAAGATCAAGCCCCTGTAGAAAATATTCGTAGGCGAGTGGACTAACCGACGCTTCCGGTTTTAGATGCTCTGCCTCACCTGGAGGCAAGTTCAGTTGCAATCCTGAAATCAGTTGGCCGGTAACTTTATCCTGAACAGCAAGAAGATTGTCGTACTTAAGGTCGATCACTCCTTGGCCTAGAATTTTCTCGGTTTTGGCATCGACCAACTGGTAGGTAATGCGTAAATTGTTGCCATCGCGTATGAAGCTTCCCGTGAGCAGCGTATCGACTTTGAGATCTGCGGCAACTTTCTGAAGATCAATCGCCGTTCCCCTATATTTTTCAATCGCCGCAGAAGGGCGGACATTGAGTGAACTCACGTAGGCCAATTTCGTGATGAGCACATCCGCAAGTGATAATCCAAGAAAGTCGCTCGTTGAATCCTCGCCACGATTTTGCAGCGGAAGGATCGCCAGGCTCCGGGGAGTCAACGACTCTTCTTTCCCAGACCGAATTTGGACAAGCTTCGTCACGACGATCACTGCGAGGAGAATCGCAAATCCGACCGTGGAGAGAAAGATCAGTCTGTTGACTCGAGATCGCCTCGGCTGCGGATGCGCCAGCTTTGGAAGCTCCGCTTGCTCGGTTGGTTGATAAGAAGACGAAGGAGTGTCAGACATTCTCGCGCCGGAATCCGCAGATAATGAATCGGTAGATTCCAGCTGCCCCAGGAACCGGTAGCCGCGTCGGCCAATGGTCTCAACGAATTTTGGGTTCTCGGCGGAGTCCCGCAGCGCGTCCCTGAGCTTGCTTACAGCCACCGCAAGACGGTGGTCAAAATCGACGAAGGTATCGGCCGACCAAAGGCGCTTGCGAAGTTCTTCACGGGTGACGACTTCCCCCGCGCATTCCAGGAGCACTGCCAGAAGTAGGAAGGGCTGCTCCTGCAGCCGGACTCTGCTGCCTTCTCTTCGCAACTCGCCAGCCCGCAGATCGACTTCGAAATTTGCGAAACGCACCAATGATGGGAGGGTGGACGGCATCGGCGTACTCACATTTTCGAGAAGTCTAGCACGCAACCGAACACAATGCGATACCCCACATTGCATTGCAAACAGACGACTTATTAGGGGATCGCGAGGGTATCGAAGGAGAAGTGTCGGAGCATTGACCGTCAGGCGCTCTGCAAGCGACAAGTAGAAGCACCTGACGCGCTTTGGGCAGTCTAAGGGGCTTGGCGCTGGGCCTGACGATGCTCGTGAGTTTTACTTAGATAACGGCTTTCTCTTACTCATTTTGGGGGTGCTCTATGCACAGAATAGCTCTAACACTCATCCTTGCCCTACTCACCGTCAGCGCCGGTCACTCCGGCGAGTCGGCGGCGGATTGGGCGATCAATGTAACCGCAATCGAGGCCTGCAGTTGTCCTCACTTCTGCATGTGCTATTTCAACTCGCATCCAGCAGCTCATCACGAAAACGGAAAGACGGAACACTTCTGCAAGTTCAACAATGCTTACAAAGTGAACCAGGGACATTACGGCAACGTTGATCTCGCTGGGGCCAAGTTCTGGATCAATGGGGATCTGGGTGAAGACTTCTCGCAGGGACAGATGGATTGGGCGCAGGTGACGTTCGATAATGGGGCAACCGCCGAACAACGCAAGGCGCTCGGGGAAATCATCGGGCATGTGTTTCCGGTGAAGTGGAAATCACTGCAGATCGCCGAAGGCAATATCGATACCTGGACGTTCGACAAAGATCACGCGCACGCCACCCTGAATGGCGGCAAGACGGCAGAGATCAAGTTGACGCGTTTTCAGGGAATGACTGACGAGCCGGCTGTGCTTAAGAACGTGAAGTATTGGGGTACGCCACGCAATGACGGTTTTGTCATGATGCCAAACGAAATCGAAACGTACAGGGAGGGACCCAAGCCATACGAGTTCAAGGGAACAAACGGGTTCATGCTCACATTTGACATGACTTCCAAGGATGTACCCGTGGCCAAGGGATCTTCAATGAATTATTAGTCAGAATCACTTGCATATGGTGCGTGCGCCGGGAATCTCCCGGCGCTTTTTCTTCCGGGGGAATGTTGCGTCCGATCAAGACATTTGTGAGCGCTGAACTCCGGTATGGCTTACAGCTGTCAATTGCTTTGGTGGTCTATAGGGGTGCACGCCGCTCGCGTGCGCGCGCTGACTCACAATTTCGTCAATGGCTAACTGGAGTATGATCGGGGAACTGAGCTTGTCTCTGTCGGCACTCCCTTCGAGGTCGAAAGGATCTGTTTGGGAAACAGCCAAGCCGAAGCACCGTCATAGGCTGCATCGTCGTCAAACCTTATCCGCATCCGCCTCGGTCATGAGTCACTGGACGTGACCCTTGCATATTTCAAGGGTGAGGATGCCGAGTCGGAAGAAGCAATGAGCATGCGAACAGCAGCAGCCTGGAGTTGTACGCGCAATTCAGAACTCGCGGGGGAGATCTCTGGCTTGAAATGGGATCTTCCTTTATCTTGGGCCGCTGGCTTCCGGTTTGCCCGTTATACGCTCCTAACTCATTTTTCATTTATGCGCACGGTTTCTTCCGCTGTCTTGCCTTCTAAACCGGGTGCGCCGTTTGGCCACAGCAGGACCGGCGCGTTCTCAGCAAGAGCCGACTCGACACAAAATAAGAGCAGAAGGATCGGTGCGCCAGGTTCTAGCTCCAACACAATCTGTTGTTCTTATTTTCAACGAGTTCTGTCCAATTCAGACAGCTATTCCCTATGCGCGTTAGGCAGAAAAGTCTTTCTTGCCGAACACGTCATGCCCGGCCTGCCCAGCCCGCAGGGCCATTTCACGCGCGGAGCGCAACTGCGCAACCGGATCGCCGCTGGGATGAAACTCCATCGCAACCACCCCGGTGTAATTCAATTCGGCCAATTTGCGAAAAATGTTTTGGTAGTTGATTTCGCCCGTTCCCGGCTCGTGACGGCCTGGAACGTCCGCGATGTGCACGAGTCCCAGATGCGGGAGGCTTTTCTCTAGCTTCTCGATGAGATTTCCCGCGGCGATCTGCTCATGGTAAAGGTCGTAAAGCAAACGCACTTGCGGGTGGCCGGTCTCTTGCACAACCTCAAGAGCTTCAGAGATTCCCGTCAAAAAGTATCGCGGATTTTCCTCGGGATCGATGGTCTCGAGCAGCAACCGCACTGGCTCGCCGTTGATCGATTTACCCTGCACGAGATCCGCGGCGCCTTTAAGCGTGTCGATACAACATTGATGTTGCACTTCGCGAGGCATTTCCTGAACCCGGTCGCCAGCGAGCAAAATCAGGTTCGGGCAATCGATTTGCTCCATGATCGGCAGCACATGCCTTATTTCGTCGAGCAGAGGCTGCCGATGGCCTGGGATGCTTACGCCGTGCTTCAACCCGGCCGTACAGTCGAAGTTGATGCCGAGCTGTTTGCGCATGGCGTTAATTCGCCGGAAATCCGCGTTCGTCCACCCGTCGTATTCACCCACCAATTCCACATTCCTATAGCCTGCCTCCGCCACTTTTTCCAGGCGCTGTTCGAAAGGGAGATTGGTGAAAACAGTCCACAGCATGACGGACAGATTGAAAGGCGCTCCGGTCTTCTCGTCCTTGTTTGCCGCCAATACTGGTTCTTCGTCGACCAACTTGGAAATGTGACCCACCCCATAAGCTCCCGCTACCGCTCCAGCAAAAGTTTGAACAAATGCTCGTCGATTCATCATTCACCTTAACGAAGCGCCCGGAAACTCAGCCGCTCCTCCTAGTGACTGCGTGAAATTAACACAACTCGCATCCAAGCGGCAGCTGATCGAAGAAACTTCAACACTCCTCCTTAAGGAGGATGCGGACGTAACCCGTTTGCACTTAAAATTACTGATTTGTTTCCGGAGCAGGTTAGCTGCCCACACTTTCGAGGTTGACGCATAGCAATCATGGAAAGAAGAGAGTTCATAAAGAAAACCGGCGTCCTGGTAGCCGGAATCGTGGCGGGGAGCGCGTTTGCGGAACTTCCTAGTTCACCTCCCCTGCCCGTTGCGAGCGGACGTCTTGTTCTTGCGATGAGCCGGAACTGGTTGTTCAGCCGCTCCGCGGTTGCTGAGGCGCGCGCAAGGGACTTTGACGATTCCAAATTCGAACGTGTGGTGATTCCTCACACCAATATTCGCGTGCCCTGGCACAGCTTTGACGACAAAGACTACGAATTTGTTTCGGTCTATCGCCGTCATTTCAGGCCTCCCCGAGAAGCGCGCGGCCAGCATGTTTTCGTCGATTTCGAAGGAGTGATGACGGCCTCAACGGTTTGGCTCAATGGAACTCGCCTGGGCGAGTACAAGGGCGGATACACGCCCTTCTCTTTCGACCTGACGCCGCATCTGGAGTTTGATGCCGACAACGTGCTGACCATTGAGGTTGACTCCACCGAACGCGCGGACATCCCACCTTTCGGAAATCAGATCGACTACCTCACTTTCGGCGGCATCTACCGTGAAGTTGCGCTGCGCATCGTTCCCGCAACCTTTATTGAAAATATCTTCGCGAAAACAAAAGATGCGCTGACTCCAAAACCCAGCCTTGAGGTGGAGTGTTTCCTGCAGCATCTGGAAGCCTCACGCGACGCGCTTTCGATTGAAGTCACGCTGCGCGATGGCAAGCGTGTGCTTGCGACAGCGACGCAGCGAGTCGGACCGGCTGCAGCCTCAGATAATCCTGCCTCGTACTCCGTGCGCCTGGAAAATCTTGGTCCGGTCGTGCTGTGGGATTTGGCGCAGCCAAAGCTCTACTCTGTGCATGTTCGGTTGCTGAATGGACCGCGCGTGGTCGACGAGGATTCCCGCACCATCGGTTTTCGTGAGGCGCGCTTTACCGAACATGGCTTCGAACTAAACGGCAAGGTCGCCAAGCTGCGTGGGCTCGATCGGCATCAAACTTTTCCGTTCGTGGGTCAAGCCATGCCGGCGCGCGCGCAACGGCGCGACGCACAAATCCTCCGACATAATTTCAAATGCAACATCGTACGGACCTCGCATTATCCGCAATCGCGGCATTTTCTGGACGCTTGCGACGAGCTCGGTCTTCTGGTCCTGGAAGAAATTCCTGGCTGGCAACACATCGGCGACGCGGCGTGGAAGGACATTTCCGTGGACAATGTGCGCCGCATGATTCGCCGCGACTGGAACCATCCATCGATTATTCTCTGGGGAGTCCGCATCAACGAATCCCGCGACGATCACGAGTTCTACTCTCGCACCAATGCCCTAGCCCATAAACTCGATCCAACGCGGCAAACGGGAGGCGTCCGGAATTTCGAAAACTCGCAACTGCTCGAGGACGTGTTTAGCGTCAACGATTTCGGTTTTCCGCTCCGAGCGCCCAACCATCCCCTGTACCTCAATACGGAATTCATTGGCCACACGTATCCGACCAAGAGCTTCGACAACACGGAACGACTTACGGAGCACACTCTGCGCCACGCTCGCGTCCACAATCAGCTTGCATCGAATCCTCAATACGCCGGCGGCATTGGATGGTGCGCCTTCGACTACAACACTCATTTCGACTTCGGTTCCGGCGACCGGATCTGTTACCACGGCGTTGCCGACATCTTCCGCGAGCCCAAGCCTGCCGCGGGTTTTTACAAATCGCAGTGCGATCCCGAAGAAGAAATTGTGCTGGAGCCCGCCTTTCGCTGGGCACGCGGCGATGAATCGATCGGATTCAGCACCGCCGTAGTCTGCTCCAACTGCGACCATCTCAAGTTTTATATCGATGACAAGCTGATTGCGGAGGTGGATCCCGACCGAAACGAGTTTGGCAACCTTCGACATCCGCCTTTCGTTCTTCACACACGGCCGTTCCGCGATGCCTGGGGAGACCTGCGGATCGAGGGCTACATTCAAGGCAAGCAAGTGATCGTGAAACGACACTCGGGCAAAGGGATTGACCAGCAATTTTCGCTCTTACCCGATGACACGAAGCTCGTTGCCGACGGCGCCGATACTACCCGCGTCGTCCTGCGCGTCACCGACGAGTTCGGTGCGATCCGCTCTCTTGCCAACGATGCCATTGAGTTGGCCGTTGAAGGTCCCGCCGAAATTGTCGGCGACAATTCTTTTGCCCTGGTAGGTGGGACCGGCGCTTTGTGGTTACGAGCAAAGGAACAAGCGGGAAGAGTGACGCTGACGGCGTTGCATCCGATTCTTGGTAAACGGCAGGTCGATTTCGAGATTGCCGCAGCGCCGTCGGAAGCTGTGTAGCCGTCTTCCATCCGAAAGGATATGTTCATGGAAATTCGCCGCCACCATTACTTGCTCGCCATATGTTTGTTGCTCCTGCCATATCGAGTTTTCGCACAGATAGACGCTACCCTGCAGCCATTCGCCGTCGACCATCGCAAGGCACTCCTCGCGCTCTCGCCAGTTGATGTCTCGTTCCTGCTCGACGCTCCAGCGGGTAAGCACGGATTTGTCCGAGCCCAGAACGCACATCTTGTAACCGAAGACGGCAAACGCATCCGTTTCTGGGGAGTGAACATCACCGACTGGAGCAAAGGCTCGGTAATGATTCCCTCCAAGGAGGATGCTCCGCTCTGGGCGGCTATTCTGGCGCGGTTTGGAGTGAACTGTGTCCGCCTGCAATTTCTCGATCTGCCTACGCCGCGCGGACTAATCGACGGAAAGCGCGACGACACGCGCGCGCTCGATCCTGAGGCGCTTGACCGCGAAGATTTCTTCATCGCGGAACTGGAGAAACGGGGTATCTACATAAATGTCAATTTGCTGGTCAGTCGCCCATTCAAAGCCGGCGACGGCGTGCAGGACTACCAGAAAATCCGCGAGGGTGCCAAAGGAATTAGTTTGTACGATCCGCGCATTATCGAGCTTCAAAAGGAGTATGCGAAACAACTGCTGACCCATTACAATCCCTACACTAAATCAGAATATCGCAATGACCCGGCGGTTGCGATGGTTGAGATCAACAACGAAAACGCGCTCTGGGTTGGCGCTCACGGCCCCACTCCGTATTACGACCGCGAACTTGCCGATCTCTACAATGCTTGGCTCAGGAAGAATCTCAACGAGGAAGATCTGAAGAAGTTGAAAGAAATCGCCGAAGTCATCGGGGATCCTGTCCCGCTGCTGCAAGGCAGAAAAGAGATCGAGACTGCCCCTAAGCGACGATTCTATGCGGAGTCTCGCTTTTTTCTCGACACTCAACGCGGCTATTGGGAAGACATGCGCGACTATCTGACAAGAACTCTCGGGGTGAAGTCGCTGATTATGACCACCGCCGATCACGGTCACACCGGCAGTGGGTATCCTTTGCTGCTCGCAACGTCATCGTTCGATACCAACGACGGTCACACCTACTGGCAGCACGACTGGGAAAACAAGATCAAGGCGCCCATGGTGAATGACCCATTCAATTCGACCGTGGTCGAACTGTCCCGCACTCCTGTTGCCGGCAAACCTTATACCGTGAGCGAAGTGAATAATCCCTTTCCCAACGCTTGGGCGAGCGAAGGCATTCCGATTCTCGCCGCGTACGCCGACTTCCAGGATTGGGACGCCCTCATTTGGTATACGTTCGAGCCCAAGGCATCGCCCGATTGGAAGCCTTATATCGGCGACGCATTTGACATTTCGCTCGATCCGGTCAAAATGCCACAGCTTGCTGCGGGAGCCCTGATGTTCTTGCGGGCGGACGTAAGCCCCTCCAACTCCATCGTTCTACGCTCCTACACACGCGACCAAGTGTTCGACAGTGCGCTACTGATACCGGCGACAGACCGCCCTTACTTCACGCTCGGATTCCCGCTCGCAATACCACTGGAACACGAGTCGCGTATCGAATCGCTGGATGGTGCTCCAGTGCCTCCTTTTGCGGCGCCCAAGGCCACAAGTCCAATTGTTTCCGATACCAATCAATTGGCCTGGTACAACTCGTCTGCAATGACTGGGCTGGTGACCGTAGACACTCCGCGGTCTCAGGCGCTGATTGGATTTGTGAAGGCGAATGGCAAGTCCGTCACCAATCTGGCGGCAGACGTGGAGAACCGATTCTGCACGATTTGGATTACGTCGCTCGAATCACAGCCGATTTCTCGGGCTTCCAGATTGCTGTTGACGCTCGGGTCACGCGTTGAAAACGAAGGCATGCGGTGGAACGACCGGCATAGCAACCTCGCCGAATGGGGTGGGTCGCCTACGCTGATTGAGCCCGTTGTCGGCCGAATCCGTCTGCGAAGTCTGGATCATGCTGAGACGGTCTCCGCTCAGGCCTTGGACGGTTCTGGGCAGCCCATGGGCGAACCGATCCACGCCGAGAAAAAGGCTGAAGGATGGGATATTCCGCTAGGGAAGATTGTTACGACTTGGTATGAACTGATAGTAACGCGCTGACAATCTGGGCGGCGAGGCGATATCGCGGAAAGTCATTGCCAGACTATATCGTGCCAGCAATGTGATCCCGCGATATAATGCACATCCCGAAGGGCAAGTGGGCCATGTCTTGCGTGCGGATCATCGGTTTGACGTTGAGCTTGTTGGCATTGGCGACAAGCGCCCGCTCCCTCACCGAACCACCGATCAACTATACCTCGCGTACCTGGCAGATGCAGGATGGTCTTCCTGAGGAGACGGTTCAGTCATTTGCGCAGACCAAAGACAGATATCTCTGGATTGGAACTACCGGCGGCTTGCTCCGCTTTGATGGCGAACACCTGGTTTTGTTTGATCGCGATAACACTTCTGCTTTTACTGATAACAATGTGTTTAGCCTGACCGTCACTACCGACGATGCTCTTTGGATTGCGACCGAAGGTGGTGGCCTCATCCGCTATAAAGACGGCGCGTTCCACCGCTTCTCTGGAAAGGATGGTCTGCTGAATGATTTTGTGCGGTCGGTTTACCAAGACAGCAAGGGATTGATATGGATCGGAACCGACAACGGATTATTTCGATTCCTGGGAGATCGAATCGAGCGAGTAGACAATTCCAATGGCATTCCTCCGATCGCCGTGCACGCGATTCACGAAGACAATCAAGGACGCCTGTGGGCCGGTGGCTCGAAATTACTCTGTCTCAACGGAACCAACTACCGGGAATATCGGCTGGCCGAAGAAGGTAGTCAGAATCGTGTTAAGTCCATAACACAAACTCGAGATGGAACTATGTGGGTGGGCACCATCGGAGGTCTGTACAACAAAGTCTCGGGGTCGGATTCTTTTCGGCGAGTGCAGGAAACAAGCGGCACCGTCCGTTTTCTCCATGAGACTTCCGACGGCACTCTCTGGATTGGCACCATCGGTCATGGAATCTACAAATACTGGAGACATGCGCTTTCCCAAATGACCGCGCCGGGAAGTCTGCCCAGCAACACAGCATTGAGCTTGTTCGAAGATATCGAGAACAACATCTGGGTCGGAACGCAGGCGGGAATGCTGCGGCTGAGCAAGACCCCAATCCGAACCGTCGTCCTGCCCGACGCCGGCGACTACGACGCCGAGACCGTCTATGAAGATCACAACGACGACCTTTGGATCGCGGCGGCGAATCTCTTTCGATTCCACAATGGCCAGGCGACACTAGTGCGCTTTCCTGGAATTACCGGGGTGCGTGTCCGCAACGTCTTCCGCGATAATCAAGGCGCGCTTTGGATCGGAACCGAAGGCCGAGGTGTGTTCCGGCAGAGCGGTAGCAAGTTGGCCCACTTCATGGTCAAAGATGGCCTGGTAAACAATTTTGTTCGCGCTTTTCTGCAGGGTCGTGACGGCAGCATATGGATTGCTACAGATGAGGGAGTGAGCCATTGGCACGACGGCCGCTTCACCAACTATCAGGAGCGCGACGGACTTTGTTATTTCAGCACTCGCACACTGGCGGAAGATCGCAATGGAGACATCTGGATCGGAACCGATCGCGGAGTAAGCCATTTGCGGGGCGCCGACTTTGCCAAAGATGCTGTCACCGAGGAACTGAGGCACGAAAAGATCTGGGCGATTCGTGAAGACTCTGAAGGAGGCCTATGGTTTGGGACCAGAACCGGCGGCCTCTACTGCTGGCGTTTTGGAAAACTGACTCACTTTACAACGGCACAGGGCCTGGCCAGCAACAGCATCTATGAACTCCTTGAAGACCGCAGGGGGAACTTCTGGATCAGCGGTCCCAATGGCATCTCCGTGATCAGCCGGCGGGAGCTAGACGTAATCGCGGAGGACCCATCGCATCCGCTTTCTTTGACACTGTACGGCATCTCCGACGGTTTGGAAACGACTCAGATGTACGGTGCAGAAAAGCCCGGCGGAGTTGTCACGTCGCAGGGTGAGGTCTGGTTTGCCAGCAACAAAGGCCCGGTCCGCGTCTCTTTGAATTCAACTCCGCCCGTGGGTCCGGCGCCGGTAGTGATCGACTTCGTGCTGGCGGACGGCATCCAAGCGCAGGATCGGCGGAGAGTTTCTCTCACTCCCGACAACGCCAAGATCGAAATGCACTACAGCGTCATTCAGCTTCGCTCGCAGGAGCAGGTAAGGTTTCGCTACATGTTGGAGGGCTTCGACAAGACTTGGACCGATGCGTCTTCACGCCGCGTGGCTTACTATACAAACCTTCCCCCGGGACGTTATCAATTCCGCGTGGCGGCGTTCGAAATGAGCGACCCGCGGCAGATCGCAGAAACTTCCGTCGAAATCATTCAACGACCTCATTTCTACCGGACCGCATGGTTCCTGGGTTGCTGTTTATTATCGCTTGCAGCCGCCGTGTGGGGAGGCTACAGATTCCGCATGCGCCAAGTAAACTCCCGTTTTCAGGCGGTATTGACCGAGCGGAATCGGCTGGCGCGCGAAATGCACGACACTCTCATCCAAGGCTGTGCCGGAGTTTCCGCGCTGCTCGAAGCGCACTCGAGTCTCGGTGACACCGAATCCTCCGCGAAGGAGGATTTATTGAGCTGTGTGCGCACGCAGTTGCGCACTACCATTAACGAGGCTCGCGAAGCCGTTTGGGATCTCCGCCACGCCGATGGTTCCGCTACCGCGATTGGTCCGATCCTCGGCGATATGACTCAACAAGTCAGCCATGAGTTTGGTGTCCCCGTGGAATATCGCATCTCGGGAAGGCCCTTCGATCTGGATCAATCCACTGCTCACGAACTTCTGATGGTGGTCCGCGAGGCCCTGCACAACGCGATTCGTCACGGGCAGCCTAAAACCGTGCACGTAGACATTGGCTTTGAGAATAGAGAATTCAAAGTGCAGGTGCGCGACGATGGGTGTGGTTTCGACCCGGAAGCGGCGTCCTCGCTGCCGAACGGCCACTATGGCCTGGTGGGCATCCAGGAGCGCGCCAAGAGGATTGGTGGAATACTCATTTTGAATAGTTGGCCCGGAGCTGGAACGGAGTTGACGCTCTCCGTTCCGCGCAAGGCCCCTGCCGCAGAAGACGGAGTCCCGCGCATATGAACACGAGCAACGGCGAGAAGATAAAAGTAATGGTTGTGGATGATCATCCTCTTATGCGCGTGGGCGTGGCTTCGATTGTGAATGCCCGCGCCGACATGACGGTTGTGGCCCAGGCTAGCACCGGTGAAGAAGCGGTCGCGTTATTTTTGAAGCACAAACCGGACGTGACCCTGATGGACTTGCGACTGCCCGGAATGAGCGGAGTGGATTCCATTCGCTCCATTCGTGAAACTCACCCCCGCGCCCGATTTGTAGTGCTCACAACCTACGAGGGCGATGCCGATATCCATCGCGCTCTGGAAGCGGGGGCGCAGGGCTACGTCATTAAAGGCATGCCTTATCAAACTTTGGTGGAGGCGCTGCAGCGCGTGCACAAGGGCGGACGCTTCCTGCCGCCGCCGGTTGCCCGCGCCCTGGCCTCGCGCATGCCTGACTCCGAACTCAGCGCGAGAGAGCAAGAAGTGCTCTCTCTGCTTGCCAGCGGAAAAAGCAATAAAGACATTGCCGCCAGTTTGCGCATCGCCGAGGCCACCGTGAAGTGCCACGTCAGTGCGATTCTGCTGCGGCTGAACGTCAGCGATCGCACCGAGGCCGTGGTTACAGCCCTGCATCGAGGCCTGGTACACCTGGAGTGAAACCCCATCCACGATTCGTATACCTGTTGCCAAGATAAATACTTATTTTCTACTATCCGACTTTTGGCGGATTCGCGGAGCGTCGCGTCGGCATAGCATTCCTCGTCGGTGACATAGGCATCGTTTCGAACTCTGCATCGACTGGCAGGCGTGCGCCCGAAACTCCCTGATCGACTTCGGTCGCACTGCCGGGCAGAGTTAACTCTAGGAGGCTCCGCGATGAGACTAGGGATGGTTCGCTACTTTGTACGTATTTGTGTGCTGTTGGTTGCAGGCTTAACAGCCACGGTTGCTTTCGGACAGAACGCGAACACTGGAGAAATCAAAGGCACAGCTCAGGACGCGACTGGCGCCGTAGTGGAAGGGGTCAAAGTCACAATCACCAACGTGCAGACCGGCATGACCATCGTTTCCGCTACGAATTCGGACGGCATCTACGATGTGCCTTCCGTGCCAACCGGCGAGTATACGATCACATTCTCGAAGGCGGGATTCAAGGAATTTGTCCGCAAAGGCGTGACCTTGGAGATCCAAACCATCGGAGTGGACGCCATGCTGCAAGTAGGCAATATCACCGAGCAGCTCGTGGTAACCGCCGAAACTCCGTTGATAGAAACCGAGACCTCGGACCAGCGCGTGGATCTTAATACCCATGCGATTGAAGCTGCGCCGATCGTGGGCACTGACTGGCGCGCCGAGATGATTCAGCTTATCCCCGGCGTGAATAGCGGCGGAGGCGCGGGCGAAATTAACGGCCAAGCAGTCGGAGTCAACGGCACGCAGTCCTACAATATAAACTTTCTGTCTGACGGGGGACCGGCTACAGCTCCGAGAGATTTTAACGGCAGCAACTACTACATGCCGGTCGATGCCATTGGCGAGGTAACCATCAATTCAGCCAACGCGAACGTGCAGTTCGGCAGCGGTCTTACTTCCATTAATGTGAGCACGAAGAGCGGAACCAACCAATGGCACGGCAGCGGGTATGAATACATTCAGAACACCACATTCAACTCCAGAGGTTATTTTAATCCTGCGCCTGAAGTGAAGTCCGTGGAGCATTGGAATACCTACGGAGGCAGCGTGGGTGGGCCGGTAATCAAGAATAAGCTGTTTTTCTTTTTCCTCTACCAGCGCAACCCTTCGGTTGCTCCGACGTCGGGAAATTACAGTTACCCGAACGCTGCCGAGGAACAGGGGGACTTTTTCGGCACTACCGGTGCTACGAATCCTGCCTTTTTTGATCCAACCACGGGCCAGTTGCTGGTACCCCAGGACACCGTGGCATTGAATCTTCAGAAGTTCTTCCCCGCGTCATCCGCTCGGGGATGGATCGCGGGCTGCCCCGGGCCGGTAAATCCGTCAGCAGGCGTTCCCCAAACCTGCCCCAACACCACCAACGATTTTGTATTCAACGGGAGCAGTCCGAATACGGACACGTGGTATACCGGCAAGGCAGATTACAATATCAACTCCAAACAGAGACTTTCGTTCAGCTTCAACTATTTCCCCACCGTATCTACTTACGTCCCAGCCGATCCTCTCTTCCCCAACGACGCTACCTCGACTCAGAAAGGATTTACCGACGATCTGACCTCGCAGGTCTCGGAAGTCTATATGATTAGCCCGACCCTGCTGAACGAGTTTCGAGTAGGTGCCAGCCGCGAGCTCGACAAGTATTCGCCGCCCTCTTTGAACAAGGGAGATCCGGCGGCGATTGGGCTTGAGCCCACCTACGGCACCAATTCTCCGTCAAATGTGTTTCCCAAAATCCAGATTGATGCGCCAGGGGGAGGAAATGGATCCGGGTGTATCGCTTTGGGCGCTGGTTGCAACGAAAACGGTAACATCTCTGCCGTTCTGGGCGAGGGAAGCTACCTTGTTTCGGATATCCTTACCCTCATTCACGGCAGGCACACGATCAAAGTTGGCGGCGAGTACGACAGGTTTTACCAGAACTATACCAACTGGGGAGACATCAGCTCGGGCAACTTCGAATTCAACGGAGGCGTCACCGGAGTCCCGTACGCTGACTTCTTGGCCGGCGACGTTTATGGATGGTTCGTTTTCAATTCTGACCCGACCAGCGCTCATGCCTGGACCTCGGCGTTTTTCGGCAGCGACGACATCAAAGTCTCGTCGCATCTGACTTTGAACCTAGGTCTGCGCTGGCAAGCCCAGTCCGGCTGGGGAGTAAAAAACAACCTGTTCGGCAACTACGACCCGTTCTTACCGAATTCCGCCGATGGCGGAATCTATCGTGGGGCCATCCTCTTTGGCGGCCAGGGAGATACGGCCTATGGCGGGCCCACAAGCAACATGCTGACCATTCAAAACGCCGACTATAAGGAATTTGCCCCGCGCATCGGCATCGCCTGGTCGCCTCGTGACAAGTGGTCGGTTCGCGCCAGCTACGGCATTTTTGATGCGCCACGCGATTCCGAGAATTATACCGACGGCGCCCTCGGTCTCGGGTTCAACCCCCACCAGGTCGGCAACAATGGGTACACGAACGGCAGCGCCGTATTCCAACTGGACCAGGGCCCTGGGCCCGGCTTGTCGGTCGTCTATCCAACGCTGCAAACTCTTACGTCGACCGTCTCCAACTTCAGCGGGGTGGAATACTACCCGCGGAGTATGCCCACCACCTATGTTCAGAATCTTCTTTTTAGCGTTCAGCGGGAGTTCGCCGGAAACATGTTGTTGGACACCAGCTATGTCTACACCCGCGGCAGGAATCTGAACTTTCAAACCAATATCAACCAGGCGCCTATCAGCGCATTCGGGTGCACCGGCTATAACTGCGGGAACCCGAACCCCATCTTCAACGATATCCAGGCCCAAATCTACGATGGATATTCCAACTACAACGCCTTGCAGCTGCGGCTTCAAAAGAGAATGTCCTACGGTTTGAACTTCCAGGTCAATTACGCTTTGTCGCGATGGAGCGATACCGGCACGGGAGGCGGTCACGGATCGGGCATCGACATCTACCAGAACGCTTTTAACCCCGCCGCAAACTACGGTTTGTCGGATGGCAACGCCACGAATACCCTGGTCGGCCAGATTGTCTACGAAGTGCCGGTCGGCCGCGGCCGCCGACTTACGGTTTCCCGCTACGCCGAGCCGGTGGTGGGCGGCTGGCGCGTCTCTTCTCTTTTCCAGTGGCACTCGGGGACTCCCTTCACCCCGATCATCCAGTCGGGCCTTGCGACGGCAATTGACCCGGGGCTCTCAGCATCCATCAACCAAGGTGGCTCCTCGTTGTATGCCGACCGGATTGGCGACCCCAGCGTATCGCATCGTGCCAACGCAAACTGGTTCAACCCGGCGGCCTTTGCCAACCCAGCGCCTGGAACCTTTGGCAATGCTGGACGCAACATCCTGACTGGACCGGGTTTTACGAACGTAGACTTGAGTCTCGCAAAGGAGTTTGCTCTTCACGAAGCGGTGAGGCTCGAAATCAGGGCCGACATGTTTGATGTGTTCAATCATATCAACTGGGCGAATCCGAATAACGATGTTGGCGTCGGCTGCTCGCTCGCGCTGAATTCGCCGCCGCCATGCGGAACCGGCCAGGGCACTCCCCAATTGTCCAATGCCACCGCCGGCACGATCACCGGTACCGAAGGGGGCACGCGCATCATACAACTGGGGGCTCACATCAAATTCTGAGCCAAGCGCAGGAGTTTGACACCCTGCGGGGTGCGGAAGCAGTTTCCGTTTCCGCACCCTCACTTGTTAGAGCTTCGCCAAAGCAGCGGGTTTCGCGGTATCGTTCCTCCATGAGTGATTCTCACCCCAGCAAGTTTCACGAATCCGCGTTTCCCTTTGGCGCCTCTGCGCCCCTGGCGGTTCTTCTCACGCTCTTTGCCGCGGTCACAGCCATGGCCGCGCAAACCGCAACCTCCCACGCCGCTGAAATTCACGATCACCTGCGAAAAGCGGCGGAGTACCTCAAGGCAAAGGATCCGGATTCCGCGGTTAAGGAATTCGAGGCTGTCGTCGCGCTCGATCCCAAGAATGCCGAAGCCTACGCCAACTTGGGCGTAGTTGCATTCTTTCGGCGTGATTACCGGAACGCCTCCCAATACTTACGTAGGGCTGTTGCCATCGATCCGTCTCTGGTGAAATCGCAAGCTCTCCTGGGAATTAGCGAAAGAAGATTGGGAGACCCTTCCGCTCGCGCCCTGCTGGAACAATCTTTTTCAAAGCTGAAAGACAAGTCATTGCGCCTGCAGGTTGGTCTGGAATTAGCCGCGCTTTACGATCAGCTAGGCGAACCCGGTGCCACGGCCACGGTGATGCGAACCCTTGTGGATCTCGATCCCGATAATGTAGACGTGCTGTTCACAGCGCAGCGCGTCTACACCGAGTTGGCCGATGACACTCTGAATAAGCTTGCCATCCTCGCTCCGGGCTCGGCCCGCATGCAGCAAGTGATTGCCGAGCGTCTGGTGAACGGCGGAGATCTCCCACACGCGATCGAGCACTACAAAAAAGCTTTGCAGATCGACCCACACCTTCCCGGCGTTCACTTCGAGTTGGGTGAAGCCATCCTCCAATCATCCCTTCACGATCCCGCAACCCAGGCGGAAGCGGAAAAAGAGTTCGAAGCCGCTGAGGCCGTGGATGGCGACGCTGCCAAAGCGGAATGTGGACTGGGCGGTATCGCATTGTCGCAATCCGACCTGGACCGCGCGTTTACCCACTACCAACGAGCCCACAAACTCAACCCCAATGAAGTGGAAGCCCAGCTAGGTTTGGCAAGACTCTTGATGATGCAGCAGAAACCGCAAGAGGCGATCAAGTATCTGCAGGCTGCAATCCAAATCGATCCCCTGAATAATGAAGCGCACTACCGGCTGGCTTCCGCGTATAAGCGTCTTCAAATGGACGATCAAGCGCAGAAAGAAATGAAGTTGTTCCAAGAGATCAAGAAAGCCAAGGACCAGGTCGCAGACCTATATCACCAGATGAACATTAAACCCAAGGTGCAAGACTATGAACTGCCGGACAGTGACCGACCATAAGAAAAACGACCGGAAGGCTCCGGCATTTTGGACGAAAGCGCGTTCGTCATCGTTGTTTATCATAATAGCTATGAGCTTATTCTCTACCGCTTGCGGCGGAGGGTCATCCTCATCGGGCAATCCGCCTTCTCCAACAAAACTTCCACCGGCGATCTCCAAAGCCTTTGGAGTGGCCAGCGTGGCCTTGAATGGCAACACGTCGCTGACCTTCAACCTCTCAAATCCCAACGCCGCGATCTCTCTGAGCGGCATCGGCTTCACCGACACTTTGCCCTCAGGTCAAGTGGTCGGCACGCCCAACAGTTTGACCGGGAGCTGCGGCGGCGGAGCAATCACTGCCGCCGCTGGTTCGAATAGTGTCAGCCTTTCAGGCGCGACCCTTGCCGCTGGCGCGTCATGCACTTTTGCCGTGAACGTCACCGGCACCACGTCCGGCACACAAAACAACACGACAAGTGCCGTGACCTCCAACGAAGCTGGAAGCGGTGGAACCGCTTCCGCCAGCCTCATCGTTGCTGGACCGAGCCAGCAGCCGCCACAGCCCGTCGACATCACTCCGATCAGCGCTCAGTCTTATTACGTTCTCGATCAGCTCAGCGGATTGCAGGTTGATCTCAACAACAACTCCACGACAGCCGGCGACCACCTCGTCCAACAGCCTAGGACCTTCACCAACACCAGCCAAAGATGGACCTTCACGGTGTCGGGAAACTTCTGGCAGATTAGCAATGTTCTAAACGGCCTGTGTTTTGATAGCGCAAACATTTCCGGAGTGATGTACGTTGTGCAAAATCCCTGCGGCAGCGCCGCCACGCAGCAATGGGCTCTCTCCGCAACCACCAACGGCTACTATACGATTTCAAACAACAGCACAGGCCTGTTGCTGGACGTGCCTTCAGCCTCGAGCGGCGCATTTCTCCAGCAGACCGCACTGTCCGGAAGCGCAACCCAAAGCCAGCAGTGGCTGCTGCGCCCGGCTTTCTTCCAAGGCGTGGATAATGCCCTCCTGGAAAAACAGGAGGCCGCGCGCATCTCCACCGGCTTGGTGTGGTGGAAGGATATGGGCGTTCAGACCGACGTTCTCCAGATTTTGAAGAATCACGGCATCAACCTGGTGCGCGTCCGGCCCAGTTCGGCGCCTCCTTACTCCGACCCATCGCAGACAGGATGTACCGGCAACGCCTGCTTCGCCGAAACCGATGCACAGGATCTCGATCTGGCGAAACGAACCAAGAATCTCGGCATGAGCCTGGAATTGACTTTGCTTTTCGATGGCGGCGGTTCCTCCAGCGTTCCGTCCGCATGGTCCGGTGACACGCTGACTCAGTTGCAAACCGATGTCTACAACTACGTCAAGGCCGAGATCATGTCATATCGCCAGGCCGGTACGATGCCCGATCTGGTGTCGATCGGCAACGAGGTTGATACCGGCTTCCTCGGCCCCACCGGCAGCCCTACAGGAGCTGACTTCAGCGGCTTCGCCGCCTTGCAAATCCAGGCCATGCAGGCCGTTGCTGATGCCGCTTCCGACACTTCGATCGGCCCCGCCATTCCCGCGCCGCTCACTTGCATCCACATTACACCTGCGTGGAATCTCACTCAGTTCTTCACGCTGGTCAATCAAAATAGCATTCCCTACGACACCATCTGCCAGAGTTACTATCCCTTCTTTCATGGTCCCTTGACCGACGCGCAAGCCGCCCAGGCCAATCCCAGTAACCAGCCCGTGGAGCAGGATGTACTCGTGGCCGCCGCCAGCAGCATCGGCAAGCCCATCTTCATCATCGAGGCGGGGGAGCATTACGAAAACGGATTCGACTCGAACGATCCCTGGTACAGCCCGCCGACTACGGCGACGCAGGCGCAATTCCTGACGGACCTTCAAACCGTGCAGCTAGGCCTGCCCAGCAACTTAGGAATGGGCATTGCATACTGGGATCCAGCGGGCGTCAATATACCCCGGTTGAACGGCGGTTATTTCAATGGTGGCAACAATCTGCTGGATGCAATCTACGTCTGGAACGGCCTGACGATCTTTGACAACGCCGACACGTCGGGCTCCACCAACGTGAGCGATCCAAACTATTCCATGCCGCTTCCAGCGTTGGATGCGCTAGGAGGGCGATGACCTTTTCCTTGACATTGCAACGAACGATTTTTTGCGCTGTACGGAGCGGACGATGAAAAGACCTGGCCTGTTGCAGAGTTCCCTGAGCCGACGCCAACTGCTCAAGGGAGCGGTCAGCACGGCTGCAGTCGTTTCCGCGTCCTCTTTCATTGGTGTCGGCTACGCGCAGTCTGGGTCCGAAGCGGTTGCGCAAAGATTCCGGGAGAGCTTCGACTCCGGTTGGAAGTTCCGCAGAGGCGATTGGCCGGGCGCTGAGGAGCCCGAGCTCTCTGACGCAAACTGGAGAACTCTAGATCTGCCGCACGATTGGAGCATTGAAGGCGGCTTCGACGAGAGCGCGCCCTCCAGTTACTGCGGCGCATATCTTCCGGCCGGCATCGGCTGGTATCGCAAGCAATTCCGCATCCCAGATTCCGACAAAGATAAAAAGCTCACCATCGAGTTCGACGGCATTTACCAGCTCAGCGATGTGTGGATCAACGGCCACTTTCTAGGCAAGCGTCCTTACGGATACGTGCCATTTTTCTACGACCTCACACCCCACGTGAAGTTCGGAAGTGCGAACCTGATCGCCGTCAGAGTCGATAACTCCCACCAGACCAATTGCCGCTGGTACTCCGGGTCGGGAATCTATCGCCACACCTGGTTACTGTCTACAAACAAAATTCACGTCGCCCACTGGGGCACGTTCGTTAGCTCGCAGAAGATATCGAAAGAGGCGGCAACGGTCCGCATCAAAACAAGGGTGAACAACGAAAGCGGGAACGCGGCAAGTTGCACGCTCGTCACCACGCTTGTTGACCGCGACGGAAATGCAATCCAGAGCGTTGAAGCTACTCAGAGTGTTACAGCGGGCAAAGAATACGAATTCCTGCAGCAAGTAAAGGTGAACTCCCCTCACCTCTGGTCGGTTTCCGATCCCTATATGTACAAGGTCCACAGCACGGTGCGCGTTCAGGGTCAGGTGGTGGACGAATGCGATACTCCGTTCGGCATTCGCGAAGCGGTCTTCGATGCGGACCGTGGATTTCTGCTGAATGGCGAACGCATCAAGCTTAATGGAGCTTGCCTTCACCACGACGGCGGCGCAGTGGGCGCTGCGGTTCCGGAGAGGATTTGGGAGCGGCGCCTCGAAATTCTGAAGGAGATGGGCTGCAACGCCATTCGTACCAGCCACAACCCCTATGCCGCCGAATTTCTGGATATATGCGACACCATGGGCTTCCTCGTCATGAATGAGGCCTTCGACGAGTGGAAGGTGCCGAAAGGCCAGATCGGCCCCAACGGATACTCCGAATATTTTGACGAGTGGTACGAGCGTGACGTACAAAATTTTGTCCGGCGCGACCGCAATCATCCTTCGGTAGTGTTGTGGAGCGCCGGTAACGAAATCGGTGATCAGGGCAGCTCGCAGGGTCCAGAGACGCTGCGAAAGTTACTCCAAGTGTTTCACTCTGAGGACCCCACTCGCCCGGTGACCGCCGGTTGCGATCACATTCATTCCGAGCCTGCTTCCGAAGCGGCAAGTCCGGAGTTTCTCTCTCTTCTTGATGTCGTTGGTTACAACTACGCGGACCGCTGGCGCGACCGGAAAGAAAAGTATTACAGCATCGACCGCCATGAATATCCGCAAAGGCGCTTCGTTGGAACTGAGAGCGAGGCGATGGGCGGCGTCCGCGGCGAATATCCCGACTTGTTCTCCGCTGCAGATCCTTCACCGGAGCTGTTCCAATTCTTGCGGGGAAGAAACGTCGACGTGGAACAGTTGTGGAAATTCGTCAACACGTATGATTACGTTGCCGGAGACTTCATGTGGACCGGAATTGATTATCTGGGCGAGTCGCGCTGGCCCATGAAGGGTTCGTCGTCCGGAGTCATTGATACTTGCGGCTTCAAGAAAGACGGCTTCTATTTCTACCAGAGCCAGTGGACCGACAAACCCGTGCTGCACCTGTTCCCCCATTGGAACTGGAAGGGAAAAGAAGGGCAGGTCATCCCGGTCACCTGTTTCACAAATTGCGACACCGTTGAGTTGTTTCTCAACGGACGGTCGCTCGGAGTGAAAGGCTACGAGTTCCCTCGCGTAGGCATGGAGGGCCGCTGGGGCAACCTGCCGGAGCGAGCGAAGGTCCTGCGCACCACCGCGGACCTACACTTGTCCTGGGATGTGCTCTATGAACCGGGTGCCCTGAAAGCGGTCGGGACTAAAAGCGGGAAGATCTTCGCAACGGCCGAGATTTATACGACGGGACAGTCAGCTTCGATCAGCTTGTCGCCGGATAAGGGGTCCATTCTGGCGGATGCGAGCGATGTGGCCCACGTTACCGTCCATATCTTAGACGAGAAGGGCCGGGTGGTACCCACCGCGGACAATGAAGTTACCTTCGAGATACAGGGTGCGGGATCGCTCCTTGCGACAGATAATGGAAACCCAGCGAGTCACGAAGACTACAAATCTAATCGTCGAATGGCTTTCAACGGATGGTGTCTCGCCATCGTGAAATCGAATGGCAAAACGGGTGAGATTCAGGTCGGGGCCGTTTCGCCGGCGCTCCAAGCAGCCCGTGTGATCATCGCAACCAAGGTTTGAATGGTGAAACGTTTCGATCGGTTCATTAAGTCCGTGGCCGTTCCGCCGTATCCCAAGTTCTGCTCTTCGCTAAATAGCGTTCTGTCCGGGAAGCAGGAGTTGAAAGGTGTCGACATTGGCGTTGAGGAGAGTCCGGAATGGGCCTGACCAGCATCGACTGGATCATCATGGCGGTGTATTCCGTCTTTGTCCTTGGTATCGGTGTAGCTCTGAAACGCTACATGAAGACCAGTACGGACTTTTTTCTTGCTGGCCGTTCGATTCCGGCGTGGGTTTGCGGTCTGGCTTTTATCTCCGCCAACTTGGGAGCGCAGGAAGTCATCGGCATGGGCGCGTCTGGCGCCAAGTACGGCATTGCCACCAGCCATTTCTATTGGATCGGCGCCATTCCCGCCATGGTGTTCGTCGGCATCTTCATGATGCCGTTCTATTACGGATCGCGGGCGCGCTCGGTGCCGGAATACCTGCGGCTGCGCTTCGATGAAAAGACTCGCGGGCTTAACGCCATCTCTTTTGCTACGATGACGGTTTTCTCCTCCGGCATTTCCGTGTACGCCATGGCGAAACTCATGCAGACGCTGCACATTCTCGATGCTCCTCTCCGGAGCATGGGCCTGCCCCTGTCGGCAGGTTTTCATATCAGCGTAATCATCTCGGCGATCGTCGTGCTGGTCTATATCTTGCTGGGAGGATTGGTCAGCGCAATATACAACGAAGTACTCCAATTTTTTCTGATCGTGGCGGGCTTTCTGCCTCTGGTCCTTTTGGGGCTGAAAGATGTCGGAGGATGGAGCGGAATTAAACAGCAACTTCCCACGGCCTACACCCACTCCTGGCAGGGCATGAGCAGTCCGCACACCAACCCGCTTGGCGTTGAGTGGTTTGGACTGGTGATGGGACTGGGCTTTGTTTCTTCCTTTGGTTATTGGTGTACGGATTTTCTCGTAGTGCAGCGTGCCATGGCCGCGGAATCGATGAGCGCCGCCCGCCGCACGCCATTAATCGCCGCTATACCTAAGATGGTCTTTCCGTTCCTCGTCGTCCTTCCGGGACTAATTGCAATCTCGCTCCCCGCTCAACGCCCTGGCCTTCTCCCCAGCGCGCACGGGATTGAAGCAATGCAGGGCGAGATGGCCGTGGCAGGCCGGGGCCTCATTCCTCCAAAGATAAATGACGCCACCGGACAGCCGATGCTGGACGCAAACGGTAAGCCTCTCCTCGACTATGATCTCGCTGTCCCTAACATGCTCGTGCACTACCTTCCCACTGGATTGTTAGGCTTGGGCATAACGGCTCTGCTCGCCAGTTTCATGTCCGGCATGGCGGGTAACGTGACCGCATTCAACACCGTCTGGACCTACGACATCTACCAGGCCTACATCCGCAAAGGCGCAAGCGATCAGCACTATCTCTGGGTAGGCCGTATGGCGACCATATTCGGAATCGCACTTTCGGTTGCCGCAGCCTACGCCGCTACCCGCTTCAACAACATCATGGATTTTCTACAACTCGTATTCGCTTTCGTGAATGCCCCGCTGTTTGCGACCTTTCTGCTGGGAATGTTCTGGAAGCGCACCACCGGACATGCTGCTTTTGGAGGGTTGCTATCGGGTACGGTTGCGGCGGCCGTTCACCACGGGCTCACAATCCCCGTCGGCGCGGTCGCGGGGATCAAGGGCGGCTGGCTCGCCACTGTCCACACCTATCCCAGCGAAATGGCCCAGAACTTCTGGACCGCCATCTGGGCCTGGTCGGTTTGCATGGTGATCACCATTCTAGTGAGCCTGGTAACCAAGCCTCGCAAGGAAGAGGATCTCGTTGGGCTCGTCTATTCGTTGACCAAGCGGACTTCCGAGGGCAACTTGCCTTGGTACCAAAGGCCGGAGGCGCTGGCGATTGCAGTGCTGGTGTTGGCTTTGATACTAAACATTATTTTCTGGTAGGAGATGCGATGGGACTGGACATCCGTTTGCCGATCGGTCTGCTCTTCAGTGTGATCGGATTACTGCTCGTGGGATTTGGCGCTTTCGGTGACAAGTTGATTTACCAGCGCTCGCTTGGCCTCAACGTGAACCTGGCTTGGGGGGCAGTGTTGCTGATCTTCGGGGCGATCATGGTGATATTCGGAAGGCGATCGAGCGCCATTCGTCCAGACGCAGGATCGTCCTCGGTCGCCGGTCGCTCAGCGGGTGAGCGATGATGACTTCCCCTCCCGTGAGCTCCGAAATCCCGGGCGATGTGTTGACCGCTCGTTTTCGGGAAACGTTCGGCGCAAGCCCGCGTATTTTCCGCGCGCCCGGTTCTCGTCGCATAGCGCACCGGTTGACTTAACAAAACTAAGGAGATGATCTCATGATTCGTAGCTGCAATCTTATATTGTGTTGTTTTCTTATGGGACTGACGCTCAATGCGAGCGCACAGCAGTCTACTCCTGCCGCATCTGCGCCGCCTCCGCCAGTGGGAACACTTGCAGGGCATCCTGACTGGCCTGCGGCAAAGAACCCCGGCGACGTGGACACTGTGGACCACCTGGTAGCTTCGCTCTATGACGTGGTCTCCGGCCCAGCTGGACAGCGCGACTGGGACCGCTTCCGCGAGCTGTTTGTGCCCGACGGTCGGCTTGCCTGGATTGTTCCGGAGTCTGCGGCCACAAAGGATGCACGGCACGCGAGGGTGATGCCGTTTTCCTGACTCCCGACATGTTCATGCAGCAAAACGATCCCTACTTCAAGACGAACGGTTTCTTCGAGCGCAGCATCGTGAAGCGAGTCGAGGAGTTTGGCAATCTTGTCGAGGTGTGGAGTACGAAGGAAAGCCGGGATGCGAAGGACGACGCCCAGCCATCCTCGCGAGGCATCGATTCGTTCCAGATTGTGCA
>Ga0187847_10001096_pt1 | contig 25873 bp, 27 predicted proteins | sample June2016WEW_4_10_FD_132458 | JGI IMG/M metagenome (GOLD analysis project Ga0187847, IMG submission 132458) | Peatland microbial communities from SPRUCE experiment site at the Marcell Experimental Forest, Minnesota, USA - June2016WEW_4_10 | ecosystem: Environmental > Terrestrial > Soil >...
AACAACGTGGTTCCTCGCAACGCCCAACTAAAGGGCACACTGCGCACGTTCACCCCGCAACAGCGCACCGAGGCGCTCGAACGACTCGCCAGAGTCCTCGCGGAAATTGAAGCGAAGTTCTCGGTCAGGTGCACCCTCGAGCTTGGCGAAGCCACGCCAGCGGTGAACAACGACCCCGCGGTCGCCCAGAGGGTCCTCGAAAGCGCGTCACGCCAGGTCGGCGCGGCGAACGTGCTCAGCTTTCCTCCCGCCTCGCCGAGCGACGACGTGTCGGAATTCTTGAATCGCATCCCCGGCTGTTACATGTTCGTGGGCGGCGCCATGGCCGACGGTTCGAGCGGGATGCACCACAGTCCGGACTTCAGCGTCGACGACGCGTCGTGCCGTGTAGTTGCGGGCGTCCTGGCCGAGTGCGCGGTTGACCTGGCTCAGGGATAGAAGAGTCGCGCCGCGCCGCGCAGTGACGCCTGGTTTCCGTTGATCACGATGCGAAACGGTAGGTCCGGAAACGGGTCGGGCTCGATTCGCCGAGCATTGCCGCCGGCGAGATGCACGATCGTCGCAGCGAACTCGCTACCGAATTTCTCGATGGCGTCGTGCACGTAGGTGAACCATGCGAGTTCGTCTGTCGCTCGCGATCTCTCACCGAGTAGTTGATCGAAGGTGAGCCCGTCACGGAAGATCTCCCTCCCCACGTCACGGACTCGGCGCATGGTCCCTTCGACACAGAGCGCCAAGCCCAGGCCCGTTCCGAGGGTCAACACGACCTCCACGCCCGTACCGAGGACGCAACCGAGCGCCGCGAGCTTGGCGTCGTTCACGACGCGAACGTCACGGTGCGACTTCTCGCACAACGCGTCTTGGAGTGGGAAGTCGATCCAGTTCGCCTCAAGAACCGGGTCGACGTCCGTGGTGACACCTCCAGGACGAGATAGGTTGCCGGGGCGCACCACCCTTCCATCGTTGAACTCACCAGGAAACCCCACACCAACCTTCTTCAGACCGCTGTGAGCGATCCGATCGCTGAGTAGCTCAACGAGTCGTTCAGGTGAACAAGGGTACGGAGTGGGTTTGCGCCGAACGGTTTCGAGAATTTCACCGTGTGAATCGACGCGACAGAACTTGATGTTGGTCGCTCCGATGTCGATTGCGAGAATCTCCTCCAACGGGGGCACCGACGGCGATGTCATTGTGAAATGTTACTTAGTCACCCCTTCCACGGCGGCGCAAGCGACGTTGACGCCACCACGGTCGAAGTCGGACTACGAAGACGGGTCTGGCGCCGGCGACCACCTGCGCGGTGCCTCGCACCCGTTGGCGAATGGCCAGCACGGGTCGCTGCGCGACGGGTTCCATCAACTCGGGTAGGTACTTAGAAACGGTCGAATCAGCCAGACCGGCCAAAACCATGCGGGTGGCGTGGTTGTTGACGATGGTCGCCGCCCGAGGTCCCCACCGCGCATTCAATTGCGAGAAGTCCTGAACGACGGTGACCAGAGTCACGTCGAGTCCACTAACGGTCGCCGCCATCTGGTCGAGTTCGTCGAGTGAGCCAACCGTGGCCGCCTCGTCCAGCACCATGAGCAGCGGAGTCTGGGTACCTTCGTCGACCAGACGCTGCTGCTCTTCGAGAATCATGCGTAAGGCGCCACGAAAGAGTGCGTCGTAGTGCGTCTGTTCGCCCCGAGGACTGCAGAGATAGAGCGTGTTCGATCCACGGAGAACGTCGCGAACCGAGGCGAGCGGCTGGCGAAATCGCCACGGCAACATCATCGTCTCCGCCGTTATCAAGACACCATCCACGGTGCGCGAGTCATGCTCAAGGAACAGACGTACGACTTCACTCGCCTCGCTGTGTGATCGCTCATGAAGCCATCGATCGAACGTCCGCCTTTCGATTGTTAACGCGACGTCGAAAATATCCGAAGAGTTCTCCAGGGCGAGGACCATTAACGCCGCGACGATCTTGGTCGCGAGCGAGTTCCAGAAGTCCGTCTCATTTCTCGAGGACCCGGTGGTCATGTCGCGCGCCACCCGCAGCGCGTGACGAAATGTCCGCACACCTTCGAGAGGGTTCCAGGTGAGGCCATCTTCCTTTCCCGGCTGAAGGAGTTCTACGGTGCCGAGCGACGATCGCCATTGGCTGGTCGATGACACCACGTCGCTCTTCACGCTCGTCACGACGACGGCGCCCGACCAGGAAAGGATCGCCGGCACCACCAGTGAGGACGTTTTGCCGGACTGCGTCGGTCCCACGATCAAGAGCGAGCTGCGCCAATCGAGTCGAACCGTAGGTCCGTAAGGCACCGAGTACCACACGCGCCGCCCGAGAGGAGGACGGTCGTTCACGTCGTGCCCCTCATCGCGGCGTCGGTATCGATGAACGTGACGTCGCGACGATCGGGAGTCACCCGCACGATCGATCGATGAGCTCCATAGCGAACCAGTGCGGCCCCTTTGGGCAACGCCACGAGATACTGCGCCTCGCGAGGCGAGAGACCGAGAGCGAGCGTCATCTCCCTGGCTTCGTCAGCGGGTTGACGAAACAACCACGCCGTCTCACATTCGCGCAATAGGCCCTGCGCTCTTTCGCGCTCGGCACTTCCTTCGTTCCCGACCGCCGCGACGTCACTCCACCGGTGCAAGACCAAGATGTGACTCAGTCCCCGCGAGCGCGCGAGTTTCCACGAGCCTTGCAACCACCGCAGGGCCTGCGAGTCCGACAGCAGCGCCCAGGCCTCATCGAGTACCAGGTACCCGAGGACACCACCATGGGCGATCACCTGCTGAGCTGCCCCTACCGCACTCAGGGCCGCGACGGACAGCGATTCAGACGACCACTGCGCCGAGAGGTCGAGTACCACCAAGTCACCCTCGAAGACCAGCGGATCGCCCTCGCCGTCGAAGAGGCCCGCGAGGTCACCGTGGACGAATCGGTAGAGCGTCAGCGCCACGTCACGTTGCGCGGTGGCCTCGGAGCCGATGGCGTTCTCAAACTCGTGGTAGAGGGCCCGAACCAGACGCACGGGGCGCGGCGAAGGAAGTCGGACGAATGCCTCGTCAATCTCGTAGTGCTGTTGGGCGCTGAGCGGCGTCCCTTGTGCCGTAGCGATCAGGACTCGAATGAAGTCGCGACATTCCCGCTCCTCTACCGCAAATGGGTCGCACCAGCCGTCCTTGCCCAAGGCGACGACACGCACCCCGTAGCTTCGAGCAAGGGCGCCGTACTCGCCCTTCGGGTCGATCACGACGACGCGGCGCCGCCTGGCCAGTGCGCGATCGATCAACATCTTGACCGCCGTACTCTTTCCCGCCCCAATGGAGCCCGCCACAATCATGTTCGGGTTCGACACCAGTCCTGCCTCGTAGCCATCGAACGGGTCAAAGACGAAGTCAAAACCTCGCTGCGATCGACCTAGCGGTCGCCCGGCCAGTCCGGTGCCCGCGTCATGGGCGGGTAGTCGCAGCGCCGCCAGGTCTCGAGAGGTGACCCAATGGGTCCAGGGGCGCTTCACCAGCCCGGACCACCGGGCAATTGAAAGCAGTACCACGAAAGTTGTCGCCCCGAACCCCGTTGAACCCGCAAGCCCGACTCCTCGGCACTGCGCAGCAACTCGCTCGCTCGAACACGCAACTCTGCGATTGACGGGGCGCGCACGGTGATGAAGACACCGAGGCGCATCAACGCTTCGCCGCGCGCGACGAATTCTTCTCGCTGCGCGAGTCGGCGCAGCGATTGTTGGGATCTGGCGCTTCGCCTAAATCCCGCGGCTGACGACGCCGCGCTGTCGCTACCCATTCGGTGCACGGCTCGCGAAGCGACTCGTTGGGCTTTCTCGCTCGCCAGCACATCAAGATGAAGAGAGATACCAGGGTGACAAGGGCTTTGCTGCACCCTCTCGAGTAGCGCTCTCGCATCGGTGGCGCTATTGAAGTCGCGCACCCGGAACGTTCGAATCACTTCGCCGTGCGTACGCACGTAACTCCACCGCTCCAGTAGACCCGCGCTATCCGTGCCGGATCTCAGATCGAGGAAGTGTCGCAGCAGCTGTGAATCCTCGCGCCAGCCTTCGGGGGCCGCCACGTTCGTTCGTAGCGCCAGTAGCGTCTGGGCCGAGGCCGCGCTGGAGCGCACGTGAATCGAGACGTGATCAGTCTCGCCGCCCGCAGCGAGACTCTTCATCAATGCCACCAACCTCGCCGAGAGCTCGAGGGCGGTACCGGACAGATCGAGTCGGCCTCGATGTACGAGTTCAAAGCCAGAGACGGTCGTGACGCCGCGCGCCCGAATCGCCAACGTCTGTCCCCGCGACTCGGCCTGCACGATCATCCAACTGCTGCGGAGTGAAAACAGTGCGGTGACGCACACGAGTTCCGCGACGGTCAGTCCATCGATCGTTGGCAGTGCCGCCACCAACACGCACAGTCCGAGCGCCAGTTCAGCGGACTGCGCGTGCGACGCAATGATCCAATCGCCGGTGATACCCACGCCGAGGATGATCAGCGCGGCTTGGTGTCGACGAATCCCGATCCAGCGCGAGTCAGCGTCGGCCTCGCCCAAACCCATCGACTCACTCATCGAAGTGCCAACCGACGACCGGACCCATGTCGTCGGTACCGTAGGCAACGTGACCGCCCCGTAAACGAGGCGTACCCACCGGTGCGTCAGGGCGAGGTCCTTCGTGGGTCGGGAATTCGACGTCCGGTCCGGCTTCCCACATGCCTAGGCCTAAGTCGTCGGGCCGTGCTGGTGGCTCGGGCATCGGGGCTTCGGGTAGCAGCGAGCGGGCGGCGACCACCGCGGGTGACGACGGCACGGCACTCGCCGCGCGCGTGAAACGTTGTCGCACACCTTCAAGATTGTGCAGCGCCGCTTGTTCAACGAAGGGAATGATTCGCAGCAGCACGAAGGGAGAACACGTGGCCAGCAAAATGGTCACCGCACCTTCGACGATCTCACTCGCTGACGAACCTTGTAGCTCGTCGAGCCCCAGGGTCAGTGCGATGACGATGAGAAGTTTGCTTGACGCGACCGCGAGGAATGTCTCAGCGAGTCGCCAGCCGAGCCGGCGAAGCGACGGAAACGTCGAGAGCGGCACGATCACTGGCACCAACACCAGGAGAAGGGAAAGGACCACCGTTCGAAGCAAGAGTTCGCACCAGAGCAACCACGTGCCGATGACCACCGCGAGGGCGAGAATGAAGAGTCCGAAGCCCGGGGTCGACGTCGACAGTGCCGTAAAGGCAGTCACCAGACCGGCCGTGTGACTCGCCACCGAGGCGGCGGCGGTACTCGACAATTGGTTCACGGTCTCGAGAATGAGCACGGTCAAGGGTTTGGCGAGGAAGATTCCCGCGACGCAGGCCGGCGCGACCCCGAAATAGACGCGCCAGAGCGATGAAGCGTCACCGTGGCGAAGAGCTTGAAGGGTAGAGACGAGCAGACCCACCATCATCAAGAGGGGTGACAGCACCAACAGGACGCCGAATTCCTGGTTCGCGGAATTCACGACCGTCGTGGGCTCGCTCATCGTCGTGAGCACTTGTCCGGCTGCGGTCAAGAACCACTGGACACTGTTGAGGATCCACGTGGTCAGAGCGTTGAAGAGATCACCGAGGGTGGCCTTGGCGATGAACGTCGTGACGCAGTTGGCGGGAGAAAACAGGCAAAGCAGGTGGCTCATCAGTGAACACTCAACCCGGTGTGAAAGAAGAAGTTGATGAGGCTGGGGGCTGCTCCAATCAGTACGGCGGCGACCAATGAAGTCGCGACCGCCCGTCGTCCCGCCGCCGATTGATGCATGTTCTGCGTGTGACTTCCAACAGCCCAGAGCGCCGCTCCCAGCAACAACGCGAGCAGTGCCCCGATCAGCGCCCACGCGGCAACACCATTCGCGATCTGTTGTAGCGCGGCACTGCCCGGCAGTGACGTTGCGGTAGGGGTAAGACTCACGTCGGCGATCAACATGGACGGCTCGCTTTCACTTGGGAGATGCCCAATGGTCGCTGTTCCACTCGTTCCTCGTTCTTCTGCGAGAATGAATTCGTGCTCTTCGCCACGACGAAAAACTTTGCCTCTCACTGGCCGGTTTTCCTCGTCTATCTCGCCGGCGTCGGCGTACTGCTCGTAGGCGTATTGCTCGGCGTTTTGATCAATCGACGCCGAGGTCATCGCGCCATCGCCCAGCGCCTCACCGCTTTGGGCGGCCGTCTCGGGGTCGAGCCCCGTGACGACAACGGGAAAGTGGAGTCGGCTCTCAGCTTCTTAGAGGAAGTCACCGGAGCTGCCACGATCGCGGTGTCAGAATCGAGCGCGGAATCCGTGCGGTTACGACGTTCCCTCGACGCCCTTCCGCTGGGCCTGGTGCTCTGTGACGAGGCCGGCGGCGTCATCTTTCGCAACACCCAGGCCGAAGGCCTCATGGCGAGCCGCTACGGCGACGCCATCGCGGCCCAGGCCGTCACCGAAGTGCTCGCCGAGGGCTGGACCAACGGCGTCGCTGAACGGTCGATTGATATCTATGGTCCACCACGACGCACCTTGACCATCCGCGCTTCAGTGATCGACGACGGTCGGCGACCCCTGGGCGTCATCGCCATCATCGAGGACGTTTCGGAGCGTCGCCGACTCGAGGACATCCGTCGCGACTTTATTGCGAACGTCTCGCACGAACTGAAGACGCCGATGGGCGCACTCGGACTGCTCGCCGAAACCCTTCAGTTCGAGCGAGATCCAGCGGTAGCGAACCGACTCGCCGAACGCATCAACTCCGAAGCGTTTCGCGTGAATCGCATCATTGAGGACCTCCTGGACCTTTCTCGCATCGAGAGCGAGGGATCCCCTTCGAGAGAACCGGTACCGGTCTCACTGATCGTCGCTGACGCCATCGAGAGGATTCGCACCTCCGCCGAGCAACACCACATCACCCTCAACTTTGTCGAACCCGACTCCAACTACGTCATCGTCGGCGATCGGCGCCAACTGATTTCCGCCGTTCACGCGCTTTTGGAGAATGCGGTCGTCTATTCCCCTGCGGGTGGCACGGTGGTCATCTCGATCGAGCGACTCGAACCTTCGACCACCGACGAGGGCGACGTCATTGGCCCACTCGTGCGCGTCGCAATACAAGACCACGGCGTAGGAATACCCGCCAAGGACCTCGAGCGCATCTTCGAACGTTTCTACCGTGTCGATCCGGGCCGGGCCCGTGAGACCGGTGGCACCGGACTCGGGCTCAGCATCGTGCGACACGTCGCCCAAAACCACGGCGGATCTGTGGTCGTCGACTCCCGAGAGGGCGAGGGTTCGACTTTCGCCCTCGAACTACCGACGAATCAACAATGAGTAAGAAGTCCAACGCCGAAAAGAAGGTCCGCATCCTGGTCGTGGAGGACGAGGAATCCTTCGTCGACGCGCTGAGTATTGGTCTGGACCGCGAAGGCTTCAACGTCAGCATCGCCCGTGACGGCCAAGAGGCGCTCACCTTATTCGCGCGCGAATCCATTGACCTCGTCCTGTTAGACCTCATGCTGCCCAAGCTTTCTGGTCTCGACGTCTGTCGATCGATCCGGAACGTGAGCGACGTGCCCATCATCATCGTCAGCGCCAAGGGCGAAGAGGTGGACATGGTGCTCATGCTCGAGATCGGGGCGGACGACTACGTCACCAAGCCCTACCGGCTGCGTGAGCTGGTCGCTCGAATCCGTGCCGTACTTCGACGCCGTGAGGTCCACGAACCGACAACGCCCGTCGATGAGGTCATCGAACAAGGCCCACTACGCATGGACATCGACGCACGGCGCTGTTTCGTGAACGGTGAGGAGATCAAACTGCGCAAGAAGGAATTCGCCCTTCTGCGACTCCTCTTGGAAAACCCCGGCAGAGTGCTCACTCGTGAAGTGCTCATTGACCGGGTCTGGGGTAACGACTACGTCGGGGACACCAAGACACTGGACGTGCACATCAAACGCCTGCGCAGTCTGATCGAGGATGACCCCAAGGCCCCGAACCACATCACCACCGTGCGAGGCGTCGGCTACCGCTTTGAACTTACGAAGCCTTCTTCGTGATGACCAACTGGCCACCCATGTAGGGAGCAAGTACGTCGGGCAGTTTCACTGACCCGTCGGGCTGGCGGTAGGTCTCGACCAGGGCAGCCCATATGCGAGCCCACGCGAGCGCCGAACCGTTGACAGTATGCACGAACGCGGTCGTGCCGTTCGCCGTGCGATAGCGCACGTTGGCCCGCCGCGCCTGGAAGTCGCGGAACCAACTCACCGAGGACACCTCGAGCCACCGATCGACACCGGGACTGTACACCTCGAGGTCGACCGTGCGCGCCGACGACGTACCGAGGTCACCCGTGCACAGGTCGAGCACCCGATACGTGAGCCCTAGTACCTGCAGCAGGGCTTCGGCGCGCGCGAGGATGTCCGCGTGCGCCGCGTCAGCCTGTTCGGGCGTGCAATACGCGAAGAGTTCGACCTTGTCGAACTCGTGCACGCGCAGCAACCCTCTAGTGTCACGACCGGCGGCACCGGCCTCGCGACGAAAACATGCCGTCTGGGCGGTCAGGCGCAAGGGCAGTTGCTCCTCGTCGAGGATCTCCCCGCGGTTCATCGACGTGAGTGGCACCTCCGCGGTGGGAATCGCCCAGAGGTCGTCGCGCTCGATCGCGTACATGTCGTCAGCCGATTTGGGAAGATGCCCCGTCGACATCATGGTCTCGGTGAGGGCAAAGCTCGGCGGACGGATCTCCTCGTAGTCCGCGATATGACTGTTCAGCGCGTAGAAACCAAGTGCTCGCACGAGGCGTGCGCCAGCCCCGCGATAGAGCGGAAACATCGAACCGGCCAGTTTCGCCCCCGATTCCAAGTCCAAGATGCCCAACTCGATACCGATGTCCCAGTGAGGTACCCGTTGGTATTCGGCGTAGGTCGGAAAGGCCGCGCCTTCATCCATGCCGAGCCACCACCTTCGAGTCTCAACGTTGTCGTTCTCATCCTGGCCGTCGGGCACCTCAGGCGCAGGCAGGTTGGGGATCATCAACAACTTCTCGCGCAGTTCGACGGCCACGGCGTCAAGTTGTTGGGTCGCCAATTTCTCGTGGTCGCCCAGGTCACGGCTCCTTGCGGCGAGTTCGTCAGCCTTCTCGTTCTCCTTGTTCTTACGCGCCTCTCCGACTTGACGAGAGAACTCCTTGACCTCGGCGCGCAGTCCCTCGGCCTCTTGGAGCAGGCGGCGGTGTTCGACGTCCAACGCAATGATCTCATCCATTGTCGAGAAGTCGACGCCCCTTCGAGCCAAGGCGGCCTTCACGAACTCCGGTTCACGGCGCAGTTGCGCGAGATCAATCATGTCGACCAGCCTACCGAGGGGCCCGCAGTGAGGTCTCGAGCGTCTAGGTTCAAGTGTCGTGAGCAACGCCGTGGCGATGAGAAACCTGAAGGTCTCCTTCGGCGATGTCGAAGCCGTGGACGACGTCACGCTCGAAATCAACTACGGCCAAGTCGCCATCTTGCTCGGGCCCAACGGCGCCGGCAAGACAACGGCAGTCGAAACGCTCCTGGGTTTTCGAAGTCCCAGCGGTGGTTCGGTACGCGTGCACGGCTTGGACCCGGTGCGCGACCACCGCGAAGTCGTCGCGCGCACCGGTGCCCTGCTGCAACGCGGCGGCGTGTGGTTTCCCATGACGCCGCGCCAGGTCCTCGACTTGACCGCTACCTACTACGAGGCACCCCGCGAACCCGCGGAGTTGTTGCGACTGCTCGACCTTGAGAGGTGCGCGCGCACGCCGTGGCGACGACTGAGCGGTGGCGAACAGCAGCGAACCCTGCTCGCCCTGGCCCTGCTCGGACGTCCCAAAGTCCTGATCCTGGACGAACCTACGACGTCCGTCGACCCCGAAGGCCGGCAAGTGATCCGTGACATCATCCGCGCCGAGCGGGACCGCGGCTGTGCGCTGCTTATCACCACCCACGAATTGGACGAGGCCGAACGCCTGGCGGATTATCTCGTCGTCCTGCACCAGGGACACGAGGTCGCCCAGGGAACGCTGGCGGACCTCGCGGGCGAGCCCGAACTCATCATTGAGACGTCCGGGTTCGTCGACCCCGCGGCCCTCGCCGCTCTCCTGGGCTGCGAAGTCAGGTCTGATGGACCTTCACGCGTCCGTTGCGCGGTTGCTTCAAGTCCCGAGAGAATCGCCACGGTGAGCACGTATCTGACGAGCGTCGGTCTTTCCATGGTGTCGCTGCGAACTCGCGCGTCACTCGAGGAACGCTACCTGGACCTCATCGCCGACGAACGAAATGGCCCACGACCGTGAGGGCGTGGTGGGCGCAGACCCGCGCCGAGGTGCGCATGAACATCCGTCGAGGCGAGACCTTGCTGCTGACGATTGGCATTCCAGTCCTGCTCCTGATCTTCTTTTCGCTCGCCCACGTCACCACTTCGCCGACCGCGCACCGGATCGACTTCATTGCCCCGGGCATCCTCGCGCTGTGCGTCTTGTCCACGTCGCTGGTGGCACTTTCCATCGCCACCGGTTTCGAGAGGTCCTTTGGCGTACTTCGACGCCTCTTCGTCACGCCGCTGGGCCAGCGCCGATTAATCGGCGCCAAGATCGGTGGCGTTCTCGTCACCGAGGCGATCCAGGTCCTCGTGCTCTCGCTCGTCGCTCTGGCGCTCTCGTGGCACCCGCGAGGCGGCACACTGGGCGCGCTCGAAGTCCTGGCGCTGCTCTTGCTCGGTTCCGCCGGATGCGCGGGTATCGGCTTGCTGCTCGCCGGTCAACTTCGAGCCGAGGTGAACCTCGCCGCGAGCAACGGTCTGTACTTGGTCCTGCTGCTGATCTCGGGCATCGTGGTGCCCGTGTCGTCCTTGCCGTCAATCGTTCGCCGCGTCGTCGTAGGACTGCCTTCGGGAGCCCTGGCCGAGGGCCTACACCGAGTGCTCGGTCAAGGTTTGCATCCGACGACGGCTGACTGGATATCGCTTGCGGTCTGGGCCGTGCTCGCGCCGTTACTCGCCGCGCGAACGTTCCGGTTCGACTAGCTCTCGAGCGACTTGATACCAGCCGCGAACTGGGTGACACCGATCGCGCCCACGTGCACGCTCTGCACGACGCCCTTCGCGTTCAAGAACACCGTCTCGGGCAACGCGGCGAACTTGAACAAACCGGCGGTGATCGTGTCATTGGGGTCGAACGCGACTCGAAAGGTCACGTGATCCTTCTTGGTGAACGCCTGGGCTGCACCACGCTGGTCACCCGCGTCGATACCCACGACCTCGACGTTTCCCTCGCTGTGGGTGGTGACGTACTTCGCTAGCTTCGGGATCTCGCCCTGACAGGGACCGCACCAGCTCGCAAAGAAGACCAGCACCGATGGATGACCACTCGACCACGGGGCTCGCTGACTGCCGCCGTTCAGTCCGCTCGCCGAGAACGACGCGATCCGGGTTCCGTCCAGCGCCGCCTTGGGAGTGGCGTTGGGATTGGTCACTTTGCCCCCGGTCAGCACCGATACCACGGTGATCAGCGCAATCGCGATCACGGCGCCCAGTCCCAGCGAGACGAACATCATGGGCGACGGGTGGCCGCGCGAGGGCTTAGTGGTTTCGGACAAGGACATCAACCGCCATGAGGACGAAGAGTGCCGTCAGGTACGTGATCGAGAAATGGAAGAGACGCATCGCCTCGCCCACGTCCGCACGGTCTTCGCGAGCATGTCGATAGAGACGAAACGCGTAGAACGTGAAGAGCCCACCAAGCACGGTCGCCGACACGGCGTAGACCCATCCCAAGTGCGCCGCGGGCCCAATCAGCATCGTGAGGGCCCACATCAGGACCGAATACACCAAGATCTCGAGGGTGGTGCGTCGCAACGACGCCACCACCGGCATCATCGGGACGTTCGCTGCCTGGTAGTCATCGCGGTAGCGCACGGCGAGTGCCCAGAAATGTGGCGGGGTCCAGATGAAGATCACGAGAAAGAGCAGCACTGGCGTCCAACCGAGCGAATTGGTGACGGCCGACCAGCCGATCAACACGGGCACCGCGCCCGCCGCGCCGCCAATGACGATGTTCTGCTTCGAGCGGCGCTTCAGCCACATGGTGTAGACGAACACGTAGAACGCCGTCGCGCCGAGCGCTAACCAGGCCGAGAGTTGGTTGACCCATATCGCTAGCACCGCGAACGCAATGACTTCGAGTCCCGCCGCGAAGACGGCGGCCGCACGAGGACTCATCACGCCAGTCACTAACGGTCGCCGCTTCGTGCGCTGCATGATGGCGTCAATGTCGCGGTCGATCACCATGTTGAACGCGTTCGCCCCGCCGGCGGCGAGCGTGCCACCAACCAACGTTGCCACCACGAGCCAGAGTCCAGGGATGCCGTTAGCCGCGACGACCATCGTGGGAATCGTGGTGACCAGCAGTAATTCGATGATGCGCGGTTTGGTGAGCGCGACGTAGCCGCGAAGTACCTCGGAAAAAGAGAGGTGGCGAGGGGTGGCGATGGTCACGCGGAGTATTCTACGAGTCGCCAGATTCCCTAGGCTACGGGGGTGGCCTCCACTCCCCGCACCCTGTCCGCTCCGGCCTTTCGCTGGTTCGCCTTTGCCTCCTTTTTGTCGATGATCTTGATCGTGCTCTCCGGGGCGGCGGTGCGCCTGACGGGCTCGGGTCTGGGGTGCCCGGACTGGCCGACGTGCTTTCACGGCCGGATCACGGGGTCGTTGGGCATCCATCCCTTCATCGAATACGCGAACCGCATGGTCACCGTGACCCTGGTGGTACTGACGGGAGTGACCTTCATCGCCGCCTGGCTGCGCCAGCCTCGACGTCGCGACCTCGTCGTCCTCTCGGGATCGCTCGTCCTGGGCGTCATCGCCGACGCCGTGCTCGGTGGGTTCGTCGTCTACAGCAAACTCAATCCTTGGCTCGTCTCACTTCACATGCTGCTCTCGCTCACGATGGTCGTGATCGGCGCCGTGCTCTATCACCACTCGAAATACATCTACGGCCCCGAGGCTCGAAGCGACGTGCGCGACCCGCACTTTCACTTCGTCGCTCGAGTGCTCTGGCTTCCTTTCATCGTCCTGCTCGTGACCGGCACGCTCACCACCGGTTCAGGACCCCACGCCGGTTCGTCCCAGGGGCAACTTCGCGCGAGACGTCTTCCCTTCGCCTTCTCGTCGGCCGCCTGGGTCCACTCGGCGGCGGCCTTACTCTTCATCGGGCTCGTGGTCGGACTTCTGCTGGCGATCTGGAAGTCCGGCGCACCCCAGGCCCTGCAGCTCGGCGTACGACGTCTGGTCGTGATCGCTCTCGTCCAGGCCGCGATAGGTGTAACCCAATACCTCACCCACGTGCCGGTCGTGCTCGTCGAGCTGCACGTCGCCGGGGCCGTGTCGCTCACGATCGGCATGACTCAGTTCACCCTGCGACAAAGCGCCCACGACCGTGAGCCGGGCACCGAAAAGAAATCTGATCCGGTAAATCTGGGCCGTAAGTCCCTAGTGCTTTCCTGAAAAGACCTGCCAGACTGAGCCCTAGAAGGGGGTGTGCCAGATGGCAACCATTTTGTCTTTCGCAGCGATTTTCCCGTTGAACACCTTAGGCCACTACATCCATTGGCACTGGTTCTATATAAGTGTCGCGAATTTGATCGTGATCATCCTGATGGTGCTCACTTTCGTGTCCGCCCTCCTCCTCCCCTTCCCAGGCCGACGTCGTCGCAAGGAGAACCAATGAGCAACGCAGAGATCGATCGTCAGTGGACGACGCGACTACGCCGTAAGGCCGCCGGCAAACTCCCCCCGGAGAAACTCCTACCCGACACTCAACCGTCCTACGTCGCGTCGTGGATCTACGTCTTTGGCGTGGCGACCCTGGCCTCACTGGGCGTGGTGATCTTCACGGGCTGCATCCTCGCGATTCGCGGACCCCAGTGGTGGCACGGCTCGCAGTACGGTCACTTCATCAATTCCCTGCATCTGTGGAGCGTGGAGATCTTCTTCTTCACGATGGTCATCCACCTCTGGGGCAAGTTCGCCATGGCCGCCTGGCGCGGTGGGCGCACCCTCACCTGGATGACGGGCGTAGTGACCTTCCTCGCCTCGATCGCCACGGCCTTCACGGGTTACGCCAGTCAGAGCAACTTCGACGCCCAGTGGATCACGACCCAGGCCAAGGACGGCATCAACGCCACGGGCGCCGGCGCTTACTTCAACGTCTTGAACCTGGGACAGATGCTGATGTGGCACATCGTGCTCTTGCCGATCGCGGCAGTGGTGCTAACTGGACTGCACGTACTGCTCGTGCGCATCAAGGGCGTAGTGCCTCCCTTTGAGGACGACGTGCAGCCAGCGACACAGAAGGTCGCGGTGGGCGAATGACGAAGAAAGCCTTTCGACCCGACGTCGACGCGCCCGAATGGAAGGGCGGCCACACCCCCTACGACATCATCAAGGAAGGGACCATCGCGGTTCTCGTGATCGCGCTGCTTACCTTGATCCTCGCGGTCGTCTTCGGCTCTCCCGACGAGACAGCCATCACCATCAAGTCGTGGTCGAACGCGGACCCGATCGACTTCGCCACGACCGCTCTCAGTGAGTTGAACGGCACGTCGACCTCCGCCGCCTACGGTGCCCCCTACAACCACAATGGAACCAGCCAGCAGATTGGTCCGCTACAGCTCGCGAAATGGGTCGGCGTACGCATCCCGATCAACGCCGCTCAAGCCTTCGTCATCCAGCCCTTGAAGGCACTGCCCAACGAGCCGACCCTGGACGCGGGCCTCGCCAAGTACACCTCGGCGTCGTCATCGACCCAAACGACGTGGCTCAACGCCTACGCGAAAGCCGCGACGAACATGAAGTTCGTCAAGGGCCAAGTCGTGGTGAGCGCCCCTTCGGCGGGTCCGGTGCCGGTGATGATCAACGACCTGACGACGATGGCCCGCTCGGGCGCGCTCGACCAGGACCTGCTCAACGACAACGGTTTCTACACGACCGACTACACCAAACCGCTGCTCTTCCTCGCGGACGGTCAGTACCTCGGTAACCTCGCCACCGAACAACACCTCGGCGGCGACCAGTGGGGCATGATGAACGAGACCGGCAACTACCCCGGTCAGTCCTGGCTCTGGCTCTACACCTTCTGGTACCAGATCCCGCCCTTTAACAACAGCGGGAACGGCGACGCACTGGTCTGGGGCGTCATGATGGTGCTTTCGGTCCTGTTACTACTGGTGCCGGTCATCCCGGGACTGCGTTCGGTGCCACGCAAACTTCGGATCTACCGTTTGATCTGGCGCGAGCACTACCGCGATTCTGGCGGAACGAGTTAAGCGTCCGCTACGTTTAGGGCAGTGGAGCAGAACAAACCCGTCAACGAGTTCCCGGTCCCGGCGCTGTTACGCCAGGCCCGAGGTACCTACGGGCTGGCCATACGGATCCGCCTCAGTGCCGAAGGATTGAGCGACCTACCAAAGAACGGTCCTTATTTGGTAGGTGGACTCGCCAATGGCGAGAGTGCCGAGCAGTTGCTGCGTGAAATGAGCCTCTCGGACGCCCAGTGCGAAAGGCTCCTGGGCGCTTTACTCGACGCCCATTTCGTCGAGGCCGCTGACGATCCAGGTGAAATGGACGCCCTGGCTCTTCGCAACACCGAAAAGGGACTTCGCGCGGCCCGCGCTGTCGCCGAGGCGATCTACGGCGTCAACCACGAACTCTCGCACATGTTGACGCCCGAAGAACTCCGCGGTTTTCAAAACGCGCTCGTCGCACTCAGCGACATCAAGGAGCGCACGGAGGAGTCGTTGCATTAGCGCCAGCGACGGGAGTTCAATCAGTTCCAGACCAATGGTCAACGAACGAGGGCTTCAGCGTCGAACCAGCCCCGAATCTCGAGACTCGTGAGGAGTTTCGCGTCATGGAATCCTTGACCGGGGTGGATCTGTAGAGACTCAGCACTCGTGTCGCAAAGTGAGACAGACGTCCCGGACTTTTACAAAACGAGTTCAGCCCATTCGGTGGAGACGATGGGGATCGAACCCACGACCTCAGGCTTGCAAAGCCCGCGCTCTACCAACTGAGCTACGTCCCCGGAGCCTCCATGTTACCAACGTGGGCGCAGTCCTCGTTACGAGACCTTGTTGCGGTCCTTACTACTCAGCTTGCGGCGACGACGCGCCCTTCCTTGACCGCCTTCTTTAACTCGCCGAAGTCCTTCATATTTCTCTTCAAGTAGTGGCGACCAAAGTCGGCCATCGCTTCTTCGAACTGCGCACCCTTGCCGAGATAGCCGGCAATATCGGCGGACGACCCCGAACGAGCGTGGGCTCGGGCCAGCGTCCACGCGCAGACCCGTCCGTAGGCGACCAGGAGCGACTCATTCAATCGCTCGACGTTCACCGACGCCTTGTTGTCGTAGAGCTGGCGCACATAAAAGCTCCGACGCTTCTTCAGTGGTCCAATCGACTGCCACCCGAGCAGGAGGTCCGGCGTCGCTTGCATGAGCCGTTGGCCTCGAACCACCCGCTCGCCGGGGACGAACGATGACGTGCGACCCCGAGCCTCGTCGATCACCGACGTCTGGGCCTCTTTGACCTGCAAGAGAAGGGGATCGTGGGCGTCACGCCCGGTCAACAACACGACGAGACACTCGGTGCCCACCGAACCCACACCCACCACGTGACGGGCCACGTCACGCGCCACGTATTGGCCGAGCAGAACCTGTCGGTCACTGCTCAGCGTCTTGACGTAGTCGCGCACGATCTCGTAGGCGTCGTCGTTCGTCATCGAATCGTCCACCGAGGAGTCGAGCGGCGTGAAATGGGGCGGATTGTGGCGAATTGACCCACCGCTCTTGGAATACTCGACGACCTTGGCGAAGGCGGCGCTCGTGTCGTTGTCCCTGGCGCGACGAAAGATGTCGTCCACCCTCTCTCGCGCACTGTCCGAGAAGAATCCCCGGAGATCCTTCATCGCGAAATTCAGGTCGAGTGTCGCGTACCAGACCTGGAGGCGCGTCTGGCGCGAGAACTCGGTCATCGCCGTTCGATACTCGCGAGCGGCGCTCAGCGCGATGTTCTCCTGCTGCTTAGTCCGGTGACCCAGTTGCTCCGAACTGATGACGAGCGAAGCAATCAGTCGCTTGACGTCCCACTCGAAGGGTCCGACTTCAGTCTCGTCGAAGTCATTTACGTCAAAGACCAGCTGACGTTCGGGTGACGAGAAGATACCGAAATTCGACAGGTGCGCGTCGCCGCATAGCTGGACTTCAAGGTCCGAACTGGCTCCGCGGACGAGATCGTCGGCCATGAGCAGCGCGGCACCGCGATAGAACGCGAGCGGGTTCTCGAGCATCCGCTGGTAACGAATAGGGAGCAATGACGCCACTCGATGTTCGCCCTGGGCGACCAAGCGACCCACGGCGTCGTACTCGGCGGGTCGGTCGGCGAGCCGTGCGAGTGACCGTCGTGACGTACGTTCCCGCGCCTCACGACCCTTCGCTCGACGCGCCGCAACGTCCTCCTCGTCTTCCTCTACGCTCACGCGACCTCCAAAGAAACTGACCTCGATGAACGAGGCGTAACACGTTGGCCGATTCTCGTGACGATTATCAGCCCGATGAACAGATCCATGACGAGTACGCATCCTGGGAATAGGACACCAGCGGTCGTGAAGTGTCGCAACGTCAGGATCGTTATCCCGCAGTTGAGAAAGCCCATGAAGAACACCCGGGGCGACTCAGTCGTCGGCGCGAGCCACGACTTGCGAACAGTGGGTAGCGCCGCCACCTGGTCGGCGGCGACGAAGGAGAGCAGGGCAATCGTGGGCTGGTTGACCACAGCCCAGAACACCAGTCCGGCGACGGAGATCACGCCACAGAACGCGTCGAAGCGACCGATCTTCCAGACGCTATGAGGATTCTTGAACGACGCGACGATCACCACGCACGGCACGAAGCCGAGCATGAGCGTCATCACCGAGGCGAGCCCGACGTGCTGTTGGATCTCAACCACGAACCCGAGAATCCCTTCGAGGCCCCAGAGTCCCCACGTGACCCGGTTGGGCGAGGTCACACCTCGCAGGGTGTCGCGGATGTAGCCGTACGCGCCGATCAGCGACAGGAACGCCGCGAGGAACACGAAGCGTGGATCGATCATCCCCCAAGTCTGCCCCGTTTACCCCGCTAGTTCACGCGCTGCTCGTTTCGCGGCAAATTACGGGTCAACTAGCCTCGGCGTTTGTGGACGCCAGGAGTTTTCTCGAGATGTCGCGCGTATCAGACGACGAGTGGCGCTTCGAAGTCACCGAGCGCCTCATCACGCCGGGCAAGTTCCTCTTCGGCGGCTGCGGCCTCGCGTCGGGCCTGGTCGCCCTGGAAGAGGCGAGCGGGCGACCGACCGTGTGGGCCAGTGCCCACTACCTGTCGTACGCGCCGCTCGGCGCCGAGGTCACCGTCAAGACCGATCTCTGCGTCGTCGGGGGCCACGTCACCCAAGCTCGCGCGACGACCTGGTGCGAAGGCCGCGAAGTCCTCACGGTGAACGCCGCCCTAGGCACCGGCGAACTTTCTGCTCCCACGCCGTGGGTCACGATGGCCGAGGTACCCGCACCCGAGGATTGCCCACCTCGAATCATGCCCAAGCGATTCGATAACTCCATCTTCAATCACGTCGAAACGCGGATTGCCCTGGGGCGATCCTTTGCCGACATCGACGGCACTCCTGGTTCACCGGTCTCCGCTCTCTGGGCCCGCGTACCGGGACACTTCGAACCTTCGGCCGCTACCCTGGCCATCTTCGGTGACTACGTATCCGGTGGCGCCACCCAACCATTAGGCAAGAACGCTATGGGCCGTAGCCTCGACAACACGATTCGCATCGCAACGTTGGAACCAACCGAGTGGGTGCTCTGTGAGATACACATGCACGCGCTGAGCGGAGGATTCGGACAGGGCACTGCGTTCCTCTGGAGCCGCAAGGGCACACTGCTCGCGACCGCGAGTCAGTCAATAGCCGCGAAGCTCTGGGACGTAGAAGGCTGAACTCGGCTCTGGTGTAGATTGGTACCCCTTAGGGGCTATAGCTCAGTCGGTTAGAGCGCGTCACTGATAATGACGAGGTCGTAAGTTCGATTCTTACTAGCCCCACCATTGACCATTCGCAGGAATCGTGTTCGCCAAGGCACCAAAGTCCGGATGTGTCAGTGCGGGTACTTATTCGCTTTTCGATTGTCTTGTCGCGGTCTCTGGACGCTTCAGTCGTGCGACGTAGTGTGGATTCGTGATTGCGCGTGCGCCACGTCTGGCTCTATTGCTGTGCGCGACAGGACTCACGCTCGCTGGGTGCGGTTCGGGCGCCGCCCCTATTCACTCGTCGACCACGACGTCTGACACGACGCCTGACACGACCAAGGTAGCGTGCTCCAACCAAGTCGCGACGCCTGCACTCTTGGGATCGCTGGTGAGCGCTGACGGTCGGCCCGACGCGATGACCGTGCCCGGCTCGGTGTTCTACGGGACCTGCGCCAAGAATGGGTACGCGGTGGCGTCCTTTGAAGCCTCGCCGAGTGCGACGGTCGCCGAGAGCGTCGCCTTCCAAGACCATGGTTCCTACCCCGAGTTCTTTCAGCGCACCAACCAGGCGCCGTGGCGAATCGTCGGCTCGGCACCCGGCCCCCCGGGCGTGCGCGGCTGCGCCACGTTCAAACATCTACCCTCCGGGCTGCGGGCGCTCTGGGGTGACTGTGCCAGCGCCACGACTCCACCGAGCACCACCACGCTGGCGCCCTGGTGCGTAACTCTTAGGGCCGATTCGTTCATCCAGGCCCAGTCCGTCGTCGTCGGAGCAGGCGGTACCGCCACCGTGAAGGGATTGGCTCTCGCAGTGGAGTGCTCGCCCGGGACCCCCGACGACATCCAGTTCCCCGAACTGGTGACCGGCGAGCCACCGGAGACGGTGCACCTCGTCGCGGGCGCCACCATTACGGGGGCCGACCTATCAGGTGGCACCACACCTCTCGCGTTGAACGCACTCGCCCACTACTTAGCGAACGATACCGACGGCAACCTGTTTCAGGTAGTCGGTCCACTGGACGCGGCAACAGAATTACTTGGACGCTTCCACCCGTAACGGTTGGACCGCGAAGATTCACGATCCCATCGCAGCCCTTTACAGACAACGCGGACCCTTCAACAACTGTGGTCAACGCTCACCGCAAGCACGGTGCTAACAACAGGGAGGAAGGACTCCTGGCACGATCCTTGACGGTTCCTCCGGCGCACCAAGCTCACGTGAAGCGCTCTGAAGGCGGCCCAAGTGATGGTCATCGTGAGCATCGTCGGGTTTAGGCTGTGATGAAGCCCCTCTTGGGCCGCACCTTTGACTTCACCCGTTGCGATGTTGCCGACAAGTGACACGAATAGGAGAATGACCGATGAGAAAGTCATTCAAGCGACTCACCAAGACCGACACAATTCTGGTGGTAGCGGTGGTCGCGGTGTTGGTGGCGGTTTCGCTCGCGGTGACCCTCAGCACGACGAGCGCGAACACGCTGAAGTCGCGCGTGCTCGCCATTTCGGACCTTCCGACGGGATGGACGGCGACAAAGTCGCAACAGTCGACACTCGACCAACCGGGCAGCGAGTGCCTCGCTGGCGCGACGAGCCACCAGCACCCGAGCGTGATCAGCGAAACGGCGTCCTTTTACGAAGGATTGGGCCTTCCTGTGCTCGGCGAATACCTTGCCGAGGATTCGTCGGCGCTCACCAGTTTCGCCGCCGACGTGCGGTCACTCGCTACTTGTCACACGTTGACATTCTCCCAAGACGGTCACACCTTTCAAGCGACCATCGCCCCAGTAACCCTGGGTCGCCAGGTCGTGCGGACGGTGGCGTATTCACTCGAATTCACCGACGCTGGGCTGCACGTCGTGACCGACCTCGTTCTGTTCGCGACGCCGAAGTACCTCGGTGAGGTCATCTATTCCGATTCGGCGCCACCCAGCGCGGCTACCGTTACCCGCCTGACGAGCGAGGCCATACGCAAAGCCGAAGGCCAGACCATCGCTCCCTTCATCACTTCAATCACGGCGGCGCCGGTACGGATCGCGACCACCGCAATGGGTGCGGTGGGCTATCGCGAGTTCGGCAGTGGACCACCGCTCGTGATGATCATGGGCTACGGCGGGACCATGGAGACATGGGATCCGCGATTCATCGACGCACTGGCCCAACACCACCGAGTGATTGTCTTTGACAACGCCGGCATAGGTGCGACTCAGGCAGTGGCGAATCTCTCGATCGACGCCATGGCCAACCAGACGAGCGCACTCATCGACGCCTTAGGCCTCAAACGACCCGACGTCTTCGGTTGGTCGATGGGCGGCATGATCGCTCAAGCACTCGCCGTCGAGCACCCCACGCAGGTGCGCCGTCTCGTCCTCAGTGCCACGTTCCCCGGTCTCGAAGTGGTGAAACCTTCCCAAGGGGCGATCAACGACTTGCGCAGTTCGAACACCACCAAGGTGATGTCCGTGCTCTTTCCAGCCAACCAAGCCTCGGCCGTCGAAGAATTCGAGATCGCCACGAGTGATTACCCGCCCTCGTCCTCGCCGTCCGCCGCCGTAGTGAGCGCCCAGACCAAGGCGGTGGACGTATGGTTTGGCGACCACGACGTGGCCGGGCGCAAAATCGCGAGCATCAAGATGCCCACCCTTGTCGCTGACGGCGACGAGGACCTCCTCGACCCGGTGGCGAATGCTCATACGCTCGCGAGGCTCATTCCCGGTGCCCGACTCGTCCTCTATCCCGACGCCGGCCACGCGTTCCTCTTCCAGGACCAGTCCACGTTCGTGCCCGTCGTAGACGCATTCCTTAACGCGAACTGACCCGCTCGACGTTCGCCGCGGTCGGGGTCGCTGCGTGACCAAGCAAAGCCGCTGGTGCATTACCGTCTTAAGCGGAGACCATAGGAACGCGACACGTGACGAACGAAGAACGACGAATGACAGCCGCCACACTGATGCGCGAACTGGGCCATGACTTCGTCGCGCACGATCTCGACGACGAACAACTCGACGAGATCCGCGCACATCTCGAAGAGCTTCAGCGCATCGTCGCCGACGGCCAACTGCGCACCCGCGTGGTACCTAGCGGTGCACTGCGAAGTTTCAAAATGGCCGTGCCGAGCGAGAACTCAATGGAAAAGCACCAGCTCTTCTCCGACTCAATCGTCTCGGGTGGCTCGAACCCCATGGGTCTTGGGGGCTACCTATGGCGCGAGGGTGACGTCTCGGTCATGCAAGTTACCCTGGGCAAGGCTTTCGAAGGCGCGCCCGGGCGCGCCCACGGGGGAATCGTAGCGGCGTTGCTCGACGAGACGATGGGACTGGTCATGGCGATCAACGACGTCCTGGCTTACACGGTCCAACTCGACATCTCGTACCTGGCACCGACGCCCGTCAACGAACCGATCGTCGCCAGAGCGTGGCTAAAAGAGCGCGATGGTCGAAAGCTGTTGATTGCGGCGACGGTGCAGGCGGGCGAGACCGAACTTGCTACGGCAACGGGATTGTTCATTGCCGTCGACCCGCAGAAATTCCTCGAACACCTCGAGGTGGTCGACTGACCTTCTCGCTGAAATGATCATCAACCTAAGGCGACAATTCAGAACGAGCAAGGTCCCGAACATCAACGGGGTCTTTTGGTTCTTGAAGATCCTGACGACGGCGATGGGCGAGGCGACGTCGGACTACTTCGTGCACCATTTCGCCCCCGCCCTCGCGGTGCTCGGTGCGGGCGTCATCTTCGTCGTGGTGCTCGTGTGGCAACTTCGTTTCCCTCGTTTCAGCACCACCTCGTACTGGCTCGCCGTCGTGATGGTGAGCGTCTTTGGCACGATGTGTGCCGACGTGCTGCACGTGGGGCTTGGCGTGCCCTACGTTGTCTCCGCCGCCTGTTTCGCCGTCGCGCTCACGGTGATCTTTCTGGCCTGGCACCACGTAGAGGGCACGCTCTCGATTCATAGCATCACGTCGACCCGTCGAGAACTGTTCTACTGGGCGACAGTCACTGCGACCTTCGCTCTGGGAACGGCCGTGGGCGACATGACCGCGACGACCTTGCACCTCGGCTACTTCAGTTCAGGCCTTCTCTTCGTTGGATTGTTCCTCGTGCCCGCGCTCGGCTACCGCCTGATCAAGAGGAACGCGATAGGTACATTTTGGGCGTGCTACATCCTCACCCGCCCACTCGGCGCGTCCTTCGCCGACTGGATGGGGGTGAGCCACGAACGCGGAGGTCTCAATTGGGGCAACGGCAACGTCGCTCTCTTGTTCAGCACCGCCATCGCCGTCGTCGTGGCCTTCTTGGTGTTCAAAGAACGCCGGCGTTTGATTTCGACTTCGTCGTTAGGCTGGTGACATGCCCGCAATCACCGTTGACAATCCGCTCGAATTGCCCAAGGTCGCCACGCCCCAGCAGACCGACCGTCCTCGCCGCGTGAAATCAGTCACCAGCGCCCCTCGAGGCCTCGAGGGCGAGGGCTTTCCCGTTCGTCGAGCCTTCGCCGGAATCGACCTCGCCGACCTTGACCCTTTTATCCACATGGACCAAATGGGCGAGGTGGACTACGGACCGGGCGAACCAAAGGGGACGCCCTGGCACCCCCACCGTGGCTTCGAAACCGTCACCTACATGATGGAGGGTACCTTCCTTCACCAGGACTCCATCGGTGGCGGCGGCATGATCGAGAACGGCGCGACCCAATGGATGACCGCCGGTGCGGGCATCTTGCACATCGAACGGCCGCCGGACGCCCTCATCGACTCCGGGGGTCTCTTTCACGGGGTGCAACTCTGGGTCAACCTTCCTTCAAAGCTCAAGATGACGACACCCCGCTACCAGGACATCGGGGCGAACGCGGTGACCCTGCTCACCAATGGGAACGGTGACGCCATCATCCGAGTCATCGCGGGGTCCCTCGGCGACGTGCACGGCCCGGGTTCGACGCACACCCCCATCACGGTGCTGCACGTCACGTTGCTGCCCGGAGGGCGGTTGGAACTGCCGTGGAACCCGCACTACAACGCGCTGACCTACGTGCTCGCCGGCTCTGGAACCGTGGGCGTCGATCGCCAGCAGATCGGCGAAGGCCAAATGGGCGTGCACGTCGCCGGTGACACGATCGTGCTTTCAGCTGACGAGACTCAGGACTCGCGCACCGAAGCCCTCGAGGTACTGGTACTCGGGGGCGAACCGATTCGCGAACCCGTCGCCGCCTACGGGCCGTTCGTCATGAACACCCGCGCCGAACTCCAGCAGGCCTTCGAAGACTACGAGGCCGGTCGCCTCGGTCAGATCCCGGCCGACCACATCTAACGGGGTGCGCGGTGCACGAGGAACGTGCCCGTCGCCCGACTTACTAACTTGCCTTCGGCGTTGCTCACGCTCGCCTCGGCGTACGCGATCTGTCGAGTGAGTCGCACCACGTCGCCGCGTACTGCGTAACTCTCGCCGCGCGTGGCGGGGCGCATCAATTCAGTGGTCATCTCGATGGTGGCGTTGGTCCGGTCCTTGCCCCGTAGCGCGGCGTTGATGGCGAAGTTCATCGCCGCGTCGAGCAGCACCGAGTGGACGCACGCCTGGACCGAGCCGTGGGGATTGCAGGCGAGATCGAGTGGCGTGAAGGTCCCGCTCACCCAGCCCAGGTCCTCCCCGTCGACGCCGTAGTCGTCAAAGGACCCACCGACCGCGCCAATGATCGCCATCCCCCCGTCGCCTAACCAACGGCCCATGTCCTTACCCTGGTCGGCCACGTCCGTGACCATACTCCCAACCCGCGCCTAGTATTCCCGCGGTGGGGTTTTCCCACGAATCAAGAAAGGGTAGGCAATGCCAACAGCGGTCATTGTGGATGCCGTTCGCACCCCGGGGGGTAAGCGCAACGGAAAACTAAGTAACTGGCACGCGGTGGACCTCGCGTCCGAGGCACTTCGCGCGATCGCCAGTCGGAACTCTCTCGACCCAGCCCTGATCGACGACGTGATCATGGGCTGCGTGTCCCAGGTCGGCGAGCAGGCCTTCAACGTGGGCCGAAGCGCAGTCCTGGCGGCTGGTTGGCCCGAGTCGGTACCGTCGACGACCATTGACCGCCAGTGCGGTTCGTCCCAGCAAGCCCTGCACTTCGCCGCCCAGGGCGTCATGTCAGGCGCCTACGACATCGTCGTCGCCGCGGGTGTCGAGGTCATGAGCCGAGTCGCCATGGGCTCGTCCATTGGCAAGGACTCCGGTTTCCCGTTCGGTCCCCGCGTCGGCGCGCGTTACGAGCCCGTCGGCGGTTTGAAGAACCAGGGCATCGGAGCCGAAATGATCGCGGACCAGTGGGGCATCTCGCGCGAAGACCTCGACGCGTTTTCTGCCGAGAGCCATCGTCGCGCCGCCCAGGCTACCGCCGAGGGTCGTTTCGAACGCGAGATCGTGCCGATCTACGTACGTGACGAGAACGGCGAGGCGACCGACGAACTCATGACCACCGACGAGGGCATTCGCCCCGATACCTCGGTCGCCGCACTCGCCAATCTGAAGCCAGCCTTCAAGGAGAACGGCAAGGTCACCGCTGGTAACTCGTCGCAGATCACCGACGGCGCGTCGGCGGTGCTCATCATGAGCGAGGAGAAGGCCCGTGAACTCGGCTATAAGCCGCGCGCGAAGTTCCACTCGTTCGCGCTCGCGGGCGTGGACCCGGTCACCATGTTGACCGGTCCGATTCCCGCCACGACCAAAGTCCTCGAACGCGCGGGACTCACCCTCGAAGACATCGACCTGATCGAGATCAACGAGGCCTTCGCCTCGGTGGT
>Ga0187847_10001097_pt1 | contig 25863 bp, 23 predicted proteins | sample June2016WEW_4_10_FD_132458 | JGI IMG/M metagenome (GOLD analysis project Ga0187847, IMG submission 132458) | Peatland microbial communities from SPRUCE experiment site at the Marcell Experimental Forest, Minnesota, USA - June2016WEW_4_10 | ecosystem: Environmental > Terrestrial > Soil >...
CGGGTGCGGACCAAAACCTGTCCGCTTTTTGATTTTTCTATCGCGGTCGGTAAGGCATGCTGTGCCCATCATGAGTCCATCTCCCCAACAGCCCGAACTTTTGCCTGCTCCGGTTCCCCTTCCTGGTAGTGCGATGGTGAACCATCACGTTTGTGTCCAGACCGAGGGAGAGCAACGAGTGATTTTGGTTCATGGCATCGTCTTTTCCCACCGGCGGATATCGAACCTGGAGAGGGTGAGCTTCGCATCACTCTTGTCCCGCTGAGTTCGCCCCATCGGTCGCGAGTCGTCGAATCCCTTTGCCAGGCACTAAACAAGACCAACACGATGTTTCCCGGCACTCAGCTTCAAATGCGCTTCGCCGTTGCGCAGCCGTGATTCTAAAGCAAAAAAGCGGACAGGTTTCCACCACACCATGTCAGGAGTTCTGAAATTACAAAAGACATTCATCAGCACGATTTGTCGATCAACCGTTTCCACCGGCAAGGCCTCGGTCTGAAGCCGAGCGGAGCCACCTTGGTCGACTCGGAATCAGCGGCATCCCCGGCTCTCCTGACGGCTGGTCCGGGCCTCTCAGTTCAGTTCGCGCCCGTTCATAGCCTTCCGCGACGTGGCAGATCGTGTTGTCGAAGAACACGTCGAGTAAGCGTATGAGTTCGAGTTCTGCGTGAATCTCCACGAAAGTCGTGTGCAATGCCCGCCGCTCCACGAACTGCCACAGATGTTCCTTCATCAATACAATGGCCCAGCAAAGGTCGGGGAGCGCCACGTTTTGCGCCGCATGATGCTTTCCTAACTCGCGATAATATTCTTGTACATTGTGGTCGGCGCTGGTCAGAAGCCATGCATGAAACTGGCACAGCGTTTCCTGGATTCGCTTTCGCAACTCCGGCCGAGGAATTCTTCGCAGGCTATGCGTCCTGGGATCACCATGTAATTTCGCCACAATCTCGTCGGCCAATTCGTTAGTGTGTTCTTCGATAACACGTACCAGTTTCAAGGAAACCATATGTTCGATGCTCCTTTCTCGTGCTTCAAACCCGTCGACTCAACCTCGCGAAGGCTGCCGAAGACCTAATGGACTACTCGCCGGGAGGCAATGCCTGGACCGCTTCAGGCAGTGCAACGGGTTATACAACCAGCGTCTCTTTAGCAGACTGACAGGTAGGGCGTTCTAACAGGATGGCGGCGGACGGTTGTAGTGAAATCCTTTTTGCAGGAATCGTGGGAGTGAAACCATCGCCGACGTAACAGTTGTATAGCTACGAGCGGGGGGCATCGGAGCAAAGGTTCGCGTAGCAGCCCAGGTTTTCCCACTATCCTCGTCGAAACACTGACCATGTTCCTGGTGGATGCTACAGATCCTCGAGTGGGACGCCAAGAGATGAGGAACGTGAGGTATCCGTGCCGCGCGTGCGCACAGCAACGAAAACACGACGGCACAAACAAGCGCAGCCCGGCGAGAATACGTTCCCTTACCCGGCGCCGTCGGACCTCGAAGCATGGATCCAGCCTATGTGCGGATAAGACGATGGATGGTCTGGCAGCGGTTTTGGTTGCCCGCGGGTCTTCACCTTTCGGCGTGTGTACTGTGTAGCCTTTTCAAAAAGAGAATGGCTGGATCCGGCCGCCCCAACCCGAAACTTAAAACATGTGGACGTACCGAACTGACGGGAGTCAGCGCGACTGCCATGCGGCCGCCAAGCGTCGCAGACCTTCTCGCGCCTGGAGATTGTTGCGATCGAGTCTTAGAACTAGTCCGTATTCGTAACGCGCCAGACGATAGTCGGCGCGCGCTGCTGAGGAATCGGCCTGGCTCAGCAGATCCGGGATGTCCTGCCGACTGAAACCGTCTACCGTCAAAGCCGATTCCGGAGCGTGTTTACGGGCGGGAAGCTTTACTGTGCCTGGCGATGCAGTTTGCTTGTCATCGTCGCGGGTGGCAGAAGACGCGGTGAGGGAGTCGTTGGCGGCTGCAGTTTGATTGTGGTCACCCGACTCAACCGCCTGCGATGAAGCGGTCGGGGATGGATCGACAGGCTTCTGGGAGGTCGCCACCGGTGAAGACGATGCCGGCCCTCCGGAGACGGGTAAGCCTTCACTTATCGGATGATCGCTTGTGGACTGCGCCGCGACCGGCTGCAAGGTCGGTGTGGCTGCGGGACTTGAAGTCGCTGTGATTGTGGATGGTTGTGAGACGGCCGCCGGCGCAACGGCCGTCTCTGGATTCTGAGGACGGGCGGGTGCGATGCCGTGCTCATCTGCGCCACGGCGAAGTCGGTCGGCGGGGTTGTCATTGAGCTTTCCCGCGCCTGAAGTGAGGGCTCGGATCTGGCTCTCGAGTCTGGTAACGAGTGGAGGCAGAGCGCCTGTTCGCGACCGAATGTACAGAGCCCAACTCGCTGCGGCGATCACAAGGAGGGCAGAGCAGAGAATCAGACGCGGCCAGACTCGCGGTGGAGTCGCCCCGAGTTGAGGGGCGCGCCGAGCGCTTGCAGGCCTGGGCGGCCGGTTGGCGACCAGCTTCTCCGGGGGAACAGCCGCCGGCGGGGCGATCGGGGCGCGATCGGACTGCTTCAGGAAGGCCTGCCGCATTTCCTCGCAAGTCTGGAATCGGTCCCGGGGATCTTTGGCGAGGGCTTTCCGAATGACGGCATCGATCCCGCCGGGAATCGCCGGGTTAATGAGCGACGGTGCGACGGGATCCTCATTGACGATCTTGTAGAGGACAGTCGTGAGGTCGCCGGCAAAGGGCTTTTCGCGGGTCAGCAATTCATAGAAGACAGCCCCCAGGGAGAAGATGTCGGCGCGATGATCCACTTTCCTGCCGGCGATCTGCTCAGGAGCCATGTAGCCAGGCGTACCTACGACCAGCCCGGTTTGCGTGAGGGAGGAGTTGTCGATTTTGGCGATTCCGAAGTCGAGGACTTTGATGGCCCCCTGGTCGGTCACCATCAGGTTGGCCGGCTTCAGGTCGCGGTGAATGACGCCGCGAGCGTGTGCAAAACCGACCGCTGCCAAGATCTGGTCAGCCCAAGAGAGGAGCGTGGGCAGGGAAGGCACGCCAACCTCTGCCAATAGCGTGGCCAGAGTCGTTCCTTTGACGAACTGCATGCTCAAATAAACAGCACCGTTTTCCTCGCCAACGTCGTAAATGGTAATGATATTGGGATGATCCAGTCCGCCGGCCGCTTTGGCCTCTTGTTTGAGCCTTTCGATCATCTCGGCGCGATCGGGAGCATTATTGTCAATCAAGATGGTCTTGAGCGCGACGGTACGGGCAATCACCGGATCGAAGGCTTTATAGACGGCTCCCATGGCACCGCGTCCCAATTCTTCCTGAATCTGGTAGCGGTCCAATTTTCCGAGACTCGCCCGACTCGCCTGCTGCAGGTGCCCGGAGGTGGGCTCGTCGCCAGACCCCGGCTGCTCAACCGGGTGGATGGGTGATTTTGGCAATTCCATGAGAAATCTCTAATGGGCTGTCCTTGTAAATCTGCGCAAACGCACAAGTTATCGAGTCTGCGGGCACGCATCTTCATCATAGCTCCGCCACGTTTCCGTTCCCACTTACTTTAGTTTTGATTGGGCGATCGATCTTGTTTCAGCCGTTCCTTCCTGCGAGAAAATGTATGTATCCGGATCTTTATGAAGTCGTGGAAAGCCATTTCTTTCCCGTCGCCTTCGAAGCGGCCGACCGAGATCTCTCGCCTCGAACGCTGCTGCCTCGCGGTTGTTCTCGTGCTGGCAGCATCGATCACGACTTATGCCAAAGATGCCTCCGTGACCGCCGTGGTTTTGTTCGACGGCCCCCAGGGCCCGGCGTATGTACAGATCACGGAAGCAGCACTGAATGGAAAGATCGAAGTTCGCAACTGTGACGGGGTATCGAGGCTCGACAAGAATACTTATAGCGGGCTTCCGCGCGCGTCCCTGGCGGGCGCCAGTTCGCTGCAGCGCGGCGCGGAAGGCGTACTCACGCTTACGGCAAACGGCAAGTCCGTCTGTGTTGTCCCCAGCAATCTGAAATTCGAACGGAGCGTTGAATTCACGCCAGCGGCGGCAGCTGAACAAGCCGTGATTCGCGGCACGCCCGTGTCTTCATCGCCTCGCGATGCAACGATCCCAGCATTCAAGCCCGGTGTGCAGCTGGTGTTTATCGCTGCTCCGGACGTTGAATTTGCTGACTTTCTGCGGGCGCAACGAGCCAACACGATCAGCGACTGGGCGGATTTCTCAACCCGTTATCCGTCTTCCGCACGCCGAGCCTCGGCGCAAGATGCTATCGCGGGTTTTCATGAGCTGGCCGCCGAAGCCGCTTTTTCGCGCTATCAGAGTTCAAGCGCCGCCAAAACGCCAGATATCGCCATGCTGCGGCAGGCATGCTCGGAAGCGCAAACCGCCAGCCAGTCGTCTCCCGGCTTCAAACCCGCTTCCCGGCTAATGGACGATATAGGGCGGGAATTGGACAACCTGGCGCGAGCAGATCAGACGCGCCTGCAGGCATACCGAAAAGCCCTGCAAGACCGTACGCCTGGGTATTCGCAACTGACTGCCGCCAAGCTGCACGTAGAACGCCTGTTGGATGTCCGGTCAGACTATGCTCCTCTGCTGAGCATCCAGCGTGAGATTACGGCCGAGCAGCGGAAACTGGAAACGACCGTCGTGAACTCGCAGGTGTTGATATTAGAGTCGCGTTACGACCAGGCCGTCAGCTCGCTCGGTCCCTATGTCGCATTTGCTTCCGAAATGCCCCGCTTGGAAGCCGTGATCAATGCCGCGTTCAAATACCACTACGACAACGGACAAAGACTGGCGGCTCATCAGGACTGGGAAAAAGCAATCGTGGAGTTCGGCAAAGCGGCGGCCATCTTTCCCGACCGCAAGGAGGTCCAGGCAGCCACCGACAATGCGGCCGCTCAAATCGAGGCCCAAGGCAATCAGCAGGCGGCAAACGCCGCTGTTCTCGAGAGCGAGCAGTACGTGAGGAAGAACCAGTTTGTCGAGGCCTATAACGTACTCGCCGACTTACCTGAGAAGCAGCGCGCCCTGGTAACGTCGCAGCTCGCGGCTTTGTCGCACGACTATATCAGCGCTGCCGTGCGGCGGGCACAAAAGATCCAGGAGTCGCACGTACCGATCAAGAACCCAACTGACGAGAGTGCGGCGCTGGAGGCCTATGTTCTGTGGAATCGTGCCAGCTCTCTGGGGGATGACCCGGCAATCACCGTCAAACGCGATTTCCTTTCCGCCAAGATCAGTGCTTACTACCTGGACCAAGCCAATCGATATCTGCAGAAGGCGTCGGGATCCGGAACCGGCGTGGGGTGGCTTTACCTGAAACAGGCCGTACGTTACGGGATTACCAATCTCGACAGTCTGAAAGATGAGGTGGCCCGTTACGAACCAATCTATCAAAAGCGATCCCAACTCTCGGTTGGCATCGTGGTTCGCGATCAAACTTCACGTCGTGACAGCCATGGTTTCGCCGAGCAGCTTGCCGACGCGATCACCAGCGGGCTCGATTCCTCCGGGATGCCGATTGCGGTCGTGCGCAGTTCCTCGGAGGCTGGGGAGGCCCAACAGCCCATTTTCACGCTCGTCGGACAGGTTCTGGAACATCGCATGGTCAAGAAGGCGAACCTGGAGGCTCCGGAATCGAAATACCGGGCGGGCGCGCACGAGACGAAAAATCCGGCTTGGCTGAAAATCCAAAGCGACTGTGAATCCGCTCAACAGCAGCTCAGCTCGGCGCAACATGCACTGGCTGACGCCCAAGCCCAGCACAAGAAGAAGCAGGTGATCGTCGATGCCAATGATGCGGTCGAGCAGGCACAGAAAAGCGTCGACGAGTTGCGACATAAGTTAGAGACGACGGAGCAGAGCCGCGTCGAGACCGTGGTTGAGTCTTATCACTACACAAAGAAGACCATTGATCTGACGGCATCGGCGGAGATCGAATTCCAGTTTCGCGACCGGGCGGGTAATCTTGTCGGGCAGTCTGCCGATGTGCGTAAGGACAAGCACACCACGACAGTCGTTTTGCAGGACGTCAAAGCAGACGATACCGCAGGTATCACCAACCAAGGCCTGGAACCGGACGGGGCACAGTTTCTGACAGATCTGGAAGTCGATTCCCGGAATGCCCTGGTCAAAGCGGTGCGAGAACGAGCGGCAGATCTGCTGGCGGCAGTGCTGCAGGCGGCGAAAACACAGGCGCAACAAGGCGACACTGACGGAGCCGCGGAACTGTATGTGTTGTACTTGAATGCCACTCCTCAGGGTGAATCTCCAGGGCGAGACGAGGCAGTCAAGTTTCTGCGCGATCAGTTCAATTTAGCTGTGTCGGCGGATACCAAGCTGTGACCAGTGAATCGATGACATTTCGCCAATCAAGGAGCTCTCGATACATTCAGCGCTTGTCGGAACTCACCCGCGAAAAGGCCATGTGGGTCGCTGGCTTTGCTGGTGGAAAAGAGTAGAGAACCATGGCGGACAGTGCAAAGAAGGATCCCGAGCTTTCGTCTCGTCTGAGAAAGACCAACGAAGAGCTCAAGAACCTGCAAAACTCAGTCAAGACCGGAATGATCAATGTGAAGGTTCTGATGGATTTCCGGACTGCTACCGAACGAGCTCGCCAGGCAAGCGCAGCCGTGCAGCAGTGGCTCGATGCACAAGGGAAGGGAAGCGATCCTTACAAGCTGATGGAGCAGGTAGTAAAACAGCGAGTTGAAATGGCCACTCAGCTGACCAAGGACGTTACTATGGACCTCGAAAGCCTCGATGTGGGCTTCGATACCCCCGGCCTTCCTGCTCTCAACGAGGCCGTGCACAAACTGGCCGAGCACTTGGAGAAACTGTTCCCCCGGTGAGTACGTTCCGGGAGCGCCGTTTGCGATCCGCCAGTCTCGTCCGGACCCGGATGTCGTCTTCGCGGCAAGGCAAAAGCGGAGGCAGGTACTTTGGTACTCTTCCCTTCCGTGTTTTCAGGCGCAGAATAGTTAGTGACCATCGAGCAGCAATGCCTAGGGAAGCTTCCTCTGGCACACCAGAAGTGCTTCCGCAGATCGCGCATTTTGGAGCCGTGCAATGACTAAGCTGTCTCTCAAGTTTGAAGACCGACTCTTACAAGAGCTCTCGCTATCGGGCGCGACGGTCACGATTGGCCGTCAGCCGGACAACGTCCTGCGCATCGATAACCCGGCAGTGTCCGGACATCACGCAAAAGTCTACTCGGAGGACGATCACTATGTGATCGAAGATGCCGAGAGCTTTAATGGCACCTACGTCAACGGTCAACGCATCAGCAAGGTCGTGCTGAAGGACGGAGACAAGGCCACCATCGGCAAACATACGATCGAATTTCGTGACGACGCATGTCGCGGCGTCGCTGCGCAGTATGGAACTCTCGATGTTGACGGGCAACTGCTGAAGGCCAAGCCGCCACAGCTCGATCGCACCCTTGTCTTGGACACGGCAAAAGCGAAGGAAATGCTCGCTCAAGCAGCCGCCGCAGCTTCCTCCGCCAGCCCGCTTACGGTCCAGAGAGCTGGCATTGCTCACCGCCAGGTGCAAGTCAACACCATGCCCGCGGTACATCGGACCATTGGCACGCTGACCATCGTCAAAGGCAAAACCGACCAGCAGCGCTACGTTCTGACCGGTAAAATGACCCTGATCGGCAGATCGAGTATGGCCGGCATTCGGCTGAAGCGGTGGTTCGCTCCCCGCGTCGCAGCCTTGATCTATCGGGCCGAGGATGGCTACTTCATCGCTGCTTCCGAACACAAGGTAAAGATCAAGGTCAATGATAGCGTGGTCGAGGGCGGCCAAAAACAACTCGAAGCGGGTGACGTAATCGAGGTCGCAAATATCAAGGCTGTTTTCGCAATATAGGCGGGGACGCTCGGAGCGGACCCTTCGATCACCAGAGAACAGTCGATCTTCAGAGCGCTCGATAGAGCGCGCAGTCAGTTGCTTACCGATTCGATAACCACATCCCCTAAGTCAATCTCTTTCAGCCACAGGGTCGCCAGCCGTTTGCCTCTCTAAGCACGTTCTCCCCCGGGATCGCATTGTTGAGCATGACGGCGCGGTAGGCGGCGAGTCCGCAGAGAATTCTGAAGTGGTTGATGCCTGTAAGTTACGGACGTGCGCGCTCTGCACCATTCAAGCCTTAACTGAGCGTTCGAGTTTGCCTCTCGCCGCTACGCAGTCTGCACTGCAGAGAAATCTCGTGGCACTCCTCTCAAAATCGCGAGAAAATGGCAACCAATCTGCGACTCCTGCTCTCATACCCACCGGAGAAAGAGAGAAAGGTGTGCTGCTCAATCCCGCTGACAAGCGATAATCAGGAACTAAGACTCCAGATGGCGGCTGGTGACACGACTGTTGGGCCAGCCGCTAGTCGTTTAGCAGGCTCTCGATGTCACGAGCTCCGTGCATCACATGAACGATCTCGACGATGGTGCGCCTCGCCTGATAGAAAATGAGCCAGTCCTCAGATTCTTTGACGGGCCAACGACGAAGATAGCGGGTAGCCGGTTTGCGGAAGCCGCAGACCACACCCATTCTTGGCATATGGGCCGGTGCCTCAAAGCTGTCGATCAGCCGATCCAAGAAACGCTCGGCGGTCTGCAATCCTGCCTGTTTTTCCAGGTAGTCAAGATGTTTGTTGATTTCGCGCCAGGCAAGGGGGCGCACCGTGACGGACGGCATCTAGCGTTTGGAGACTTTACGTTGCCCGGCACGTGCGCGGAGCTTTTTCCGCACCTCATCGATCATCTCGGCAGTAACATCGATAGGGTCACCGGAGTTGATGGCATTGAGCAATATCTGCTCAAGCTGATCTTTGGCATGGCGCTTCTGATCGGCACGCACCAGCTCACGGACATACTCGCTGGCGCTGCTGTATGCTCCTGCGCTAACTTGCTCCTCCAGGTACTGCTTCATCGGGTCGGGAAGAGAAATATTCATGGTCTGCATAAAAACTCCAGTAGAACCTACAATAGCATTGATGGCAATTGTTGTCAATTATTGGCTGAGCGTTTGCTGAATGCCAACTATGCCAGCCTACGCAACCTCGGGCAACTTTCAGGCGCTGGCCTGTACCGGGCGAGTTCCTCTCTCTTCGCCGCGCGGTCTGCACCGCACGGCACCACTTTGGACTTCGGTGCAGTCCGGCCGCGAGGCATTCGTTGAGCCATTTCAATGTGTCGGTCCGTCGGACCTTAAGCGCCGCAGGTGGCGGAAAGGTTGCACGGCTGCTTCCAACTCTTCGCTTTTACCCCTCGCTGCCAGCGGCATCAATTTTGCTCCGCCGCCATAGATTGGTACGAGATCTGGGTGCTGAGCAGACAGCAACCCTCCTTGCCTAGCTCGGTGATCAGATTCATGGGAGAAGATCCCTCGCCATCCGTTCGAATGTTAGTTTCTATTGGATTGGAAGCCATTAACGGTGGTGTCCATCGTTTCACGAGTTTGACGAAGCGCCAGTACGAAGAGATCATTCTCCATGCCGAGAATCGACACCCCAGGAGTTGCGAGCGGTCAAGGGTTGGCGAAATTGCCTTTGCGTCGCCTCTCGGGAATCACTCCGCGGCTCGCTGGCTGGGCTTCTCTGGCCGCACTGTCATTGGTTCTGTTCGATGCGGCGCTCGGCCGGTGCCAAATCCGATCACAAATCGGTGGTGTGGTGTGCCGTGGCGGGGACGGAGTGTTGGATGCGGAGTTCCAGAACGGGGTTAGGGTTCACGTCGGAGCGGCGCGGAATGGAGACTTTGCGACGCACGCCTGCGCCGCGAAGCTCAGTTGGGAGAAGCAGGAGCTCCTGGCGGCCAATGGAGTAGCCGAGCTCGATCTCGATGCATTCGGTGCAGATTTCGGGGACGGCGTGCCGGTGGCCGCCTTTCAGATCAAGAAGTCCGACCTCGATTGTTGCATGGAATATCGGGTTTATTCTCTCGAAAAACCGTCCCGCCTGCTGCGCAGCATTGCCGGGGGAGAGTACTTCAGCGCGGCGGATGTGGACCTGGATGGCAACGTGGAAATCTGGACCAACGACGCCGCGGCGGTGAGTGGTTTTGAGAAGCTTACACTGGGCGAGCTGCACTCGCCGCCGACGATTGTCCTGCGCTTTGCGCACGGGAAACTATGGGATGCGAGCACCGAGTTTCAGGCATACTTCGACCGTGAAATTGCCGGCATACGGGCCGAGATTCCGGCCCCGGATCTGGAGGAGTTCAAGCATAGTGATGGCCGCCTGGAGGCAACGCCGACGGCGTCCACGGCAGAGCGCTTGCACCGGCTGCGAACGGTGAAGATCCATGTGCTAGAAGTCGTGTGGGCATTTCTTTACAGCGGTCGAGAGCAGGAGGCGTGGCGGGCGCTTTCGGAAATGTGGCCGCCCGCGGACATTGAACGCATTCGTGACGCGGTGTCCGAGGCGCGGCAGGCCGGCATGCACGCTCAAGTCGACGGCACGTGGTCGTTCAGTCCCCGGGGAAAGAAGAAAAATGAGCACATTTACGACGCGAAGACCGATGCCGCAGCGAATGGCAAATGGCATGTTGTTGCACCGCAAGCGATCCTGCTCGAGTTGCCGCCCGGGTCCGATCCTCAATCACCGGACGAGGCGAAGTCGAAATTGCTTTTGGATTTGGTCATCGATGAGTGTGGAAAAGTTCGATCAGTCGAACCGGTGGGGAACGTCAAGGTCGATCCCGACCGCATCCGAGTGGCATTTACCTGGAAGTTTATCCCGGCGTTCAGCGGCGGTCGCGCCGTTGCCAGTCGTCTGCGGATCGACGTCTCGCCCAAGCAATAATTCTCGACGGCAGGCGAGCGACTTCCGTCACCCCTTACGAAAATGGCCTTTCAGGCAGTTTTCGGTTGGTACTCCTGCTTTTGCACGGAGGCCCACTGGGCGTGTTCCTGGGAGAGCAGGGACTCGATCCTCTCCGCCAACAGGGCGTGCGGATCTGGCGCGCTCGCATAGGGCGTCGCCTTTCCCAGGTAGACGAATTTCTCGTGTTTCAGGGATTCGCAGGTTGAGCGGTACCCGATCCAGTTCTGCTGGTACTGGTTCAGGTGAAGCATTCCTTCAAGGGTCGTGATCAACACGCCCAGGCCTCCGGTCACCCAGGCGACATGCGGAAAGCTGAATGCCCCCAGAAATGGAATGATGGCGGCCGAGACGATCTCGACAATCTTGACCCGCTTGAAGGTATGCTCGTTCAAACTACTCTTGCGCTCGTACCAGGTAATCTGATCCTCCAGGCGCTCGAGGATGGGATCGGCGGAGGCTATCGGCGTCCCGGCTGCACTCATTGGCGGCTCTCCTTGGTGAACTCAAATTCCGCTCGCCGTTTCTCAGGCCAGTCGGTGGTTTTGGGGACGCGGAATTTTCCGCTCCCGCTTCATTGCACCTGAACGAGCGACATGGCGCAGGTGCGGTAGCCGTTCTGTTGCCAAACCACATTGAAGATGGAACCCTCATGAATGAAGACCGAACCCTGACCGTAGGACCGGCACATGGCCGTCGGACAAACTACGTTTCCGGTCGTCGAGTAAGCCCGGTTCCCGTTGGGCACCCCCCGGGCATAAAACGGATTGGTCTGAGGGACGAGCACCCTGCCTCCGATGTTGACGCTTATGTGCAAAGTGCATCCGGCATAATCACCCAGATAGCGCAACTCTATATCAGATCCGGCCGGCGGCATCTCTGGAGAATTCGACAGGATGGTCTCCGGCGCCGCAGCACTCGCCGGGTTGGCGGCCGCGATTTCGGTCCCCTGCGGCTTCGGAGCGGGATTTGCCACCGCCCGCGGTTTAGCAGGCCGGGTGGCATCGGGCGCGGTCATGGAAGCTGACTTTGTCCGGTCGTCGTTCGCATCGGCGGACGAATCCGGTTGCCGGTCGTCAGCCGTGTTGTGGTCGTTCGCTTCGGGGGCGGGGACCCCACGGTTCGAGTTCTGGCCAATAATGCCGACGATGGCGAACAACGCGATCGCCGCTACCGCAATGCCAACGATTGTAAACAGGCGTTTGTGCTTTCGGGTCTCTGGGGGCGGAGCTGGGGGTTGCTGTTCGCGACCATTATCAACAAGCTGGGGGCCCGCCGCTGGCTCGGTGGGCTCGCCGAATGCCTGTGACAGGGTGCGGAACAGGCGTTCCATGTCATGCTCAAAATCGAGTTCGCTGATGGGCAAGGCCTGGCGGCGCCCCAGGCGCGCCAGTTCCGGGGGCAGCTCGTCGATGAGCGGCATGGTAGCGCCGCCCACGAGGACGGGAATCACAAGGACATTGCGCTCGAGGGCGTGAGCGATTTCCTGCCGCAGGATATCGTCGGGATCATCGAGACGCCGGCGGCCGGTGGCGTCGGTCATGCTAAGCCAGCGGCGGCCAATGACCGCGAGCAACACCTGGCAACTTTGGCCTTCGCGCGCCAAGGCGTCGACGAAATCCTCGCCCGGGCGGAGTTCGGTGACATCGCGGAAGATTCGCCCGGGGAAGCGGCGATTCAAGTGGTCATAGAGCCGGCCGACGTAACCCTCGGTATCGTCGCGTCTGTAGTTGAGAAAGATCTTTCCGACGGGCATGGTGGCCCCCTTCTAGAACAAGCTACTGGCTTTCAGACCTTCGGGAAGTGAAGTTCGCCCCATAACCGGCGCTCTCTGCTCCGGGGGATCTGCGTTGCCACAGAAAAGAGCAGTTCGCCAGTTCAACACCGGCTACTCATATCACGATACGGCGATGCTAAGCAATAGCACGCCGCGGTACCCGGCCCTATTTCGCAACGGGGGCGCATCGGGGGCGCCCCTATGTTGCGCAAGCAATGCCTCGCTAATACTTCACAATGGCCGCGAATGATTTCGGATCGAGCGACGCGCCGCCGACCAGGGCGCCGTCGATTTCCTCCTCGGACATGAGGGTGTGCGCATTGTCGGGTTTGACGGAGCCGCCGTAGAGGATGCGAAGTTTGTCGGCAAATTCCTGGCCAAAAGAGTCCGCCGCTTCGGCGCGGATGATGGCGTGAGCGTCGGAGGCCATCTGGGGAGTTGCCGTTTTTCCGGTGCCGATGGCCCAGACCGGTTCATAGGCAACGATGAGGCTGGCGGCTTTCTTGGCCGACACTTTATTGAACGCGCGCAGACACTGGCGCCGGAGCACGTCGTCGGTGAGGTTGGCTTCGCGTTCCTCGAGAACCTCTCCCACGCAGACAATGGGAACCAGTCCCGCTTCGAGAGCCGACTTCAGCTTCAGATTCACCGTGTCATCGGTTTCGCCGAAGTACTGGCGGCGTTCGGAGTGACCGATGATGACGTGGGTGACACCGACGGCGAGCAACATGCAGGTGCAGATTTCGCCGGTGTAGGCGCCCTCCTTTTCCCAGTGCAGATCCTGGGCTCCGATCGAGACGTTCGATCCTTTAGTGGCCTGGACGGCAACATCGAGGGCCAGGTAATTCGGGCAGACGACGATTTCGTCGCGGCCCTCCTTTCCCGGCTGGCCCTGGACCAGAGGCAGGAAATCGCGGAAGAAGTCGCGAGCCTCGGCGGGCGTTTTATACATTTTCCAGTTGGCGGCAATGACTTTCTTTCTCATGAAGCACCTTTCTCGAAGATAACGGAAGTGGAGTGGGGTTGCTGGGATAATTTCTCGGCGGCGCGCACGTAGGCTTGACAGGTGGCAAGGTCGAAGAGCACGAGACGGACCTGGCGCACATGGGTGCGGCCCGGCAAGGCTTCGGCAATGGTGCGAACGGCAATCTCGGCGGCCTCCTGAACAGGATAACCGAAGGCTCCGGTCGATATCGACGGGAAGGCCAGGGATCGTATTCCGTGGTCGTCGGCGATGCGGATGGATTCGCGATAGCAACTGGCTAAGGTTGCGGCTTGCTCTGGCTGGCCTCTGCGGTAGATCGGGCCGACGGTGTGAACCACATATTTGGCCGGCAGGCGGCCGCCGGTGGTGATGACGGCCCTGCCGGCGGCAAGGGTGCCGATTTTGGCGATGATGCGTCTGCACTCGGCGAGGATCGACGGGCCACCGCCGTGGTGAATGGCGCCGTCGACGCCTCCTCCCCCTCCGAGAGAGGAGTTGGCGGCATTGACGATGGCTTCGGTAGTCTCTTTGGTGATGTCGGCCGGGCCAGCGAGCGCAAGCGTCTGGCCACCAGAGAAAGTGAGTCGGGCTGCGAAGTCGGACATAACGTGCTCTAACGGGGGCAGTCGCTAAACTCAGGAGCGATGCCCGGACAGGTTATCTGTAGGCTACGCGCCGTGCGGTGTTTGCCGCTTTCGGACGGTGCCTGGTTTCCTTGCAAAAATGTACGCTCTCTGGCTCGGGTACTCCACTTCCGGACAATAAGGCCCGCGTTCGACGATCTCTTCAACCTCAAGTGCCGCAGCCTCCATTGAATTGCGGACCTCGGAGGGCTGCAGGAGGAAAAAATCCATTGCGATCGGCAGGCCCCATAACTGTTCCCCGTGAAGCGCTTCGTTGCCCACGTGAAAGGCCACGAGCAACCGCCCGTCCGCCTGGAGGACTCTCTCCATCTCCCGAAAGGCTACGGTCCAAGACGCTTTCGGGAGGTTGACGATAACGTAGAACGCAGCGATTCCGGCGAGACTTCCATCCGACAGGCCCAGAGCCAGCATGTTTCCTTCGTGGAAGGTTATGTCGGGGTTGAGGGCGCGAGCCTGTACCAGCATTCGCGGAGAAAGATCGAGGCCGAAAACGGCTGCGCCTGCATCGCGGAGGTAACGGGCGACCTGGCCTGGACCGCAGCCGAGGTCGCATATTTCGCCGCGACCGCAGGTCTCCTCCGCCAAGCGATTGAGCAATTCGCGATCGAACGGCTTGTGCTCGAGCTCTCGAGAAAGACGGCGTGCGTACTCCTCCGCGACCCGATCGTAGCTTTCGCGAATCGATTGTGTGACGTTGTCGTTCATCGGGTCCCGCGGATGGAACGGGAGCGCTACTTTTTGTCGGTCAATGCTTCAACTCCAGGCAGCTTCTTGCCCTCCAGAAATTCCAGAGACGCGCCACCGCCGGTGGAGATGTGAGTGATCTTGTCGGCCACTCCCGCGGCTTTGATGGCGGCTACGGAATCTCCGCCTCCGACGATGGTCACGGCTCCGGCATTATCCGCCACCGCCTGGGCAATTTTGAAGGTGCCCTTGGCGAAGGGGGGCAGTTCGAAAACGCCCATGGGGCCGTTCCAAACGATGGTGCGAGCGCGCGCGATTTCGTCGGAAAACGTTTCGATCGATTGCGGGCCGATGTCGAGAGCCATCATGTTGGCAGGAATAGGCTCGCCCGGGTTGACGATTCTGGTTGGGGCACTTGCTTCGACGCGGTCGGCGATGACGTGGTCGGTCGGCAACAGGAATTTGAGCTTGTGAGTATTGGCTTGCTGCAGAAGTTCCTTGGCGAGTTCGATCTTGTCTTCTTCAACCAGGCTCTTGCCGACCGATTCGCCCTGCGCTTTGAGGAAGGTGTAGGCCATGCCGCCGCCGATGATCAGAGCATCGACCTTGCCGAGCAGGTTCTGGATCACTCCGATTTTATCGCTGACCTTGGCGCCGCCGAGGATGGCCACGAAAGGCTGTTCCGGAGTTTGCAGGACGCGGCCCAGATATTGCAGTTCCTTTTCCATCAGCAGGCCGGCAGCGGATTTCTGCACGAACCGGGTGATGCCGACGGTCGAGGCGTGGGCGCGATGGGCGGTACCGAAGGCGTCATTGACGTAGTACTCGGCAAGCTTGGCGAGCTGTTTCGAGAAATTCTCGTCGTTTTTTTCTTCTTCCGGGTGGAAGCGGAGGTTTTCGAGCAGCAGCGCCTGGCCCTTTTCAAGCTTGAGGGCCATTTCTTCGGCTTCTTCGCCCACGCATTCCGGACAAAAGCCGACGTTTTCACCGCGCGACAGCTCCTTGTCGAGCAACATGCGCAGACGTTCGGCGACGGGCTTCAGGCTCAGCTTGGGAACGGCTTTACCTTTGGGCCGGCCGAGATGGGAGGCCAGGATGAGCCGCGCGCCGTGGCGCAGCGCGTATTCGATACTGGGCAGAGTTTCGCGGATGCGCGTGTCGTCCATAACGCGACCGTTGTCGAGCGGTACGTTGAAGTCGACGCGCATGAAGACGCGGTGATCATTAATAGGAAGATCGCGAATCGAAAGCTTGGACATGGAAGGCGCTCCGTCGTTGGTTAGGTTTGCTGTCTTTGTGTCACGTAGTCCGATGCCTGGATGTATTCGGAAATCACCAATTGCGGATCTGTGCTCGCGCGGGGGCAGACGAACGCGCCCGCCCCCCGCGCAGCTATCTACAGGCCTTTGGCTGCCATCAGGTTGATCAGATCATGCACGCGGCAGGAATATCCCCACTCGTTGTCGTACCAGGAGATCACCTTGACGCAGTTGCCGCCAACGACCAGGGTCATGTGCGCATCGACGATCGAGGAGCGGGCATCGCCCTTGAAATCGGACGAGACCAGTTCGTTCTCTTCGTAGCCGAGATAACCCTTCAGCGGACCGGATTCGGAGGCTTTCTTCAGGGCAGCATTGACCTCTTCTTTGGTGGTCTTTTTCTCCACCCAGACGACCAGATCGACGACCGAAACGTTGGGCGTCGGCACGCGCATGGCGAAGCCGTCGAGCTTGCCGGCCAGGTCGGGAATGACCAGTTTGACGGCCTTGGCGGCGCCGGTCGTGGTCGGAATCATGTTGAGCGCGGCGGCGCGGGCACGGCGCAGATCCTTGTGCGGGAAGTCAAGGATAACCTGATCGTTGGTATAGGAGTGGATGGTGGTCATGGTGCCGCCAATGATCTTGAAGTTGTCATTGATGACCTTGGCGACCGGGGCCAAGCAATTGGTGGTGCAGGATGCGTTCGAAACGATGTGGTGCTTGGCGCGGTCATATTTGTCTTCATTCACGCCGAGAACGACGGTGAGGTCCTCGTTTTTCGCGGGAGCGGAGATGATAACTTTCTTGACCGAACCGCGCAGGTGCTTTTTGGCCTCATTGGCGTCGGTAAAACGGCCGGTCGACTCGAGGACGATCTGTGCTCCGACCGACTCCCAGGGCAGGGCGGCGGGGTCTTTCTCCTTAAAGACCTTGATACTCTTGCCGTCGATCGAGATGCTGTCGGCTCCGGCGGTGATGGTGTTTGGCAGGTTGCCGAGAATCGAATCGTATTTGAGCAAGTGCGCCAGAGTCTTGGGATCGGTGAGATCGTTGACAGCGACGAAGTCGAGGTTTTTGTCCGCTAGCGCGGTGCGAAGAACATTGCGCCCGATACGTCCAAAACCATTAATGCCTACTTTTACGGCCATGGTGCCTCCAGGAAAAATTGAATTGCCTAAGAATATGAGTTCCCTAAACGACCCTCGATGGTAACAGCATCGAGCAGCCAGCGTAAATGTCTTCGGTCACAGCGAGTTGTAATGATTCCCGAAGGGGGACACGTCTCGCCGGGCAGGCACGCGCGAGCCCGTCCCCGGTTCATTCGACCGTGATCTCGTAGTAGGCATCGGTGTTGCGCCACAGCAGGGGCACGCGGGCGAGCCAGTATTTTCGGTTGATGAATCCTCGCACGCGGGCCGCCTCTTCCGGAGCCACCAGGCGCACCGTGGCGGAGAATTCCGGCCCAGTGATCTTCCCGCGGATGGTGCAAGGGGCGATCTTGACTTGCGGGTTGTTGCGGATGCGCTTCGACTTGCCCAGTTTGCTCGAGGTCATGAAATAAAGCTTGTCACCGTCTTCGGCAAACCAGATGGGTGTATAGACCGCAATGCCCGTCTTGCGGAAGGTGGCGAGGCTGATATAGCGCTGGAGGTGGATCTCGCGAGGGATGGGCGCCATGGGAATATTGTAGAACGCCGGGAGAGGTCAAGGCTCGGCTGGCACTCGGTTTCCGGGGCCTGTGATTCGATTTACCCTGCCGGCTTTGACCAAATCTGCGCCGGGTCGCATACAATGGTCGGGCTATTGAGGCTTTCGAGATGAGTGAGATGTGGAAAGAATGGGTGGGCCGCACCGTCGGGGGCAAATTCCCCCTGCGGAGTTATCTGGGTGGCTCGGACCACAGCGCTGTTTTTCTAACCGCGCAGGCGGACGGGAACGACGCAGCCCTGAAGTTGATTCCCGCCGACTCGGCGGATGGGGAAACGCAACTCGGGCGCTGGCAGGCAGCGCGCGCTCTGAGTCATCCGAATCTGATTCGTATTCTCGAGACGGGACGAGAGGGCGCGGCGCTGGTTTACGTCGTGGAAGAGTGTGCGGACGAGAGTCTTTCGCAGATTCTCCCCGAGCGGGCGCTGACCGCAGAAGAAGCGCAGGGAATGTTGCCGCCGATTCTCGGTGCCCTGCAATTTGTGCACGACAAGGGTTTCGTGCACGGACACATTCAGCCGGCAAACATTCTGGCTAGGGGCGACGAGGTGAAGCTGGCGAGCGACACACTGGCAAGGCCGGGCGAGGGTAGGCGCGATGCGAACACTACGAGTGCCTACGATCCGCCGGAAGCGGGAACGCAATCGGTGGCAGGCGACGTTTGGCAGATCGGGATGATGCTGGTCGAGGTGCTGACCCGTCGCTTGCCGGATTGGGATCGGTCGGGCGCCCGCGCCCCCGAAATACCGGCGGAAGTTCCGGCGCCATTTCGTGAAATTGCTGCCGGTTGCCTGCAGGTCGAGGCCGGTAAGCGGTGGACGCTCGGAAGGATTTTCGAAGGACTGGAGCCGGGTTCGGTGCGAGCCGTCGAGTCCGCGATGGTACCCGCGCCCGCAACTGCGCCGGCTCCGACTCGGACGGAGAGAAAAATCGCTCCGCCAGTCTTAGCGAGTCAGCCGAGTCCCCCGAATTCGCAGAAGCCATCGAGGAAGTTGGCCTATCTAGTGGGGCTGGCCGCAGTGGCTGTCCTGGTGTACGCGCTGATTCCAAAATCGAAGCCTTCGGGCCCGACGCCCGAAACTCAAGCGACCGGGGCCTCGTCGTCGCCGGCCGACGAGAGCATGAGCAAGAACTCTGGGGGCGCGGCGACCTCCTCGCAGACCCCGGCCAAGCCGAGTCCGGCGACGTCAGAACAAAGTGCGCCCGCACATCGACACCCAGCGCCGGCGAGCGATCAGAACCGAGCGGCGAGCGCGACCGCAAGCAGCGGTGGCAATCAGGGCGAGGTGGTGAGAAAAGTGATGCCCGAGGTCTCGCCCTCCGCGCGCCGGACGATTCACGGCACGATTCGGGTGCGAGTGATGGTGAGCGTGGACCAAGCGGGCAATGTGACGAGCGCCAGGATCGAGTCGGCCGACACGAGCAGATATTTCGATCGTGTCGCCCTGGAGGCGGCGCGGGCCTGGAAGTTCTCCCCGGCAAGCGGGGGCGTGCCATCAGGAGCCGACCAGTCGGGTGACAGGCAGCGGAATCTGCTGTTTGCTTTTGGACGGGCGAAAACCGAGGCTTCGGTCACGGGCGGAAAGCGTTAAAAGGGGAACCTGTCACGTGCCTAGGGAGTCACAAGCCACCGGCCATCGATCCCATCGATCAAGGAGCGCATCGCGAGCAAGACGAGCGCAAACCTCCGGGTCACAAGCGACAGGTGATCGCCGCTGCTTCCGGGAAAGGCATCGGTTGATATCCCTCGGGAGTCCGGCGGGGCTGAGGCAACGGAACCTGCCCGAGGCACGACTCGGTTGGGACCCTTGCCCGGATCCGGCGATCGAGACGCTCGCAAGCAGCCTTTCACGCGCCGAACGCCGTACGCGCAGGTCAAATTCAACAACCGCACGCCGCGAACCTGCATCTTACCGCGGTGCCCGGACCCGAGAAGCTTTCCGCACATTCCGATGGCCTTCCCGTAACCTCTGGGGTACCGGCGGACCTCCCGATGGAGCAAGAAGCCCTGTTTCGCGAGGTTCTGGTTTTGCTTGAGCAGGAACGATTCCCATTCGCGGTTTCAGGGGCATTCGCCCTGCGGCTGCATACCGGAATCTGCCGATTTATCAAGGACCTGGATCTTTTCCTGACGGCAAAGACCGCGTGTTCCGTAATCCCGTATTTGCGGGAGTGCGGTTTTGACTGTGAAATCTGCGATCCGGTCTGGCTGACCAAGGCTCGCAAGGGAGAGTTCTTCGTCGACCTGATAACCGGCATGAGCAATGCCGTGATCGTGGTGGAGGATTCCTGGATCGAACGCGCCGTCCCGGCACTGGTGAACGGTGTGCGGGCCCGGGTCCTTGCTCCCGAGGAACTGGTTGCGTCGAAGCTGTTTGTCACCAGGCGGGAGCGCTTTGACGGTGCCGATATCGCACACGTGTTTTATGCGACCCGCGGGTTTTTCGACTGGGAGCGGGAACTCGCCCTGGTCGGGGAACATTGGGAGATGCTTCTCTGGTCGATGATGTTGTTCCGCTACGTATATCCGGCCCAATCCCACTATATCCCGGACGCGATCTGGCATAAGTTACTGAAGCGCTTCGAAGGCGAGATCGGAAAGCGGCGGCCGGATGCCAATTTCCGGGGAAGCCTGGTCGATCCCAACATGTTCGCCATCGACATTAATGAATGGGGGTTTGCGAACGTGCTCGACCAGATGCGGCGGGAACGCCTGTCACGGATTGCCTCGATTCCCGAGTGTGACGAAATCGTCGACCCTGCGGGCCTCCGTCGAGCGTTCTGAGTCGATTGCTATGCGCATTGCAGCCACCGCGGATTTGCACTTCAGCCTGCAGAGTTACACCCAACTCAAAGACCAGTTCGAGCGCGTGCGGGACGAAGCCGATGTCCTGGTGCTGGCGGGCGATCTCACCAATTACGGGCAACCGAGCGAGATGGAGCCCCTATTGAACGTTCTGGTGCGCTTGCGTCTGCCAACGGTCGTAGTCCTTGGCAACCACGACTATGAAAATGGCAAGGAGGAAGAACTCGCCCAAATGATGATTGGTGCCGGCATCAAAGTGCTGAATGGAACGGCTTACGAACGGGATGGGGTAGGCTTTGCCGGAACCAAGGGATTTGTGGGCGGCTTTGGGCGCGGCGTACTGACCGCATTTGGGGAGCGGGAGATCAAGGACTTTGTTCGGGCATCGATCGAGGAGGCGCTTAAACTGGAGCGCGCCATGTCCCAGCTCCGCGCCACGAAACGAATGGTTGTGCTGCACTACTCGCCGATCCCCGGTACGGTGCAAGGAGAGGCTCCGGAGATCTTTCCCTTCATGGGTAGCTCGCGCCTGGCTGAGGTCGTTGACCGCCACGGGGCGGATCTGGTGGTACATGGCCACGCTCATCACGGGCGCGTCGAGGGGCGGACGGCGGGAGGAGTGGCGGTCTACAACGTGGCCATTTCGTTGCTGCAGGCGCAGACATCGCCGTCCGTGTATCGCATCTTTGATCTGTGATCTGTAATTCTTGATTCTAACGAATGACCTGTGATTTGCCGGGCTCCGCGGGCGAACTCCTTCGTTTTCACCTGATCTCGCGAAAATCCTATGCCTGGTTTCCGCCGCTCATTCTCCGGCGGGCTTGGTTGCAGGCTTCGCGGGCATCGCGCCCGGTAACTTTTTGGTACCAGGCCGGGTGGAAGGTCCAGGCCCAGGCTTCGCTTACGGCGCCTCGAATCATGGACTGGAAGGTGCCGGGCTCGCCGAACGTGCTCTGGTAGATGTGGATGAAGATCCCGCCCAGCATGATGAGGGCGGAGATGTCGTGGATGACATAGCTTGTGGCGACCGCAATTCTGCCGAAGGCTCTTGCTCCCGCCCACAGAATGATGCCGGTAATCAGGTACACGACACAACCGCCGACGATCTCCCAGAACTGAAGCTTCTGGCCGGCGTTGAAGAAGCCGGTGTCGGGCGGATCCATCTTTTCCTCGCCGCTCACGATCTTCTTCATGTTGCGCATCCAGCGGGAATCGGCTGCAGTCCAGATCATCGGCTCGAGCCAGTTCAGGGCCTGCAAGGAGAAAAAGAAGACGAAGGCTACGCCGAAATAGGGGTGCATGATGCGGCTGAGCGGTCCGCCGCCGAAAATGGGTGTGAACCAGCGGAACAGCCACGGAAGATAGATGCCAAAGCCGGTAAACAGCGCGAGGAAGAAAAACAGCGCAACCGTCCAGTGCAGGATGCGAGTGTAGACGGGGTGGCGCAGCAATTCGCCGCGATAGACAGTCGTTTTGCCCACATGTTCAAACGTCTCGCGAGCTTTGTCATCAAAGCGTTCGACGGCGCCGCTAGCCATGCGCGTCCTCCTTTTCGGGCGGTTCGGGTTGCGCCAACCGCGGGCCGGAGGTTACGTAGTGGGCGAGAACGCCCAAGAATCCGAATAGCGCAAAGGTTCCGAGTACGGGCTTGAACAGCCACTTCCACACCGTGTAGCTCCAGGGAATCGTGGGATTTTTCGGCAGGCCGCCGTAGCGCTCGGGATCGGTTGCGTCGTGCAGCACGTAGATCACGTGGGTTCCGCCGACCGATTGCGGATCGTAGACGCCGGCGTTCTGCCATCCGAAGTTGTCCCGCAGTTGCTTGGCGCGCTCTCCGGCGATGAACTTCATGTCGTCTTTGCTGCCGAACTTGAGGCAGCCGGTGGGACACGCCTTGATGCAGGCGGGTTCGAGGCCCTCGCCGACGCGATCCGAGCACAGCGTGCACTTGTAGACCTTCTTGGTGTTGGGGTTGAAGCGTGGAATTTCAAAAGGACATCCGGAGACGCAGAATTCGCAGCCGATGCAGTTTTCCTGATTGAAATCGACGATGCCGTTGGCGTATTTGACGATGGCGCCGTCCGAGGGGCAAGCCGCCAGACACCCCGGGTCGGCGCAGTGCATGCACTGGTCTTTGCGCATGAGCCACTGGATGGTGCCGTCCGGATTCTGGTGCTCATTGAACTTGATCAGGTTCCAGAAATTCCAGCGCGTCTCGGGCATGGTCTGGTAGGTGTTATCGAACGTGGTCGGGGAGAACGGCATGTCGTTCCACTCCGCGCACGCGACTTCGCAAGCCTTGCATCCGATGCAGGTGGTGGTGTCGACCAGTTTGCAGACTTCGAGGTCGCGCTGCATGCCGAGGCCGGGAGATGGGCCGGTATGGGCCGAGATTCTTTCGGCTTGGAGTGTCTTGCGGTCTGCCATTCTCCGTCCTCACTTCACTTGGTTTGCGTTGCCGCTACCAGACGGGCACGCCTGCCCGTCGTGCTCTCAAACCTTTTCGATCTTCACCAGAAAGCCCTTGAATTCCGGTGTGAATGCGTTCGGATCGATTACGGTCGGCGTGAGCTGATTGGTGAGCGTCTTCGCCGTCTTGCCTTCATCTTCGGCAATGCCGCGGAAACCCCAGTGAATGGGAATGCCGATCTGGAACGTTTCCTTGCCGTCGATCTTCATGGGGCGAATGCGTCGCGTGACCATCGCTTTTGCGATGTAGTTCGCGCGCACGCTCGAGACTTTCACTTTTTCGCCGCCGCGGATGCCCAGGCGGTCGGCAAGTTCGGCCGGCACCTCGACGAAGGGTTCGGGCACCAGTTGTACGTTCATGGGATTATTTTTGGTCCAGTAGTGATAGTGCTCGGTCAGGCGATAGGTGGTGCAGATGACGTTGTATTCCTTGTCGCCGGTCGCGGCGTACTTGTCCATATCGGTCTTGTAGCGTTTCACGACCGGGTTGCTCGACTGGTTGGGATGCAAGAGGTTCGCGAGCGGGCTCTCGATGGGCTCGTAGAATTCCGGGAACGGGCCGTCCTGCATGCCCCCGAGCGGCACGAACAGTCGGCCGATGCCATCGGGATTCATGATGAAGGGGCCCATGTGTTCTTTGGGCGCGGAATCGGCTTTGAAATCCGGGACGTCGACGCCCGTCCAGCTTTGTTTCGCTTCATCCCACCAGATCTGACGGCGGGTGGGATCCCAGGGCTTACCCTCAACGTCGCAGGAGGCACGGTTATAAAGGACGCGTCGGTTGGCCGGCCACGACCACGCCCAGTTGGGGTAGATTCCGAGGCCGGACGGGTCGTCGGTGCCGCGGCGCTGGGTCATGGCCCCCGCCTCGGTCCAGGATCCGGTGTAGAGCCAGTTTCCGGAGAGCGTCGTGCCGTCGTCTTTCAGCCAGGCAAAACCAGGCAATTGCTGGCCGGCTTTGATGGTCGTGTTGGTCTTCGGGTCGGTGAGATCGGCAAGCGCTCGGCCGTTAATTTCTTTTGCGATCTCGGAAAGTGACGGGTTATAGGGGTTGGTGTAGGCAAAGGTCGCATTCAGGACGGGGTCGGGGAACGCGCCGCCTTCTTTCTTGTAGAGCTCGCGAACTTTCAGGAAAATGGTGGCGAGAATTTCCTGGTCGAGCCGTGCCTGCCCGGGGGTGGGGACGGCCACGTTCTTCCACTGCAGCCAGCGGGCGGAGTTCACGAAGGTGCCGTCTTTTTCGGCGAAGCCGGCGCCGGGCAAGCGATAGACCGTGGTGTTGATCTTTTTCTGATCGTCTGCGGTTATGCCGGGGGCGCGCCAGAACTCGCTGGTTTCATCGGGATAGATTTCGCACACCACCAGCCACTCGGCTTTCTTGAGGGCGTCGATATTCTTGTTCGCATCGGGGCCGATCATGACTCCGTTCATGCCGAAGGCAAAGATGCCTTTGACATGGCCCTCGTACATGTCATTCCAGATATTGACCCAGGAGTAGTTGCGATCAATTTTGGGCAGATAGTTGAATGCGAAGTCGTTTTCCTTGGTGGCCGCAGCCCCGTACATCGCTTTGAGGAAGGAGACGGCGAATTTGGGTGTGTTCGACCAGTAGTTAAACGACTGCCAGGGATCGGGCCTGGATTCGGTTGGCGTGGTGCGCTTGAGGTAGGTCGCGAGATCGACGTCGGCCGGATTCGGCATCTTCAGATAGCCGGGAAGGATCTCGAAGATACCCGCCATGTCGGTGGCGCCCTGAATGTTGGAATGGCCGCGCAGGGCGTTCACTCCGCCGCCGGCGCGTCCGATGTTGCCAAGCAGCAGTTGCAGTACGCAGGCGGTGCGAATGATCTGGGTGCCGAAGCTGTGCTGCGTCCAGCCGACGGCATAAATGATGGTCGCGACTTTCTGCATGTCGCCATCTTTGCGGACCGAGGTGAACAGGTCGGCGGCTTTGAGGAATTGTTCCCGCGGAATGCCGGTGATGCGCTCGACCATCTCCGGGGTATAGCGCTCGTACTGCTTCTTCAGCAATTGATAGACCGAGCGCGGGTGTTCCAGGGAGAGATCGAAGGCGATCTTCGGTGGTAGCGCCGGTGCGGGCGGTGTCGCGCCCGGTGCCAGAGGCGGGGCCGGCTTCTCGGCCGGGGTGGCGGCGACGGGCTTGCCGGTCAGGTCGCCCCCTTCTTCGTAATTCCATGTCTTCTTGTCGTAGGTCTTTTTCTCGGGATCGAATCCGGAAAACAGGCCGTCTTCAGGCAGGCTGAAGCCATCTTTGATGATGAACGAGGCGTTGGTGTAATTGATGAGGTAGTCTTTGGCGACGCGGTTGTTTTCGATGGCGTATTTGATGACGCCGCCCAAAAATGCGATGTCAGCACCGGCACGGATCTGCACGTACATGTCGGCGTTGGCGGCGGTTCGGGTGAGGCGCGGGTCGACGACGATGGTTTTCGCGTTGCGGTGAATTTTCGCTTCAATCGCCCACTTGAAGCCGCAGGGGTGGTTCTCGGCGGGATTGCCCCCCATGATCAACATCATGTCGGTGTTCTTGATGTCGATCCAGCCGTTGGTCATTGCGCCGCGTCCGAAGGTGGGCCCCAAACTGGAGACCGTGGGGCCGTGTCAAACGCGGGCCTGGTTTTCCAGGTAGCAGACCCCCAGGCTGCGCATGCTTTTTACCACCAGATAA
>Ga0187847_10001100_pt1 | contig 25819 bp, 24 predicted proteins | sample June2016WEW_4_10_FD_132458 | JGI IMG/M metagenome (GOLD analysis project Ga0187847, IMG submission 132458) | Peatland microbial communities from SPRUCE experiment site at the Marcell Experimental Forest, Minnesota, USA - June2016WEW_4_10 | ecosystem: Environmental > Terrestrial > Soil >...
CCCCCATCGACGTGTCCACTACGTCTCGCAACAGGCGTCCTTCCTGTCAAAAACTCAGACACCTCAGCGCCCACTCCAGTAGCACTGACAATTATTAATTTGATCAGTGAATGGCGCCTAGAACGAGGAGACTTGTTACAAATTTGGGGAGATTCCATACGGGAGTTATCGAACGTGAAATAGTCATCGTATAAAGTGGAGTGTTGCGGAATCGACGATTTCGCGTTTGCGCATCACATTGACTCATCGCCTCGGCCCCGACGCTGTCGAAGGTTGGAGGTTTTCTGATGGCGATGAAATCTGCTTGCTCCCTGCGCGCATCCTCCTCACCGACCGGGGGACGGGTGGGCCGCGCGTCCAGCCTTTGTCACGACGGGACCTCGGTGGTGGGCTTGGCTCGCGGTGCCACGACGCTCTGCTCGCGACGATCAGGGGACGTAGGTCGACCGGCATGACGAAAATCACATCCGTCGCCAAGAGGGTCGTGGGCTCGAGCCGGTCCGAATGGAGGTTGCAGGCCGTCATCGCGGCGGTGATCGTCGCCTACGGTGTGTCGACGTTGGTCGTGCACCGGCCGCCGAGCGGTTACAACACGTTCTGGGACGGGTGGGTCCAGAACATCGCCAGCGTCTTGCCGGCCATCCCGTTGCTCTTGCGCGCCCGACGCTCTCCCCGGCTTCGCTCGGCCTGGCTGGCCATGGCGGCGGGAGTCGTGCTCTACACGCTGGCCGATCTGGTCTACATCTACCACGACCAGAACCTCCATCCCATCCCCAGTCCGGCCCCGAGTGACGCCTTCTTCCTGTCGTGCAACGTGGCCTTCATCATCGGCTTCGCGATCTTGACCCAATCTTCGTTCGGTCGGGTCCACGCCAGTGTGCGCCTCGACGGCGCCATCGCCGGCCTGGCCATCGGGGCCGTGGCCGCGATCGCCTGGTTCGAGCCCGTGCTACACGTCAGTGGCCGGCCCTTTCAAGCGGCGGTCGACCTGGCCTACCCCGTGTGCGCCCTCGTGCTCCTCGTGCTGCTGGTGGCCGGCCTCGCCCCTCACCGCTTTCGGCCCGACCTGACCACCATCTTGCTCATGACGGGCGTCGCCTTTTCCGTGGCCGGAAGCGTGATCTTTCTCAACCGCAGCGCCGCCGGCACGTACGTCGCGGGGACGCTGCTCGGAGAGACTTGGCTCTTGAGCTTCTTCTTCATAGGTCTGGCGGCGTCGGTGCGCGATCGGCGCCGCACCGGGGGCACCCGCGTCTCGGTCAGCTCGCCGACCGGCATCGCCGTCGTGCCCGTCGTGTTCGGGGTCGTGTCATTGGCCGTGCTGGCCACCGCCATCTACCGCCACGACTCTGCGGTCGTGGTGATCCTGGCCATCGGCGCTCTCGGCCTGGTGATCTGTCGCATGGCGGTCACGCTGCGCGAGGTACGTCTCTCGATGGTCAACTACCAGGACGCGCGCACCGACTACCTCACCGGGCTCCCGAACCGACGGGCCTTCCTCGAAGGTCTGGAGTCGAGGTTGTCCGCCGAGCCGGAGGCCGCTGGCCACACCGGAGTGTTGCTGGTCGACCTCGACGGTTTCAAGGAGGTGAACGACGCCCTGGGCCACACCGCCGGCGACGAGCTCTTATGCGTCGTGGCCAAGCGTTTCGAGCACCGCTTGGGCCAGCGCGGGGTGCTGGCCCGTCTGGGCGGCGACGAGTACGCCTGTCACTGCGCCGTGAGCGCTGAGGAGGACTTGGTGGCCATCGCCCACGAACTGGCCCAGACCCTGTCGGACCCGTGCGTCCTTGACGGCACGAGCGTGCGCGTGGGAGCCAGCGTCGGTGTGGCGTTCTCTCGCCCCGACGCCAAGACCAGCGGCGAGCTCCTGCGCTGCGCCGACGTCGCGATGTACGACGCCAAGCGGGCCCACACCGGGGTGTCGGCCTATCGTCACGAAGCCGATCCCCACAGTCGCGAACGTCTCGCCCTGATCGACGCCCTGAGAGACGCCATCAGCTCTCGGACCCTCATCATGTACTACCAACCGACCCTCGATATGCGTTCCGGATCCATCAGGGGCCTCGAAGCCCTGGTCCGCTGGCCCCACCCCACTCTCGGGCTGCTCTACCCGGACAGCTTCATCCCGCTCGCGGAGCAGAACGGCTTGATGCCACAGCTCACTGGTGCCGTGCTCGACATGGCGGTGGGCCAAGCGGCCCGCCTGGACCGCGCCGGCCACCACCTCGGGGTCAGCGTGAACATTTCACGTTACGACCTCGTCGACGAGGACCTGGCCAGCTACGTGGACGGCGTCTTGACCCTCTACGACTTCCCGCCGGACCGCCTGACCTTGGAGGTGACGGAGTCGGCGCTGGGCGGCGATCCCCAGCGGGCGGAGCGGTGCGTTCGCCAACTGCGCAACCTGGGGGTGCGCGTCTCCATCGACGACTTCGGGGTCGGGTACTCCTCGATGTCACAGTTGCTCGGGCTGGCCATCGACGAGCTGAAGATCGACAAGTCCTTCACCCTGGCACTCACGTCGGACCCCCGGGCCGAGGCCATCGTACGCTCCACGATCGAACTGGCCCGGGCGCTGAGCCTCACCGTCGTGGCCGAGGGGATCGAAACCGAGGAGGTGCTCCGGTCCCTGCAGAGCCTGGGTGCCGAGGTGGGGCAGGGCTACCTGTTCGCCCGCCCGCTCACGTGCGAGCAACTCGACGACTACCTGGCTCAACCAGAGCGCGCCCGTCAACCCCTGTTCCCCGACTCGTCATTGCTGCTGCCCGCCGGCTGATCGCTCCCCGGGCGCCGGTCGGCAACGGTGCCTGTACCCTTCGGCGTCGAAGCGGGTCGACAGAGGGCGAGCTCGCGGTCCTAGGGCATGAACGTCGACGTGGTTGAGGTAGTGGACGTGGTGGTCGTCGTCGTGAGGGGGCGAAGGCCGAGGTCGTGGCGCAACACGTTCTCGAGCTTCGCAATGACGAGACCTTCGCGAGTACTCGTTTTCGAGAGCCCCTTGATAGGTGGAGCGCTCTGACCGGCGATCGCCAGGACGTCACGAACACCAAGTTCTTCGGCGTTCACGTAGGCGCTCACCGCAGAACTGAACGGGCCGCCGGTGCCCCAACCGAGCAGGTTGTCGTCGTACCCGCCCAGGGCGTCGGCCAGTGAGAGGTCGATTTGCGCGACGTCGCGCACCGTCGATTTTTTAGAGAGGGCCCGCAACTTCTTCAGCCATTCGGTGCCGACCGATGTCACCTGCTTCTGTCCGGCCAAGTAGCCGCCGCGCAACCTGGCCACGCTCAGCGGTTTTGGTGCACCCAGCAGGAACGTGCGTACGAGGAAGGTGAAGGAGGCCCCCTCTTGGAAGAGGAATCCGTGGCCCGCGTCGGGGAAGAGCACGATCCGCGAACCCGGGATGTGACCGGCCACCTCGTGATCGTTGGCGGCCGCGTCGATCCGGTCCTGCGCACCGTCGGCGACCAGGGTCGGCACGTCGATGCGGTCGGCCTCGTGACCCGTCTGGTCGCGGCCGTCGAACCACGCGAGGATGGCGCGGGCCTGGTCCGCGACGACGGACGGTGCGGCGGGCGCCGAGGCCGGGTAGGCGGCCAGGCTGCCGGCGAAGGCCGCCGCGGCGATCTCCTGATCGGCCGGGAACAGGTCGGCCTGCGCGGCCGCCGGGTCGTCGCCCGTGAGGGCCGCGACGTCTTTCTGGCTCGGCTGAACGGCGCTCCCGTTCCCCGGGTACGTCGCGCAGAGCACCAGGCGATGAACTTGGTGCGGGTGGCGGATCGCCAGCGCCTGGGCGATCATGCTGCCCATCGACCATCCCAGGACGTCCGGCGATCCCAGGTGCAGGGCGGTGATCAGGGCGGCCGTTTGGTCGGCCATGGCGTCAATGCTGAGGGGCGAAAGGGCCGCGCTGCGCCCGATGCCGGCGTTGTCGAAGATCACGACGCGAAAGTGCTGCGCCAGTTCATCGAGGAGGTTGGGATCCCAGACCTCCATGGTTCCCGCGTAGCCCATGATCAGCACCAGGGGCGTTCCCTGGCCGTACGCGCGGTACCCCACGTCACCCTTTGACGTCGATACGACCGAGACGGGAACATCGACGATGGACGCCGGCGCGGCGGATTTGGCCGCGCCGGCGTCGTACACGAAAAATGACGTCGCCGCGATGGTCATCGCCGCGCTGACCTGCACGATTCGCTGGATCCGAAGCACCATGGCCGACGCTACTTGCCCGTCCTAGGCCAGCGGCCGACTCAGAGCTTCTCGGCGAGCTTCGCGAGCGCGGCCAGTTTCGACGTCGACACGTTCTTGGACTCCACGCTCGCCCCGAAGTAGTTCGTGCCACCGATCACCCCGGTGATCCCCTGACCGGTGATGCCCGATTCGGTCAGGCTGAAGTAGAAGGCCGGCACACCGAGTCCGGTGTACGCGCTGAACTTGAACTTGGCGAGCGAACTGGCCTTGGCCAGGGACTGCTGCATCTCGGCCGAGGTGAGGGGCTTCGAGATTGATTCGAACGAAAGCGAGACGGCCTTGAGGATGGTGGCCATGCTCGTCTCGGCGCCGTACGTGCAGATCGTCTCGGTGCCGGAGATCTCGTAGTTCTCCTTCGTGGGCTTGATACTCCGGGTGAAGGGGACGCCCGCCGGCACCTTGTAGCCGATGATCGACGAGACGGCCGCGGCGCTCACCTTGGAGCAGACCGACGACGTGCGCGACGTGGCGATGCTTTCGACGACGTGACGGCCGTGATTCGACAGCCCCGATCGGGTGGCCGCCTGAGCGCCCACCGGAAGCGCGACCAGCGCGAGGGCACCAGCGACACCGAGCGTCAGGGCGCGGTAGCGCCGGGGGCGGTCGAACTCTGGGGTGGAACGGTTCGAGGCAGTGGCAACCATCGTGGGGCCTCCCCTGTGGGTGGCGGTCGCCACATGGGGTGAACGCTACATGGTCGCCAGTCTCGAGGTTCGTCGGGTGCGGAGAGACGTCACGTCCACCTCATTGACGCGCGCCGGGGTCGCCGGGGAGAAGGACGCTTCGAGAGCCGAGTCGCGCGACGCACAGAAGCGTCAGCGAGCACCGGTCCGTACGTTGCCCGAATAGTGACGGCCCTGGCCGATCGCGATCGAGGGACCACGTCGCGCGCGAGCGCACGTCGTCCCGGTCCCTCATCCTCCGAGGACGCGACCGACCAACAGCGCCGCGTCATCCGGGCGCACCGCGGGCGAGAAGAGAAATCCCTGACCCATTTCGCACCCGAAGCATTGCAGGCGGATGAATTGACGTTGGGTCTCGATCCCTTCGGCCAGCACCGAGATGTTCAGTTTGTGGCCCATGGAGATGATGGCCTCCAGCAGCGCGTCGTTGCGGACGCTCTCGAGCGCGGGGTTGACGAACGAACGGTCGATCTTGATGAAGCGGGGCCGCATCAGGGCGAGGTACGAGAGCGAGGAGTACCCGGTGCCGAAGTCGTCCAGGGCGAAGCCGACGCCGAGACGGTCCAAGCGTTCGATGATGTTGAGCGTCTCGGAGATGTCGAGCAGGGCGGCGTTCTCCGTGATCTCGATGACCAGTCGTTCGGGCCCGAGACCACTGGCGAAGAGGGCTTTCTCGATGCTGGCCACGAGGTTGGGATCCTGGAACTGGCGAGCGCTCAGGTTGACGCTGATGAAGTGCCCGCTGGCCTCGAGACCCTGTCCCTCCCACTGGCTGGCGGCGCTGATGGACTGCCGCAAGGCGAAGGCGCCTAACTCCAGACTGAGGTCGCTGGTTTCGGCGAGGGGAATGAAGACCACCGGCGGCACCCAGCCGCGATCGGGGTGGTACCAGCGCATGAGGGCCTCGAAGCCGACGACCGACGTCGAGGCGAGATCGACGATCGGCTGGTAGTGCAGGGTGATCTCTCCGGCCTGGTGGGCCTCTCGCAACTCCTGGAGCATGTCGACACGGCTCGACGCCTGTTGATCCATGCCCGGTCGAAAGACGACGTGGCGCCCCTTGCCTGAGCGTTTGGCCTCGAACAGCGCAATGTCGGCGTTCTGGAGGATCTCCTCCTCGTCGGCGCTGTCCTTGTCCCACACGACGATGCCGAAGCTGGCGTTCTGTTCGATCGAGATGTTGGCGACGTTGAAGGGCTCCACGAGCACGCTGAGGAGCCGCTTCGCCACGTTCTTGGCGTCCTGGGGCGAGGCCAGGCCCTCGGCGAGGTAGAGGAACTCGTCGTCGCCCCAGCGGCACAGGGTGTCCGACGACCGGGCCGACTGCGTCAAGCGGTGGGCGACGGCGACCAGTAGTTGGTCACCGACGAGATGACCGTGTGCGTCGTTGACGGCCTTGAAGTCGTCCAAGTCCATCATCAGTACGGCGCAGGTCCCGCCCTGGCGGTTGATCCTGGCGTGAGCCTGGGCCAGTCGATCCATGAAGAGCGCCCGGTTGGGGAGCCCCGTGAGAGGGTCGTGCAGGGCCTGATGCGACATCTGCGACGATAGGGCCCGTTCCTCGGTGATGTCACGCTCGGAGAAGACGAAGTAGAGCAGCTTCCCGTCCTCGTCGCGGGCCGCCGACCGGGACACTTCGACGAAGACGATCCCGTTGTCCTTGCGCAGGTAACGCTTGATGTAGCGGCGGCGGTCGACTTCGCCGAGGATGGCCCGGCGATGCGACTCCTCGGTGATGCCGACGTCCTCGGGGTACGTGAACAACTTCGAATCACGGCCGAGCAGTTCGTCTCGCGAGTAGCCGACCATTGCGCAGAAGGCGTCGTTGACGGCGGTGATGCAGTCGTTGAGGTCGGTGACCGACATGGGTGCGACGTTGCCGTCGAAGGCCAAGTGAAAGCGAAGCTCCAGCTCCGCGTGGGCCAGTTCGGCCACCCTCTCCGCGTGATTATCACGGACCGTGACGACGTGCCAGATCTCCCGGTTGAGCACGAAGGGCGAACAGTCCAGATGGACCGTCAACTCGCCTCCGTCCCCGCAGACGAGTGCGAGTTCGGACTCCACGACGGCGTGGCGGCCCTTGGGGCTGCGCAAGTGGTTCGCCAGTTGGCGAGCATTGATGTACGAATCGAACGACGGTACGAGCAGGCTGATCGGTTGTCCCACGAGTTCGTGTCGGGAGTAGTCGGTCAGCAGGGCCAGTTGGTCGTTGGCGTAGCGGATGACGCCCTGCCCGTCGACGAAGGCGACGCCGTCGGGCAACACTTCGAGCAGGATGTGCCACGAGAGTGGGAAGCCCTGGATCATCGCCGCCGCGCTCTCGTGTGGTGTGCCGGCGAGAGCGGGTGCGTCCGCCACCGCACGCAGGTGAGTGGGCTCCTTGGAGCCGCGTCGGATAAGTGATGGAGCCATGAGCAAGAGGCTTATGTTTCAACATCAATCGTCGCGCAATGGTTCCTCAATCTTGCCCCAAAAAGCGCCCGACGGCTCTTCGACGCGCCGTCGAGCGCTCGGGTCAGCCGTCGCGAGCACTCGAGCGCCTGCGAGCCGTTCGCCGACGCGCTCGATCAGCTCAACGTCTCACCCCGGTTGCGGCCCTCATCGTCACGGGTCGCTCGTCAGGGGGAAGCGTTGCGTCCGGCGCCCGCGGGGACGCCTCATCGGGCGACGGCTCACGAGGACACCGCCAAATCGCACCATGTCGATCCGACGGGTGCGCCCGAGGGAGGCACCAGATGCGTGGCCGACGATACTTCCCAATCGCCGCTTCGTCCACGTGCGCGATTGTGTTGCGTGGTGCCCACCGCAATCACTTACTTTCAACGACGGCGTCGCAACAGTCGCATTTTCTCTTCCCGATTGACGCGAAGTGGAGAAATAGTCGTTCATTGTGCCTCCAGCGGTAGTAGGCATGTCGTAAGCGGAACTTGGTCGATCTCACTTATAGCCAATGCTGGCTCGTCAAACTCGATTTGATAAGTGGGGGATTCTCTTGGAACGTGACTTCACGCAACATGGCGCTTGGTCGCGGTACGCACTGCGCGGGAGCGGTCGTGAGTGACGCGACGCTGCGTATCGTCGTCATCGACGATCACGAGATGATCCTGCAGAGCGTCGTGCGGCTCCTGATGGCCGACGCGCAACTGCGGGTGGTGGGCACGGCGATGTGTGCCCTCGACGGCATCGAGGTGATCAGGCGGGAGAAGCCTGACGTCGTCGTCCTCGACTTCCACCTGGCCGACATGGACGCCCCCGAGGTGATCGCCATCATCCGCGAGTTCGATGCCCACGTCAAGATCGTGACGTTCTCCGGCACCGATCGCCCGGGAGCCTTCTACGCCTCGATGAGGGCCGGGAGCTCTTCGTGGGTTCGCAAGACCCGAGCCATACAAGAACTACGCGACGCGATCAAGCACGCCGCGCAGGGCCGCCCCTTCGTCAGTGAGGAGATCGAGTCGCAGCCTCGCCTGGAAGATCTGGTCCTGCACTACCAGCCGGTCGTCGCCCTCGACGGCGGGGCGATCGTCGGTTTCGAAGCCCTCGTGCGGTGGCAACATCCGGAGCGGGGACTGGTCTACCCGGAATCGTTCCTGCTCTTGGCCGAACAGACCGGGTACGTCGAAGAGATCGACCGTTGGGTCCGCGCCCAGGCGGTCGCCCAACTGGCGCAGTGGCAGCGCCGTTTTCCCTCGACGCCGAGACTGTGGATGAGCGTCAACGTGTCCGGGGTGGAGGTCGCCTCTCCCGGTCTCTTTCAATCGATCGTGAAGCTCCTGGCGTACCACGGGGTCTCGACGTCCGATCTCATCGTGGAGCTCACCGAGTCGGTGCTACTGGACGACTCGTCGCACACGGTGGCCTTCATGGACGCCGTCTGCGCCTCCGGGATCGGACTGGCCCTCGATGACTTCGGCACCGGGTTCTCTTCCGTCTCCTATTTGCGCCGGTTTCCGTTCAATCACCTCAAGCTCGACATCTCCTTCACCGCGGAGCTTCCCGACTCCCTTCGCTCGATGTTGATGGTGGAGGAGATCGCCCACCTGGTCGATTCGATGAAGATGACCGGTATCGCGGAGGGCATTGAGCGCCAAGACCAGCTGGAGGCGCTGCGAGCGGGCGGCTGGACCCACGGGCAGGGATATCTCTTCTCGCCGCCCGTCAGCGCGTCGGCGTGCGACGAGTTGCTTACGGTGTCGACGTTGCTGACGTCACTCGTGTGAGTAGCTTCGCCAATATTCTCTGGTGAAGTAGCGGAGGGCACCTCATCGACGCGGGGCCCGGGCTATTTCTTCTTCGGGGCCTTGGTCTGGTTCAGGGTCACGGCAGCGCGCACCAGCGCCGTGAGGGCCTTCTCGTTGATCCGCTCGCCTTCGCGGAAGTCGATGGCTCGGCGCGTGCTGCCCTCCAGGCTCGAGTTGAAGAGGCCCGAGGGATCCGGTAGCGCCGCGCCCTTGGCGAACGTCGTCTTCACGACGTCCTTGTAGGTCTCGCCGGTGCAGATCATGCCGTCGTGATACCAGACCGGGACCCCTCGCCACTTCCACTCTTCGACGACCTCGGGGTCGGCCCGTTGGATGAGGGCGCGCAGCCGGGCGAGGGTCGCGCCACGCCAGTCGCCGAGTTGCTCGATCCTCTCATCGATCAGACGCGAGGGTGACGGTCGATCTGGCGATCCCTTGGTTTGCATTCCGCTGCTCTCCCTTGACGGGTCCAAAGACGGGTACCGACCCTTAGGAGGCGAGTGTATCGGGCGGCGTCGTTGCGACCTCGCCGCCCTCGGGCTGACGGGACGGCCCGTCACATGACATATTCTCTGGTGAGGGGGTTACCGGGCCTGAGGAGGTCGTGGTGAAGTTCCTGATTCGCCTTGTTGCCGCAGCCGTGATGGCGAGTTCACCCCTGTGGCTCTTCGCCGGGTCCGCCGACGCGGCACCCGTCAATTTCACCTGCGTGGTCGTCAACGTCGATACGTGCACGGTGACCATCGCGTTGACCTCGAACATGGACGAGCAGGTCGGTTCGACCATGCCCGACACCCAACCGTGGTTCCTGACCCAGGTCGGGGGTAACGGCGCCCCCTACGGAGTGACCGGCGACGGCAATGCCTTGACCACCTGGAACGGGGTGGCCGGGGCGTCCAGCGGCGACGTGTGGACCGCCTACGTCACGACCGGCGCCAACGAAGCGGCCGGCGCCGTGGCGGTCCTGACCTTCGCCCACGTGACCTCGACGTCGACCACGACCACGACGACCGAATCGGGCCCGCAACCCTATTCGTCGCTGTCGTGGTCGTACCCCGAGACGGCGACGGTCAACGGTTTCGCGACGATCAGCTCGATCGTGAAGCCCCAACCAGCGAAGGGCGACGTCATCCTGCAGCGAAGGGTCGGCGCGACGTGGGTGCGCGCCGGCGTCTTGACCTACAGCCCATCGTCCAAACGCTGGGTCATCAAGCTGAAGTGGACGTACCCCCTGCGCTCGAGGGAGACGTTCCGAATACTCGCTTCGGCGACACCGGTCTTGAGCGCCACTTACAGCGGATCCTTCCGCATCAGCACACTCGGCTAAGGCGACTCTCCGCATCAGGACGACCGGGAGAGGGATCCCCGCAGGCCGTCGCGGCGAACCACTGCGCGCCGTCGTGACATAAAGCGTGACGGTCGAGAGGTTTGATGTTAGACATGCAGACGTGGCCGAGAAGAACGAAGGACCGGAGGCGCCAGAGGGCGAGCGTCGCCACGGCGAGCGTCGGCGGGGCGAGCGGCGCACGAGCAACGTCGGGCCGCCCGGGCCAGAGCGTAGGAAGGGCGATCGACGTCAGGGCGAACGGCGCCAGAGCTAAGGCGATCGGTCCGCACGACCCAGCGAGTTCGTCTGTCGATGCGATCGCGACAGACCATCGAGTGCCCGGTCCGCTGGCCGATCCGTCGTCCCCGCCGGCGACGTGAGTGACGGGACCCTCACCCGGGACTTCTTCGAGCGCCCCAGCGACGCGGTGGCGAGCGATCTGGTGGGATCGTTGCTTAGGGTCCGCGGTGTCGCGGGCACGACCACAGTGCGCATCGTCGAGACCGAGGCCTACGCCGGACGTGACGATCCCGCGTCGCACGCCTTCCGGGGACCGACGCCGCGCACGGCCATCATGTTCGGCCCCGCCGGTTTCCTCTACGTCTACCGGATCTACGGGATCCACTGGTGCCTGAACGTGGTGTGCGGACCTGACGGGACCGCCAGCGCGGTGCTCATTCGCGCCGGAGAGATCGTCACAATGGGGGGCGCGAACGGACCGCTCGCCGTGCCGGTGCCGCTGCGTGGCCCGGGCGTCTTCACCAGGGAACTGGGTATCACCGGGGTCGACAACGGCCAAGACTGCTGCTCGGGTGCGCGGGGCCGGTTCAACTTCGCCCACGGCGGCGGCGCTATCTTCACGGTCGGCCATTCGGAGCGGATCGGGATCTCCCAGGGTCGGGACCGCCTGTGGCGCTACTACTGGGAAGGTCATCCGGCGCTCTCGAAGGCGCCGTCGACGCGCACCCGCTCGAGGCCAGGCTGAGCGACACCCAGGTCGCGTAGCCAGAGCGCGTCGCGATCGACTCGGGAGGGTCGCGACGGGGTCGGTTCGAACCAAAGGGAAGGGTCGAGCGTCGAGGCCCACGGCGACGAAATTCGCCGGTCGCGACCTATGGGAGACTCGAGTCGAGCGCGGAGGGAGCGGGCGTGGACGAACCGGCGATTCGAACGAGTGGCCTGACGAAGCACTACGGCGCTACCCGGGCGTTGGTGAACCTGGACCTGGAGGTCGGCCGCGGCGAAGTCGTGGGCTGCCTCGGGGCCAACGGGGCCGGCAAGACGACGCTCATCAGGCTGTTGCTCGGACTGCTCATCCCGACGGGCGGCCGGGCCGAGATCTTCGGCCTCGACTCCCAGCGCCAGACCGTCGAGGCCCATCGCCGGCTGGCCTACGTCGCCGGCGAGGCGAACCTGTGGCCCAACCTCACCGGGGAGGAGACGCTCCACCTGCTCGGGCGGGTCCAGGGCAGGGTCGACGAGCCCTACCGCGCCGAATTGATCGAGCGCTTCGAACTCGACCCCACCAAGAAGGTCCGGGCCCTCTCCAAGGGCAACCGTCAGAAGTTGGCGCTGGTGGCGGCCCTGATGGTCCGTCCGGAGCTACTGATCCTCGATGAGCCGACCAGCGGCCTGGACCCGCTGATGGAACAGGCCTTCCGCCACTGCGTCGGCGAAGCCCGCGAGCGCGGCCAGAGCGTGTTGTTGTCGTCGCACATTCTCAGTGAGGTCGAGGTGCTGTGCGACCGTATCGGGATACTGCGTGACGGGGTCCTCGTCGAGATCGGCACGATGGCCCAGATGCGTCACCTCTCGGCCCTGATCGTGCAGGTGACCTTCGATGACCGGGTGCCCGACCTGTCCGGCGTCGCCGGGGTGTCGATGGTCGAGGTCGAAGGGCGAACGCTGACGTGCCAGGTCAAGGGACCGGTCGAGCCGTTGCTGCAGGTGCTCGCCGGTGCCGGGGTCCACGAACTGTTGAGCCGGGAGCCTTCCCTCGAAGAGCTCTTCCTTTCGCACTACGGTCCGGGTTCGCCCCGGGAGGCCTCGGGTGACGCTCACTGACGCACCGGCCGACGCCCGGCGCGCTCGAGCGACGTCGAGTACCGCCGTCTATCGCACCACCGGCCGTCGAGCCATCGTGTCGGGCGCCGGTTGGGGCCTCATCTTCGGGGTTTACGTGGCGGCCCAGGCACTCGGCTACGCGACCAGCTACAAGACGGCGGCGTCGCGGCGGCTGCTGGCTAGCGAGTTCGGTTCCAATCCGGGGATCAGCGCGCTCGTCGGTCCCGCCCATCACATCAACACCGTCGCCGGATTTACGACGTGGAAGTGTCTGGCCGTGCTCGCGGTCACCGGGGCCGTGTGGGGCATCCTCCTCGGCACGAAGTTGCTGCGCGGCGAGGAGGACGCCGGCCGCTGGGAGTTGCTGCTCACGGGACCGACCACCCGACGGGGGGCGGCCGTGCAGGCGGTCGGCGCTCTCGCCAGTGGTTTCGCGACGTTGCTCGTCGTCACCTCGGTGTTGGTGGTGCTGATCGGGCGCTCGCCGAAGGTGGAGTTCGGCGCCGGCGCCGCTGGGTACTTCGCCCTGGCGTCGGTCTCGGGGGCGCTCATGTTCCTCGCGGTGGGTGCGCTCGCGAGCCAGCTCGCGTCGACCCGGCGCCAGGCGGCCGGCTACGCCGCCGCGCTGCTGGGCGCCTGCTACGCCGTGCGCATGGTGGCCGATTCGGGCCTGGGTCTCGGGTGGCTGCTCTGGCTGACCCCGCTCGGCTGGGTCGAGCAGCTGCGGCCGTTCACGAGACCCGACCCCGTGGCGCTCGTGCCCATCGTGCTGTTCTCGCTCGCCGCCGCGCTCGCCAGCGTCTGGCTCGCCGGACGGCGCGACGTCGGGGCCAGCCTGCTGCGCGATCGCTCCAGCGCGAAGGCCCGCCTGGTGCTCCTGTCGGGACCGGTCGGGCTGGCCCTACGCCAGATGCGCTCGACCCTGCTCGCCTGGGCCGGGGGCATCACCGCCTACGGGCTGGTGCTCGGCAGCATCGCCAAGACCGGCGGCAAGATCTTCACCAGTTCGCCAACCCTGCGGCTCTTCTTCTCGCGCCTGGGCGTCACGGGCGCCCAGGCCTACCTGGGCTTCGCCCTGCTCATCATGGCCATGGCGCTGGGCTTCGTCGCCGTGGGCCAGGTCGCGGCGGCGCGGACCGAGGAGTCGACGGGCCGTCTCGAGAACCTGTTGGTGCGGCCCCTCGGGCGGGTCCCGTGGCTGCACGAACGGTCCGTGATCGCGGTGTCGGTGCTGGTCGTCGGCGGGCTGCTCGCCGGCCTCTCGACCTGGTTGGGCGCCGCCATCGAACACGCCGGGGTCGGTTTCACGTCGATGATCGACGCCGGCCTCAACGTCGTGCCCCCGGCCCTGGTCCTCTTGGGTGTCGGCATCCTCGTCTTCGGCCTCTGGCCGAGGGTGGCGGTAAAGGTCACCTACGCGGTGCTGCTCTGGTCCTTGTTCGTCGAGCTCATCGGGGGGGCCGTCTCGCTCAATCACTGGGTCCTTGACACTTCGACCCTGCACCAGATGGCCCCGGCGCCGTCCGAACCGGTCGACTGGACCTCGGCCGGCGCGATGGTGGCCATCGCCGTCGCGGCGACGCTGGTCGGCTACCACCGCTTCGCGCGCCGCGACCTGGCCGGCGAGTGAGCTACTCGTCGAGGGTGAGGCTGACGGGGCAGTGGTCGCTGCCCATCACGCCGGGATGGATGTCGGCCGCCCGCACCCGAGCGACGAGGTCCTGGGAGACGAGGAAGTAGTCGATGCGCCACCCGACGTTGCGCGAGCGGGCGTTGGAGAAGTTCGACCACCAGGTGTAGTGCCCGTTGCCCTCGTGGAAGAGACGGAAGGTGTCCACGAAACCGGCGTCGATGAAGTTCTGGAAGCCCTGGCGCTCTTCGCTGGTGTAGCCCTTCTTGCCCACGTTGGACTTGGGCTGGGCCAGGTCGTCGGGCGTGTGCGCGACGTTGAGGTCGCCGCAGAAGATGACCGGCTTGCTCGCCTCGAGGGCCTTGGCGTAGTGCAAGAAGGCGGGGTCCCACTGGCGGTGGCGAAGGGCGAGGCGCCCGAGGTCCTCCTTGGCGTTCGGGGTGTACACGGTGACGAGGAAGAAGTCCGGGTATTCGGCCGTCAGGACCCGCCCCTCGGTGTTGGGGTCGCCGAAGCCGTCACCGCGCACGTCGAATCGTTCGATCGCCTCGTCGGAGAGTCCCGGCGTCACCCGCAGCGGCGTGGCCTTGGAGAAGATCGCCGTGCCCGAGTAGCCCTTCTTCTCGGCCGAGTTCCAGTGCTCCTCGTACTGGGGCAGTTCGATCACCGATTGGGACTGCTGGGCCTTGGTCTCCTGGAGGCAGATGACGTCCGGATCGAGCTCGTCCACGAAGGGGGAGAAGAGGCCCTTGTTGCTCACCGCGCGAATTCCATTGACGTTCCACGACACCAGGCGCATCACAGAAATGTAGCAACCGGCCCCACGGCGCCGAACCGGCGAGCGCGCGGGCGCCCGATACGCTCCAGGTCTGCGCGTCGACATCCGTCGACGGGCTCGGCTACGAATAGGTGTTGTATGCAAGAGATCAGCGGGGCGAGCGACGCCCAACTCGTTACCCTGATCGGACGCTATAGCGAGGTGGCCCTCGCCGAGGTGTACCGACGCCACGGCGGCGCGGTCTTCGGCCTGGCCTGTCGGGTCCTCAACAACACGACCGAGGCCGAGGACGTGGTCCAGGAGGTCTTCCTGCGCCTGTGGAACCAGCCGGACCGCTTCGACCCGTCGCGCGGCTCGCTGCGCTCGTTCCTGCTGGCCCAGTCGCACGCGCGCAGCGTGGACGCGATACGTTCGCTCAACTCGCGCCGGGCCCGCGAATCGCGCGAGGCCGGGCGCACCGCACGGGCCGAATACGATATGCAGCACGAAGTGTGGGACCTCACCGTGGCCCACCAGGTCGCGCGGGCGCTGGGTGACCTGCCCGAAGAGGAGCGCCGGGCCATCGAGCTGGCCTACTTCGAGGGACTGACCTACGTGGAGGTGGCCCGACTCCTCAACCAACCAGAAGGCACCGTGAAGAGCAGAATACGAAACGGCATGCGACGCATGCGCAGCGTCCTCGTCGAGGCCGGCGTTCGCGAGGTGGAGTGATGACGCACGACGAAGCCAACGAACTGCTCGCCGCCCTGGCCTTGGACGCCGTCAGCGACGAGGAGCGCACCGCCGTCGAGGAGCACGTGGCCCAGTGTCCGCGGTGCCGCAGCGAACTCGACGGGCTGCGCGAAGTCGCGGCGGCCCTCGGTAATTCCGTGGCGACCCTGCCCGAGGGGCTCTGGCCGAGCATCTCGAAGCGCATCTACGAGCACCAGAACGGCGAGACGACGACGCCCCCGCTGGACACGCGCGCAATCGCCGTTCCGGTGAGCCTGGAGGGCGCGAGGGCGTCGCGGTCGTCGAGGACCATGATCGGATCGCTCGCCGCGATGGCGGCCGCCGTCGTCATCGTCGTCGCGGCGACCATCGCGCACGACCACACCGCCATCGCGCCGGGCCAGCAGGCGCTCAAACTCGTCTCGCACACTCAGGTGGTCGCGGCCCTGTCGATACCCAATCACCGTCTGGTCAACCTCGACAGTGCGAGCGACGTGCGCGTGGCGCAGCTGGTGGTGCTGCCCGACGGGCAGGGCTACCTGGTGAACTCGTCGATGCCCGCGCTCGCCGCCACGAAGACCTACCAGCTCTGGGGCTTCGTCAACAACAAGGCGGTGTCGATCGGCCTCATGGGTCGCTCGCCCCGCGACGTGGCCTTCACGGTGTCGGGCTCGCCGAGCCCTTCGCGCTTGGCGGTCACGGTCGAACCGGCCGGCGGCACGCGCGCACCGACCGGCGCGATCGTCGCCTCGGGCGCGGTGTAGGTCGCAGGCCATCGCCTCTCTTTGATGACTCGCTGGTCGGTGCGTGGCGTCGACGTGCACACGGGATGTCATCGCGTCGACGCGTCGTACCGACGGGTAAGGAGGCGGTGCGCGGAACTTTGATCGGCCCGTTAGGTCACCGCCACGGCTTCGTAGTGCGCACGGCCTACGTGCCATAATGGAGGCACATGTTAGATCCCACGGAGCACAGTGGACCACGCCCGGACGAGGATTTCGACGCACGGTTCCTCGGCGAAGGCCACCCTGACGGGCTGCCGGTCTTCGAGGCGCCCGTCGGAGCGCACTTGCACAATCGACGCAAGGTCAACATTCCCTCGCAGCTGCTCGCCCTGCAGGAGTCGGTAGGCTTCAAGGCGATCCACGGTCGCTGGCGCATCGCCAAGGACCTGGTCGGCCTGATCCGCCGCGGACACGCCGGCGAGGGCGACGAGTCCTACCTCGACAAGCTGCGCCGCGAGACCGGGCGGGGAAAGTCCGAGTCCTCGACCTACGGTCTGGCGACCATCGCCGGTCATCAGGTGGTGCTCTACGCGATGAACTGGGACTTCTTCGCGGGGTCCCTGGGGGTGGTCTCGGGTGAGAAGTTCCAGGCCGCCGCCGACCTGGCGGTGAGCCGCAAGCTCCCCTTCATCAGCGTCTACGCGTCGAGTGGCGTTCGCCAGCACGAGAACTTCGCCGGCCTCACGCAGATGACCCGCATGGTCGAAGCGATCCGTCACTACAAGGACAAGGTCGCCCTGCCCCAGGTGGCGGTGCTGCTGGGCAACGTGTGGGGCGGCGTGTCGGCGAGCGCGGTGCCCAACGCCGACCTCATCCTGGCGACGTCGGGCACCAACTTCGGCTTCGCCGGGCCCAACGTCATCGAGGCCTTCGAGGGCGCGTCGGTGCCGTCGAACTCCCAGAGCGCCGAGGCCAACCTGCTCGATCGCAACATCGACGTGGTGCTCTCGGACGTCGACGAGCTGGTGAAGTACCTCGGGGAGTTGCTCAACTCGACGACCCTGCCGGACCGCCACCACCTGCTCAACCCCGAGACGGCGCCCATGATCCGCAACGTCTCGATCGCCAACCAGCGCCGCGTCTTCAGCTTCGGACCGGAGGGGATGTTCGGCCCCGACTTCGACGGCGCCAAGGGTGCGGTCCAGTTGCAGGCCTCGCTGTCGCGCGCCGCGCGGTCGTCCGACGACCCCGACGCGCTCGAGGAGCAGTACCAGGACCTCATGACCGACGCCAACCGGATCGACCTCGAGTTCATCGCCCGTTTCGCCTTCACCGAGGCGATCGCCGTCTACAACTACGTCCAGGAGGCGGAGTTCAAGCGCTACCCGGCCATCGTGGGCGCCTTCGCCAAGATCGGGAGCCAGCCCTTCGTGATCGTGGGCACCCAGCCGTCGTACCAACGTTTCGGCGACACCGTCGTCAAGCGGCCCTCGAACCCCGCGCCCGAGGACTTCGCCTACATGGAGCGGGTCCTGGAGATGGGCGAGCGGCTGCGACTGCCGGCGCTCTTCGTGACCGACACCCTGGGGGCCAAGCCCACGCTCGAGAGTGAACGCCGGGGACAGTCGCGCGCCATCGCCCGCTCGATCCTCAAGGGCATCGACTACTCCGAGCCGGTGATCTCGTTGGTCGCCGGCGCGCTCGGCAGCGGCGGCGGCCTGGCGACGACCCCAATGGCCGACCACGTCATCATGCTGGAAAAGGCCATGGCCTACGTGGCGGAACCGCGTTCGGCCGCCTCCATCCTCTACAAGACCCCCAGCCCCTCCCGGGACCAGATCCGCACGACCCTCGCCACGATGCGCTCGACGGCCCAGGACCAACTGGACCTCGGCCTGATCGACGAGGTGATCCCCGAGGACGCCAACCCCTTCGTCACCGTGCAGCGCGTGCACGAGGCGATACTCACGTCCTACGTGGAACTGGCCCAGCTGTCGGAGAAGCGTCTGCGTGCGCGCCGCCAGGAGCGCATTCGCGGACTGCGGGCTTTCGAGATCATCCAGGAGTGAGGGTCGCCTAGAAGCGCGTGGACGGACGCAGGTACAGCCTGACGCCCAGGGCGAGCATGGCCGTCGAGATGATCAGCGGCGTCAGCACCGGTCCGATCCAGGTGACGGGGATGAGGAAGAAGACGTCTTTGGTCAGCAGGCTCGAGGGCCAGTGGTCCAGCACCCTCAAGAAGACGTAGTACATGATGTCCCAGCAGGCGAAGGTGATGAGGAAGGCCGCGAGGCGCTGGCGAAGGTCCCGCCCGGCCAGGTAGGCGACGCACGCGAGGATCACGATGGTCGCCGTTTCGCGCGCGACCTCGACGTCGCCGACGCGGTGCGTGAGCAGCGAGTGCTTGGTCGTGATGAAGGTGATGAAGCCGAGATTGAGCAGGACCTTGTAGTGCGCGATGTGGTAACCGCGATGGAACCTCATCAGCGCCCTCAGGTAGTAGACGACGGCCGCCTCCACGTAGCCGAACGCGACGCCGAATCCGATCAGGAACCACAGGCTCGTGAGGTCGTGGCGACGGTGGCGCGGCGGCAGGCTCACGGGGCCAGCGTACCGGCGCCTTCGTTGACCGAACGTTCGTCGACGTGGACGCCCGTCGCCGCGAGGTGGACGTGAACGCCAACGCGGGCCGTTCGCGTGCTCGGGCGCACCCTCGCCCCAGGGGTCGCAGCGACATTCGAGATGGGGACTTCCGGTAATGTGCGAGCATCGGCGGAAATGAAGTTTGCTTCCTTCGTACTCAGCCGCGGGTTGAGATGGGACACGGAGGTCAGTGCATGGTGCCACGGGCGACGACGCACGGCGTGCGCTGCGCGAGATCAGCCGCACCGTCCGATTGTGCCGCGCGGGCCGGCCGCTCGTGAGGTTCAAGAATCGCGACGTCGCCGCGTCGCGCGCCACGGCGAACGAGTTCGCCCAGGACCTGTTCCAACCGCTGCCCCGTCGCTACAACCTGCTGGCCGAAGTGCTCTCCTTCGGCCAGGATCGCCGCTGGCGATCGGCGATGCTCGACCACGTCGTCGGCTCGGACCCGAGGGTGGTGCTCGACGTCGCGTGCGGACCCGGCGCCGTCTCCAAGGCGCTGACCAAGCGGACCAAGGCCCGCGTCGTCGGGATCGACCTGAGCGAGGACATGCTGCGCGTCGGCCAGTCGAACGTCGCGCGGGCCGGGCTGGAACGGCGCATCTCGCTGGTGCTCGGCCGTGGGGAGCAGCTGCCCTTCGCGGACAACACGTTCGACGCGTTGACGTTCACCTATCTGCTGCGCTACGTCGAGGATCCGCGCGCGACGATCGAGGAGCTGGTTCGCGTGGTGAAGCCGGGCGGGCCGATGGCGAGTCTGGAGTTCGCGGTGCCGCGCTCTCTCGGTTGGCGCGCCATGTGGTGGTTGTACACGCGCGCCGTGTTGCCGCTCGGCGGGCTGATCACCGGCGGGCGGGGGTGGTGGGACGTCGGGCGATTCCTCGGACCGAGCATCTCCAAGCACTACCGCCAGTACTCGATCGACTGGACGACGGGCGCCTGGGAGCACGCGGGCATGGAGCACGTGGAGCACCGATCGATGAGCCTGGGCGGCGGACTCGTGATGTGGGGCTATCGATCGAAATGACGATGTTCCGGACCCGAACCCGTAAGGATCAGGTGAAGGGGCCGGCCTTCTACGCCCAGCCCCGGTTCCTCTCGCGGCCGGCCGCGCGCGATTGGTGGACCCTGCTGCACCCGCCGTACACGTTGTGGCACCTCTCCTACGTCGTCATCGGCGCCTGCCTCGTCGGGCCGGTGAACGCCGTGCGCCTGGTCTACAGCGTGGTGGCTTTTTTCCTGGCGGTCGGCGTGGGCGCGCACGCGCTCGACGAACTGCACGGTCGACCCCTGGGCACGGCGATCCCCGCCCGCCACCTGATCGTGGCGTCGACCCTGGGGGTCGGCGGCGCGGTCGCCCTCGGGATCGTGGGCATGTACCAGGTCGGACCGCTTCTGGCAATCTTCATCGGGGTGGGGGTGCTGCTCGCCGTGGGCTACAACCTCGAACTGTTCCGGGGCCGCCTGCACAGCGACGCCCTTTTCGCACTGGCCTGGGGCGCGTTCCCCTTGCTGACCGCCTACTTCGCCCAGCACGGCAACCTGAGCGCGGCCTCCTTCGCCGCGGCCCTCTTCGCGGCCCTGCTCTCCCAGGCCCAGCGCCAGCTCTCCTCGCCCGCGCGCGAGCTGCGTCGCCGGACCTTATCGGTCGAGGGCACGATGGTCCGTAACGACGGCACGAGTGCGATGGTCGATCGAGATTCGATTCTTCGACCCCTGGAGCTGGCCCTGCGCTCGCTCAGCTGGTCCGTGGTGGTGCTGGCCGTGGCGCTGATCCTGGCCCGGTCCCACCTCTGAGGACCGACGGGTCGAGCTAGTCGCTGACGATCCCGCGCTGCACGGCTTCGACGTGCAGGAAAAGGGGTCCACGGCGCGAACAGGCGCCGAAGGGGAAGGGGACGATCTTGGAGGCGGTCTGGTCCGGCGGGTAGACGCGCAGGCCGGCCGCCGCGACGCTGGCGCAGGTCGACGGGGGGTAGTTCCCGGTGTCGGTGATCTGCAAGACGACGGTCGCGGTGTTGCCGGTCGCGAAACCATCCAGTCCCTCATGGGCCGCGCCGCTCGAGAGGGTGATGAGCGTCGCCGGGTGCTCGGCGTCGTGGCCGGCCGCGTTGCCGAGCTGCTGACCGGAGAAGTTCAACGCCGACACTCCGGGGTAGCCGCTGATCGAGCAGGCGTGGGTCGACAGGTTCGTGAACTCGAGGTCGTAGTAGGTGCTGCCGGCGGCGCCATTGCCCCTCGTGTCGAGCCAGACCACTAACTCGTCGGTGGTGCAGCGCGGCGCCGCGGCCGCGGCGCCGACGGGCGGCGAACCTCCCGGTAGGGCGGTCGCGACGAGCATCGTGGCCAAGGTGAGGGCCGCGGCACAGGCCGTGGCGGTGAGTCGCACTGCAACGCGGGAATACAACGGTCGTGGTCGCATAGGGACCTCCTTGGACTCCCCCTAAACGGTACTTGGACGGTCTGAATAATTGTCAGGAACAATGTTGCAATTCAGTTAAGGTCCGTCGTCCCCTCGACCCGCAATGTTGCGATCAAGTTACGATCGACGCCGGCTAGTGCAGAAATGGTGCGAATGGGCGCGGGCCGTCTCACCTCGCCGTCAATGGCTCACTGGCGCACGAAGAGGTCGAGGCGCCAGGTGCCCGTCAGCTCGTAGTCACAGAGCGACGACGTCAGGGTGCACATCACGTCGAGCACCTTGCGCGCCGACACGTCGGGTGGAACGTCGAGCAGCAGTCCACGCTGGTTGTGGTCCTGGCGTGTGCGCAGTGGCGCGTCACCGATCAACGTGGCGATCCGTTCACGGCCCAGACGGCCCCGGGTATGCAAGAGGCCGAGCGACGAAGGCTGCGCCTCGCCGTGTCGATCCCGGTTCGTCACGAACGTTGCCACCACGACTCCCTTGCTCACCCAGAGTCCGAAGACGTTCATCGTGAGGTCCTTCGCCTCTTCGGTGACGCCCGGTACCACGTTGCACCAACCTCGGCCGGCCGCGATCGAGTCGACGGCCGCGGCCGCGGCGGTGCGTTCGTCGGCGAAGCTCATCTCGGTGTGGACGTTCATGGTCTCCCTCGCCCGCCCGCGAGGGTGCGAGCGCGATGGCGGTGGCCAGTGGCGATGCGAGATGGCCGCGATGGTGACGGGTCCGTCGAATGTTCGATGGTGCGCGCGTCGCTCACGCCGGGTCGACCTCGCCGACGGCGACGTTGCGGTAGTGGCGACGAAAGAGCACGTAGCAGACCGCGCCGGCCATGATGGGCAGCCAGTACGAGGCCAGGCGGTAGGCCAGCGTCGCCAGTACGGCACTGCCCGGCTTCACCCCGGCCAGCACCAGCAGCCCGCTCAGCGAGGCCTCCACGATCCCCAGCCCGCCCGGGGTGAGCGGCACGAGCGCGATCACCGCCGTCGCCGCGTACGCGAGCAGCACGAGAGACGGATTGGGCCGCGCGCCGGTGGCGAACAGGGCCGCGAGCAAGCAGAGATAGTCCGAGCCGATGCGTCCGCCGACGAGGAGCAGCGCCATCCTCCAGTTGCGCCCGAGGTCCTTGCGCACGAGGTCGCGCTCGGCCAGCAGTCGTCCGGGCAGGTCGGCCCCGGCCGTCCTGGTCCGGTGGATCTTGACGAGCAGCCACTGCAGGGCCCGCCCCACGTCGCGCAGGATCCGGTCGAACTTGAGTACCGCCGCGCCGGTCGCGACGATGAGCACGAAGCCGCCGATGCCGAGCAGGGCGGCGACCTGTAGCCCGGCGTTGACCGAGAGGCCGCCCAGCACCGCCGGCAGCACGAACACGGGCAGGGCGAAGAGCCCTGCCGCGCCCAGGAGCGACGAGGTCGCCAGACCGCCGGCCGCCTGCACCGAGTCGATGCCGGACGTGACCAGCATCTGGAACTGGACGCTGGCCCCGACGGCGTCACCGCCGGGCAGCACGTTGGTCACCGCGTTCCCGGCCAGGCTGGCGGTGATGAGCGGGAACCATCCCTTGACACGAAGCACCAATCGCTGCAGGGATATCGAACAGAAGAAGCTGACGGATTCGGCCACGAGCGCCACCAGCAGCCACGCCGGGGCCAACGACGAGAGGTGGGGCCACGCCGATATGACGCGCAGCAGCTCGGGAAAGACGATATAGAAGGTGAGGCCGGTCACCACAATGGCCGCGACTCGACGAATGACGGCCCAATGCTTGCGTGGCGTGACGTCCATGTCTACACCTAACTTACGCGCCCGCACCGGGCCGACTTCGCGTCCCCTCGAATTGAACGGACGTTGGTGGATGGCGTGGTGGTGCTTCGGCGGGCGACACGAAACAGCCGCGGGACGGGGAATTCGCCGGAACGGACGTGCCATGATGAGGGCCGGGTCAAGTGGGCCCACTGCTCAGGAGGAAGACATGAGTGACAGCGAACACCAGCCCGCGGGCGAGCAAGAGATAGAGCTGATGGAGTTCGAGACCGAGGGCGCCGACGATGACGGCAACATCGTGATTGACGACGTCGTTGTCGCGTTCGATGGCGAGGGCCACGTGATCGCGACGGACGAGACGGTGGCGGTGCGCACGGCCCAGGGCGACGTCGTGGTGGAGGAGATCGTGTCCGTCGTCGGCGATGACGGCGAACTACACGTGCTCGAAGAGGATGTCATCGTCGTCGGACACGAAGAGGGGCAGGACCAGTGATCAAGGGGTTCAAGAGTTTCTTGCTGCAGGGTGAGTTGATCGTCATCGCCGTGGGCCTGGTGGTCGCCCTGGCCTTCAGCACCCTGATCCAGGCGTTCTGCGGCAATATCATCACGCCACTCGTCAACTCCTTCGAGGGGTCGAACTCGCAGGGCCTGGGTTGGAGCGTCAACGGCCAGTTCATCGACGTGGGCGCCTTCATCTCGGCGATCATCTACTTCGTCATCTTCCTCACGGTCGTCTACTTCATGCTGGTGGTGCCGTACCGTGCGTACATGGCCAAGCGGGGCGTCACGGTCTTCGCTCCGCCCTCGGCGCCGGCGCCGACCAAGAGCTGCCCGCAATGCCTCTCGAGCGACCTGCCGGCCGACGCGCTCAAGTGCCTGCACTGTGCGAGCGTGGTCTCCGCTTCGTCGTGACCTTTGACGGCTGGGACCCTTCGCAGTACAACCGCTTCGCCCAGGAGCGCGAACAGCCGTTCTGGGACCTGGCCCATCTCGTGGAGGCGACCGCCTCACCGGACGTGGTCGACCTGGGCTGCGGTGACGGGCGACTGACGGCGCGCCTGGGCGTCGAGTTGTCGGCCCGTTCGGTGCTCGGCGTCGACAGCTCGGCGGCCATGATCAGTGCCGCCGACGGCCACGCCTCGGCCAGCGTGCGTTTCGAACGGGGCGACATCGGATCGTGGGAACGTCCCGGGTCGTTCGACGTCGTCTTCGCCAACGCCTCGATGCAGTGGGTACCCGACCACGGGGCGGTGCTTCGACGCTGGGCCAATTCCCTGCGCCCCGAGGGTCAACTCGCGGTCCAGGTCCCGGCGAACGCCGATCATCCGGCGCACCTCATCGCGGCCGAGATGGGCGCCGAGTTGCTGGCCGACCCGCCACCGGACGCGGTGGCGCAGAACGTGCTGGCGCCGGAGGCGTACGCGCGGATCCTGCACGAGCTCGGTTTCGCGCGACAGCACGTACGCCTCCAGGTCTACGGGCACCAGCTCGCCGCGACGACCGAGATCGTGGAGTGGGTCAAGGGCACGACGCTGACGCGGTTCAAGGAGCCGCTCGGCGATGACGGCTGGCAGCGATTCGTCGACCTCTACCGCGAACGGCTGCTCGTGGCGCTCGGTGAGCACTCGCCCTACTTCTATCCCTTCAAGAGGATCCTGATCTGGGCCAGCCGCACCTAGAGCACCCGTCGTGGGCGCCCAGTCGCCGCGATCAGCCTTCGCCGTCGGTGGGCGGGGGAGTGGTGTCCGGTTCCGTGGCCGGCGCGAACTGGCCGATGCCGGCGGCCAGCATCACGGAGTTGGGGATCTTCAGCTCTCCGTCGTCGGTGCGCACGGTGACGTAGGTCAGCCCGATGCTCACGACGTACACGTCGATCACGCCGAGCGTGCCCGAGCGGATCCGGATGTGGTCGCCCACGCCGAACGGCCTCGCGAAGAGCAGCACCAGGGAGGCGAAGATGTTGCCCAGGCTCTGCTGGGCCGCGATGCCCAACACGACGCCGGCGAGGCCGGCGCCGATCAGCAGCCGCTGGGCCGAAAAACCGATCGCGGCGAAGACGCAGAAAATGAGGATGACGTAGCCCACGCCCGAGACGAGCAGGCGCACGGCGGCTCCGGCGGCCCGAGTCGAACGCTGCGAGATGAGGGCGTCGAGCCCGGCGCCCAGGCGGCGCACGGCGACGGTGCCCGCGATCAGCAGGAGCACCGCCGCGCTCCAGGCAATGATGTGCTTGTGCACTGAAGGACCGTGGATCTTGCCGTAGTCCGATCCGACGGCGAGCGCGGCGACCGCGATGACGGTGGCCGCGACCCCGATCAGCCAATGGTGCTCGCGCGCGCGCGACGTCGAGGGCGAATGCGAACGGACCATGGTAAGCCACTTTAGTGTTGTCGACCGAGCGGGCCGTGGGCCGACGCGTTCTGCTCAGCGCTTTCGACAGACGAGTTCGCCTTTGCCAATCGGCACCAGCACGGTGTCGACGCGCCGGTCGGCGAACGCCCCGTCGAGCATCGGGGCGAGGTGGTCGCGGTGGCTGATGGCGTTGTCGGCGACCAGCAGGCCACCGGGCACGAGACG
>Ga0187847_10001102_pt1 | contig 25783 bp, 24 predicted proteins | sample June2016WEW_4_10_FD_132458 | JGI IMG/M metagenome (GOLD analysis project Ga0187847, IMG submission 132458) | Peatland microbial communities from SPRUCE experiment site at the Marcell Experimental Forest, Minnesota, USA - June2016WEW_4_10 | ecosystem: Environmental > Terrestrial > Soil >...
CGAATGGGCCCAACAAATGTTCGGCTATACCGTCGAGGTGGTCAAACGCACCGAGCAGCACCTTTTCCAAGTCCTGCCCAAACGCTGGATCGTGGAACGCAGCTTGGCTTGGCTCAACTGGTCACGCCGCTTGTCCAAGGACTACGAGCTGCTTCACACCACAGCCGAAACCATGATCTGTGTCGCTTTCGCTCATCTGCAATTGAGAAGGCTTGCGTAGTTTTTAAACAGGTTCTTACTCGAGGCGACGGTGGCTAAGGAGTTTCTGGCCCAGGTGGAGGAGCGAGCGCGCGGGGCGGGTCTGGTATCGGACGAGCACTTCACGGTGGATGGCACGCTGCTAGAGGCCTGGGTCAGCATGAAAGGTTTTCAACCGAAGGGAGAGAACAAGAGCGCGTCGCCGGACGATCCCGGTAATCCAACGGCGAGCTTTCATGGAGAAAAGCGCTCGATCCAGACCCATGAGTCGAAGACGGACCAGGATGAGAAGATGGCGCGCAGGGGCGCGTGCAAGGATGCGAAGTTGAGCTATAGCGGAAATCTGTTGGTGGAGAACGGGAATGGACTCATCGTTAACGCGGAACTGCTGGAAGCCAACGGGCGTGCTGAGCGCGATGCGGCTCCGGTGATGCTGGAGCAGGAGCCGGGAGATGGGCGCATCACGGATCATCGCTGCAGCCTTATTACACCGCGAAGGACAACGATTCCGGCGCCGGATAGTTCCGGCTCTGGAGTCACGCGGACACGAAGTACGCTTCGGCGGCCCATTTTTGTGCCCTGCTCGATCGCCAGTTCATTGTTTTCAAGGTAGCCCTCGCCAGCCAGATATGCAGCCAGGGGGCCTGCCGCAGTTCCCGTCGCCGCGTCTTCCCACAAGCCGACGGTTGGATTGAAGAAGCGAGCGTACGCCGTTTCCGGGGCATCGGCCTTGAAGGCATAGATGTAGCAGCCTTCTGCCTGCGCCTGCTTCAAAACTGCAAGCAATTTGCCCGCGTCGGGGAAAGCTGCGTCAATAGCTGCAGCATCTCGGAGCCGCACCATAAGATGAGGGGCTCCGGTATCGGCGGGACGAGGTTTCGGTTCGGAAAGGATGTCATTCGGATCGAGGTTAAGCGCCTTCGCCAATGGAGCCGTATCTTCCAGCGGGCCTAATAGGCGCAATCGCGCCTGGCGCATCCGCCCATGAACGCGCCCATCAACTTTTTCGAGTTTGATCGGCAGAACATCGGAACCGATTTCTTGATAAAAAGTGCGCGGATCATCAAGGGTGCCAAGCTCACCGTGTTCCGCAAGCCAGAGCCATGCCCCGAGAGCATTGTGCCCGGCACCGAAGACCTCCGCTCCGCTCGCAGTGAACGAGCGCAATCGCCGATCCGCGCAGGTGCTTTGCAGGATGAAAGTCGTCTCAGCCTGATTGAATTCGCCAGCGATCCGCCGCATCTGTTCCTCGCTTAATTCATCAGCGCCGTCGACCACTGCGAGCGGATTGCCCGTCAAGGGTGCATCGGCAAAGACATCAATCAGACCCGCAATCAATTCGACCATTTCCCTACCCGTTGTTCCACAAAAAAATGGTTGCCACAGTACGACATGGGATACGCTACGCTCTTAGCGCGTTGGCGCTGGACCAGCTTTTGACGAATTCTCCCAGCCGATGCAGAGCCTCAGGAAATCTGTCGGTCATGGCCGCAAAACCAAGACGGAAATGCTCGGGCGCATCGAAGCAGTCTCCCGGTGCCAGTACAATCCCCCCGCTGGGCGGCCGCCCGGCAGAACTCGCGGCTGTTCTCGCCGCTTGCGAGCCAGGGAAACACCGTCATTCCGCCACGGGGAGGAATCCATGCAATCGTCTCTTGATGTTCGGACATGAAAGTGCCAAGCTGCGCCAGGTTCTCGCTCGCGACGCTCTGTGTTCTTTCGAGTACGGTATCGCGGTGACGCATAGCTAGTTCGGCCAGAAACTCGCCGGCGCTATTGTTGGTGATGGAAAAGTATGAGCGCGCAGTCCAATAATCCTTGCGGCGTTTAGGATCGTGCTCGATCATCCACCCAGTGCGGACTCCAGACAGAGGGAATGCTTTTGAAAAATCATGAATGACAGTGGCGTGGGGCAAACGGGACGCCGATTTTGTTGGCTCTCCATGAAAGATAGGATGGTAGACCTCGTCACTAACCAGTTGAATTCCACGTGAAGACGTGAACTCATGCAGCGTGTCCAGCTCCGCATCGCTGATGGTGGCGCCGGTGGGATTGTGAGGACTGTTCACGAGCAGCAGCTTCGTATTGCGATCCGCGAGTTTCTTAATTTCTTCGATATCGATGCGGAAGCCGTTTTCCTTTCGAATTGCGTAGTGGCGGATTTCAATCTGCAGCGACTCCGGCAGCGCCGAGAATGTGGTGAAGCCCGGCTGGGGGAGGATGACGTTCGCTCCTGGCGCCGCAGCCAGCCAGAAAAGGATGAGCAAAGCCTCAGATGCGCCGGTCACGACCTGCACCACTTCTAGATCGACACCGTGCATTTCGGCAATGGCTGCGCGTAAACTATCGGCGCCGGAGGGACGGCTGTAAACAACCTTGTGATTCAAGAAGCGCTCGCGCTTGTCATCCGTGGCGAGGCCCAAGAGCTCGTTCAGAGTCCAGGCTGGACCGGTACTCGCGGCCAGATTGTATTCGGCGCTGTGCTCCCAGGCGTCGAGCCACTCGTCCAGCAGGAAGGACTTCAATTGCATGCCTCACCCCATGAATTTAGATCAATCACTTATCAGGTTGGCTTCAAAAGAATTTTGGCGTTCAAACAGATAATCGCCGATAGATGTTGGTAACAGATATTTCGACTGGTCGCTGGAATCCGGTCGCCATGCGAGAGAGGACGTGGCTGCAAACAATATCGCTGCACTCCGCCGGGCAAAGGTTCTTGCTCCAGAAGACCAAACACGGAAATCTGAGCGCGTCTAGCCGAAACGAATTGAACTGGCGGGCTCTTCGGGTTCGTCGACCGGCTCCGAAATCAATTGGATGAAACAGCCAAAGCTGTCCCCGAAGCCCTGCTCCACGCGGCCATAGGGCCTTACCACGAAAGGCGCCAGCCTGCCGCAACGGCGTTCCTCATCGAGAGCGGCCTGGGTCAGTCAGTCGCGAATATAAAAAGGTCTCGGACGCCGGTTCACCCGCGACGCAGCTTCTCGAGATTGTCGATGGCATGTGCGAGTGTTTCTTGTCGTTTGCAGAAGGCAAATCGGATCTGCCCTGAGCCGCCGTCCGGCCGGTTGTAGAAGCTGGAACCGGGGACGGTCGCGACGCCGATCTCCTGGACCAGCCGACGGGCAAACTCCTTGTCGTCGGCGCCAAAAGCTGAGATGTCCGTCATGATGTAGTAGGCGCCAGAGGGCTTGTAGGCCTTGAATTCAGCTGCGCGCAGGGCGCCGAGAAGCAGGTCACGGCGCTCACGATACTTTTCCGCGAGCTCCGTATAATAGGCCTCGGGCAATCCCACGGCAGTAACGCCCGCGGCCTGCAGCGGAGCGGCAGCGCCCACGGTTAAGAAATCGTGGACCTTGCGAATCGCCGAGGTCAGTCCGGGCGACGCGATGGCCCAGCCCACCCGCCAGCCCGTGACGCTGTAGGTCTTCGAGAGGCTGTTGATGGTCACCGAGCGCTCGCGCATTCCGTCGATTGCTGCGATGGAGATGTGCTCGGCGCCGTCGTAAAGAATGTGTTCGTAGATCTCGTCGGTGATGGCCACGACGTCGAACTCGACGCACAAATCGCGGATCAGCTCCAGCTCGCCGCGCGTGAAGACCTTACCCGTGGGATTGTGCGGCGTGTTCAGGATGATGGCTCGCATGTTCTGGTGAAATGCGGCCCGCAACTCGGCTGGGTCAAAGCGCCACTCATCGTCGGCCTCCTCTGGAGGGTAGAGCGTCACGTAACGCGGCGTTGCACCAGAGAGAATCGCGTCCGGGCCGTAATTCTCGTAGAAGGGCTCGAATACGATCACCTCCTCGCCGGGATCGACGAGCGCCAGCAGCGTCGCGATCATAGCCTCGGTCGAGCCACAGCAGACGGTGATCTCGCGTTCGGCATCGATCTCGACCTTCTGCCCTTGGTGAAACTTGCGGGCGACGGCCTGGCGAAGATTTTGCGCGCCCCAGGTGATCGCGTATTGATTGATGTCGGCAGCCACGGCCTCCGCTGCGGCTTCTTTAACGGCTGAAGGCGCAGGGAAATCCGGAAAGCCCTGGGCCAGGTTCACCGCATTATGCCGGATAGCCTGGCGGGTCATGTCGCGAATGACCGACTCGATGAAACTTTCCGCTTTCTTGCTGACTCTCACGGTATCGCCGTCCCTTATCCACGGTTCTTCTATTAGCTTGCCATACCCGAACTGGCTGTCCGAAAAGCCGTGGAGACGCCCGGTGTAAGCGGGCGTCTCCACGGGGCAGCTTCCGTCAAACTCCGGCTCTGCTCAGAAAAAGAGCTTGGCCGAGAACTGCGCGTTGATGGGCTCGCCCGGCCCAATGCCGGGGTTGCCGAGAGCCACGCCAATCGTCGAGCCGATGGTCCCGGTCTCGGAGGCGTTCGACAAGATTCCGAGCGGGGACAGATTGTTGTGGTTAAACAGATTGAAGATCTCGGCGCGAATCTGGAGATTGATCCTCTCCGCGAGCGGCGTGCTCTTCTCGACCGCCAGGTCGAAGTTGTAATAGCCGGGGTTGTAGAACTGGTTGCGGCGAGTTGTAGCATAAGCGCCGGGAGCGGCGTCCGCGAAGGCAGTGGGACTGAACCATTGGACATACTTCGAACCGCCGGAGTTGACGATTGCGTGGCTGACCCCCGCAAACGGATTGGCAACCTGCAACTGGGCGCGGTCATTGCCCTCGCCGGTGCCGCTGGGATTGCTGCTGGAGGCAACAGTGAAAGGCACGCCGCCGTGGAAGTTGAAGCCGGTGTTGAGTTCCCAACCCTGAGCCAGCCGCTTGGGTCCGCCCCAATACGGCAGGGCGTAGCTGAAGAAACCGGAGAGGCCGTTCCGCACGTCGTAATCGGAGTTACCATACTCGGCGCGCTCGTTGGTGGAATCCTGCGGCAGATAGGGCAGCAGGCCGGTCTCGTAGTCTAGGGCATGGGACCAGGTGTAGCCGAGCTGCGAAGACAGCCCGTGGTAGTGGACTAGATTCAACGTGGCTTGCAACGAGTTGTAATTCGAACTGAGGTTGCTGCGTAGCTCGTTGATAACCCCGAAATCATTTTGAAACTGGTTGTAATAGGGTCGCGACTGCTGCAGCGTCTTGTGGTCGATTGCCCTCTGCGCCGCCGTTTCAGCTTGGTTGATGTCGTAGACGCCCGTCAGGTGCGTTCCATTGGTTCCCACATAGCCGATCTGTGCCAGAATGTTTGACGCGAAGCTGTGCTGCACATTCAGGTTGTAGCTCTGCGTGTACGAAGGGCGGAAGTTCTTGTCGATCGTGGAGAGCGCCACTGTACCCTGTCCGGCCAGTGCCTGCTGATAGCTTTTGAAAACCGGCGTGTTGGCCGCGATGGTTCCACCGAGTGCCGAAGCATTGGCCACCTCGTTCGAGCCCGCGGGATTAAACTGCGGGCCAAATTTGCCGCCGTTGGTCAGCCATGTGTTATACAGCAGCTCGCGCAGGAAGATTGAATCGTAGTAGAAGCCGTAGCCGCCGTGAAGAACCGTCTGGCCAGCCTTGTCGAGCCGGTAGGCGAAGCCCACGCGGGGACTGAAGGTACCGAAAAAATTGTTGTACAGCTTATCGACATCCTTGCCCACGACCGCCAGGCCGGTCGGAAGCGAGGGATCGAAGATCGAAAGGTCTTGTTTGCCGGTGTAAGGCACTCCCTCAAAGTCGTAGCGAATGCCGTAGTTCACGCTCAGCCTCTGGCGCACCTTCCAGGAATCCTGCGCATAAAGGGCGAAGGTGTCGATTTTGACCGTTCGGGTGGGATCTCCCCAGGTGATATTCGAGTTGCTCGCATCTGGCAGGCCGGTAAGGAAGTCGGCGAGGAAGGCAGTGTTGCGAACGATGGGGTCGGAACTGCTGGCATCCGCGTACCACGGACCCTGCAAACCATCAAAGATCAGACTTCCGCGGGAATTGCTGCGATAGAAGTCGTAAACCTGCTCGTGGCGGTACTCGCCGCCAAAGTGCAACTGGTGTGCTCCGACCGTCCAATTCAGATCGTCGTTCAGATGACCGGTGCCGTCTGTGCGTCCCGATGGATTGGTCACGCCGATCGGATCAAAGCCGCTGCCGCCGCTGGAGAACAGGCCGCCGCTGGAACCCGATGTGGGACCGATTTTGATGTAGGGCGCGCCTGGCACGGTCGAGCCGGTATCCAGACCCAATGAATTTGGGTCAAAGCTGGTATTGGCGTCCGAAAAGACCTGGTGGAAATAGCTGACGCCCGCGGCGAGTTGATTGGCGATGGTGGGTGAGAATATGTGGTTGGAGACCACTGAGTAGTTCTGCACGTGGATGGGCGCGTTTTCAAAGTACCAGGGTAGCGAAGAGCCGGCAGGCGCACTCTGTGTGCCTTCGCCTGCAAACCAGTTGATCGACAAATGATCCTTGCTCGAAAGGTTCTCATCCAGCTTGATGACGCTGTTATAGCTGTACCCAACCACATTGCCGGACGAGTGATAGTTGCTGGATGGATCGACCGGACCGGTCAGCGCATTCGCCGGCCACAAGGTGGAGAGCAGTTTTACTGAAACGGCATTGGGCGAAACACTATATGTGCTCAAGAGTGCAAGCGCCTTATTCTGGTAGGCGGTCGAAGGCTCCAACCCGGTCTCAGCAGCTGCCCCCAGAAGGAACCATTGCTTTTCAGCCGAGAGGAAGAAGAACGACTTATCCTGCTTAATGGCTCCGCCCAGTGAGAAACCGAAATGCTGGTTGCGTGTCTCCGGCGTGCTGTCGGCAAATGGATTGCGCGCCTGAAATGCCTCGTTATGGTTGAAGTAGTAAGCCGAACCATGCAATTGGTTGCTTCCACTACGGATCGTCAGGTTGGCAGTGCCGCCCGGATTGCGCCCCAGTTCTGTCGAGCCGGAGGACACGAAGGAATAATTCTCGATGGCGTCCACCGGCAGAAGTACGCCGGCAATGCCATTGACGCCGGTCTGATTCACGGCCGGGATGTTCCACCACAGATCGTTGTTGTCGGTTCCCTCAATCTCGTAGTTCACGTCGTTCGAGCGAGTGCCGTTGATACTGAAGAGGTAGCCGCCACCGCCTGTGGTCAGCCCGCCAAATCCGGTCGCCTGCCCGATCAGTTGCGTATAATCGCGTCCGTTGTTCGGCAGGTTCTTCACCGCATCCTCGGACAATACTGTTGCCTGGGTATCGGTATCCGTGTCGACCGCCAAAGCGTCGGCGGTGACTTCGACGGTCTCGCCCGCCGAGGCCACTCCGAGGTTCACCGGAAGCGCGTAGGTTGTGCCTGCGGTTACCGGAACCTTATCGATCCGAACGGTTTTAAAACCGCCTGCGGTTACCGTGATGGAATAGTCGCCGAGCGGTAGGTTGGGGAGGGCAAACTCTCCCGCGCTCGACGTAATCGCTTTGTAGGAAACGCCGGTCGCCGTCTCGACCGCCGTAACCTGCGCGCCGGCCACTAATGCTCCCGATGGATCGTTTACCGCGCCGGCGATTCCTCCGCGAAATGTCTGAGCTGAGGCGAGGCTAGAGAACAACGCGAAGAATAGGGCAAGCGTTACTGCCAGGCCTGCCGCTCGTCGGTCAAAAGTATGCGTCATGATGCAATCCTCCTAAAGGTTATGAATGATGAATTGGAATCGAGATAGAGGTGCGCTGAGAGTGGATGCGCACGCTATCAACGCTCGATCAGCGATGAAGAATCAACAGGAATGGCGACAACACGAATGCAGGTGGCAAGCAGAGACACAAAGAGTGGCGGAGCCTGGGCGGCTTGCTCCCAAACGGAATGCGGCGTGCTCAATTCGTACTCGGATGGCCCGGAGAGTGGAAACCTTCGCGACTTGTCTGTCAACTTTCATTTGCAATGCTCACGATGACCGCGTTTTTTCACCTGGGGCCATGTGCAAATACAAAAAGGCCCACAACCTTGAGGATTGTGGGCCTTTCCGGAAATCCTATTTCCGAAAAAATGTAGATCGCTTCTGATCTATTCGTGAACCCGCAACCCGTGGTGCAGCGTACAACACATACGCACTGTGCAACACATCATCGGGATGCGGTAAACGAAACGCATAAAACAAATCTATGCATTCCCGCTTGTTGGCCGATGTGACGGCCAGCACATCGCCTTCCGAAAGTTCGTTATCCGCTACAACAGTAGCTCTCTTGACACAGATTGTGGAACGGCATAGGTCTGAATCGCGCATTTCCCCTCTTACGCGTCGATAGCACTTGATTCGCTCCCAAAGAGATTCGCGAGGCGCGCGGCATCACGGATGGATTGGTCCGCCTCAGTGTAGGGCTGGAACACCTCGACGATCTTATTTCCGATGTGATCCAGGCATTCGAATATTGAAAGTATGCATTCGGGTAACTCCATTCTTCCTTTGGGTTTTGATCTGTGCTGAAGTTGAGGCATGAAGGCAAACGGAGTGGGTGCGGTGTTTCGTCGGCGGAGCCGGGCAGAGGCAGAACGGCTGGTATCTGAGTTCAATCAGAGCGGTCTGAGGCGCAAGGAGTTTTGCGCGGCGCATGGTCTGAGCATGCATACGCTGGATGCATGGCGGAGGCGTATTGGAGGTTCCGGATCAGACGAGAAGCTTGTTCCCGTCGAGATCGTTGAGGATCGTCGAGCGCCGAAAAGCCCGATGCAGGCAGGAAGCGCGGAGCGGAGTGGACAGTTTCGAGTCGTGCTTTCTCATGGTCTTCGCATCGAAATCGAGCCGGGCTTCGATGCGGCCGAACTGCGGCGGCTGATTGCGGCGCTCGACAGCGGAGTTGGGCGCGACTACTTGTCACGGTCTGTGTAGCTGGATGCTAGGGCTGGGCGCAGCCACGCGCATTTTCGTGGCTACGGGCGAAACGGACATGCGGCTTGGCTTCAATGGCCTCTATGCTCTTGTTGCCGGCAAGTTGCAGCAGGACCCACAAAGCGGCCATCTTTTTTTATTCGCGAACAAACGAAGAAACAGGATGAAGATTTTGTTCTTCGATAACTTCAGTTTATGGGTATGCGCGCGGCGCATGGAAAAGGGGCGATTGCACTGGCCGAGTTCCGAAGATGGCCGCGTGCAGCTGACGCCGGAAGAGTTTGCGCTGCTGATCGGCGGCATCGACCTGAGCGCGACGACGAAGCGGAAGTGGTATCGCAGAGCCGCGACCGAGGAACCAGGAGAGTTACGGAAAGGCGCATAAATACTGGCGATTCGACGACATTTCCACATCAGTATTTGTGAAGATGGAAAGCGATGACAGCTGCTTTCCATCCGTTGCATTCGGCAGATCCCGATCCGGTTGTGGCCGCGATCATCGCGCAGTTGCAGGAGAAGGTGGCTGCGCAAGAAAAGGTCATCGGAGAGAAAAACGCCGAGTTGATGCGCAGCCGGCAGGCGCTTCACACCTCCGAGCTGCATATCGAAAAACTGAAGGAGGCGCTTCGTCTGGAGCGCATCCGCAAGTACGGCAAGCAGAGCGAAACGCTCAGCGATCTCCAGTTGGAGCTTCTCGATCGTGAACCCGCGGTGTCGACCGATGAGATCGAGACCGAGGCTGCCGGCGGTCCGCTCAGCGAGGAACAACAAGAAGAACAGAACGCGCCATCGGCTGCCGAACAGCAGCAGAAGAAGCGCAAGCCGCATCCGGGCCGCAACGAATTGACGGCGCATCTAGAGCGCGTGGAAGAGATCGTCGCCTGCGCGGCCGAGCAGTGCATGTGCGGCAACTGCGGCGCCGAGACCCGCGTGAGCGGCTACGAACAGACCGAGGTGCTCGGCATCCATCCTGCTGTGTACTTTGTTCGCGTGATCAAGCGCGAGAAGCGCGCCTGCGCACGCTGCGTCGCACAGGGCGTGACCACAGCCGCGGCGCCTGAGCGCATCGCGCCGAAATCGATCTTCGCCGACGAAACGATTGTCGACTTTATCGTTCGGAAATATTGTGACGCGTTGCCGCTATATCGTCAGCGCGCGATCCTGATGCGCGATCTGGGCATCGATGTGGCGCTGACCACCATCAACGATGCGGTGTTGCGCGTGGGTGAGTTGCTGATCCCGGTCATCGGCGCGATGAAGCGCGACCTGCTCACCGGCGGCTACATCCAAGCTGACGAGACGCATGTAGATGTGCAGACACCCGAGAAGAATGGCGAAAACCATCGCGGCTTCTTCTGGCAGTACAGCGCGCCGATGAAGGGAGTTGTCTTCGACTTCGAGATGACCCGTAGCAAGCAGGTCGCCAAAGATTTCTTCAAAGACTATGGCGGCATCCTCCACACCGATGGTTATGCAGCGTATGAAAAAGACATCGGCACGAAAGATTTGATCCATGCCTGCTGTCTCGCGCATGCCAGGCGCGGATTCATCGATGCCATCAAGGTGCAAAGCAAAGCCCAGGCGCCCGACGCGAAGTTGAAACGCGCCGTCGCGCTCATGGATGACTTGTTCGCGATCGACCGTGAGGCGCGCGAACAAAATCTGTCGCTCGCAGATCGCCATGCGCTGCGACAGGAACGCGCGCGCCCGCGTTGCTCGACGAGTTACATGCGCTGTTGTCTGCGATGCAAGCATCGGGCACAATCCTGCCGCAGTCGGTGGCGGGCAAGGCCGTCAACTACACGCTGAAGCGCTGGGCGGAACTGACGCGCTTTCTCGACCATCCTGTCATAGAGATGTCGACGAACTGGGCCGAGAATTCAATGAGGCCTGTAGCAATTGGAAGGCGGAATTGGTTGCACCTGGGCAGCAAAGACGCCGGCCCGAAGATAGCCGCCATCTTTTCTATCGTTGAAAGCTGCCGCAAGCTGGGTGTGCCCATTCGCAAGTACCTGACCGACGTGCTGCCCGGTCTGGCCGACCGCTCCATCCAGGAACTGGACGGCCTCACGCCCAAAGCCTACGCTGCAAAAATCGCGAAGTAGCCCACCCACAGGCCGCCCAGCTAGTCAACCATGGGATTGCCCGAACGAGTACTATTGAATCCACCCTTCCGTTCCGGCATCGTTGGCTACGTTATCGTGTCGATCAAGAATGCTTGATAGCTTCATCGCCAAGGCGGTTCTTCGTTCGGAAACGGATTGCAGAAAGAGCGTTCACTCGGGGACGCGAGTGGACTTCGTCCCGGCGCTGAAGCGGAAGTCACAGGCATGAGCCCCCTGCATGATCGTCTGTGTCCGCGTGAGCGTTATATCCTCGTTGAATCCCTCGACAAAGGCTGCATCACGGCTGCAACTGAGGATGGCGCCAAGTTCTTCAATTCCGAGATTCCGGTACATGGCAGCATACTTACACTCTGTCACGTCAAATTCCAGCGACTTCGCGTCCTGATTCAAAATGCGAAGCTCGAGCGCGCCGTCCTTGCTCCAAGCGTCGAGTGATGAGGCGAACGAATGAAGATCGCTGCGCCCAAGTTTTGTCGCGAGTTCACGTCCCTGGGCCTGCGCGATTTTCACGACGGTCTTGCGAACGACTTCCAACACTCTTTCCCGTCCCAATTCCTCGCCCAGTGCATCAAGAATTGGAGCCAGGATGCGGGCTTCAATCTCGCGACGCTTCAGTATGCCGATTTCATTCAATTCGATGTCACCGCTCATCGTTCCGAGTTCCTCCTTTCATGCCAGCGAGCCGTGAATCCCTCTTATGGAGCAATGACGAGGGCAACTGCTCCTTCAGCACTCGCGATGTCCATGGGACATTCGGGGCCGAACAGGAGCTTGATACTCTTCATCGCCGTTCGCTAATTCCGACAGTGACTCTTGGATCGGCTTGACTTTCCAGTAGCGATTGTAATGGTCGAGCGAACAGAAGCTGCGACTCAGCATCCGATCGATGTAGAGCGTGCCATGAAGGTGATCGATCTCGTGCTGCAGGATGCGGGCGTACCAGCCCTCCGCCTCAATGCGTACCTGTGCGCCTTCTTCGTTCAAGCAGTCAACCACAACGTCGCTAGAACGCGGAACGATGGCGCTGAATCCCGGCAAGCTGAGACAACCTTCGAAGAAGTTGACCTCCGGCTGAGATAGAAGATGAATGCGTGGATTCACAATGACGTGGAATGGAATCGGACGCCGTCCGCGCTCCGCAAGTTCGGTCTCGGACAACGCAGACTGATATTCGGCCTTGTCCTCGATGATGGCCAGTTCGAGCGGCAGCCCGATCTGGGGCGCCGCGAGGCCGACTCCGGGAGCATCGCGGAGAGTTTCTTTCATATGCTCGATCAAGTCGCGCGTGGCCGTGCTTCGTATTTCATCCGCGGTGAGCGGACGCGCCCTGGTTCGCAGGACCTTCTCTCCCACAGTGGCGATTTTGATGCGCATCGATTGCCTCGCGCCGGTGAGGAATAGTTAGCTGCGGTGTATCGCGGACCGCAAAGCCTGATCGAGATCCTCGATCAAATCGTCGCGGTCTTCAAGTCCGATGTTCAAACGCACAATCCGATGTCGATACGGTGGGCGTCCTTTCCGCTTGGTAAAATCGTAAGCCACGGCCAGGCTTGTTACTCCCGCCCAACTGTATCCGATCTTAAAGAGATGCAAAGCGTCGACAAAGTTCAGAACCTCTTGTTTCTCGATTCCCTCATTGAACACAATGGAAAAAACGCCGGAGGAGCCTGTGAAATCCCGCTTCCATATCTCGTGTCCGGGGCAGGAGGCAAGCGCCGGGTGAAGGACGCGCTCGATCTCTGGCCGCTCCGCGAGCCAGTGCGCGATATGTAGCGCCGAGTCTTCAATCGCGCGTAGCCGAACCGCCAGCGTTTTCAATCCGCGCAAAGCCAGCGTGCAATCGTCTGGGGAAGCCGCGAAGCCAAGCACCTGGTGTGCGGCGCCCAGCAGTTTCCACGTGGTTTCCTCTCGCGCCGTCACAGAGCCGAGCAGAATGTCGCTGTGGCCTCCGACATATTTTGTGAGCGCCTGGAGCGTGATGTCGACCCCGTGGGCGAATGCGTCGAAATAGACCCCCGCCGACCAGGTGTTGTCGATCGCCACCAAAGCGCCGTGCGCATGGGCCGCCTCTGCGATTGCGGGCACGTCCTGAATCTCCAGCGTAATCGAGCCCGGGCTTTCGCACCAGACAAGGCGGGTGTTGGGTTGGAAGAACTGGCGAATGCCGGCTCCAATCGTCGGTTCGTAAAAACTGTGCTCGACTCCCAAACGTTTGAGAAGCGTGCCGGCGAGCTTGCGGCTTGGTCCGTAGACGCTTTCCGGAATCAGAATGTGATCGCCCGCTTGAAGGAAGGCGAGATTGACTAGTGCAATCGCGCTTTGACCCCCCGGGGTGATGATGGTGTGGTATCCATTCTCCAATTCGCAAATTCTACTGGCCAATTCGAGCGTCGTCGGTGTCCCATAAAGGCCGTAAGTATAGCCGGCCTCATATTGGTCCCAGCTGTCGCTCGCGGAAGATGCATTCGGGAAGAGAACGGTAGAACCCCGCCAAGTCGGTTCCGCCAATGACCGAAATCCTTGCGGGGCTCGAACCCCGGCATGAATTAGCTTCGTCTTCCAGCTTGTCATTGCCCGATTATAGGATGCTATTTTCAATGATCGCCGGATCTCCTGCTGCCGAATCCGCTCCGGCGATTCCGAACGACATGCCGCACGATCCCGTTTTTTGCGGTTCAGATCGCGTGGCGCCGAGCAATAATGCATCATTCCACGCCTGATTGATTGATTTACCCTCCGCACGTAGATCCAAGAGTCGCGACACCTGCGCGCCGCAGGCCGGGCACTCAGCTCCGATCTCAGGAGCAACAGCCGTTCCAAAGCAGATGCCACAATAGGTTAGACCCGTAGATTGAGACACCCAACCGAGCCGGACGGCCATTCGATTTGGGCTAATAAAGATGGTGTGGAGATACGATTCGTTCATGAGATCCTCTCGCGCACGCCAACGGGCGGCAGCTTAGCTCAGAAATACGAAAGCCCACAATCACTTGTGGGCGTCGATCACAGCTCTGAACTCTCGATTGCGCGTTCAGCGACACAGCCAGATGCGCCCACATGCAGACAAATGCCTACATGCACAACACATCGCAATCCCGCTGGTGAAACTCATGAGGCTATCGTAGTACGGGATGAGTTTCTGCGCAACCGGAATTGACTAAAAACTCAATACTCTGGCCCACAATGACTTTTCCATCCGGGAGCCTCGGCTTACTCGCCCCAGTGAACTTATCCCAAATAGGAAAAGCAATCCTGCGCGCAGGTCTTTGCATCCCGAATGAAGGCACACGCGGGCGCCATTATCTTGTCGCCCGACGGCGAAGTATCGGTGATTTCCGTTACATTATTTGCCCCGAATGGATGCCGCTAATGTAATTTGCTGGCCTCGGTCCATATATCCCGCCGTAGCAGACGCGGCACTCGCACCCACCACGGATCGTTTGGCTTTGTTCGGTTGCGGATGAATCTTCGAGCGCGCGAGGTCGTAAGACGATGAGCACACCTGTTCTGAAGACGAGGATCGTCAAGGAAGCGCGGAGACTCGGTGCCGACCTGATTGGATTCGCACCTGTCTCGCGCTGGCGCGAATACGGCGAACTCAAATCAGACTATTGGCCAGACATCATTTGGAATAAAGCTCAGACGGTGATCGTGCTCGGTGTGCCGATGCTGTTGCCGATTGTCGAGAGCACGCCATCGATCAATCACACCGTTTTGTACGACACGACCAACACGCTTCTCGACCAGATGGCGTATCGGCTGGCGGTATTTCTCAACAATCTCGGGTACGCGTCCATTTTTATGCCACGGGATGGATACGGCAGCCTGGAGATTCTCCTGAAGAAGATGCCCGCTTGTTTCAGCCACGTATATGCGGGTAAATACGCAGGACTGGGAACCATCGGCTACAGCCATAATCTGCTGAATCCGAAGTACGGCCCGCGCGCGCGTTACGTATCCGTGCTGACGTCCGTTGCGATATCCGGCGATCCGGTGATTGAGAAGAATCTCTGCAAGGGATGCCGCTTGTGCGGAAGGCTGTGCCCGGCGCAGGCCATGCGACCGGTACCAGGCAGTGACATTGCCGAGTTCGATGCGGTGAAATGCACGCAATTTCATCAAGAGCTTGTGACGGAAAACCGTTGGCCTTGCGGCGCTTGCTCTAAGGTCTGTGCCATAGGGGAAGACCGCAAGCTCTACGGCAGCACCAATGTGCATGCCTACCTGAGAGAACGCGAAACGATCGCTTCCGATCCCTCGCATCCCGATTTCAAGCATCTTGTCCATTTGCGGACGCATGGTTCGAGCGGCGACCGCAAGTATTGATTGTGCAGGATACGATAACTCTCTTCACCTTAGATTCGTTTGGGCACTGGTACAAGCATTGTCGACGCATCGAGGATGTGCCCGGATCGAAGGCTCCACAAGCGCATTGCGAACAGACTCGGATTGATGCTAGGCTCGTACCATGACGACGCTCCACAGGATCGCTTGTTGTCCGGTACTCCCTAAGACACCGGCAAGTTCCTGTTGTTGAAGCAACGCTCTTCCATCCCTTTGTAAGACCTCCGCTCGAATATATCGACTTCGCTATCGTTCTCAGCCATCTATCAAGAACCCCGTCCGCTGAAAGAGGTTTTGCTAATGATCATCCAAGGCTCAAAGTCGACCTTTCCACTCGTTGTCACAGCCGCCCTGCTGGCCCACTCCGCCGTAGCTGTGTTGGCCCAAAACTCCGACAGCCGCCCTGTTCCGGGCGACTCACCGGCCGGCACATGGATCGGCACGGCGCAAGTCAACTCACACGAGGTTCCATTCCGCCTTGAAATCGCGGGAAGCGGTGACCAAGTGCGGGCTGCTCTGGTGAACGGAAAAGAAAGGTCCGAGGCTTCGAGCGGGAGTTACGCGAATGGGCACCTGATTCTTCATTTCGACTACTACGCGAATACCCTCGACGTTACGCTCGATCACGGGGCCTTGACCGGAACCTTTAGTGGCCGCGGCCGCAGCGTACTAGTCAGGGCCGATTTGAATGGCCAATTGCCAGTTGCGGATGCGAATCCACCACATATCGGCGGCATGTGGGAGGTCGCGGTCGACAAGGGGGCCAAGGGAGAGCATTCCTGGAAGCTTCGGGTTCGGCAGGCAGGCCCCAATGTGAATGCGGTAATCGAACGCATCGATGGCGACACCGGCAACCTGTATGGCATTTGGCGCGAAGGCGCATTCACGGTTAGCCACTTCACGGCGGCTGGTCCCAATTTTGTAGTTCTGCGCCCACAATCAGATGGAACCCTTCAGGTGGAAACCTCAGCGCACGGCGGCACAGTCGAGAGCTTACCGGCCCATCGTGCGTCTCCATTGCAAACTGTTGCTTTGGAAAGCGCCGATGACCCTCTGCACCACACATTCTTGAAGAATCCCGATGAGCCGCTGGAATTTCGTTTTCCCGATCTCAGCGGCAAATTGATTTCCAGTGCTGACGCCAAATTCGCTGATAAGGCGCTAATCGTTTCAATCGGAGGCAGTTGGTGCCCGAACTGCCAGGATGAAGCCCCGTTTCTCGAAGATCTCTACCGCAAGTACCACGCCCGGGGACTGGAAGTTGTAGAACTCAGCTTCGAGGAATCGTCGCAACTCCAGAATCCGGTGCGTCTGCGCGCGGTCATTCAGCGTTACGGTATAACTTATCCCGTATTGGTCGCAGGTACGCCTGATCAACTAAATGAGAAGTTTCCGAGTGTGGAGAACCTCAACTGCTGGCCGACGACCTTCTTCGTCGGAAAAGACGGACTCGTGAAAGCCATTCATACGGGTTACGCCGGCCAGGCCACCGGCAGAGACAATCGCAAACTCGAGTCTCAGATTACAGCACAGGTTGAGCAGCTTCTCGCAGGTAAGTCATCTTCCCCGCGTTCGCAGGTAGCGCAGAAGCAGTAAGCGACATTTCGAGCACGCGCCAATGCAATATCGATGCTCCGATGAACAAGAGCTTTTCGACGTTTGTGCATCCATTTGGTCGCATCAATTAGAGCGAGTGATCCAACAAGGAGGTCCGAAATGAGCTATGTACTGAACGAGGTTCTGGCAGCTAACCAAGATTACAGCCGTCACTTCGGCGACAAGGCCGACCTTGCCTTGCCGCCAGCGCGCCGCTTTGCCGTGCTGACTTGCATGGACGCGCGTCTTGATCCCGCGAAGTTCGCTAGGTTAGCGGAAGGCGACGCCCATGTGATTCGCAATGCCGGCGGACGGGCAAGTGACGACGCCATCCGCTCACTCGTAATCAGCTATAAACTGCTTGGTACTCGCGAGTTCTTCGTCATTCATCACACGGATTGCGGAATGCAGCTCTTCACGAACCAAGTAATGCGCACTCTGCTGGCCAACAGTCTCGAAACCGCCGAGCTTCGCCCCGACGGGTTCCATGATGTCGGCAATGGTCCGGGGTCTCGTGCTGGTGAATACATTGAGTGGCTTACGGTATCCAATCCACAACAGGCCGTAGTGGACGATGTCACGCGCATCCGCAATCATCCGCTCGTGCCGCCAACGATCCCGATCTACGGCTACATCTACGATGTGAAGACCGGCAAACTAATCGAGGTCGAGCGAGCCATCGAGATGGGCATTGCCGAGTCGGGTAAGCAAGACAACATCCAAAGAGGTGTCGCCGCCTGATCCCCACGTTGATCGCAATCTCTTGTGCCAACAGTTATCCAGATCTTCAGACAGCAAGGATTATGGCCATGCGATCGGCAGTTACAGAAACTATCGTCACTGTCCCTATGGCGCCATCGAGTTTGACAATAAGCGTGGCTGGAAGTAGATTCATTCACATGGTGCATATCCTCAGGACATATTGTTGTTCGCCATGTATCTCTGCTGGTGACTCGGGGATCGCGCCCACATTTTCCGATATGTGATCTAAAGCGATCAATCTGCTTGTAGATGCCCGCTCGCCAGCATTGCTGGGGCGGGCATTGTGTTTTGGCACAGTGCGTGGCCAAAGTTTACGTCCTGAGAAGGATGACTTAGGACAAATCAATTCCTTCCGATCGAAAAAAACAAGCAACTGAGGCACCCAATGAATCTGCGGTTACGACGCATTCTCCGATTTGCGATTGCGCCTGTGTTCTCGCTCCTTTTTGCGCCATGTGTTTCAGCTGAGCCGCCTGGCAAGACTCTGATCGTCGTCGCGCATCCGGATGACGAATATTACTGCGCGGCAACGGTATACAGAATGGCGGTGCAGCTGGGTGGAAGCGTCGATGAGCTCATCATTACCGATGGCGAAGGGGGCTTCCGGTATTCCACGCTCGCCGAGCCTTATTACGGAAAATCGCTCACCACCGAAGCAGTGGGCCGCGCAGAGCTTCCGGCGATCCGGAGGGAGGAGGCAATCCACGCCGGCAAAGTGCTGGGAATCAGGATGCACTTCTTTCTCGGCCAGAAGGACGATGATTTCACACTAGACGCCGACGACGGCCCTCAGCGCAACTGGAATCCGGCGTTCATAACCGCAAGAATCATATCTCTGGTGCGGACAGAGCACTACAAATACATCTTTTCTATTCTTCCTCGCTCAACGACGCATGGACATCATCAGGCTGCAACAGGGCTTGCGGCTATCGCAATTCAAAGCTTGCCAGTGAGTCTTCGACCAATCTTACTGGGGTTCGACACGGATCCAGCGGAGTTCGTTACGCCGTCGCACATGTCAAGAAGCCAGCAATGGGATCCGAAGTATGCTTACGCGTTCGATAGAACTGCCAAATTCGGCTTTAAGAAAGCTCTGTCCTATCAAATCGTTGTCAACTGGATGATTGCGGAGCACAAGTCCCAGGGCCTGTTGCAGACCATGGACAACAAAGATCCGAAGGAATACATATGGGTGGACTTGGCGAGCCCTCCCAATGCAAAGAGCGCCGCAAGCTCGCTTTTCCGCCTTCTCGATGCAAGTCCGGTGCACAATGACGAATTCAGGTGACGTCCAATTGATGAACCTCCATGATCTACAGTCTTTCCCAAGCCTTTCGGAGCAACGAGCGGTTTCGGTGGAGCTCTTCCTGCGCAAAATCGTTCGCGACCTGCGGACCCAGAACACGCCCTATCAGAATGCAGTTCGCGCTTTCCAAGAACGGTACATCGTCGAGGTATTGGCCACCCATGCCTATCATTTGGGTAGAACAGCGGAAGAACTCGGCATCCACCGCAACACGCTCACCCGGGCCATCCGCGACCTTGGAATCGATGTTCGGGGGGCGCGACGCGCCATAGGACTGGTCGATTGACGGACGGGGCAGGAAGTTGCGAACAAGGCTGTATACACGGACGCAAGACAGAATCGCGACGGGGCCAGTTGCCAATGAGCGCAACTCTCGAAGATGTCTTCAGGGTGTTTTCGACCTCGTAAAGGAGCGAATATGAACGGTCGTATTTTCATTTCGTTATCACCTTTGACAAAGATGTGGAGAGACTTGATACAGGCCACAGCGCGACCCATGAAGGAGAAATGCATCACACCGCCAAGTGTCAAACGCATTGGCAATTCTGTTTGGCAGATAAGCCACATAGCTCCACGAAAGATGCGGCATTGAGGGCGGTGCAAGTCAAGCGATGCGGGGACAGCTAACACTTGACACGATCTCTTCTTCGATGCAACATCGAAGTAACCTCTCATCGAGTTCGCTTGCGTTCTCGAGGCAGAAGAACATCTTCGATGACTAGCCTGTTCCTAAACCGCGCTTGTTGTAGCCCGCTGACATAGTCGAGCGACATCGCGGATAAACGCTGGCCAATCCCTCCGTTGTGCTGAACAGGATCCTGAGGCAGGAAGCGCGCCCACGAGTCGACCTCGTGGGCTTTTCATTTGCGCGCTGCCCACGGCGATTAAAAGGGTCCATTTCCCTTTGCCGTAGCCATCGACACAATGACGACCCACTCGAATAAACCTATATTGCTGCGCTTTATTTCTCAATCGGGAGATGAAGCCTGCCAGACAGTTCAACCGCAGATCAAGTTTATTTCGGAGAACATTCAATGAATCTGACCCAAAGCACCAGCTTGTTGCTGAGTGGCAGCCTGTCCCTGAGCTCAGGTCTGCCGGCATTGGCGCGCGGCAATGGCGCTCAAAATTCCCAGAACCGTCCCGCGGATACGGCAATTCCGTCTGAGGATCTTCATCCATCGTGGCCGCTACCGCCGAAGGCTCCGGACGGTGCGCCCAACGTTGTACTGATCCTGGTTGACGACGTGGGTTTCGGCACAACGGGCGCTTTCGGTGGGCCCATCTCCACACCGAACTTTGACAGGCTGGCCGCTTCAGGCCTGCGTTACAACTCATTCCATGTAAACTCGCTCTGCTCGCCCACGCGCTCCGCCCTTCTAACCGGACGCAACAACCACGAGGTTGGCTTCGGCACGGTGGCCGAGGGCGCCAGCGGCTATCCGGGCTACAATTCGCTGCTGCCGAAGAGCGCGGCGACGATCACCGAAGTGTTGAAGGAAAATGGTTACAGCACGGCCGCCGTAGGCAAATGGCACAACACGCCCACGTGGCAGGTGAGTCCGGCCGGTCCGTTCGACCGCTGGCCCAACGGCCTTGGCTTTGAGCACTTCTATGGGTTCCTTGCGGGTGCCGACAATCAGTACTTCACGCGCATCTATCGCGATCAGACTCCGGTCGAGCCATCTAAGACGCCAGAGCAGGGCTATCACTTCACCACCGACATCACCGATGAATCCATCAAGTGGCTGCACGAACACGACGCCGTTGCGCACGACAAGCCATTCTTTCTCTACTACGCAACCGGCGCCACGCACACGCCGCACCAGGTGCCGCAGCAGTGGATCGATAAGTACAAAGGCAAGTTTGATGCCGGATGGGACGTGATCCGCCAGCAGGCTTTCGAGCGCCAGAAAAAACTCGGTGTCATTCCCGCCAATGCCGAGCTGACTCCGCGCCCCACAGGTCTGCCTGCTTGGGACTCTCTCACTGCCGAGCAGAAAAAGCTCCTCGCCCACCAGGCCGAAGTGTACGCAGGCTTCACCGAGCAGACCGACTACGAGATCGGCCGACTGCTTGACGCAATCCGCGACGAAGGCGAGGCCGATAACACGGTTGTGATTTGGATCTTCGGTGACAACGGCGCCAGTGGCGAGGGCGGCCTGGAGGGAACCGATGCGCACGACGTGAATGGCAAGCCGCTGAGCATCGAGGCGCGGCTCGACGTTGCCGACGTGCTGGGCAGCGAAACCTACATGAATCACTTTGCCGCCGCGTGGGCTTGGGCGTTGTCCTCGCCCTTCCAGGGAACCAAACAGGATGCTTCGCACTTGGGCGGAACAACCGATCCACTGGTGATCTCCTGGCCGGGACACATCAAGGATGCCGGCGGACTGCGCACCCAGTTCTCGCACGTCAACGATATTGCGCCGACGATTTACAACATCGCAGGCATTAAGCCGCCCTCTGCCGTCAACGGAGTGCCTCAGCTTCCACTCGAAGGCACCAGCCTGACATACACCTTCGACCACTCCGACGAACCTTCGCATCATCACATCCAGTACTTTGCTACGAGCGGTAATCGCGCCATCTATAAGGATGGCTGGTGGGCGGGCGATCTTTACCGGGAAACATGGGAATCGCCAACCGCGCTTCCGGCGGGGAACAATGAGACTCCGAACACGCATCCGTGGGAGCTCTACAACCTCAACGACGACTACAGCCAGGCGCACGACCTGGCAGCAAAGTATCCCGAGAAGCTGAAAGAATTGCAGACGCTTTTCGACCAGGAGGCGCGGCGCAATCATGTGTATCCGTTGCTGCCGGGCTATGACGGATATCCGGTGGGCCAGGCTGCCGGTCAGACCGTGTTCACCTATCGAGACGGAGTCGACCGTATCGTGCCGCGCATTGCGCCGTTCCTGTCCGGGCACGCTTACACCATTAGCGCGGATGTCGACATTCCGGTGCGCGGCGCGGAAGGCGTGATACTGGCTCAGGGGAGCCGTTATGGTGGCATCACTCTGTTCGTGAAGAACGGACATGTCGTCTATGAGATCAACGCTTACGGCAACCGTTCAGGCCAATTGACTTCCTCGGATGTGCTGCGGCCGGGCAAAGCGCACATCGTTCTCAACCTTACACCGGTGAACGCAATTGCGGGACCGCCCATCGGGCCGTTTCTCTCGCTGCGGCCGCCCTCAGGCAGCATTGCCGGCTCGGGCACGCTGTCGATTAACGGCCAGCCGCAGGGCAACGCCGATTTCACAAATGTCAATGTATCCGCCAACGAGACGCTGGATGTGGGCAGCGACCTTGGCTCGCCCGTCAGTCCAGATTACAAATCGCCCGATCGTTTCACCGGAAAGATCGAAAAGGTAACGATCGAGGTCAAGTAACTTCGGCTCACAGATCCTGCGGCAGGAGAATAGGTGTGGTTCTTCTGCCACTCATTCGAGATAACAGTCTTCACCAACCGTTTGAAAGGTAAATCTCATGAACGTGTCCTTCCGCGCTGCGGACGATCGCGTCTGCAACTGGTTGCCGCTTGCGCCCGCAGGCAACGCCCGCCTCACGCTTCGCCTTTATAGCCCGCGCGACGAGATTCTCGACGGCCGCTATGCCTTCCCGGCTCTGGAACATCTGGAGGAAACCCGATGAAATGTATCTCACTCACGCTGCCGGCTTTTCGTCAATTATCCGCAGTATTCCTTGGTCTTGGGATGATTGTGACCGCGACCCAGGTTAATTTCGCGCAGGCCGCCTCTGGCGCAACCGATAACTCCATCCCTGGCTGGAAGCAGTTCGCGGCGCAGCTTGGAGATCTCGATACAAAGTTCGTCTCGCTACTTCCCGAGCGCCTGCGTAACGATCCGCAGGTGCGCGCGGAGGCCGGCCGGCTTTTGCTTGAGGCGCTGGCGTCGAAGACCATTTGGGCCATTGGCAGCGACCCGGATCATCCGGCTTTCCTGCCGGTTTCCCAATTCTATTTGAATGTTGGCCAGCCCAATGCCGATACCACGTATCGCAGCGCGGCCATTGATGCGACGGGAAGCTACCGCATCCGCGGCCAGCCTGGTTCGTTGCGCATTCTGCGCCTCGGCCTCTTTGCTCCTCCTCGAGTGGGACCTGCTTTCAGCCTGCCGATTCCCACTTACTACGACTTCAAAGCCTTGCATTTGGACGCACAAGGCCGCTTTGATGTGCTTGTTAGCCCCGAGCGTCCGGCCGGCTATAAAGGCGATTGGTGGCAGCTCAAGCCCAACACCGAGCAGTTGCTGCTGCGCCAGGTTGCCTTCGACTGGGCTAGCGAGCGGGATCCTCGCGTCTCCATTGAGCGCGTTGACCGTCCCGTCTACAGACCACGTCCGACTGCCGTTGACCTCAAAAAAAGATTAGACAAGCTGGCGGACGAGGTAAGCAATGCAGCTCTGCTTCTGATCGACCATGTCGAGAACCTGCGCAAGCAAGGCTACATCAACAAGCTCAAGCTCTACGACTATTCGCACCAGGGCGGCCTCATCGGCCAGACTTATTTCGAAGGCGCCTATGAGCTGAAGCCCGACGAGGCACTGATCGTCGAGGCCAAAGTTCCAGCGGGCTGCACTTATTGGTCGATTCTGTTAGCTGACGATATCTACGAGACCATCGACTGGTACAACAACCAAAGCAGCCTCAACGGCGCACAGGCCCGCGTGGACCCGGACGGCGTGGTTCGCTATGTCATTTCGGCCAAAGATCCGGGCGTGCCGAACTGGCTCGATACTGCCGGTTATAACAGTGGGGCCATTCAGGGACGCTGGCTGGAGTGCTCGGACAATCCGGTTCCTGCGGTGCGCAAGGTGAACTTCGCAGATTTACGCGCAAATCTTCCGCCGGACACGCCTGCTATCTCCGCTCAGCAGCGCGAGGAATTGGTGCGCGAGCGCCGCTCGCAGGTGCAGCAAAGGCCGCTGTGGTAGTGTGACGAACCGCCAGGACTCTCTGAGCGCCGCAAGCCCGGAAATCCTCGCGTCCGCCCTTTCGTCGAAAACCTTGCCAAGTTGGCAAGCCGCTCTAATACAAGAAAGGAATACTCATGATTCGCTCGCTGTTGTTTGCTCTGACGACTGGAGCAATTTTGATTTCATGCTCGGAAGCCATAGCTCAATCGCCCTTGGATACCGCAGAGCAGCGTGAGCTTGACGAGCAGTCTTTGCGCGTTCTTTCGAGCTCGCAGGTGCAGGCCGAAGTCGATTTTGTCACGCGGACCTTCTCCACCGATGCCTATGCCCAGACGGAGGAAGGGAAGAGGATTCTCAAGCACGCCGTAGACGAAGTCGTTTACGCGGGGGTGGTGGACAGCATCAACCGCGACCCTGCGCGCCCGCGTCTGCAGTGGCTTTGGGCTCCCGCGCACACTGCCTCCGGAATTGCCATACCGGCCAGCAAGGTGCTGATGCCCAATGTCGACAATGTCTTCCGCATCTTTCCAGTGGACAATCGCCACCACTATCGTCTAACCGCGCATCCGACAGGGCCTGTTCCCACGCAGTTTTCGCTGCAACTCCTTCCCGCGTTGCCGGGAGAGGAGTCCTGGAGCAAAGTGATTCAGGAAGTTGTGGACACCGACATACACGCGGAAGCTGACGGTTCCTTCACGCTCACGATTGGTCCGGAGCCCGTCGCAGGAGGTCTCAACCGCATCGAGACCAACGAAAACGCTCACTTCATTTTGATTCGCGATACCATCCAGGATTGGTCCCGGGAGACGCCGTATCGGCTGGAACTCACCACTCTCGATGGGCTAGCTTCCAACTCTCCGAACGACGACGCGACCTTGGCGCGCCAAGCCGCTCAAAGGATCCAGCAGATCGCTCCGCGCATTCTGCAATCTAAAGGTGGCGGCATTGCTGGCCTCCCTGGCTTCTATCAAGGCCCTCCCAACCAACTCGCCGCGCCGCGAGTACGGGAAGGCGGGCGCTGGGGCCTGGCCACTTCGGGACATTTTCGGCTGGCTGACGACGAGGCGCTCGTCCTGACTCTCGATCCCATCGGCACCAAATATGTGGCCGTCCAACTGGCTAGCGGCTGGCTTAGCTCGCTCGACTACGTGCATCGCACCGCGTCACTCAATCTCGCGCAAGCAAAGACAAATCCCGACGGGACACTTACCCTGGTAGTTGCGCCCAAAGACCCGGGCGTGGCCAACTGGCTCGACACCACAGGTCTGCATGAAGGCACAATATTCGTGCGCTGGCAGAAGCTGCCGGAGTCGCTCGATGCCCACGCACTTGGAATCCGTTCCGTTGCACTCGTCAAAGTGAAGGATCTCGATCCCGTGCTGCCACGCTTGTCACCCGAGGAACGCGAGGCGCAACAGGAGGCACGCGCCACAGCCTATTCGCGCCGCTCGGCAAATTGAGTTATTGCGCTCCGGGTTGGGCAACAATCCTACGGCGATGATCTGACGGCAGTAAAGTACCCTGCGATCAAGGCCACTGTGAGCGTTCTGTATCTCTCCAACTCTGAACAGGACTCTACGATTGAGAACGCGCTGGTTACGCTGCGACATTGCAGAGTGTCGAAGATGCTGGTCTACACGCCGCCCCATTCTTAGGATTTCGCATTCTGAGTTGGAACGATGGCAGGACCTCGGAAGTTCGCCGAGGCTGAGTGAGC
>Ga0187847_10001108_pt1 | contig 25715 bp, 12 predicted proteins | sample June2016WEW_4_10_FD_132458 | JGI IMG/M metagenome (GOLD analysis project Ga0187847, IMG submission 132458) | Peatland microbial communities from SPRUCE experiment site at the Marcell Experimental Forest, Minnesota, USA - June2016WEW_4_10 | ecosystem: Environmental > Terrestrial > Soil >...
ACAAAGTTGGATTCACGCGCCGTGTAAACATTTAACGGTTTGCCGCGCCATTGCGGGCCTTGTTCGAGCGCGCCGTCGCGCAGTTCCACTTCAATCAGGCCGCTAGCGGTTACGATACGGGTGATATGGAACGCCAGCAGGCCGGCGCTTAAGCCGCGGCCCAGAGCCTTGCCGACCGCTTCTTTGGCGCACCACATGCGCAGAGCCCACTCCTGTCGGAGATCCGGCGGCAGAGAGTTCAGCAGACTGCGCTCATCCGGACTGAAAGCTATAGCCCCGAAATCCTCGCGGGGATGGTCTAGACTTTCCAGATCGACACCTACGCGCGCCTCGGGGTTGAGGACGGCCAGCGCGACGGCTGTGCCCTGGCTGTGTGCGATGGAGAGGGAAGGCAGCAACCGCTCCTTTACGCTTGCAGCTTGGATTGAGGAAACCGATACAAGGGGCCGACCGAACGCATCCGGGACAATTTCGATCTCTCCGGGTAGGAGATGCTGGTCCAAAACCCTTTCGAACAGCGACCGTACCGCTTCTTTGGCGGCGCAGCGGCCCAGCAGCCATTCGCGGCGGCGTTTCTCAACCCCGCGCATGGATGCCCAGAATTCCCGCTCAGCCGGGCTAAGTATGCTATCGGCCAGCACGTTCGGCGCGGACGGCAACTCATCCAGACGAACGTAGGCAGACTCCGGCCAGGGGCCCAGGGGGCATCCCACAGGCAACCCCGCCTGCGTCACAGACGAGTCGTAAACCAAGCTATCAAAAACATCCATATAAAAAAGCCAACGGATCCGACTACTGAATTGCGGTGGCTGAAACCGAAGTCTCCGCCTGCGAACGGTATTCTCTATCGTAATACTCGCGGACCCATTCGCGGTTGAGCTCTTCCCCGGAGCGCAACGTAATTTCGCGGCCGCACTGCGCGCACTTCATGCGAAAACCCATGGAGGGCACCATAGGGCCATCACAGGACTCACATTGCGCGGGCGTATATTGTGCCAAGTCCTGGATCATCTTCACCCAGGTGCTCACTTTCAAAAAGTAAGATTGTAAGTCCTTTACGGCTACTTCGCCCTCGAAGGCCCGCGCGTCGGCTTGCGGCAGGCGCCGTAACAGAAACCGCTTGCCCTCAGCGGTGAGGTATCCGTCGTTTTCCAAAATGCCCGGGCCGAAAACCTCTACCGCGGTTTCCAGGATGGACTTATCGGGCAGAAAGATGTGGAATTGGGTTTCGGTTTCCATGGTGATCTCGATCAGGTCGAGCGATTCCGCGCCAAGGTCGGTCAAGTGGGTTTCCGGGGCGATTTTGGGCCCATCCATACGTAAGTTTTTTGCAACGATCTGAGCGAATTTGTCGAACACCTCCGATTCAGTCATTCTTGGCATTTTGTTTTCCTTGCAGCTCGCTTCGCTCTATCCGGCCCAGGCGCGCACCGCCAACACGGCGTTTTGGCCGCCGAATGCAAACGCATTCGCTAGCGCGGCGCGAACCGTGGCGGCGCGACTTTGGTTGGGAACGTAATCGAGGTCACAGGACGGATCCGGTGACCGCAAATGCATGGTGGGCGGAACTTGGCCCTCGGCAATCGCTTTTACTGCACAAATCACATTGCAGACGCCTGCCGCGGAAATGGTATGACCGATTTGGCCCTTGTTTGAGGATACCATCAAACGCTTGGCGTGCGGTCCGAATGCGCGTTTGATCGCGGCGGTTTCCATGGGGTCGTTCTTAGGCGTTGAGGTACCGTGCGCCGCGATATAGTCCACATCCTCGGGGGCAAGGGATGCCTGTCGCAGGGCGATCGAAATGGCCTCGGCTTCCGCGCTGCCGTCCGGAGAGGGATCGGTCAGAGTGTGGGCATTGAGGCTGGATCCATACCCGGCGAGCTCGGCGTAAATCCGCGCGCCGCGCGCCCGGGCGCTCTCGAGATTCTCCAGCACAACGGCACCGCCGCCTTCGCCCATCACGAACCCGTCGCGCTGCCGGTCGAAAGGCCTGGAGGCCGACTCCGGATCGGCGTTGCGGCTCAATGCTCCCAGGAGGCTGAAAGCCAGAATCGGCAACGGACTGACCAGGGCAGCTGCGCCACCTGCCAACATAGCCTTGACCCTGCCCAAGCGCACCAGCCTGAAGGCTTCACCGATGGCATGTGAACTGGCCGCGCATGCCGTATCCATAACGAAAGCCGGTCCGCCAAATTTCAATAGCTTGGCCGGCACGCTGGCAAGCATGTCGCCCAGGCGGCGATAAAAGCTGTTGTCCGGCTGGCGGCCTTCGCGGGCGAAGCGTGCCATATCCAGCGCCGGGCGATCGGGCTTGCGTAGCTGGAAATAGTGCTTCATGAGGGCCATGTCGAGATAATTTACGCTGGTACCCACAGCGATTCCGATATCCGCCGGGGCCAGCCCCTCGGGAGCGCAGTCCAGCCGGGCGTCGGCCATGGCCTCCCGAGCGACCGGCAAGAACAACCGCACCCCGCGGCGGCACCATGCCGCGGGAATGGAATTCTCTCCCGTATCCCGCGGAACATGTTTGACCTCTGCTGCAACTTTAGTGTTGTACTCCGAAGGGTCCCAGAAGCTGAGGGACGCGATGCCGCTATCGCCCGCCAGCAACCGCTGCCAGCACGTGCGCAAATCCGGCCCGAGCGACGTGCTCATGCCCATTCCGGTGATGACCACTCTGTGCATTCGCTTGCAGCGTGCGACTTTTCAGCTTTTGCTATGGCACGGCCGCCATAGCCTGAACCACCTAGCCGGCGGCGCGCAACTCCTCGTTCTCTTCCTTCGCGACTTCCGCGGTGTCGCGTAGCAGGAATCCCTGACCAATCAGGTACTCCATGATGAGTTCGGCGTTGTGTTGCGGGGTAGTTTTGCCGGTCAGCAAAGTGATTTCCGGATTGAGAGGCGCTTCGTAGGGATCGTCCACTCCCGTGAAGCCTTTAATCACGCCGGCGCGGGCCTTACCGTAAAAGCCCTTTACATCGCGCTGCTCGCAAATTTCGACAGGAGTGTCGACGAACGTTTCGATAAACGCGTCTTTGCGCATCATCGCGCGCACCCGGTTGCGGGTCTCGCGATAAGGACTCACCGCCGCGCAAATGACCGCGCCGTGGTGCCGCACGATTTCCGAAGCGACATAACCAATACGCACGATATTCGTGTCACGATCTTCGCGGGAGAAGCCCAAACCCTTGGACAGATGGGTACGCACGACATCGCCGTCCAGAACCGTCACGGACCGGCCGTGCTCCATCAGCATAACGGTCAGGACGTCGGCAATCGTGCTCTTGCCGGCGCTGGGCAAACCAGTGAACCAGATACAGAAGCCTTGCTTGTTGCGCGCGGGATATGCCGAACTCAGGATCTCGGCGGTTTCCTTGCGTGTGAACCAGGAAGGCAGCAGACGGCCCTTGGTCAAGTAATTGTCGCGCACCTGCGTTCCTGAAATGGAGAAGACCTTCCGGTTGGGCTGAATTTGGGTGACCTGCTCATAGCGGTCCTCATCGGCCAGGTAGACCATCTCCTCATACGGAAGACATTTCACGCCGATTTCATCGCCGTGCTTTTTGAGAAGCTCGCGCGCCGCGGCCGGATCGTAAAAAGGCTTGCCTTTGGAATTCTTGCCCGGACCGGCGTGGTCCCGCCCGACGATGAAGTGATTGCAGCCGAAGTTCCGGCGGATGATGGCGTGCCAGATGGCTTCCCTAGGACCGGCCATACGCATGGCGAGCGGCAGCAAGCTGAGAAGTGTGGTATTCGGGTCGTAGTAATTCTCGATGAGCGCTTTGTAAATACGCACGCGCGTGTAATGATCCACGTCGCCCGGCTTGGTCATGCCAACCACCGGGTTCAGGAGCAGGTTGGCGCCGGATTCCTGCGCGGCGCGTTTGGTTAGTTCCTCGTGCGCACGGTGCATGGGATTGCGGGTCTGGAAGGCAACCACGTCGGAATTTCCCATGTTTGACAGGAGCTCACGCACTTCCGCGGGGGTGCGCCGTAATTCGGGGAAATCGAAGTGTTGCGGCATCTCGAGGACTTTGAGCGGTCCGCTCAGGCGGAACTTGCCCCAGGAAAGCATCTCACGGTACGTGGGGTGTTCCTCGTCCGAGCATCCCAGGCCCTTCGCGGCCTCTTCGTGCGGGTCAGCTTCGAAGATCTCGTCTACCCGCATCCAGGCGATCAGGTTGTTATTGGCATTGCGCAGGGCGATTTCCTGCCCCTCGTGAATGCCGTCCAATTTGGTTACGGGCAAAGTGATCGGTATTGACCAGATGAGCCCATTCGCCAGCCGCATGTTGTTCAGCACGCTGTCATAATCGGCCTTGCTCATAAAGCGGTCGAGCGGTGAGAAACCGCCAAAGGCCAACAGTTCCAGGTCGCATATGCTGCGTGGGGACAATTGCAGGGTGGGACCTTCGCCTGCGCGGCGCGCTAAATCTTCGCGCTCGTTGCCTTCGACCCGCAGATCGATCAACTTGCCGCCGTAAGGCGTATTCAATTCGACTTTGTTTTTGGATTCCATGTTTCTCCGAAAAATTCGTTCTTTCAATTTCGCGCGATGGACAGGATCGGGCGCAGGCAAAACCTAAATCACAACCACGTTGGCGATGCAGGCCAAAAAGTTAAGGATACTCTGCCCGTTGATGTTGCGGCAGGCTTACCAGTACCAGATCTTACGGTACCCTGACCACCATTTACAAATCCGGGAGCTTCCGGATGGTACGTTTCTTAACGAACTCGCCCGCATCCGACTTCACTGCGGCTGCGCGCCATAAGGCTACATCCCTGCATGGATTCAGGCGTTTCAAGACCTGCCAAATCCAGCAAAGTAGGTGCGATATCCAGCAAATGAAGGCCCTCCAACTCGCCCCTTACCGGCAGATTGGGAGATGCCAGTAAAAAACTGCCGAACTGGGCATGATTGCAATCGTCGGGACCAGTGTCGTTCTCCTGCAGATAAAGCGTGTCATACCCCAACCCGCCAATGGAGCGCCAGTACAGCGCCCCGAAATGCACGATCAGATCCGGAGGCACGTTGCGCAAATTGCGGTAAAGATCACGCGGCTGAAATACCAGCGAGCCCATCGGTTCACCGCGATCGTCGCGCAGGGCGTGGAAACGCGCGGTCATGTCCTGAATCAACTCGTCGTACTCGGATTCCGGCACAATACCCTGGGGCTCGCGCCCTTGCACATTGAAGAAAACCCTGGCGTAATAGCCGCCTTCGCTCCAGACCCGCGTGTGCTCCCAATCCACCAGGGACGGTGAAAACGGCGTGGGCTTCGTGAGGGGCTCTTTCAATACGAGCAGGCCTTCCCTCCGCAACCACTCGTTGACACAGAAGCCGCCTTCCAAGCGCTGCGCGCCATGATCGGAGACCACCAGTATATTGGTATCGTCGTCGAGCAATTCCAAAAGGTTGCCAATCTCCTGGTCGACATACGTGTAATAGTCGTGAATCAGCGTCTCGTACGGATTACCTGCCACGTACTGGCGGTGCTGTTTATCGTGATACTTCCAGAAACCGTGATGGATGCGGTCGACGCCAATTTCTACAAATTGAAAATAATCCCATTCCTGAGTGGCCATCAGGTAGCGGATCACTTCAAAATGCTTCCGCGTCATGTCGTAAATCTGATCGCGGAGCCACTCTTTGTCGTCCGTGCGGAAGCCTTTGACGTCTACCGGGTACTCCCCGACCAAACGGTCTATTTCCTGCCGTACGCTGACCGGATAGGTATAGTCATGCGTCTTCGTATCGGGGGTCATGAAGCATCCGACATTGACGCCGTGCATCCGCCGCGGGGGATAGCTGGGGGGAACCCCGACGACCACCACGTTCTTGTGGTGCATGCCCATCACATCCCAAATAGCGGTCTGTTGAATGGAACTGGCATTCACTACGGAAAGACCGTGGTACGAGTAATCCTTGCGATTGCGAAATCCATATACTCCGAGGGATCCCGGATCCTGGCTGGTGGACATGCACATCCAGGCAGGTACGGTGATTGGCGGAATTACGCTCTCCAGCCGGCCGTAACAGCCGCGCTCCATCAGCGCCCGGATATTGTTCAATCCCCGGTGATGGAATAGAATCTCGGGGGCCGCACAATCCAGCCCAATGACAAGAGTCTTCACGTCATGCCTTCTTTATAAAAAACATTTCGGTTGTTCGTCGCGCGCCCAGGGCAAAGACTGGAAACTGCTAGCTTCGCTATTAAGGCATCAGACCACGACAGCACCCCCCGAGTCAAGTTCCCGGGTATGCGTTTAGTACTTGTACCTGCCTACATAAGTCCAATGGCAGGTGATGGTTGCGAGGTTGAGGAGGCAATTCCGACCCGGGAAGTCGTTAACATCCGCTTAACATGAAAACTCTCGTATCTTTAGGTTTTATTGATATGAGCCGGATCGGAGTATGCCGAAAACGGTTGCGGGCCGCAGTCCGGCCCACCAAAGACGTCCTGGAGACCGGCCTTTCAGGTCGTTGGCGGAAAATACAAGCTGGGCATCTGCCAGCCGCGATAATGCTCGGGGCCGACGACGTCCAGCAGTACGTTCGCGGGGCCGATTTGCGGCGCAGCCGGAGTCGGCGCGATTTCCATACTATCGCCGGTTGTAGTGTTCAGGTTGACGACCACGATGGGATTTTCGAAGAAGTAGTTGCCGTTAGCCAGCAATTGGGCGCTCCCCATCGCGTTGGAATAGGCGCCCAGATCGAAGCTCACGCCGTTTGGCGACACCGACACGGTCATAGCGCTTTCATCAAAGCTGACGGCCATGCCGCGGCTATCGCAGTCGTTTGGTTTGCACGCACTGCCCAGACCCGGCACGCCTCCGGTTGAGGTTGCCGGCTGCGATACCCGGGTGTTGCCGTTATCGAAGATAGTCATGGGGCCGGAGCCGCCATTCTCAATTCCGGCGTCGTGCTGGTGGGAAAACCAGGGCCAAGGGTCGTTGTATGCATTCTCAAAAGCGAAATCCCCGCTGGGACCCATGCGCCAGATGGTATCTCCGGTACCCGCGCCGTCCCGATAATCGATTTTCATCACCCAGTCCTGGTGCCTGGAAGACCAAACAATATCACCACTCTGGTTGTTGGGGCCCCCGGAATTCGGCCAGTAGTACAAAGTATTGGCGTGCAGCCAGTCGTGCGCCAAGGGTGCGATGCCGGTACCTAGCAGGAAGACCGGCGGGCAGCCGGATGTGTTGCTTCCACAGGTTTCGCCCAAAACGGCGGCGCGGCTGACTGGAAGCTTAGCATAGCCGTTGCCTCCGCCGGCGGGGTCAAAAACATCCCAATACCATCTGACTTGCCAGTTGGTATCGAGCACGATAATCATGTCGCCGATGACGTCTACGGGAAGACCGCTTTTGTCGCCTTGGGTGCCTGCAGGGAAGATCTTTTCGAGATCGAGCAGAGCCGCGGTCCAGCCGTTGGGTAGAGTCTGAATAGCATCGTGATGAAAAGCGCCCACACAACCCGAACCAACCGGCGCGGGGGTGGGGATGGCCCTGCACGGGCCTCCGTCTATGGCCCCAAGAGCCTTCAGTTGCTGTTGGATGATGCCCATGTTGGTCTCGCGCACGATGTTGCCGGCCAAATCGATTTGCCGCATGAGTTGTTCCTTGGTCACCGTCGGATCCCAGGAAACATCGTCCTGCAGCGTAAGCATGCCGCCTCCCTGAAGGGGGCGCGTTAGGATGCTGCCATTCGTCAAATCGTTGGGATAGTAGTACCAGATGATATTGCCGCCCAAATCGGTGGCTACTTCGGGGAGTGCCGGCGCCGTTCCGAACTGAATCATGTTATGGAGCAGCACCAGGTTGGTCGTGTCGGAGGGTGGACCGGATTTTGGCTGCGAAACTGTGAATGTCGGGAATGGGATCGTATCGGAAAGAGCTTCGCTCGTAAAATTCACCGTAGGACCGTTCGCCGTTTTACTTCCGGTTCTGGTCTCGGCGTAAATACTATAGGGAGTACTGGGCAGCATGCCGGCTATTTCGAACGTCATGCTGGCGGTAGGATGGCAACCCGTCCAATTCGTGGCGATCGGCGGCAGGCTGGCGGATTTTTCTTGAAATACGGCGCGCATCGAACTTCCGGCCGCACACGATGGCGCGCTGAACAGAATCACCAACGGATTTGCGGTCCTTACAATCACCGGAGAGCTGCCGGTGACCACTGGGTCGACCACAAACGTAGCGGTTTTCGACGTTGTTTCACCGCTGCTGAAATCCTTGATAACGACTTGGATATGATAGGCGCCTTCGACCCCTGTGGGTATCCAGACGAAAGGCTGGGAAGTCCAGACGCCCCCGCTGAGCGTACCCACGTTGAAATCCTTGACCAGCGCAGCCTGGGTCGCTTTAGGACCCGTCATGTTGAACTGAAACGTCAGCGGACCCGCACCGGTGTCGGTCGCGGTGGCCGTCCAGGTGATGGTTTTCCCAATCGGCTGCGGCGATTTATGAGATGGCGTGAAGGAAGCGATTGCCACCGTGGCGAACGCCGGCACACAAAATGTGAGAAGGCCCGCTAAGGTAGAGAAACACAGATACTTGTGCGTTTTCATACGATCTCCCAACGTCCACAGTTTGCCCGACCCTCCGGGATTAAGCAAATCCAATGTTCGTTCTTACGTCGTGGGAGGCGCGTAGAGGTTGGGCATCTGCCAGCCGCGATAGTGTTGCGGACCCGCAACGTCCATGAGCACGTCGGCAGGCCCTACCTGAGGGGTGGCCGGAGTGGGAGCGATCTCCATGCTGTAACCAAAAGTGGCGTTCTGTGACAACACGAATACGATCGGATTCTCAAAAAAGTAGTTGCCATTGCCCAACAGTTGAGCGCTGCCCATGGCTGCGGAGTAGCCGCCCAGATCGAAACTCACCACGGGGGTGACTGTCATGGCGCTCTCATCCACCGTGAGTGCCATGCCGCGGCTATTGCAGTCGTTCTTCTCGCATTTCGTCGTGCCTAAACCGAGAGGGGGGCTTGAAATCCGCGTATCGCCGTTATCGAAGATGGTCATGGGCCCTGCGCCCGCGATCTCCATCCCGACGTCGTGCTGGTGCGAGAACCACGGCCATGGATCGTTGTACGTATTATTAAAGGCGAAGTCCGCGGTGCCGGGACTATCATCTTTCGGCCCCATGCTCCACACGATGTTTCCGGTACCGGCGCCATCTTTATAATCGATTTTGTAAACCCGATCCTGGTGTCTCGACGACCAGATGATGTCGCCGCCCGTGGTGTTGCCGTCCTGCGGCGCCGGCCAGTAATAGAGGCTATTGGCGTGCAGCCAGTCATGCGCCAAAGAGGCGATACCGGTGCCTAGCAGAAAGATCGGCGGGCAACCGTTGGAATTGCTGCCGCAGGTTTCTCCCAAGGGCGCTGTCTGGCTGATCGGCAGCGCGGGATAGCCGTTGCCCCCATTCGCGGGATCGAACGTGTCCCAATACCAGACCACCTGCCAATTGGTGTTGAGGACCAGAATCATGTCTCCGATGATGTCTACCGGAAGACCGCTGGTATCGCCCTGCGTTCCCGGCGGGAAGATTTTTTCGACATCCACCAGGGCCGCGGTGTACCCATTTGGCAGAGTTTGAATCGCATCGTGGTGAAAGGCGCCCAGACACGCTGCGCCCACCTTCGCCGGGCGGGCAATGGCGGTGCATGAGCCCCCATCCGCCGCTCCCAGCGCGATCAGTTCCTGCTGGATCACGCCCGTATTAGTTTCGCGTATCAAGTTGCCTGCCAGGTCGATCTGACGCAGGAATTGTTCCTGCGTCACCGTCGGGCCCCAAGCCAGATCGTCTTGCTCGGTGAGCATGCCGCCACCCTGAAGCGGGCGCGTAAGCACATCGCTATGCGTGGTGTCATTGGCTGAGTAATACCAGATAATGTTGCCCTGCAAATCAGTCGCCGTGTCCGGATACACTGCCTCACTCGCAAACTCGATGGGATTATGCAGGATGACAGGGTAGGTCGTATCCGTGGCGGTGGTCACTACCGTGTATTTCGGAAAGGCCATCCCAGTGGGAAGAGCACCCGTGGTAAACGTCAGCGTGGTCCCGTTAGTTATCTTCCCGCTGGTGCGCGTTTGCGCGTACATGTTATACGCGGTGCTGGGGTACATCCCGGCTATCTCGAAAGTCATGCTGGCGGGCGGGTGGCAGCCAACCCAATTCGTGACCGTTAGCGGTGTCTTGAGGCTTTGTTCCTGAAAAGCGACGCGCATAGTACTTCCCTGGGCGCAGGATGGTGCGCTAAACAGGGCCACCAGAGGGTTAGCCGTCTTTTCGACCACTGGCGTGCTGCCGTTGACTACGGCGCTCACCTGGAAACTAACCGTTTTAGAGGCCGTCGCACCGGATACGAAATCTTTGGCAACCACCTGAACCTTGTAGGAGCCTTCGATTCCGGTAGGCACCCACACGAAAGGCACGGCGGTCCAAGTGCCGGCGCTGAGCGTGCCGGCGTTAAAATCTTTGACCATCTTCAGCGATCCGTTGGGAGGAGTGACGTTGAACTGGAACGTCAGTTGATTGTCATTCGTGTCCGTGGCGGTAGCCGTCCACGTGATGGTTTTGCCGATCGGCTCCGGCGATGCATGCGACGGCGTAAAAGCTGTGATAGTCACTGTGGCCGAAGCCGGCCCACATAATGCCAGGAGCAGGCTCATGACGCTGAGCCCGCAATAATTGAGTGTTTTCATAAAATCTCCATACGGACAAGAGGTACGAGGCGCTTGCACATGAGTCTATGTAGTCGGCGGATCGTAGAGATTCGGCATCTGCCAGCCGCGGTAGTGTTGCGGGCCTTGCATATCCATGAGCACATCCGCGGGCCCAACTTGAGGGGCGGCGGGTGTAGGGGCAATCTCCATGCTATAGCCGACCGTGTTGTTCAGCGACAACACAAAAACAACTGGATTCTCGAAAAAATAGTTGCCATTGGCCAGCAATTGGGCGCTGCCCATGGCTGATGAATAGCCGCCTAGATCAAAGCTCACCACGGGCGTCACCGTCATGGTGCTCTCATCGACGGTAAGGGCCATGCCGCGGCTGTCGCAATCGTGCGGACTGCATTTACTGCCCAGTCCAAGCGGCGCGGCCGACACCCTGACATCGCCGTTATCGAAGAGCGTCATGGGTCCGGCGCCGCCGTTCTCCATGCCGACTTCGTGCTGGTGCGAAAACCAGGGCCACGGGTCCTGATAGATATTGTCAAACGCGAAATTGCCGCTCGCGCCATCCAAAGTCGGACCCATACGCCACAAAATGTTCCCGGTACCGGCGCCGTCTTTGTAATCGATCTTGAAGACGAAGTCCTGGTGCCTGGAGGACCAAATGATATCGCCTCCAGTGGTATTGCCATCATGCGGGGCTGGCCAGTAATACAGGGCATTAGCGTGCAGCCAGTCATGCGCCAAAGGAGCGATATTGCCGGGACTTAACAGGTAGACCGGCGGGCACCCGGGCGAGTTGCTTCCGCAGGTTTCTCCCAAGGGAGCCGTCCGGCTGACCGGCAGTTCCGCGTAGCCATTGCCGCCATTGGCGGGGTCAAACACGTCCCAGTACCAGGCCACCTGCCAATTGGCATTCAGGACCACAATCATATCGCCAATGATGTCCACCGGAAGCCCGCTGGTATCCCCCTGGGTCCCCGGCGGAAAAATCTTCTCGACATCCATGATGGCCGCCGTATAACCATTAGGCAATGTCTGAATGGCGTCGTGATGAAACGCGCCCGTACAGGCCGCGCCGACCGGCGGAGGGATCGATATCGCGCTGCATGGGCCGCCATCCACGGATCCCTTTGCCAGAAGCTCCTGCTGGACAGCGCCTATGTTGGTTTCGCGCAGAATGTTGCCAGCCAAATCGACTTGGCGCAAGAATTGTCCTTGCGCTTGCGCAGCAGCCCAAGCCGGCTCGTTTTCGATACTAAGGAAGTCGCCGCCAGGAAGGGGGCGCGTAAGCAGGTTATTGTGACCCACGTCATTCGGGTAGTAATACCAAATGATGTTGCCTTGTAAATCTGTCGCCGTATTGGCATAGACAGGTCCATTTCCAAATGTGACGGGGTTATGCAGGATCACCGGGTAACTTTTGTCTGTGGCGGGCGTAATGACCGTGAATGGAGGAAACGGAACCGTCGTGGTGGGCAGCGCGCCGGTAGTGAAACTGAGGGAGGGTCCGTTCGTGATCTTGCCGCCGGTATTCGTTTGGGCGTTCATACTATACGCGGTGCTCGGATACATGCCCGCTATTTCAAACGTCATGGTGGCGGGAGGATGACAATTCACCCAATTCGTGGCGGTCTCCGGCGCGCTTCCCGTTTGCTCCTTAAACGCTACTCGCATGGTGCTTCCGGCGGCGCACGAAGGCGCACTGAACAGAGCTACCAGGACATTGGATGTTTTCTCTACCACGGGAGTGCTACCGGTCACCAACGGATTCACTTTGAAGGTGACGGTCTTCGTAGCGCTCTGGCCGGATACGAAGTCTTTCGCCACGACCTGGATCTTGTAGGTGCCTTCGATTCCTGTGGGGACCCACACGAAGGGATTGCCGGTCCAAGTACCGCTGCCGAGCGTGCCGGTATTAAAATCATCCACCATTCCGAGCTGTCCGCCAGGGGGAGTGACGTTGAACTGGAAGGCCAGGGGACCCGCGTTGCTATCCGTGGCGGTAGCCGTCCAGGTGATGGTTTTACCGATCGGTTGGGGAGATGCATGCGAAGGCGTCATGGACACAATCGCTATAGTGGCAAACGCGGGCGCGGGCAACATCGCCAGCAACCCAATAAAAACCGGCAGAGCATTGTTGGGTATTTTCATTGAAATTTCCTTTCCCCGCGCTAACCGGGCCACCAGCAACTTTCGCAGTCTCCGGGCGGCAAAACCAGACATCATCCTTACTTTTCAATGTTTTAGGTGCGCCCCTCGGAAATCGCGACCTGCCCAGCCAACCGAAGTAGTAGTATAACAACGCCTGTCAAACTTCAGTACGAGTATGAGTACCAGTAGTTTCCGTGGAAATGGGCTTCCGGCAAGGAATTTTACTCCTTTTCTTAAAAACAAACAAGGCCGTTCGATTCTTCCCCGAATCCGGTGCGGATGTCACCCGACTTAGGCGACGGAACTGGCTTCCGGGGGTGAATCGTAGTACCGGTACGAACCCGATTGACTTTGCATCTGTTGGGTTTAGATAATAAAATTCCTACCCGTTCCTCGCCGGTGCGGTTACGCGTCTCATGTGTGGGGGGCGCCGGTTCTTCAATGAAAGAGGTCCTTTTTTGAAACGAATTCATATTCTTTGTGCCGCTGGCCTGCTGGCCGCATTGGGGATGGCCCCGCTTTACGGTACTGTCACGATCGAGTCCCTCACTCCTTCCGTAGCCTCGCCGCAACCGATCGGCACGACCGTGACCTGGGCGGTAAAAGCCACGGATACCGAGGCCAACAATCTGACTTTTCAGTTCAATGTCGCTTCCGGCACCGGACCCTACGCCCTGGTGCGCGACTTTAACATCGGAACGCTATCCTCCGGTGTCTGGACGGCCCAGCCTTTTGTATGGACGACGATCGCCGGGGAAGGGACGTACAGCATCCAGGTGATCGCCAAGGATTTTGTTTCGGGCGAAACCAGCACCAGGACCGCAAGCTACAAATTGCAGACCCGTGTATCGGCCGGCGCGGCAGTCGTCCACAAGACGGCCAATTCGCTAGTGGCGCTGTTCAGCGCGCCCTCTTGCGCCTCGGGCAGCACCATGCGGGTTGCATTTCTTACCGGGAGCAATTCTCCCAACTACACGGCCTGGGCGAATTGCAAACCACCCGTGAGCATGAATTTTTACGTCGCGGGTATGCTGCCTTCTACGGCGTATTCGATGTATGCCCAGACGGCTACAAACGGCAAAATCACTAATGGCGCCACCCTGAGTTTTACTACAGGCGCGTTGCCGACTAAGTTGGCACAGGGTTATCTCCCGTCCTTTACAGTTCAGACCAAGGCGCCTACCAACGATCCGAACCCTATGCTGCTGTGGGCCTTCACGAAGCTCATTGTCCCAGTCGCCACCGACCTGAACGGCAATATTATCTGGTATTACGGGACCGGTTTGGGAACTTTGTTGACGCGTCCCGTGTCCGGCGGCACGATGCTGACCATCCAGAACGGTACCTCCTGGGATTCAGCGAATACCACCCAGCAGTTGCTCCGCGAAATCGACCTGTCGGGCAATATCGTACATGAGACCAACACGGGTGTGATTGCCAACCAACTCGTGGCTTTGGGTGTCACGGACGCGGCACCATGCGGTTCGATTCCGCAACCGCCCAAGGTCGGCGACGCTTGCCTGGACGATTTTCACCACGACGCCATCCGCTATCTGATCAACGGCCAGCAATATACCGCGTTCATGGGACATATCGAAAAACTCTTCCCGGCGGGGACCCAGGGCAATAAAGGCAGCAATCCGGTGGATATTCTGAGCGAAGTCGTCATCGTGCTGGATTCCAACTGGCAGGTAGTATGGTGCTACGACGCCTTCAACCAGCTTAATATCGAACGCGCAGCACCACTGGGAGAGACCTGCACGGCGAGCGCCTCGGATTGTCCCACTAACTTGTATCTGGGCACCGTCGCAAATGACTGGACGCACGCCAACACGGTCGACTTTGTAGCCAACAGCGCTAACCCTGACGCCGGTAATTTCCTGATTTCCATGCGGGACCAGGACCAGGTGATCAAAGTCAACTACAACAATGGCGGGGGCAGTTGCGCACCGCCGCCGGCCGTCAGTTGTATTGGCTGGTACATGGGGCCGCCCGATGAATTGACTGTACCGCCAAACAGCTTTGCATTCGAAAACTTGACTGCCGATCCATGGCCCTGGTTTTCGCACCAGCACGACGTTACCTTTGCGAATGGCGGTGCGACGGTGACGGTGGACGGCTTGACCGGATCTGTTACAGGTTACCTGTTGACGATATACGACAATGGGAACACCCGCTATTCCGCGCCTCCGTTGGGGCTGGGATCCAACTGCGCCGGTCCGCCCGACGATTGCAACAGCCGGGGCATGGCTTTGATTGTGAACGAGGCAGCCATGACGGTGACTCCCGTTTTGATGCAGGATCTGGGCATCAAGACTACGGCATTGGGTAGCGCCGGTCTATTGATGAACACGACTCCCAATCATTATGCCTTCGGGACGGGGCTTTACACCACGATACCTACCGAGTCCCTGGAGTTGTCCCCCACGCCGAATACGATTTCGGCCACGACTATTCTAAACGTACATGGCTCGTCTTACTCGTATCGCTCGTGGCAGATGCCCAACCTGTACAACACTCCGGCCTTGTAAGTCGGGGCTTTTGGAAGACCCGGGGCGGGCCGTAAGCCTGCCCTAGAGGTCAAGTACGTTTAGCCAGCTAGACCAAATCGAGATCCTGCAGACTATAGCCGAAGGCGCGCACGCGCGGCTCAAACCGATCGATACATTCCTGAATGGAAGCGCCAGATTGCGGATCGTTCTTTAATGCGAGCCATTGCCCGAAATATTTCTTGTTGTGCTCCGAGGTAGCCTCGAAGGTAGTGGGGTGTGGATCCAATCCTAAGAACTTATAGATGGTACTAATCGTGGTGAACGGCTGCGAGATGAGGGTTTCGTATTTAACGGTCATGACGCGGCGCAGGTGCGAGCGGTCCTTCTCGAAGGTCTCGTGCGCCACCAACCAGTGCTCCACCAGCGAACTGAGTCCGGTGGGGCTCCATTTTTCCGTGGCCAGCGACACAGCGACGGGGTGCCGCTCGATGATGACGAACCAGGAATTTGTGAAGACCTCCTGCAGAAAACGGGTCCAGAGAATATTGGGGGGGGATTTCTCCAGCAGGAAGCGCTTCGATAGATCGAAGAACGGAAACCACTCCAGCGCTAGCCTGGTCTTGTTCTCGGGCGTCAGAAATTCCGAATCCTCCTTCAGGTTTGCGTCCGGTGAAAACGCGAATTTTCCGGGTCCTCCCCAAAAAATCGCGGGAGGGTATACTGATTGCAAGTACTGGCCTTCATCCTCCGCGCCCAGCCATTCATTGGCGTCTTGGTTGTTGGCAAAGCCGCTGATCTCGGGGTGCTCCCGCAACATCCGGAACAGGAGCGTGGTGCCACTGCGATGCAGGCCGCCCAAAATGGCGAACGGGTGCGTCTGGGCGATCTCTTGCGCTTGTTCGGGCGTCAGCTTGCTGCCCGGGGCCTTGATATACGTAACGAGCTGATCGTCGCTGATAGACTCTGGCATTCCCTTAAGGTATCCCATTGGTTTTGATTTTGTCCAGCACCGGGCGAGGCCCACACTCACGGATGTCGTTCGCGCTCACCGGTTTGCCCGTACCGGATGTCTAGTACCCAAGAGGGCGCCGAGGGGCGTCCGGCATGGTAAACTGGCGAGACAGGCGCCGCAGGGTTTCAGCCGTTGCGGAACTACAAATTTTCATAAAATAACCACGCTACACAGGTGGCGCGTCTCTGTAAGGAGCGTGCCATGGGAGGGAAATTCTTCATGTTTCAGCGGCTGCGACTTTCGGTGTCGCTTCTAAGTCTGGCGGTCTGGGGCGCGGCATCCTGCCTGGCGCAGGCGCCCGTGGGATCCCTGATGGGCACGGCGCACGACAGCACAGGCGCTGTAATGCCGGGTGTCAACGTCACCGTCACCAACAAGGACACCGGGCTCGTGCGGCAGATGACCACGTCCGGGGAAGGCATCTTCAGTGCCGCATCGCTGCCCGCCGGCAACTACAGCGTCAAGGCTTCGGCAAGCGGCTTTCGCACGCTCGAAGCCACCGCCACCGTGCAAACCGGCCAAGTCACTAACGTCGATATGGAGCTGCAATTAGGCGCCGAGGCCGAAGTCATCAATGTGCAGGGCGAGACCGCCCAAATCAGCTATGACAGCCACGAGATCTCCGGTGTGATCACCCATGAGAATATTGAGAGCCTGCCTGTGAACGGCCGCAGCTTCCTGCAATTGTCCATGCTCGAGCCCGGCGTGAACGTGACCCCAAACAACGTGGGCCAGTATAACAAGCAGTTCGACGTCTCCATTCTGGGCGCCAGTTCGGCAAATAACTCCGTGCGCATCACGGTAGACGGCGCGACAGTGCAGGACTCGATCACCGGAGGAACCCAGCAGAATTTTTCGCAGGAAGTCGTGCAGGAGTTCCAGCTTTCGTCGACGAACTTCGATCTCTCGACGGGCATCGGAGCGGGTGGCGCCATCAACGTGGTTACACGTTCCGGCGGTAACGACTTCCACGGCAGCGCGTTCTTCTTCTACCGCGATCACAATATGTCGGCTTTCCCGTTCCTGGCGCATGAGCCGGGCGAACCGAACAGTCCGTACTTCGCACGCAAGCAGGAGGGTTTCTGGATCGGTGGTCCCATCAAGAAAGACAAGTTGTTTTTCTTTTCCAGCCTGGAGCACATCGACCAAACCTCTCTTTTCAGCGCGTTTCCGAGCGACCCGGCATTCCAGGCGTTTGGGACCAACGCGGCCAGCCCGTATCATGCCAACGAACTCACTGAGCGCCTGGACTGGCGGATAAACACCCGGAACAATGCCTTTCTGCGGTACTCGCACGACGGCAACAACTCCTTTGCTCCTCCCGGCATCGGGGACCTACCTTCGGATTGGGCCACCAATAAGAATTGGGCCGATTCAGGGGTCCTTTCGCTCATCAGCGTGATCACGCCGGCCACTGCGAACGAATTCCGCTATTCTTACACCTTCTGGTCCAATGTCAACGCGCCACCGACTCTGTCGGAGTGCCCCGCCCCTTGCACCGGATGGGACTATCCCACCGGCTTGCGTAACAACTATGCCACCAACGAGGACGGTCCCATGATTACCATCCTGGGCGTCAACAACTTCGCACTGGGAGAATCCGCGACGACCCCGCAGAGCCGTTTGTTGCGGCGGCACATTTTCGCCGACAACGTAAGTTCGCAGAAGGGCACCCACTCGATCAAGTTCGGTGGATACTGGGAATATCAAAAGGGGACGGGCTACTATTCTTACGCCCAGCCTGCCGCAATGGAGTTGTGGTCGCCGGAATTGGTGCAGGCCTACAATCAAAAAATTACAGCCGAGGGATTCGCGGCCGATCAGATCCAGATTCCTTCCACATTCAACACGATTTCCGATTTGTTAAAGTTGCCGGTGGCGTCGTTTACGATCGGCGTGGGCAACCCGATTCAGCCGCCGCTGTACCAGCCAGGCAACGCCAACCACGACAACCTATTCCACTTTTATGCCGAGGACACCTGGAAAGTTCGTCCGCGCTTCAGCCTCAACTATGGTCTGGCTTGGTCGTATGAAAGCAACGCGCTGAATTTCGATCTCACGAAGCCCGCATATTTGGCGCCCGTCCTGGGGTCTAACGGCCTGGGGTCGGAACAGCACTCGCCGCGTAATTTCAGCCCCATGCTGGGCTTTGCCTGGACCGTTACAAAAGACAACAAAACCGTGATCCGGGGCGGCTCCGCAATTTACTATGACACGTGGGACATATTCAACCGGCTGATCGAGCGCGTGATTCTGAGCCCGGTCGGCGTCGGACGCATCCCGCTTCCTGACAGTACTTTCTTCCCTTACATCTACCAAATCAACGGCTACGCATCTCTCCCGGCGGCCCTTCAGCCCACCAGTTTCAGCAGCGAGCCGACCACCTTCACAGGTCAGGGGCTGCTGAATTATTTGACGATATTCGTGAACCAGGCGCAGGCGAAACTCGATTCCGGTCTCTCGGGCCAGAACATCGATTTATTTAAGACCGGCCAAGGCTTGATTCCCTCCAATTTCAAGCTGCCTTACTCCGAGCACGCCAGCATCGGCGTGCAGCGGGAGCTTCGCAGCGACCTGGTGCTGAGCGCGGATTTTGTATTCCGGCAATACATGCACCAGTTGATCAACGACGTCGACCTGAATCACTATAACAGCGCGACCGGGCCGATTATCCCTAAATGCACCCCGGCGCAAGCACTGCTGAATAACGTTGAGTGCTCGACAGGTCCCATTGAAGCGGAGATTTCCGGCGGCCGCTCGCACTACAAAGGGCTGCTGATGAAGCTGGACAAGCGGTTCTCCCACAGGACCACGGGCACGTTGGCCTACGCCTACGCCGATCAGGTGGGCTATAACGGTTTGATCGATAACAGCAACTGGTTTGCAAGCTGGGGTCCACAGGCTGGCCACCAGACGATTACAGGCTCGATCGTCGTGTTCCTGCCTTTGGGTATCCAGTTTTCAGGTATCTCTTCCTACCAAAGCGCCACGCCTTTCCAGCCCTTCCTGACGGGTGTGGACCTTAACGGCAATGGCGTGTTTGCGACCGCCGGCGAAAGCCTGTATCCTGGACCTGCCCTCCCGGGTGGCGGGTTCAATCAGTTCGATGTCGGCAAGGGAAAAAATGATCTCATTCAACTGGTGAACCAGTTCAACCAGACCTACGCTGGAAAAACCGATCCGTTAGGGCATCCGATCCCCACGATTACGCTGCCCTCGAATTTTTCGTTTCCGCGGCCCTTCACTTCTCAGGATATACGCGTCACCAAGGTATTCCCACTACACGGCGAGCGGTGGAAGCTGTCCGTTTTCGGGGAGTGTTTCAATGTTTTCAATATTGCAAACCTCACCTTCTATAACGAAGTCCTGAACGCGCCAAACTTCGGCCAGGCGTCGCAAAGAACGTCGAACATCTTTGGCACGGGCGGCCCCCGCGCGTTTCAATTGGGCAGCCGTCTCACATTCTGATCTATTTTGGCGTAGTGGCCGCCACGACCGTGGACATCGGCGACGTATTGCTTCCCGTATCAACGGCCTGCACGGCGTAGTAGTACGTAGTGCCCCCAGTCAGCCCGGTGTCGGAATAGCTGATCTTGGAGGCCGGAATTGAAGTGAGCGGGGCGAGGTTGGTAGGTGCAGTTCCCCGATAGATGCTGTACGAAGCCAGGGGCATCCCAAGAGGTCCTGGGGTCCAGGCCAGCTCGACCTTGGACTTTGACGGGGCGGATGCCGTCAAGTTCGTGGGCGCGGCAGGCATCGCCAATGTGGTCGCTGCAACAGCCGCGGACATGGCCGACAGGTCACCGCCCGTATCCGTCGCCTGGACCGCGTAGTAATACGTAGTCGCCGGGGACCCGGATACGTCCTTATACGCGGGCTGCACAACAACCGCCACCTGGCTTAGAGTCGCGGCCGTGGCGCCCCGATACACGTGGTAATTCCGGATCGGGAGACCGCCGCCGACTGCGGCATCCCACGTCAGGCTGATCTGCACTGTCGAGACGGGTGTCGCCACAAGCCCGGCCGGTGCCTCTGGCGCTGCCGGGACATTAACAGTCAGCGTGGCCGACATCGGCGACAAATCCGCCGCGGTGTCGGCTGCCGCGACCGCGTAATAGTAGGTCGCCCCCGCTGTAACGGTTCTATCCCAGTACGAGGTCTGTTGAACCACCGCCACCTGGCTCAGATTGGAAGAAGTCGTCCCGCGGTACACGTGGTAGTTCTGGATCGGCAAGCCACCACTGGCTGACGTTGCCCAGGTCAACTCGATCTTGCTCGCGGACGCCGGCGTCGCTGCAAGGTTGGTGGGCGCGGACGGCGCCGTCGGCGTGGTGGCGGGCACGGTCGCGGACATCGGCGACAGGTCCGCCGCAGTGTCGGCCGCCTCAACTGCGTAGTAGTATCTCGTGCCGGCCGTAACCGTTCGATCCGTATACGAATTCTGTTGCGTCACCGCCACTTGATTGAGGTTCGCCGATGTGGTTCCGCGGTACACATGGTAATTCTGAATCGGCAAGCCGCCGCTGACCGAAGCCGACCACGTCACGCCGACCTTGCTCGTGGAGGCCGGCGTCGCCGCAACGTTGCTAGGCGCTGACGGCAGCGCCGGTGTCGCAGTCGGCACGGTCGCAGACATTACGGAGAGATCTCCACCTGTGTCGGCGGCTGCCACTGCGTAGTAGTACGTCGTGCCGGCCGTGACCGTCCTATCCGTGTACGAAGTCAGTGGCAGCACCGCTAGTTGACTGAGGTTCGACGATGTGGTTCCGCGGTATACGTGGTAGTTTTGGATCGGCAAACCGCCGCTGGCCGCTGCCGACCACGATAAGCCAATTTTGCTCGCCGAATCCGCCGTTCCCGCCACATTCGCGGGGGCTGCAGGCGGCATTGGCGTCGAAACGGCTACAATCGCCGACATGAGCGAAATATTTCCAGATTTGTCTTCCGCCTCTACGGCATAGTAGTACGTCGTCCCTCCCGTCAGCGGATAGTTGGTATACGCGGTGCTCGTGCCGGCGGTGCGCGCAATTTGGCTTAGGGCCTGCGGAGAAACACCCCAAAACACGATGTAACTGCCGACGCCAACATTATCGGTGGAAGGGGACCAGGTAAGCTTTACTTTTTCGCACGACAACGCGACGGCCGCGACACTGCCCGGCGCACTGGGTGGGGTCACGTCCCGGGTGGTGATATCAAGGGGCAGAGAGGCCGCCGAAATGTTCCCTGCCAGGTCGAATGCTTCGATCGTGTAGGTATACTTCACACTCTCGCTCAATCCCGCGTCCTGAAAATACAGCGATGCCGTGATTCCGGCCACCGCACCATCGCGCAACACGCGGTAGCCGGCTACTCCGACATTGTCAGTCGCAGCATTCCAATTCAAGAAAGTCGTACTGGGGTTGCCCGAGCCGCCGGTTAACCCGCCAGGTGCCGAGGGAGGCGCTGTATCGGGTGGCGACACCATCGATTTGTAATAGCTCATTCCTGTCCCGGTGTACTGCGCTTCCTGATTCGCCACCGACACCAGTGAATTCTCCTGACTGAGGATTTGCCCGGGCGTCAGGTTTTCTGTAGCCGCGTCATAGGTCTGATAAACAAAATAATATTCCGAGCTATAGGGATTCAGAAATAACATTTGCGTGTTCTTGGCGAGCTTTTGCATTGTCTGGATGAACAGCGCGTCCAGCGGCGCCCAGAAACTGAACGGGTCCCTGCCGCGAATCACATCGTTCGACAGCACGCCGACCTCGGTGTCCCGCTCTTTCGACAGCCAGCATTCCGTCATCGCCACAGGCTTTCCTGCTGCCGCGGCCGCACTCGCAATTTGCAACGCATTGGGTAGGAAATTGTCGTTTACCGGGTAAATATGAAAATCGATAAAATCCACGGGTAATGTCACGAACTCCTGGATGAATTCCAGAAATCCATTCAGCCACGTTCCCACGCCCGCGCCCACTTTCACGTTCGGGACATCCGCCTGCTGTAAGCTAGTGAGGATCTGGCCCAACATGGCGGTAGCCCCATTGGGCGTGTTTACGTTCCCTTGACCACTGTTAGCGGCCTCCGTATCGGGCTCTTCCAGCACCACCATATAGTCGGGCTGCAGAGTCTGTGCAATCACCGCGGCAGTGTCCGCGCGAGCCTGCTGATACTGCGTCCAGTTCAAAGTAGCGTAGAATGGAGCCACGTTCCAACCGGCTGCAATATCGTTGCTCAAAAGCGTATCGTTCTCTACGACTACTTTCAAACCGGCGGATCTGATCGCGCTGGCCAATCCCTGATAGTATGTGACGTAATCCGCATATGACTGGCCCTGGCTCGTCAGGAAAGGTTCATAAAGCATGGGGAACCCGATTTCCACCAGAATAGCTTGTGCCCCCATGGCTTTTAGGGCGTTTAATTGTAATTGCATGCCGAGCGTTCCATTCAACAACTGGGGGCCCACATTACTATTGGCAACTTTCAGCGAGCCGGTCATTAGCGTGGCGGACTTGGAGCCGCCTCCGGAACCCAGAGTCGAGTTGAAGTTGACGAGATAGTTGTTCAACTCCGTATAAAGGTCCTGGAACACCGGCGGCACTGGCGGTGCTTGCGCACTGGCGCAAGGCGTATACACGGCTGACAACATCGCGATGGTAAGCAGGCCGGAAAGGCGCTTCGGCCCGCTATGCATACGAATCAGTGGTTCCGCGACCCTATGCGTGATTGCTGTGGCGTCCGCCATCTCGTCGTCTCTTAGAAATGCGTCGGAAACGATTTGCCATTAAATCGGATATTAAACCCTATTGTACTCAAAAACACTTTCGTTAGCCCGAATCATTTCTCAGGCGGACCTTTCGGCAAGCCGCGGGGGATGGACGGCCAGAGGCGGCTCTCCAGCAGAAGAAGGCCGCGGGCATATGAGTTTGGATACTCTGATCGCGAAGAACCAGCAGACGGGCCTCCCCAGTCCCGAAAAGCCAGTGCCTATCTCAGAGGGCACGAAAAACACTTCGACTACGAGGTCAACTCGAACACCGTACCACAACCCGCTGCTTCATCCAAGCGTTCGGGCCGAAAACGACTTCTTTTCCGGGCCAGAGCGATGCTGGGCATAGGACTTCCATCCAGCACGCCGCGGCGTCTCTGGCTGGAAGTCCGGCCGAACAATTTCGGGCGAGTAAAACAGGATAGGATAGAAACTTCGTTCAGTCAACCGCGCCTTGGGTGTTTACCCGGCGTGCAGCAGGATAACTGTACTGTCCATCACGATCTTCCTAAAACCCAATTATGGCCGCACTAAATCGGCCCTCGAATAGGCGAAAAGCGTTCGCTTTTTTGGCTTGATGGGGGGCATCCTCGGTGAGAACAAGGCGAAATCAGATGGGCTTGGTGGCACACGGCCGCGTTCCGGGGTTGGGCTTACGCCCGCGCCCCGGCGCTGCATCGCCTTAGATCCACTCGCCCGGATGCGATTGCTCAGCTATTGCTGCGACGACCCCGCGACCCCCGCCGAGATCGCCGAAAGATCGCCAGCCGTATCGGCAGCCTGGACGCCGTAGTAATACGTCGCCCCGGGGCTGACGGAATTGTCCTTGTACGAGGTAGTCAGGGCGGTGGCCACTTGGCTCATATTGGAGGGCGACGAACCTCGAAATATGAAATAATGCGCAATCGAGAGATTACCGCTCGACGGCAACCAGCTCAAGGCTATTTGCGTGGTCTTGGTCCCCTGTGCCGCTACGCCCGCCGGTGTCGTCGGCAGGGGGAACGTGGCAGCGGGCACTGCGGCACACAACGCCGAAGCATCCAGCGCCGTATCCACCGCCTGCACCGCATAATAGTAGGTCGTCCCCGGGGTAAGGGACAAATTGTTATACGTGGTGCTCGAAGTCACCGCGATCTGGCTGAGGTTCGAGGGCGAGGTCCCCCGGTACACGTGGTAATAGCCGATCGGCAAGCCACCTGGCGTGGAAGGCGACCACGTCAGTGCGATCTTGCTACTGGACACGGGTGTTGCTATCAGATTTGCCGGGACAGACGGATCGCCCACCGTGGTGATCGAAACCGGCGCGGAAACTGCCGACAATCCTTGTGGTTTGCCGTTGTCAGCCGACTGTACGGCGTAGTAGTACATCGTCTGGCCCGAATCTGCCGTATCCGTATACGATGTCTTGGTCGTAATTACAAGCTGAACCAGGTTCGCCGGCGAGGTCCCTTTATACACGCGGTAGTTGGCAATTCCCAGACCACTGGTCGCCGCGGACCACGCTAATGCCACCTTGGTACATGACTCCGCCGTTGCCGTCAAGTTCGCCGGCACCGTTGGAAGCGCATACGTCGTAGTCGAGACCGGCGCGGAGAGCCCTGATTGCGCGGGCGGGACTCCAGTGTCCTGCGACTGGATCGCATAGTAGTATGTCGTTGCAGGCGTCGCCGACATGTCCGAATACGAGGTGGTGCTTACAGTCGCCACTTTGCTCAGGCTGGACGGCGAGGTGCCCCTGTAAACAAAGTAGTACGAGATGGCCAGGCCTCCGGTCGATGCGGACCATGACACACTCACTTTGGTGGTCGCGGCAGGCGTCGGCAGTACGCTGCCGGGCGCAACGGGTAGCGCCGGTGTGGTGAAAGCGACTGGCGTCGACGGATACGAAATGTTCCCCGATTTATCCTGCGCTGCCACCGAGACGTAGTACGTCGTTGCCGGGCTCAGTGTGTAATTACTGTAAGTCAGCGTCGGGGATTTAATCATGGCGACTTGGCTGAGAGCATTCGGCGATATGCCCATGTACACGACATAGTATGCCACGCCGGTGTTGTCGGTCGAAGCCGACCACGTCACAGTCGCTTTGGTGCATGCGCCGATCTTTACTGATACGTTCCCCGGGGTCGTCGGAGGCGTCGTGTCACTGGTCGTGACGTTGATAGACGCGGAATTCGTCGTGTTTCCGGCCAAGTCAAACGCTTGGACCATGTATGTGTAAGTCGTCGCCTCTGTCAGGCCCGTGTCCTGAAAGTATGTGAGGGCGGTAGGGTTAGGGCTGGTAGGATTGACGACCAGTTGACCATCGCGGTAGATGTAGTAGCCGGCCACGCCTACATTGTCGGTCGCAGCCGTCCATGTCAGACCGACAATGGTCGGGTTGCCCGATCCACCACTCAGATTGCCTGGAGCGGATGGAGGAATCGTGTCGGCAGGCACGACAATCGAATTGTAGTAGCTCATCCCGGTACTGGTGTATTGGGCTGTCTGGTTAGCGGCGGATACGTTTTGATTTTCCGTGCTTATAAGCCAGCTAGTCGGCTGGTTCTCGGTGGAGTCGTCGTACGGCAGGTACGAGAAGAAGTATTCCGCGTTGAATGGGTCCAGGAAGAGCATCTGGGAAT